>Ga0208879_1000187_pt1 | contig 67000 bp, 53 predicted proteins | sample Knorr_S15_td_Bot_FD_185605 | JGI IMG/M metagenome (GOLD analysis project Ga0208879, IMG submission 185605) | Marine microbial communities from Southern Atlantic Ocean transect - Knorr_S15_td_Bottom_ad_5009_LV_A (SPAdes) (version 2) | ecosystem: Environmental > Aquatic > Marine > Oceanic | place... | reverse complement strand
AGGTGCCCAGAACCTGGGCCAACAAAATTCCCAAAAATAGCACTAAGGTCATCCGCGCCATGATCGAGTTGGGAATAAAAAAGCGCCATAAACGCTTCAGCCAAGTCAGCAAAGTCAGCAAAGTCAGCAAAGTCACGCTAGCACCAGCACATAACCCTTGCCGCGCACACTTTGAATGCTATCTTGCGCCACTGGGCTGAGTTTGTTACGCAAGCGGCTGATGCTGGTATCAATGGATCGGTCAAAAGGCTGTGCATTACGACCATGTAGCACTTGGCAAATTGCATCTCGACTCAGCACCTCGCCATGGTGCTGGTAGAGCAAATTTAACAGGTCAAATTCAGCCCCCGTAAGCTGCAGGTTAATGTCGCCAATACTGGCACTACGTTTGAGAGTATCAACCTGTAATTTGGCCACGTTTGGTGTAACCGTGGGCGCTGCTTGGTGAGCCTGAACACGCCTCAGTAATGCCTTAATGCGGGCCAGCAACTCACGGGGATTAAAGGGTTTTCCCATGTAGTCGTCGGCACCTAGCTCTAGGCCAAGAATACGATCTAAGTCATCACTGGCCGCCGTGAGCATGATCACAGGTAGGCTGGAGGTTTGGCGTAATTGACGACACACATCGAGCCCGTCCATGCCTGGCAAACCAATATCCAACACCGCCACGTCAAAGCCATCCATGTCTGCTTGCAAAAAACTTTCCCCGTCGGCAAAAGCTTCGATCTGAAATCCTTGCTGGCTCAGGTATTGGCTCAACAGCTGGCGAATTTCTAGGTCATCGTCAATCAGGGCGAGGGTATGCATAGTCAAATATAGCCAGTTCAAGGCGTCAGGTTAGTAACAGAACCGCCAGTAGTAACATGAAAATACAGTGCTAAGCAAATGTTTAGGCAATGTGCACAGATTAAGCTTACACCTTAATACTCCAGCTCAATGGGCTCCAATTGAGGCTCTTCACGGCCCAACTCCTCCTTACGCTTAGCCACATAAGCTTCAAGTTCTTCTTGCCGCTCTGGCAGAATTGCGGGCGGCTCAAATTCAGCCAGAATTTTTTGCCAGATTTCTGTGGCCCGCATGGTGGCGTCTTTAGAGCCAGAATCAACCCAGTTTTCATGATTTTGCCAATCACTCAAAAACGGTTGGTAGAAGGCATTTTTATAGCGTTCCATAGTATGGTTACAGCCAAAAAAGTGGCCGCCTGGGCCCACTTCTTCCATGGCCTCCAAGCCTATTTCAGTGAGATCAATTTTTAACGGTTGTAACATGGCCGCCATGTGCTGCAACATTTCACAATCCATAATAATTTTTTCGAAGGAGGCAACTAAGCCCCCTTCTAACCAACCGGCGGCATGATAAATCAAGTTGCCATGCCCCATAACTGAACCCCACAAAGCCATTTGCGTCTCGTACACTGCCTGTCCATCAACGGCGTTGGAGGCATTACAGGCACTGGTACGGTAAGGCAAGTTATAACGTCGTGCCATCTGCCCACCGGCAATGTTGGCCAAGCTATTTTCTGGCGTACCAAAGGCTGGGGCACCAGAGCGCATGTCCACATTGGAGGTAAAGCTGCCATACACCACGGGTGCACCGGGTTTAGTCAACTGCACCAAACAAATGCCCAATAAGGCTTCGGCATTCTGTTGGGCCAAGGCGGCAGCCATGGTAGTGGGGGTCATGGCCCCCATGAGGGTAAACGGGGTTACGGTTACGGCCTGACCCATTTTTGCCATTTGCATGGCACCATAGGCCATGCTGTCATCCAACTTGCGCGGCGAATTGATATTGATGTTGGTCATGGTACTGGGGCTTTGAGCCAATTCTTGCAAGCTTATGCCGCGGGCAATAGCGCACATGTCAGCGGCGTGTTTGGCACGCCCGGCGCCAATGCCTGTAGCAAAAAACACCTTATCCGCTAAAATCAGGTTGGCAAAGGTGGTGTCCAAGTGCCTACTGTTGGGTGGCAGGTCCGTTGGTGCCAGGGCCTGATTACCAAAAAAATCAATAATGTTAAAATACTGGCCAAAACGGATCATGTGTTCGTAATCTGCAAAGTTACCAATGCGCCGACCATTAACGCAATCATGCACATTTGGTGGGCCCGAGGTGAGGCCAAAATTAATCACATTGGAGCCTACTTGCAAAGCATTTGCCGAGTTGCGCGGCATCAAGGTGAACTGCGCAGGTGCTGTGCTGATGCATTGCATCACCAAGGCCCGATCCATGCGCACTATGCCGTTGGCATCAACATCGGCTCCAGCCCCCTTAAACAAATCCAGCGCCTGCTGGCCCATAACCTCAATGCCTAGCTGTTCGAGAATGGTCATGGATGCGTCGTGAATTAACTCCACTTGTTCTGGCTCCAAGGCGGCAATAGGTGCAAAGCGGTTACGTTTGACTTGACGCTCGAGCTGATGGATCGCCCCAGCCTTGACGGGTGCTTGCCTAGAACTACTGCGACGACGGCTATTAGTACGGCTAAGGGTACGGCTCATAAAACATGCTCTGGTATTAATGCATTAGTTCACACTTAGAAAGTCCATCATGACATTGAGCTGATCTAACTTTGGATACAAAATCGACATTAAACGGACAAAACAACCTATACTAATGATCTTTTCGACTCTTCAAACTCACAGGAATGAACCTAATGCAACACCCTGTAAAGCCAACAAGCCACATGGGTTTTTTGCTTATACCTCAATTTTCCATGCTTTCTATGTCAGCCGCGGTAGAGCCTTTAAGAATTGCTAATCGACTGAGCCAATCGACCTTGTTTGAGTGGTTTTTTTACAGCCAAGACGCACAACCCGTGTGTGCCAGTAACGGCATAACCGTTGCTCCAACACGGCAGATGCATGACACGGATGGGCTGGACGCCCTGATTGTGGTAGCCGGTATTGATGCCCTAGGTGCCAATACTAGTGGCAACAATAGTCAGGATGACAAGCTCAACCAATGGTTAAGGCGTTTATCGCGCCGCGCCATCAAACTGGGCGCCACATCAACGGGTTCGTTACTGTTGGCTCGGGCTAACCTGTTACAACACAGCCCTTGTACCATTCACTGGGAGAACATCGATAGTTTTAGGGAGCAGTTCCCCAAGTTACGCATTAGTGGCGAACTGTACGAAATGGATACGCATTTCATGACTTGCTCTGGAGGCATCTCTGGACTCGACATGATGCTCAACCTTATCACCCAAGAGCATGGTCAACAACTGGCCAAAGCTGTGGCGGAGCAATGCATTCACCCCAGTATCCGCCAGGCCCATGAACAGCAACGCATGGAGATCCAAACCCGGCTCAGCATCCACCACCCGCGGCTAATCAAAGCCATCGAACTGATGCAAGAGCATACGGATGAATCTGTACCTTTACAGGCAGTGGCTACTAATGCTGGGCTTTCCTTACGCCAAATGGAGCGTCTGTTTAAACAGTATTTTGGCCTGCGACCAGCACAATTTTACCTCGACCTGAGGTTAGCTAAGGCACAAGCTCTGTTATTGCAAAGCAGCCTATCAACCTTTGAAATCGCCACCGCCTGCGGTTTTAACTCCACCTCATATTTAGCGAAACGCTATCGCTTAAAATATGCCATGTCGCCGCGCCAAGCACGTCTGCAAAGTTCTACAACAGTTGGTCTAGGCATTCAATAAGGCGATCAACATCGTCTAACGAGTTGTAATGCACCATAGAAAAACGCGCAACCCCAGTATCCAAATCGATGCCCAAGGCGTCAAGCAGACGGGCAGAATAGAAGTGACCCGAGCCAGCCATAATGCCCATGTCGCCCAAATTCTGCACCAGTGCTTGCGGTGACTGCCCCTGGGAGATGATGGATATGGTGGGGGCACGATTGGTTGGCTCAGTGGGCCCAATAATGCGCACTTTGGTGTGTTGCGCTAGGTAACTGAGCAACTTAGCTAGAGTTGTTTGCTCGGCTTGATGCAGTAACCCTCGCACTGCTTGAGCTTGCTCAATAGGGCCGTTATCGCCGACATCACCAATATCAGAGTTGAAATGGTGCTGATACAAGGCATCAAAGTACAAACTCACACCCTTGGCCGCGGCAATTTGTGCATGGTCTGGCCCCGCTGGAGACAAGCGCTTCTCCCGCGCATGGTGATTAAAATAATGCCCTTGGTTGCTCAACAGTTCTGCCATGGCACTACGCACCACCATCAGGCCTTGGTGGGGGCCATAAACCTTATACAGCGACAACAAATAAATATCCGCGCCCAAGGCGGTAACATCAGGCAGACCATGACCGGCATAAGAGACGCCATCAACCACCGTTTTTGCCCCGGCCTCATGGGCCATGCGGCAAATTTCTTGTACCGGGTTAATTTCACCTAAAATATTGGAGCAATGGGGAAATACCAGTAGCTTGGTTTTATCACCGAGCAATTGTTGTAATTGAGACAAGCATAAAGAACCCGTTTGCCCATCAACGGTCCATTCACGCACTACAATGCCATGCACCTGCAACTTACGCCAGACACCGGAGTTGGCTTCATGATCTTGGTTGGTAACAATAATCTCGTCACCCGCTTGCAGTAAACCCAAAACGGCATTGGCAAGCACGTAAGTATTTTGCGACGTGGATGGGCCAAAGTAGATTTCCTCTGGTGTGACATTCAAGTAAGGCGCTAAGCCATGATAACTGGCGTCCATTTGCGCGCCTGCCTTCTGGGCAGGCCCATGTAAGTGATAAGGTTGAACCTTATTACGGGTGTAATAGCCATTCATTAAATCGATGGTCTGACGGCAAATATAGGACCCTCCTGCATTTTCAAACATCACCTGTTGCCGTAGCGATGGCTCTGCAAAGGCAGGGAACTGTTGGCGCACAAAATTTATATCAAGTTTCACGTTAGGGCTCCTAGTTTAGGGATAAAGGGGTAAGAGGTAGTGAGTAAGCACATGCCGCTTTACTGCTGACGAAATGATTTGGGCGTGACTCCCGTCCATTGATGGAAGGCACGTAAGAAGGAATTAGCGTCATCAAACCCCAGCAATAGGGAAACCTCCCCATTAGACAGGGTTGAACTACTCAAGTAGTGACGTGCCAGGCCTTCTCTGGTTTGGTTAAGCAGCAACTGGAAGCTGGTAGCTTCTGCCGTTAAACGGCGTTGTAGCGTACGTTTACTCACCGCCAGGCTCTCGGCCACCTGGCCAGCTGTGCTTTGACCCGCTGGTAACATTTGCAGTAATGCGCTTTTTACCCGACTGGCAAAACTGGCGTCCACATTCAAGTCCGATAGCCGCTGCCGCAGCTCAGGCTCAAAGAAACGCCACATACTCTCGCTGGCGGTTAGAAATGGCATGTTCATGGTATCTGCGTCAAAGCTAATTTGATTGCTGAAACCCTGCTGCAGCGGGCAACCAAAAAACGTTTCATAGGCTGCCCTAGGTTGCAGGTCAAATGTGGTTACCACCAATGCTGGGGTGACCCGCTTGCGGGTTGCCAGGCGCGCCAAACTTATCAAAAACACCATTTCACCGATTATCATGGAGGCTGGCATAAGCAACCCATCTACCTGCTGTAGAAAGGTGGCCGTGGTGCTGTCATTGTCTGCCGCAACGCGCAGTGCCAAAGGCCCAACCAAACGTTTAAATTTGGCTAGGCGCGGCAGGGCTATGTGTAAATTGGGGCTACACAGCGCGGCAAAGAAAGGCGCGCTAAATTCCTCCACCGATACCGATTGACCCAGTCTCATGGCTGCTAGGGGATCATCGGCGAGGGTAATCAAGGCGTTCCAGAACCTAAGATACTCCTGCACACTAAGATAAGCTGCGGGCCGATTTAATAGGTCTTTGGGTAATTGTGCCAAGGTGAGCACATCGGCGGCTTGCACACCCAAATCACTGAGGGTGATGTTCCAACCGGCTTCCACTCGAATCTGTGCCATGCTATGGCCTCGATAATTAATGTTCAAAGTGCCAAGGCGAATTTACCGCATGTGGCGTCATTGGCATGTATATTGGCGTAATCGGCTAGTGCTTGGCAAGAGCTGAGGCGCTAAGATGTGGTCAAACACCCGCGTATTCACAATCCTAGGAGATTGATTATGTCTATGGCAAGTCCGCTAAGCTTTCCTACAATCGCGCCCGAAGGCTACCCGGCATTAACAGCCGAGCCGGTATTTGACCCAAGCAAGCATCTAGCACTGGAAAAACCCGAGCAGGTGATTGGCCTAGACCAATTGGGTTATACGCAGGCCGAAATAGACACTTGCCCCACTAGCCTAGGCGTCACCTCCTGCTTTCGCATTCTTAGCCCCGAAGGCGTCGCTTGTTTACAAGAAGTGGCCAGCGGGCTCGAGCCTTATGCCAAGAGTGTAGAACGTATTCCCCGCATGGTACGAGGGGGCGTCTACCAGTCCCGCTTTTTACGCGATCTGTGTATGTCCGTGGACGTGACGGATTTTTTATCTGAAATATGTGACCTACCCTTGCTGCCCCACACCATTCCCCACCAGCTTGGGCATTTAAACTACAACCCCAACACCCTGGGCCAGAACATAGATAAGTGGCATGTGGATACTCTGCGCATCGACTATGTGTTGTTCGTTACCGATCCAAACTTGATCAAAGGCGGAGAGTTTCAATATTTCGAAGGCACTAAACATGAAATGGCCGATCTAGTCGCCGCAGGTCAATCGTTACCTGCTAAACGTATTATCACACCGACTTTGCCAGGAGCAGGCTACGCAGTACTGCAACAAGGCAACATGGTAGTACACAGGGCCACAGGCCTAGAAGAAATCGGCAGACGCATTACCATGGTCAATGGCTACGTAAACCGTGACGTTAATGTACCGGATTACACTCGTTTTGATCAGCTGTACCTGGCCGATCCAAAACACATTTCTACCAGTGAATACGCACGCCACATAGCTTGGATAGGCAGCGAAAAGCTCAAGGCTCAGATCGAGCGAGCTGGCTACAGCGAGGACAGGGAAAGGTACGCTGTGGAGTTAGAAGCCGTTGGCCGCGTTTTGTGCAACGCCGCCACAGAAATCCGCAATGCAGACAGTGCGAAAATGGCGCACTTTGGTGATGGCTAAGTTAGCCGTTAGAAACGACGCAATCGTGCTTGTATAATTATAGGCTGTTGACAGATTGCCAAACTATCTGGTAAAAATTAAGGCCAGCAAAATCCTAACAAGGGTTTTGCTGGCCATCTTATTAGATCTGATTTGAGTTGTAACGACTCAATTCAGGCCTAATGGTGGCGAATTTGTCACAAGCTTTACTTTATTCCGACCCTAAATAATGATAATAATTGGAGCATAAACAATGACTAAATCCACTCTCACCTGTGTATCTACGCATCCCGTCGTAGACATGTACAAACAAGAATTTTTACAAGGCCAATTGTCACGACGTGATTTTTTGGTGCGGGCTTCTGCTTTGGGTGCTAGCACTATAGCCGCCTACAGCATGATCGGCCTGATCGCACCTGCGGCCATGGCAGCCACACCAAGCATGGGCGGCACCTTACGTATTCAACAAGAAGTGCGGGCCCTGAAAGACCCACGCACCTACGATTGGGGCCAAATCGCCAACTTCAGTCGTGGCTGGTTGGAGTACCTCGTACGTTTTAATCGTGATGGCACCTTTGAAGGCCGCTTGCTAGAAAGCTGGTCGGTCAGCGACGACGCTATGGTATACACGCTTAACGTGCGCCGAGGCGTAACATGGAACAATGGTGATGCATTCACCGCTGAAGACGTAGCGCGTAACATCACTGGTTGGTGTGATAAGAGCGTCGAAGGCAACTCCATGGCTGGGCGCATGAATTCGTTAATTGATACCGATACCGGCAAAGCTCGTGCTGGTGCCATTGAAGTAGTGGACAGCCACACCGTACGCTTAAACTTACCGCAGGCCGATATTTCTATTATTCCAGGAATGTCTGACTATCCTGCGGCCATAACCCACTCAAGCCACGATGCCGATAACATGGTAAATAACCCAGTGGGCACTGGTCCTTACTTACCTGAAAGCCTAGAAGTTGGCGTTAAGGGTGTATTGGTGCGTAATACAGCCCACACTTGGTGGGGCCAAGGCGCCTATTTAGACCGCATTGAATTTCTTGATTACGGCACCGATTTTGGCTCCATTTTTTCTGGCGCAGAATCCGACGAATATGATATGAGTTACGAAATGTCCGGTGAATTTATCGGAATGTTCGATGACTTAGGCTGGACCAAATCAGAAGTGGTGACCGCTGCGACCATCGTTATTCGCCCCAACCAACTAGCTGAAGTTGACGGCATCAAGCCCTACGCCGACAAGCGCGTACGCCAGGCTCTAGCCATGGCCGTTGACAATAATATTTGCTTGGAGCTTGGCTACTCCAACCGTGGTACCGTTGCGGAAAACCACCATGTATGCCCCATTCACCCTGAATATGCAAAGCTACCAGCCCAGAAAGTCGATGGCGCTGCTGCTAAGGCTCTGATGGAAGCGGCCGGCATGGGTGATTATGAGCACGAGCTGCTTTCCATCGATGATGATTGGCGCCGCAATACTACCGATTCTGTGGCAGCGCAATTGCGTGAAGCAGGCATTAAGGTTAAGCGCACCATCTTACCTGGTTCCACCTTCTGGAATGATTGGGCTAAATATCCTTTCTCCTCCACTAACTGGAACCAACGCCCCTTAGGTGTGCAAGTTCTAGCGCTGGCTTACCGCAGTGGTGAAGCATGGAACGAGTCTGGCTTTGCCAACGAAGAGTTCGATACTTTGTTAACCCAAGCCATGGCCATTCCCGATGCCGACGAGCGCCGCAAGATCATGGCCAAGATCGAGGCCATCATGCAGGATGAAGGTGTCATCATTCAGCCTTATTGGCGTTCTTTGTATCGTCATCACAAAGAGGGCGTGATCAATGCTGACATGCATCCAACCTCTGAAATTCACGTCGATAAACTCGGCTGGGCATAGCCCTCTCCAGGGCCACTAAAGTGGCCCTCTAGCTTTTTACAGAGCAGGCTTAGCCTGCTCTGTCTATTTTACTACCGCACTAGCCACCTCAGGATTGCACATGTGGATATTTATTATTAAGCGAATGGGCATGATGGCGCTCACAGTCCTGTGTCTGACTTTTCTGGTATTTTTCTTGACCAACCTGCACCCCAGCCTGGAAAAATTAGCCAAAACCCAAGGCAACATGCGCATGTCTGACGTGCAGGTTGAACAATGGCTTGAGCAACGCGGCTACAAGCAACCTTTGTTGCTGCGTTATGGCGAATGGCTGGGCGTTAAACCCGGCTACCTGTTTATTAAAGATGATGGCAAAGCTTTGGGTCACTGTGTGAGGCCGGGAAGCAAAGAAATTCCCAGCTATTGTGGTGTGCTGCAGGGCGATTTAGGCTTCTCAACGGTGTTTAAAGACAATGTATCCACTCTGGTGGGTAAGCGCCTAGGCTTAACCGGTTGGCTAATGTTATTTGTGATGTTGGTCATGGTGCCCATGGCGCTAATTATCGGCGTCTTGGCGGGTATGCGTGAAGGCTCGCGCACGGACCGCAGCTTGTCCACCTTTGCCATTATTACTACCGCCACGCCAGAATATGTGTCTGGTGTTATTTTTGTGGTGGTGTTCGCCAGTTCAGCCGTTGGCCTACGCTGGTTCAAAGGCTCTTCTGCATCGGCCATGGACGAGATCACCTTTGCCAATTTCACCCTGCCGGTAATCACCATGGCCTTCTATGGCATGGGTTACATCGCCCGCATGACCCGCGCATCTATGGCAGAAGTGATGACTGCGCAATATATTCGCACCGCCCGCCTCAAAGGCGTGAGCTTTGCCAACATTGTGCTCAAGCATGCCCTGCGCAATGCCTTGATTGCGCCCTTTACCGTCATCATGTTGCAAATCCCCTGGTTACTCACCGGCGTAGTGATTGTTGAAACCATATTTAACTACAAGGGCTTTGGCTGGTTGTTGGTGCAAGCGGCACAAAATAATGACATTAACCTTTTGTTAGCCTGTTCCATGGTGGCAGTGTTTGTAGTACTGATAACCCAGCTGATTTCAGATATCGGCTATGTGTTCCTCAATCCACGTATTCGCATTAGTTAAGGGGACATCAATGGAATCGTTATCTGCACTACAAATTATTTTTCAAATTCTCATCCAGCTGCTACCCATATGGATTAGCTTGGCTGTCATCCTTATCTTATCCATCCATTACAAAGCCCACTTGGGCTTGTACGGCCACCTATTTGATAGCCGTGTTGGCATCATCGGTTTGTCGCTGGTGTTGTTTTGGGTGCTGGCGGCCATCTTCGCCGACTTAATCATCACCCACGACCCGCTGGCTCAAATTTCAGGTATGAAGAACAAACGACCAGGCTTTCCGGTGCGTGGCATGGAGGGCGTATATTATCTTTTGGGCGGTGATAACCTAGCTCGGGATATATTTTCCCGCGTGATTATGGGTAGCCGTACGGTGTTAATCATTGCCCCTGCGGCAACCGTGTTTGCCTTTATGGTGGGTATCACCTTGGGGCTGCCTGCAGGCTACCGTTCTGGCAGAGTAGATACTATTTTGTCTTTCTTGTCGAACCTAGTGTTGGCCTTCCCAGTTATCCTCTTGTTTTTCTTATTGGTAACACCCGAAATTCGCTCCACGGGGGTACCTATTTATTTGGCTGCCGTGCTCTTCTTATTTCCCATTATTTTGTTTGTGGTGCTGTTTCAATCCCGCTTTTACACCCAACCAGTGAAGCGCAATATTTATGTTGCCACTACCTTGGTGTTAGGCCTGTGGGCCTATTCAGGTTTAGCTTTTAACATGGACCCTTTAAACGTGTTTTACATGGAGCCTAACCTGTTAAATATTTTTGTGTCGGTGGTGTTTGTTAACTCACCCACAGTATTCCGTATTGTTAGAAGCCTAACTTTGGACATCAAAACTCGAGATTATGTGGCCGCCGCAGAAACCCGTGGTGAAGGGGCCTGGTATATCATGTTGTGGGAGATTCTGCCCAACGCACGAGGTCCACTAATTGTAGATTTTTGTTTGCGCATTGGCTACATCACCATTTTATTGGGCACCTTGGGCTTCTTTGGCCTTGGCGTGAGCCCAGAAAGCCCCGACTGGGGTATGACCATCAACGAAGGACGTAAGCTATTGTCGATCTATCCCCACTTGGCCATTCCTCCTGCACTGGCGTTAATGTCGCTAGTGTTAGGTCTAAACTTGCTGGCCGACGGCCTGCGCGAACAGTCACTCAAGGACTAAGGGAGCAAGATCATGCAACAATGGGATTATGACGGCCCTATTTTAGAAATTAACAACCTGTCCATCAGCTTCTTCACTCGCCTGGGTGAAATCCCTGCGGTGATGGACTTCTCCTGTGTGGTTGAGCAAGGCCAAGCCTTAGGCTTGGTGGGCGAATCAGGCTGCGGTAAATCCACCGTAGCCTTAGGCGTTATGCAAGACCTTGGGGTGAATGGCAAAATTGTTGGCGGCAGCATCAAGTTTAAAGGCCGTGAGCTTAACCTCATGAGCGACGCAGAACTGCAACATTTGCGTGGTTCGGAAATCGCCATGATCTACCAGGAACCCATGGCGTCTTTGAACCCCGCCATGAAAGTGGGTAATCAGCTCATGGAAGTACCCATAATTCACCAACACAGTTCTCGCGCAGAAGCCTGGGACCTGGCTCTGCAGGTAGTTGAGGATGTACGTTTGCCCGACCCAGAGCGCATTTTAAACAGCTACCCACACCAACTATCTGGTGGCCAGCAACAACGCATTGTTATCGCCATGGCACTGATGTCTAAACCTGCCTTGCTGATTCTTGACGAGCCCACCACCGCCCTGGATGTGACCGTGGAAGCTGGCATCGTTGACCTAGTGAAAGGCTTAGGTGAGAAATATGGCACCTCCATGTTGTTTATCTCCCACAACTTAGGCTTGATACTGGACACCTGCAACGACATCTGCGTTATGTACTCAGGTGAGGCCGTAGAAGCAGGCCCCATCGAAAAAGTATTTGACCGCATGCGACACCCTTATACTCAGGCGTTGTTCCGCTCCATACCGCTACCCGGTGCCGATAAACACAGCAAGCCTCTTGTCGCCATACCCGGTAACTTCCCCTTGCCCCACGAGCGCCCTAATGGTTGTAATTTTGGCCCCCGCTGTAATTATTATGACGAAGGACGGTGTAACAAGGATGCCATTGCCATGCCACCCTTGGCCGATGAGCCCAGTCACACCTCACGCTGCCTAAAAGTCGACGAAATAGACTGGGACCACCCACCCGCTGCCGCAGTGAAGACCGATTCTAATAAAATTGGCAAACTAGTGCTTAAAGTTGAGAACTTGCGCAAGTATTACGAAGTAGCCGCCAGTGCTCTGTTTGGTGGCGGCGACACGCGTGTGGTAAAGGCCAATGAAAGCATTAGCTTTGAGGCCCACGAGTCTGAAACTTTGGCTATAGTAGGCGAATCTGGCTGTGGTAAATCCACCCTCGCGAAAGTACTCTTAGGCTTAGAAGCGGCCTCAGATGGTAGTGTCAACTTACTTGGCAAAGACATTCAAAACACCCTTATTCACGATCGTAGTGTAGATACGGTGTCTTCCATTCAAATGGTATTTCAAAATCCGTTTGACACCCTCAACCCATCCATGACCGTGGGCCGCCAAATTGTGCGGGCCTTGGAAGTGTTTGGTATAGGCGAAAATCAAGACGCGCGTGAGAGCAGGATGTTAGAACTGCTTGATTTAGTTAAACTGCCGCGTGAATTTGCCCAGCGTAAGCCGCGCCAACTGTCTGGTGGGCAAAAGCAACGGGTGGGTATTGCCCGCGCCTTTGCTGGTAACGCCCAGGTGATGGTTGCCGATGAGCCGGTGTCTGCCCTGGATGTGTCGGTGCAAGCGGCGGTGACCGAACTGTTGATGGAGCTGCAGCGCGACAACAAAACCACCATGCTGTTTATCAGTCATGACCTGTCGATTGTGCGCTATATCTCTGATCGGGTGATGGTAATGTATTTGGGCCATGTGGTGGAAATGGGTACTACCGATCAAGTGTTTAGCCCGCCCTACCATCCCTATACTGAAGCCCTGTTGTCGGCGGTGCCCATTGCCGACACCAGCATTAAACGCAAGCATATTGTGTTAGAGGGTGATATCCCTTCGGCAATGAATCCGCCTCCAGGCTGTCCCTTCCAAAGCCGTTGCCAGCACAAACAGCACGTAGCTGATAAACTTTGTGAGCGCGAACTGCCACCGATGAAGCACATAACCGATGGCCACGACCTTAGGTGTCATTTAAGCGATGACTTCCTGGCCTCGATGATACCGGTGATCCAACTGGCTAATTAACCAGCCTCAGCTGCGAATTAGCGTTAATAAGTCAGTTAGGTTGCCCTGCTCTAGCTGCTCAATATAGCCCAACACGCGTTGGGCTTTTTTTGTACCCCAAACTGGCTCACACAAACTCATATACTTGGTTTGAAACTGGGCTTGGCTCATGGGTTTATGGGGATCACCCAAGGCTTCATGGGGGGCCGACTCTAGTTGCGTGCCATCTTTTAGACGAATGCGTACATGGGCCCAGCGCTCCGATGGAAACACGTCGTTGTAGGCGGCGTGCTCCAACAATTCCACCTTATCGGTCATAGCTTGCAATTGGGGGTCATTGAAACCAGTATAAACATCATCTGCAGTTATTTGGCCTTTAACAATGGCGGTGGCCACGGGAAAACTGATGGCATACTGGGCTTGTTCTGTATCAGTGGGCAGCTGACTAAATAAACGCACGCCTTCATGGAAAGTCCATACAGTTACTTGTTCGACTTGATGGGCGCCAAAGTAATGCTGTTGGTGTAAGCTCAAGCACGCGGCAACTGCAGGCTGAGCCCAACGACACACGGGATAAGGTTTAAAATACTGTTGTAAAATTTGCCACCGTTGACCTGGTTGACCTAAGTCAGCCCAATATGGCGCTGCCTCAGGGCCGGTAATAGTGATGGCAGGGGCACCAGTAAAGCCCTCGGCCGCCATATAGGCCGCCGATATACCCGCCATTGCACCCCAACCCGAACCGTCTTTGAGCATGGTGGGGTGGTCTATATTACGCATCATCTGACTGCGGGGGCCATGGTATTCAGCAATACCTAAGGCATGCTCAAACTGGGCATCATCAAGGCCCATTAATTGAGCCGCTAAGGCCGCACAACTCACCGCCCCCCAGGCACCAGAGGTATGATAATCTGCCACCGTGCCATGCAGGGCCATACCCGCCCGCGAGCCAATTTCATAACCTGCAACAATCAAACAAATGAGCTCTTGCCCCGTTACTGGCCTATCTAAGGATTCCAGCACGGCAAAGAGGCTAGGCAACATGCTGCATCCAACATGTCCTTTAGTTTCTCGATGGCCGTCATGGCAGTCCAATGCGTCAACGGTGGTAGCGCCCACTAAAGCAGCACCTGCGGGGCTTAAATTTGGCCCACCCAACAAAGGCTGCACCGCTTTTAGGCGTGGCCCGGGGGAAAACTGATCTTCGGCAAAACGACTAATAATAGGGGCTATAGGCGAGCGACTACCACCCACAGCGGTGCCGAGTAGGTCGTATAAACACAGTTTTGCCTGACTAATGACCTCGGGGGTGAGCAGATCATAGTCTATGCTTTGTAAAAACTGCCTCACTGGGTGGCGTTCTGACATGGCATTACCTCCGTATCAATTGAGCGCCAAACAGTTACTTGTTGGCAAAAAAGGCCTTAATGGCGTCAATAATCTGCTGCAAGGCCACATCGTCTATGTCTAAGTGCATGACAATACGCGTAGTTTCCCCGCTGGTACTAATGGCAATACCTTGCTGTGCTAGGTAGGCTGCCAATGCTGGCATCTGTGGCGAGTGCAAAAACAGCATATTGGTTTGCACTAGAGACATATCAAAATGTAAGCCCGCCACGCCTTCAAGGGCCTTGGCCAACTGCAATGTGCGACGATGATCATCTGCCAAGCGCGCCACATTATTGCTCAAGGCGTAACGACCAGCCGCCGCAATAACGCCAGCCTGACGCATACCACCGCCTAACATTTTGCGCCATCTGCGGGCTCGTTTAATAAATCCAGTTTCACCTACCAGCATCGAGCCTATGGGCACCCCTAAGCCTTTGGATAAACATAAAGACACACTGTCTATGTTTTGTACCAAACGCGCTGGGGGTAAATCTTGGGCCACAGCTGCATTAAGCAAACGGGCACCATCCATGTGTGTAACCAAACCATGTTGCGCGGCGCACTCTACCAAGCTGTCGATACTGGCCTGGGGCTGAACACAACCGGAGAAGGTGTTTTCTAAACACAGCAAGCGAGTAATGGCACAATGGATGTCATCTGGCTTAATGGCAGCCTTAACGTGTTCCAGGTCTAGGCCACCCATTTTATTCGTTGCTAGGGGGTGCATGGCTACGCTTCCTAGCACGGCTACCCCAGCTGCTTCATCAATGTTGATATGGTATTTGTCACCTACCAAGATTTCTTCCCCGCGCTGGCAATGGCTCAGCACAGCTGCCAGATTACTCATGGTGCCACTAGGGAAAAACAAACCCGCTTGCTTGCCGAGCAATTGAGCCACCTCGCTCTCCAGGGCATTAACATTGGGATCATCGCCATAGACGTCATCACCCACTTGAGCCTGGGCCATAGCTTGGCCCATGGCCTCAGAAGGGCGAGTTACTGTATCACTGCGCAGATCAATGGCGATAGCTGTTAGCTGGCCTTCTAGCTGGCCTTCTAGCTGGTTTGCGTGGCTACCAGCGTAATTATAATTTGATAGTGACATAAACAGATCCTGTATGAGGTAAAAAACGGATGGCTTATTTTAAGGCTGCGCACCCAGCACTTGGGCGTCAGTCACCTGTTGGCCCGCGTATGGTAAGGCCGCCACTATGTGCACCCGGGCGTCTTCGCCGCCGTTAAGGGCAGTGTGATAACCACGAGTGTCAGTAAAATAGACGGAGCCATCTGCCGGTAAATGGGTGCAATGATGGTTAACGATGAACAAAGAGCCTGGGTTGCTAATCACGGGAATGTGCAAGCGTGGTTCTGGGTCGCGGTGCCAGGAATTACAATTGTAGGGATCCTTAACTAACACGCGCATGCGGCCAATGGGGAAGCGGGCAATAAGTTGGCGATACACTTGCGCAAAATAGGTGCCTTCAAACAACGGGTTAAACTCGCTGTAGGCCGATTCATCTACCATTTCATCCCGCGCAACTTCGGCGTAGCTGTCATCCACGCGAGTCCAAAAGCGCCCGCAGTTATCGTGAGCAGTGGGTTTTTCTATCCCAGGACGCCGAGTAAGGGACATCACATGAAAGCCTGAGCCTAGGTCTTCAAGTTGATACTGCATGTCATTGAAACACTGGCGCAGCTTATCGACATCAAATTTAAGTTGTAACTTTTGAATGCCAGGGCCAGGCTTGAACGCCGCCACCGATTCGATGTCAAAGCTGCTCGCAAGCCAAGTCTGCATTTGTTCAGCATCAATCTGAGCAAAAGAAGTAATCGCCATAAGATCTCCCTAGTGCAAGGGTTAAATTGGGTCACGCCAGCCAGCGTTCAAACCATCAGTAAAAGCGTTCTCGGCGATCATGTATCACTGCGCGCGGAAGTGCAAATAATATTTTGCTTTAACTGCGTAATTCTTGTCCCACTTGGTGATAGCCTTATTAACCGACAGGCCTATGAACACACTTTGAGCACCTCATAACATGCACCCATGGTGTGATAATCGGTCTTGCCTGCTGGGCTTTTGAGGTTGTTATATTTAGCGTTTTGGTGCGTCAAAATGCGATACCAAGCACCATACTCCTGGTCGACAAAATGACGCCAAGCATAGGCCCAAAGCCGATCATAATAATCCCAATATTGTTTGTCGCCTGTGCGATGGGCCAATAGCGCGGCGGCGGCAATGGCTTCGGCTTGAACCCAAAAATACTTATCACCATCGCAAATTGCTCCATCGCGATCCACACCGTAGCAAATGCCACCATGATCATGGTCCCACGCCTTATCCAAAGCCATGTCAAACAACAAACGGGCTCTGGGCAAGAGCCAATCCTGGGGGCGGTGGCGCTCTAGTATGAGCAACAGTTTGGCCCATTCGGTAAAATGGCCCGGTTGGTAGCCCCATGGACGAAATAGGTTTTTGGGGTCGTGTTTATTGTAGTTCCAGTCCAACTGCCAGTGCTGGTCGTAATGTTCCCAAATTTGGCCGCCCGTAGCTTGAGTTTGGCGTACACAAATATTTTCTGCCACCAATAGTGCGCGATCTAGGTATAACGCCTGACCCGTTGCCTCATAGGCGACAATCAAGGCTTCACAACTGTGCATGTTGGCATTCTGACCTCGATAAACCGATAACTGTTGCCAGTCGGCACTGGCCTCATCGGCATATAGGCCATGCTCAGCACACCAAAAATGAGTTTCCATGAGCGCAAAGGTCTCCTGCACATGCTCAGCCGCCTCGTGTATGCCCGCCTTCACTGCCGAGGCATAGGCCAGCAGAACAAAGGCTAAACCATAACAATGATTGGTTTCATCCACTGGCTTGCGACCTTGTAACAGCCAAGTATAACCCCCTGTGCTTGGGTTGCGGTGCACCTTGCGCAAGAAGTCTAAACCATGGTGGGCGCAGCTAAGGTACTGCGGGTTATCAAAATAACGTGCCGCTTCACAGTAGTTAAAAATAAACCGCGTACTGCTCACCAAGTGTCTAGTTTGGCTATCATACACACTGCCATCATCACGGAAGTGCTGAAAGAAACCACCCTCGCGATCGATAACTCGCGGGTGGTAAAAATCCATGGTGGTTTGTATATGCTGGGTTAAGAAACTGGGCAAACGAAAATCAAGCTCTGGGGGCGTATTCATAGCTGGATATCCTCACGCTTGGGCAATGAACTAATGGCTCCCTCTAGCCGTACGGCGTGGGCGCCACAAGCGCTGGCAAAGCGCATGCCGGCTTCTAACTGCGTTTGACTAGCAAGCCATTGGCCAAGATTACTAGGGGTTAGGTTTTGTTTGCTGAGAATGTACAATAGCCCGCCTACGAAAGCGTCACCGGCAGCAGTAGCATCAATCATTTGCACTTCAGGCGGGGTTATTTGAGCGCTATTATCAACACTAAAGTAGCTTAGCGGCTTTGCGCCATCGGTAATCATAATGAGCTGCACACCAGTGGCCATAATTTTTTCTATGGTGCTTGTGTGACCGCTACCGTTAGCCACAAAGTCCAGCTCTTCTAAGCTCATTTTTACTAGCTGAGCATATTCAAAACATTGCCATATATTGGCCACAGCTTGGCTAATATCGGACCATAAGTTGAGACGCAAGTTAACATCAAAACTAACTAACCACTGAGCCTTTTTGGCCCGTTGTAAGCCTGCCAAAGTAGCGTCATGTAGGCCCTGAGTAGTGAGGGTATTGGAGCAAAAATGAAACAGTCCGGCGCCATCAAAACAGTGCTTTGAAAAATCTTCTGGCTTAAATAACATATCTGCAGACGGATGCCGATAAAATTCAAAACTGCGCTCACGGTTTGCATCTAAAGACACAAAAGCCAAGCCCGTTTTGGCCTCTTTAGTACGCCTTAGCAAATCTAAGTTAACCCCTTCTTGGGCCAGACTATGGGCAATAAAATCACCAAACATATCGACACCCAGCATACCGCAAAAATACGCGTCTCCACCTAAACGCGCAACCGCTGCAGCAACATTGGCAGGCGCCCCTCCGGAAAATTTGGTGAAAGTCTCTGGCCCGTGATGGTGTTGTTCACTGATGTTATTCGACAACAAATCAACCAGCGCTTCTCCAAAAGAGATGACCTTTAACATGAGTTTTTCCAAACAGTAAGTTCGCAACAAATAGAGCATTCGTCACGCCAACAATAGAAACCTCACAGTAACCCAGAGATCTGCCGCAATTCAACAATTAAGTAACTGGCAAAGCAACAAAAGTTGCATAAAGAGCAGCGTTTGATGCCCAAGTTTGAGATGATCATTAAACAAATGTTCCATGTTTCGATTGCCAAGCTAGCCATGTTAAAACTCATTTCCAATGCCAACCTTTTTGCTCCCCAAGCCATGGGTATTGACGACCAGGCCATTGCCAAGGGATTAGCTGGCTTTAACAACGATGCCAAAGACAACCCAGGCCGCTGTAACGAATTTGCCGTTAAGGGTGCCCGGGTGTTTGTTGATTTTGCCCACAACCCTCATTCCATTGCTGCCGTCACTCAAGCCATGGCAGGCATTCCCGCCAAACGACGCTTTATCATGATTAGCCACGCAGGTGACCGCTCTGATGAGGATATGCGCGCCGCTACGCAAAGTGCGCTGAGCCTGGAACCAGATTACCTGATGGCGGCAGAATTACCCCAATACCTGCGCGGCCGTGAACTAGGTGAAACCGTTAATATTACCCAGCAAACAGCCCTAGACTACGGCTTAGTCGCCACTCAATTGCTTACTGCAAATACACCCTCAGCCGGTGCGCAGCAGATCTTAGAACAACTGCAGGCCGGCGATCTAGCCTTACTTTTAGTACTCGCTGAACGCGAGCAAATATTCGAAATGATCCACCAAACCTTAATCATCCCAGTGGGTTAATGACTCATACTTGGTCTATAATTGAGCTGATTTAAAAAATTGGAGGAACCTATGACGCTTGCTGTAAAAAAGCTATTTCTCTACCTATGTGTGGCTGGGATATGTCTAGCGCCAACTTGGGCCAGCGCAGAAGGTGGCCCCGACCTGCTAGGCAACGACTTTGTTAGGGCTGGCGATAAGATCACAATCACCAGTTATGGCATTGACGATGTGTTTGCTATGGGTCGCAACATTGAGATTGTAACCGCCATAACTGGCAGCGCCCATTTACTCGCGTCAGACGTTAGCATTGAGGCCAACATTGGCACCAGCATCTACGCTGCCGCAGACCAGATTGATATCAAGGCAAACATTGGCGGCGACGCCTTGTTACTGGCTAAATCAATCGCCATAGACTCCGCCATTGGTGGCGACCTCAGGGGGGCAGCAACGATGATTAATATTGCTGCTGCTATAGCTGGCGATGTGCAATTTGGCAGCCAAAACATCAACCTCAATGGCCCAGTTGGCGGCACCGCCGTGTTTGCTACCGACAACCTTGCCTTTGGTCCTAACGCCCGAATTGACGGTGACTTAATTCTTTACGGTGCCGCCAGCAAAGACTTTGATATTCCTGCTAGGGTTATCAGCCCAGACCGGGTGATATACCGCACCAGTAGTCAAATAGTCGAGCAAGAATTTGTTGAGCCCGTGGGTGAGCACATGGGCACCATTGGCCGAGGCATTTTTTACCAACTGTTAGCGGCCATAATACTCACCAGCAGCATCGTTATTATTGCCCGAAATTTCACTAGCAATGCTTACGGCCGAGCCTGGCAATCGGTGCTGGGCTCTATGGGCTATGGCTTCCTTGGGCTATCGTTATTGAGCGGCAGTGTGCTTGTTACGGCCTTAACCTTCATTGGCATACCGCTGTCCATATTGCTGATTGCGGCCACAGTTATCGTGGCGATGCTGGGCTATTGGATGGGCAGCTATTTTATTGGTGCACGCATCTGGTTTGCCGCCCGCGCAGAATTGCCAAGCTCTGTAATGTCGATTTTATTAGCCGTTACCGTGGGTGTTATTTGCACAGCTTTGATGAGCGCCATACCGATACTCGGTTGGTGGCTGGCTATGGCCATCACCTTATTTGGCGTGGGCGCCATCAGCCCATGGCGTGGTCGGCGCGTGGGGGCTTAGGTTGGCCTTAGCTAGGCGCTACCTCAGGCTCTAATTGCAAAGCCTGGGGTACATCTTCTTGTTGCCAATAACCAATGAGAATGCCCACCCCACCAGCCTTGCCCTGGCGTTGTTTTAAGGTTTTCTCGCTCACCGTTACACGGTTTTTTAAACCCGCCGTCCAATCGAGCATTTGCTCGCTAAGCTGAGACCTGACTACCCCATAACCCGCATCTCGGCCAAGGTCCACACGCTCTTGTGGGTCTTCTTGAAGGTCAAATAACATGGGCTTAAAACCCATGCAATGGACGTATTTATAGCGTCCATCGTAAAGCATGGTCATACGCGCGTTATAGCTATTACGCCCTAAGTCTTTAGCAAAACCCATAACGCTGTAATCGCACTCAGACACCACACAATCGCGGTCTATAACCGAGGTCTGGTTGATGCCAGTTTTCTGCAATAGCGGCAACAACGACTGGCCTTCCAGCCAGTGCCATTGCGGCTCGCCACCAGCCCATTCTACAAAGGTAGGGATTAGGTCGATGGCACACACCAACTCATCGCATTGCGTGCCGCGGCTCGCATTTGCCGCTGGTGTTGGATCCATAATAAGCAAAGGCACCCGTGTCACAGCATCATGGAACAAGTCTTTTTCTGCCAACCAATGGTCACCAAAGAAATCACCATGATCCGAGGTCAACACAATCATGGTATTTTGGCTCTGGCCTAACTGCTCCAAACTGGCAAACAAACGGCCTAAGTTGTCGTCGATTTCCTTCACCAACCCATAGTATGTGGGTAGTGCATGCTCACGGTAAGCATCGTTAGAATAGGTCTGGCTTTGGGGTAAGTCCATAAAAGCTTGGTAGATGGGGTGAGCATCTTGCTTTTGCGAATCGCACTTATTGGCCATGGGTAAATCCACCCCACGGTACATCTGATGATAGGGCGCAGGCGCTGCCAAGGGCCAATGGGGTTTAATGTAAGACAAACTTAAACACCAATTTTGCTGGCCCATTTGGGCTATCATTTCGATGGCTCGGTCCGTTGTATAGGCTGTTTCAGAATGGGCTTTATCAACCCGTGCTGGCAGGTGCCCATGTTTTAAGAACATGCCATTGCGCAGCATACCATTTTCGTCTTGCACCGCGTTGGCCCAAGTCGCCCAAGGATTATCGGCCACATAGCCATGCTGCCTAAGGTAGTCAAAGTAAGCAGGCTCAGCACCATCATAGCTACCTCCCACCCCAACCGTATGCAACCCGTCATCATGTTCGCCTTGACTAAAACCAGCGTTACTTACAAATCGGCCCAGTTCTGACTCGGGGGCAATGCCCAAACGAGCCATACCGGCTAAATCTGGTTTCATGTGGGTTTTTCCCATGAGATAAGTGCTCATACCACAGGCTTTAAGGTGATCAGCCATGGTCATCTCATCCACGCGATTGGGAAAGCCGTTCCAGCTGGCACCGTGGGAACGCACATGACGGCCCGTGTAATAAGATGCACGGGAATTGCCACAACTGGTGCCTTGAATATAACAACGATTAAACTGTACGCCCTGTTGCGCTAAGCGATCTATATTAGGCGTATCAACCACTGAATTTCCGTAACAAGACAAAGTATCAGCCCTAAGCTGATCCAACATAATGAAGAGTATGTTTTTTTGTGTCACGCAAACCTCCCTAACTAGTAATTATCTAACTTAGGCAAGGGTTTAGGACGGCCTTCGCCATCCACTGCCACAAAGGTAAAATTGCCTTCAGTCACTTTGTCGATGGTGTCACTATGGTGGCGCCGCACCCACGCTTCCACATGCACTGTAATGGAGGTATTACCCCTGCGCTCTTCACGACAAAAGCAACTGACATCGTCGCCAACGTATACAGGCTTGTGAAAGGTCATGGCATCCACCGCCACGGTCACCACCCGCCCTTTGGCCAAATGGGAGGCAAATACACCGCTGGAAATATCCATCTGCGACATAATCCAACCGCCAAAAATATCCCCATCGGGGTTAGTGTCAGCGGGCATAGCAATGGTGCGTATTGAGGGTGTGCCCTTGGGCATGACTTGTGGGTTCATGGGTGCTTATACCTGTACTAGTACTGGTTCAATAGCGGCAATGATATCACTCACATGCTCAATGGACACAGCAATGCGCAACAAATATGCTAACTACACAATCTAAGCCCATGGTAAGCTGGGGTTTATGAACAGGCTTTCTTTTACCGGCTCATTGTTGAGCTTAGCCATTGCAGCCGCTGTCGCCCTGCCCGCCTCCGCCAATACCGCTTGCGCGCCGTGGCTCAAACATGAGCTCAGACAACTGCACAGTGGCGACCCACTAGACTTGTGCGCCGCCACGGCGGGCAAGCCATTATTGCTGGTCAATACGGCCAGCCATTGCGGCTTTACCGGCCAATTTGAAGGTTTAGAAGAACTGCACCAAAAGTACAAAGATCAAGGCTTGGTTATCATCGGTTTCCCATCCAATGCCTTTAACCAAGCTGCCGCCAATGAAGCAGAAGCCGCCAGAGTTTGTTTTTACAACTTTGGGGTGACCTTTTTGATGAGCCAACCCATCGAGGTGACCGGCCCTAACGCCCACCCCGTGTTCCAACATTTAGGCCAACAGCAGGGCGAACCCAGCTGGAACTTTAACAAATACCTAGTCGATGAAAATGGCCAGGTGGTTGATCGTTATCGCCAATGGACCTCGCCCGGCTCGTGGTTTTTAAAGCGCGCCATTGATAAATTGCTGTGAGCAAAGCCAAAACCGCTGACCCAGCATCAGCTCAGTGTTACTGCAAGTCTGGCCTTAACTTCAGCCAATGCTGCCAAGCCATCATCAACGGCACCGCCGCTGCCAAAACCGCCGAAGCCTTAATGCGCTCACGCTATACGGCCTTTTGCCTACAGCATGAAAACTATTTGCTGCAAACATGGCACCCGTCAACTCGGCCCAAAGACATTGCCTTTGAGGCCCAACAGCAATGGCTTGGGCTTAACATCATTAACCACCAAGCTGGCGGAATCGGCGATCAACAAGGCCAAGTGGAGTTTATAGCCCGCTACAAAATCCATGGCCGCGCCTATCGTTTGCACGAAAACAGTGACTTTGTATGTGAGAATAGCTGTTGGTATTACACCCGAGGCATTTTGCTTAATCCGTAACGTTTAGACAGTAGGGTTTGGACCGTATACTTGTCGACAGTAGCTATCTATTGCTACGCCTAGCCTTTATCCGATTTGCCCGCCTCATTAGCAAATTTTGCTAATTGTTTATCTATCCACCAAGCTTTGTTGCCTTCATCCTCTGCGTTTTCTTTACGCCGGATAGCATTTCTGACGACCATGGCCCCCAGCCAGCGGATGGGCTCTGGCGGGAATCTGCCTAACGGGCCTTTAGCGAGGCCACTACGGGTCCATTCGTTGTCCAAGCCCAATACCATTGACGACAACAGTTGCCCGCCCATATAGGATGGCCCAACGCCGCTGCCCGAATAACCTAAGCCATAGACAATATTGGGCTGATTATTCAAATAGCCAAAAAATGGTAACCCCGTTGCGGATCGGTCCGAAGGCCCGGTCCAGGTTCTATCAATGGGGCTGTTTGTTAACGCAGGAAAAAAACTGTGCAAGGATTTACGCAACTGATCTTGAAAGCGGCTAGGCAAATCAAACGCTGCAATGACCCGATTATTGAAAGCAAATAAATTGCCGCCTTTACCCATCATCAGCCGCCCATCTGGGGTAGTACGATAGTAATGCACAAAAATACGAGAGTCGACCACGGCCTTACCGTCATTGAGGCCAGACTGTGCCAAAAGCTCCGGTACTGGTTTAGTAATCACCATATCCGAAGACACCAGCACAATATGTTTATTAAATGCAGGGAATTCTGTGGGCATCCAAGCATTGATTGCTATAACCACATTGCTAGCGCTAATGTCGCCCTGCTGGGTTTTTACCAGAGCCGGTTGGCCCTCGCTAATGGAGACCATTGCTGTGTTTTCATAAATGCGCACCCCCAAGGATTCGGCCACTCGCTTAAGGCCCCTCACCAATAATCCGGGCTGTAGGCTGCCGGCAAGCGCAGAAAAGTAGCCTTCAATATGGCGCTGCGAACCTGAGGTTTGCTGCACTTTTTCTAGGGGCCACTGCTCCCAGCTATTAATGCCTTTGCTCTCCAACTCGGCAATCACAGGAGCTATGCTGCCCATTTGTGCTTGGTTGGTAGCGGTGTAAAGAGCACCGTCTAAGCGTACCTGAGCGTCGATATCGTGGGCGTGGCAAAAGTCACGGATTTGGTAGAGTGCGTCTTCTGAAGCAAGCACTAGGCGGCAGGCCTCTTGTTCGCCAAACAAACGTCGTAGCGACAAGTACTTAGTGGACCAGGTGAGCATACATCCACCATTTCGGCCCGAAGCACCACTACCGCATAAGCCCTTGTCGATAATCACAACCTCAACATCTGGCTGCTTCAGTTTCAACTGCAGCGCGGTCCAAAGGCCAGTGTAGCCACCCCCTACAATGCACACATCGGTACTGGTATCACCATTAAGCGGTGTGATTTTAATGGGCTCTTCTAAAGCTAAAGCTTCAGAAAACCAGAATGGCTGACACGCTGCTGGTGGCATGGCATAGTTCTCTATGGTTGGTAGGGGCCAGTGTCTATTAACCTGATTGGTAAATAATGAATCTAGAGCTTCCTGATGCCAACTTCAAATCGATAGTTTCTATGCAACTTATAGACTATGCCAATGTATTAACCGCTTCCTGCTCGATAACTTCCAGCGACTCCTTGAGGATATCAAAAAAGGCTTTAACTACCGGTGTGGGGCGGGTTTCCTTTAGGCAGGCTATGTATTCGGTTACCTTGAGCGACGCATCCCTCACCGTCACTGGATGAATACGATTGTCGTTACCCATCTCACTTTCTGGCATAACTCCCACACCAAGCCCAACTGCGACCGCTTCCCGAACCCCCTCCCTACTACCAATCTGCACCACTGTTTTGGCCTCAACCTTGTGCTGATTCATGGCCTGCTCAAAGATCGAACGCGTCAAGGAACCAGGCTCTCGCATGATTAACCGTTCGCTCTCGATCTCTGCCAAGGCAACGCTGCGCCGTTGCGACCAGGGGTGGCCACGCTGCACAATCAACACCAGCTTATCTTCACGGTAGGGAATCGCCTCAAGACGCCCATCGTCGCTGCGTTGGGCAACCACGCCTATATCAGCTCGCAGCTCAAATAAATCTGCCAATACGGTTTCCGTATTACCAAAGGTCATGTAAATTTTGATGGCCGGATGACGACGGGAAAAGGTTTCCAATAGCGGCAGCACCAAAAATGGACTATCGGCAGCAACCCGTAGCTGACCGCTCATCATGCCGATGGAGGAGGAAAGTAACTGCTCGGTCTCAGCTTCCAGAGAGAATTGACGCCGAGTAAGCTCCAGCAAGGCTCGGCCCAGGCTAGTTAACGCCACCCCCCGCCCCTGGCGTTTGAAAAGCTTAACCCCATAGCGCCCTTCCAAAGATCCTACATGGTCAGACAATGTGGGCTGAGTAACGTGAATGGCTTTAGCCGCCTTGGTAAAGCTGCCTTGACTGGCTACCGCGTGGAAGGCGCGTAGCTGGGCGTAATTCATAGATTATTCCTATAACTAATACTTTAGTAATCGAATTACCCATTATATGTCTGAGTTTTATAAAGTAAATAGGAGCAACAATTGAATTAGCAATTGGCACAGCGAAGCCGACGTGGCAGACATCATCGTTGGCGATATTACACCGCCAACGATTAACTGGGACTGAAAGGTGAGCTAGAAATCAGGTTCTGGTCTTTTCAAACGCCTGCCAAGCCGCTTCAAACTGGGCAAAATCGAATCCTGTCTGACGCGCAGGCTGCAGTACGAGTTGTTCTGTACTTAACAGCTTATCGATGGCGGCAGCAAGTGCCACAGGGGCCAATAGAAACACTATCAAAGGTCATATGCACACTTTATGTGGCAATGGACTAATTACAAAGCATGGGGCCGGACGCGGCACCTGGTACTCTCCGGCTTGATTACCCAAGAGGGTGATGAATGCGTATTTTATGACGTCAAACGTCATGCATGAAGAACGGCCGAAATCTTAGATTTTAGGCAGGTTGTTCCACATAAGTCGCAATTTTCGAAATATTAATTGGGCCAAGGATGGCCCAACATCGGCAGGCCGATGCGAGGAGTAAAACATCAGCAAAGCCATGCTTTGCGCTTAAGTGTTTTGCGACGACTTAGTTTTTAGTGCATGGATGCGCTAAAAACGTATAAAGTGGCGCGCCCGAGAGGGTGATGAATGCGTATTTTATGACGTGAAGCGTCATGCATGAAGAACGGCCAAAATCTTAGATTTTGGCCTGGTTGTTCCATAAAACGTCATTTTACAAAGGAAAATGGCGCGCCCGAGAGGATTCGAACCTCTGACCGCTCGGTTCGTAGCCGAGTACTCTATCCAGCTGAGCTACGGGCGCTCAAAAAATGGCGGAGAGGGAGGGATTCGAACCCTCGGTACCAGTATATAGGTACGGTTCCTTAGCAGGGAACTGGTTTCAGCCACTCACCCACCTCTCCGCAGAGAGCGCGTATATTACCCTAACATTTGGCCAAATAAAAGCCTTAACTTTTAATTAATTTTGAATGTTTTTTTAGCCAGAGTTATTTCTTACCAAAGGGAAAGCCACCACCTAATCCGGGCATGCCACCACCCATTCCTGGTGGCATTCCTGGAGGCATTCCGCCACCCATTCCAGGGGGCATTTGACCTTGTAAACCACGCATCATTTTTTGCATACCACCCTTGCCAGACATTTTTTTCATCATTTTAGCCATCTGCTTATGCTGCTTAATCAGACGATTAATGTCTTGGATTTGGGTGCCCGAACCTGCGGCGATACGGCGCTTACGGGAGCCATTAAGGGTATCTGGCACGGCTCGCTCTTTGGGGGTCATGGAGTTAATGATGCACTCCATTTGGCTAAAATTCTTTTCTGCACCAGCAGTTTGAGCTGCTTGGGCCATACCACCCATGCCCGGCATTTTATCTAGCAGGCCGGCCATGCCGCCCATATTTTTCATTTGTTGCAACTGATCACGAAAATCCTCTAAGTCGAAACCCTTACCCTTTTTGATTTTTTTGGCTAGCTTTTCGGCCTTAACTTTGTCAACTTTCTGCTCAACTTCTTCAATCAGGGATAGCATATCCCCCATACCCAAAATACGTGAAGCCACACGATCTGGGTGGAAAGGCTCTAAGGCGTCTACCTTTTCGCCCACACCCAAAAATTTAATAGGCTTGCCGGTAATGTGGCGTACAGACAGGGCTGCACCACCGCGGGCGTCACCATCGGTCTTGCTCAACACCACACCCGTTAAGGGCAAGGCTTCATTAAAGGCTTTAGCGGTATTAGCGGCATCCTGGCCAGTCATGGCATCTACCACAAACAAGGTTTCCACCGGCTCAAGCGTGGCGTGGAGAGCTTTAATCTCCTCCATCATTTCACTATCAACATGCAAACGGCCTGCCGTGTCGACGATAACTACATCGTGATGTTGCTGGCGGGCGTGATTGATGGCTTTTTCAGCAATAGCAATGGGTTTTTCCATGACTGTGCTGGGGAAAAAGTGAGCACCTACTTCTTGTGAAAGGGTTTCTAGCTGCTTAATAGCGGCAGGTCGGTAAACGTCAACGCTAACCAACATAACCGACTTTTTCTTCTTTTCGATAAGAAACTTAGCCAGTTTTGCAGCCGATGTGGTTTTACCCGCACCTTGTAAACCGGCCATCAAAATAACCGCAGGTGGCTGCACTGCAAGATTGAGGTCTTCGTTAGCATTGCCCATAATCGCTTCTAGCTCTTGCTGAACGATTTTCACAAACACCTGACCAGGGCTCAAGCTACGGCTTACCTCTGTGCCTACAGCACGGATTTTAACTTGTTCAATAAAGACTTTAACCACCGGCAAGGCGACGTCCGCTTCCAACAAAGCCATACGCACTTCGCGTAAAGTACCTTTAATGTTGTCTTCTGTAAGACGTGCCTGGCCACGGATGTGTTGTAGGGTTTTACCTAAGCGCTCGGTTAAGTTATCAAACATGAGAATCTCTGTGGTACAGCAAATAATAAGCGCACAGTATAACCGATGCCGAGCTAATCAACACCACAAGCCAAACAAGTGGAGCCGCCAAATAGCCTTATATAGAGTCTTTTTTGGAGCCAGGTCTAGGCATGGGCGGCTAGCTTGATTATGATGATAGGCATTACTCGACAGAACCAATGCACATGATTTCATTATTAACGGGGCTTAGTGCGGTATTTCTATACTTACTTAGCGCTTGGAGCCAAAACAAAGCCGCTGTTTCGCAGCCTGCTAAACATGGCTACCTACTCAGTTTGCTGGGTTGGGGCTTACATGGCATAAATCTGTATTTACACTTGTTCAGCCAGGCCGGTTTATTATTGGATTTAGGTGCTGCCTTATCGCTAACGGCATGGGCAGTGATTGGCGTGATTTTATTAAGTAGCTTACGTAAGCCCGTGGCAAGCTTGCTGATTTTTGCGGCGCCTATTGCGGCTCTTGCCATTGCTGTAGACGCTCTTAGCGTGCCCGATTTTTCCGGACGCCAATACAGTGTTGGCATTTTGGTACATATTGTCGCCTCTATCTTAGCTTACGCTTTGTTCGCTGTAGCGGCTTGCCAGGCAGTTTTACTGATTTACCAAAATCGTCATTTAAAGCATCACCAGACGTCACGCTTGGTGGCCAGCTTGCCACCTCTGCAAACTATGGAAAGTTTGTTGTTTGAAGTACTTGCAGCTGGGCAAATATTTTTGACCTTGGCGCTGGCAACTGGCTTTATATATGTGGATGACCTGCTTGCTCAGCAATTGGCCCATAAAACCATTCTTAGCCTGATAGCTTGGGTTATTTTTAGTATTTTATTGTGGGGGCATTACCGTTTGGGCTGGCGTGGCCGCACAGCTATTCGCTGGACCTTATGGGGCTTTGCCAATTTAGCCCTGGCCTTTTTTGGCACCAAATTAGCCTTAGAATTCCTGTTATGAATCCAGATCACTTGACAGTGGGACGCTCAAGCATAAGAATTGAGCACCATAACTGATACGAGGTTACACCCGCCTTGAGCGACATCCCCATAAGCTATTTATTTGCCAGCTTAGCCTTTCTCATCCTGCTGTCGGCATTCTTTTCCAGTTCCGAAACTGGCATGATGTCCCTCAACCGCTATCGCCTACGCCACCTAGTGAAACAAAAGCACCGTGGTGCCATGCGCGCAAGTAAGCTGTTAGATCAACCCGATCGCCTCATCGGCGTAATTCTGATCGGTAACAACTTCGTCAATATTTTGGCTTCGGCCATTGCCACCATGATAGCCCTGCGCCTCATAGGTGAAGCTGGGGTGCCTGTGGCCACCGCCATATTGACGTTGGTGATCCTTATTTTTGCCGAAGTTACACCCAAAACCGTGGCTGCTATCAAGCCAGAACAAGTGGCCTTTCCGGCGTCATTGATACTGTCACCACTACTCAAACTACTCTACCCTTTCGTGTGGATAGTCAACACTATCTGCAATGGTCTGCTGCGCTTATTAGGCTTTAACGCCGCAGCCAAAGCCAACGATCACTTAAGTGCCGAAGAGCTGCGTACCATAGTACATGAAGCCGGTGCTTTGATTCCGCGACGCAATCAATCCATGTTGTTAAGCATCTTGGATTTAGACACGGTAACGGTGGAAGACATTATGATTCCACGCAGCGAGATCGTTGGTATCGATATCGACGATGACATTGATACCATTCTTAAAACTATTAGCCAAAGCCCTCACACGCGCCTCCCCTTATACCAAGAAGAGCTGAACAATGTGGTTGGCATCGTGCATGTGCGACAAATACTGCCGCTCATGCGGGCCGCCCACCCCAGCAAAGAAGATTTTTTAGCCTTAGCCCGAGAGCCCTATTTTGTGCCAGAAAGTACGCCTCTCAATACCCAATTGCTCAATTTCCAAAAGCGAAAGCACTGGGTAGCATTAGTGGTTGACGAGTACGGTGACATTCAAGGTTTGACCACCTTGGAAGATATTTTGGAAGAAATTGTTGGCGACATGGCGGAAGAGCAGGACCATGAAAACGAAGACATCCATCCACAAGAAGATGGCTCATTTTTCATTGACGGTACCACCACAGTGAGGGACATCAACAAGGCCCTTAAATGGACGTTGCCCATTGATGGGCCCAAGACCCTAAACGGCCTGGTTACCGAGCTGTTAGAAGAGATTCCCCAATTCAACGTATGTATACGTTTAGGTGAATACCACATGGAAACGGTGCAAATTCGTGGCAACTTCATCAAAACCGTACGTTTACGTAGGCTCGTAGTCACCCCAGACGAAATCCACTAGGGAGCGTCTATTTGTTCAGCGGCTGAATACTCACAAAAGGACTGGCCAGTTCGCGTTGCCGCACATTGGCCAGTACTTGTTGACGCGACTCGTTATCTAAACGCATCCAAGCGGTGATTTCTTCAGCCGAGCGATAGCAACCCTGACAAATATCATGGTCGTCTAAATAGCAGATGTTTACGCAAGGTGAAGCTATGGATTTTTCTAGCACTATTTTTGGCACTTAAATAAAGATGCGCCCATGCTAGCCTATCTGGCTAACGATTGCTAAACCCCTCCAGCACATTAACCACATTGGTGCCAATTTTTTCTACCGCATAGCCGCCTTCCATAACAAATAAGGTAGGCAAATTAAGCGCCGCAATTCTTGCACCATAATCAATAAAGTCATCACATTGCAGGCGGAAAGATGAGATTGGATCATGCTCGTAGGTATCAACCCCTAAGGATATGATCAAAGCATCTGCGCCAAAATCAATAACCTGCTTTAACGCGGTATCTAAGGCATTCACCCATACCGAATATGGGGTTTTAGGAGGCATGGGATAGTTAATATTAAAGCCATGGCCCTGACCTTCGCCCACTTCATCGGCGCCACCTAAAAAGTATGGGAAAGTGTCCATAGGATCACCATGGAGAGAGCAAAAAAGCACGTCGCTGCGATCATAAAAAATGGCCTGGGTACCATTGCCATGGTGAAAATCAACGTCAAGTATTGCCACCTTAGATGCACCACTATCAAGCAGCGACTGGGCAGCAACGGCGGCATTGTTAATAAAACAATAGCCTCCAAACATGTCCTGTGCGGCGTGATGTCCTGGCGGACGACATAATGAAAAAACAGATTTTTCTCCACCACTTAGCAGCTCAGCACCCGTTAAAGCGATGTCTGCCGCTAAGTATGCAGCCTCCCACGTGCCCCCAGAAATAGAGGTTTCAGAAGCCAGGCAATAATAGCCGATACGGCCATCGATTTCACGTGGTGGGATGGCCCTCGTTAACCGTCGTGACGGGGCGCAAGAGGCGATTGCTTCACCTTTGTATCCGGCGGCCTGCCAGTCGTCCCAACAGGTTTCTAAAAAGTCCAAATAACCTGCATCATGAATACTCAACAGGCTCGATTTATCAAAACGTTGAGGCAATATGATGTCGCCAAGTTGCCTACGTTTCACCTCTTGAATAACATATTCAGCTCGCACTGGGCACTCAAAGGGTGGTACCAGCTGGCCCCCACATAGCTCCGTTTTTGCGTCTCTTAACTTGTGTTCTTCACTGTAAATCGTTTTCATATGCAAACCTGGCTTGTACAAGCCATAAATATGGCAAAAGAGTGAGCCTTTAAAATCTGATAACTAAAATGAGCTCCAGTAAAATCTGGCGATACAAAATCAACTTGTGCGCCTATATAGGTCAATGCGGGCGTCATACACTAAATTAAGAAATTCAGCCAAAATGAAAGCTGTCATGCCCCATATTCGATAGTCTTCATAATAGAAGCTAGGCACTTGAACTACTCCCTCAGCAATGGGTAAAGCATCCATTGCCGGCTGGGTGTCCATGAAAAACTTTAAGGGTACGGTGAAAATTCGGTCCAACTCATCTAAATTGGGCACCAGTTGCTCCACTACCGAGGCTGGCACTACGCCAACCACCGGCGTCACCACAAAGCCTTGGCGTGAAAGCACCTGCCCCAATTGCCCCACCACCCTAACTTGCCCAGGCTCCAGCCCTACTTCTTCATGGGCTTCACGCAGGGCCGTGGCCACTAAATCTTGATCTTCTGTCTCAGCCTTACCACCGGGAAACGCAATTTGACCTTTATGGGTGGGTAGATGTTGTGCCCGGCGGGTGAGAATCACTTGGGGGTTATGCACATCATCCGTCACCGCCAGCAACACCGCCGCAGGCGTTTCCAAGCCAACCTTGATCCTTCTGGGCTGGTGATTCGCTAATTTATGGGTAATAAGTTGGCGCATTGGGTTGAATCTATGTTTGCCTGTTTCGAGTGGCGATAGTTTATCTTACAATAAACCGTCCATTGAAGAGAGAGTTCTACGCAAAACCATGAAATATTGCAGTCATTGCAGCGCTCAAGTGAGCTTTATTGTACCCGCAGGCGATAACCGGCCACGTTACGTGTGTGAGCCATGCGATTTTATCTTCTACGAAAACCCGCGCATTATCGCTGGCTGCATTCCTATTTTTGAAGGCAAGGTGCTACTTTGCAAGAGGGCCATCGAACCGCGCCTAGGTTACTGGACGCTTCCCGCTGGCTTTATGGAAAATGGCGAGACCACACAACAGGCCGCACTAAGGGAAACCTACGAAGAAGCCTACGCCAAGCCTGAGTTAGGGCCTTTGTTTAGTATCTGCAATATAGCCTCAGCCAATCAGGTACATCTATTTTACCTAGCGCAGATGCATACCCCAGAATACGGCTCAGGGCCCGAAAGCCTTGAAGTTGAACTTTACGATGAAGCCAACATTCCCTGGGACGACCTGGCTTTTCGTACCGTTAGCAAAACCCTGCGGCGCTTCTTTGCCGACCGCAAACAAGGCGTGCAGCAGCAATTGCACCACTTTGATTTTTAGCCTGCCCGTTACCCTTGTAAGTAGGGGTTAGTACGGCGCTCAGCGCCTATAGTAGACATGGGCCCATGGCCAGGCACAAATTCTACCGTATCTTTGAGTACCAATAATTTAGTTTTAATAGCGTTAATTAAGGTAGCGTGATCCCCTTGGGGAAAGTCTGTACGGCCTATAGAACCCTGAAACAACACATCCCCCACAAACAATAAGCCTTGTGCTTGATGGTGAAACACCACATGGCCTGGGGTATGGCCCGGGCAATGCAGCACGTCTAAGGTTTGTTTGCCCACAGACACTTGATCACCCTGGTGTAACCAACGTGTGGGCACAAAGGGCTTAGCCTCAGGGAACTGGAACATGCGGCTCTGATCAGCTAAGCCATCAATCCAAAATTGGTCGCCTTCATGGGGGCCAATAATGGGCAAGTCTCGGTCTTCTGATAATTGCCCTGCCGCACCGGCATGGTCTATGTGCGCATGGGTAAGCAGTATTTGCTTAAGGTCGAGACCATGGGCAGCCACGCGCTCCAGTAACCGAGGCAGTTCGCCACCTGGATCAACTAAGGCTGCCTGCATAGTTTCATCGCACCACACCAAACTGCAGTTCTGCTGAAACTGGGTAACCGGAATGATTTCAAATTGTAAGGCCATGCTTAACCCACCCAAACGCGAGCATTGCGGAACATTCTCATCCATGGGCCATCTTCACCCCAAGCTTTATCAACCCACGAGTTGGTACAGCTGCGGTACACTCGCTCTGGATGCGGCATCATAATGGTGACTCGACCATTAGCAGCAGTAAGGCCGGTAATGCCCTTGACCGAGCCATTAGGGTTAGCTGGGTAGTTCTGCGTCACCTGGCCATAGCCATCTACAAAGCGAAGGGCCACTTGAGCTTCACAGGCAGCACGTTGTGCGTCACTAGCAAACTCGGCATAGCCTTCGCCATGGGCAATGGCAATCGGCATGTGTGAGCCTTGCATGCCCTGCAGGAAGATGGAGTTATTGTCTTGCACTTGCACCAAGGCAGTACGGCCTTCAAATTGCTCCGACTGGTTGCGTACAAAGTGGGGCCAATGTTCGGTGCCGGGGATTAACTCAGCAAGGTTCGACAACATCTGACACCCATTGCACACACCTAAGGCAAAGCTATCTTCGCGCTCAAAGAAGTCTTTAAATTGTTGCCTTGCTAGGGGGTTAAAGAGAATGGATTTAGCCCAACCTTCGCCGGCACCTAAAACATCACCGTAAGAGAAACCACCGCAGGCCACTAAGCCTTTAAATTCGCTCAATTGCCGACGGCCTTCAAGAATGTCACTCATGTGCACGTCAACGCAATCAAAGCCTGCCTTATCAAAGGCGGCTGCCATTTCCAGCTGACCGTTAACGCCTTGTTCGCGCAAAATAGCCACTCGTGGCCGCTTGCCACTGGCAATCAAGTCGGCGGCTACATCGTCTTTACTATCAAAAGTTAATGTTGCATTAAGGCCTGGGTTGCTGGCATCCAATAGCAAGTCGTATTCTTGCTGTGCACAAGCGGCATTGTCGCGCATGGCTTGCAAACGGTAGCTAGTGGCCGCCCATGCACGGTGAATGTCGGTGCGCGAGTCTACCAACACTTCTTCACCTTCTAGCGTGAAGCGAATTTGATCATCATCGTTTAAACTGCCAATAACACGGCTTTGCTGGGCTAAACCACAAGAGCTTAACTGGCGTAATACTTCGGCACTGTCACTGGTGCGCACCTGCAACACCACCCCTAGCTCTTCGTTAAACAACCAGGCTAGCAAGTCATCGGCATCGCTGATGAGTTCGGCACATTCTATGTCTATGCCCACGTGGCCCGCTAAGGACATCTCTACCAAACTGGTGTAAACACCGCCATCAGAGCGGTCATGGTAGGCCAATAGTAAGCCATCTTCATTGAGGCCTTGCACAGCACTGAACAAACCTAATAGGTCTTCTGCGTCGTCTAAATCTGGCGCCGTATCACCTAATTGACCAAATACCTGGGCTAAGCAAGAACCACCCAAACGGTTTTGACCATTGCCTAAGTCCACCAAGATGAGGCTTGTTTCGCCGGCGTCACTTACTAATTGCGGGGTTAGGGTTTTACGCACATCAGACACCGGGGCAAAACCAGAAATCACTAACGACACAGGTGAAGTAACACTTTTGTGCTCGACTTTGCCGTCATGCTCATCTTGCCATACGGTGCGCATGGACATGGAGTCCTTACCTACGGGTATAGAAATGCCTAAGGCTGGGCAAAGCTCCATACCCACGGCCTTAACCGTGTCATAAAGCTTAGCGTCTTCACCCACATAGCCTGCAGGCGACATCCAGTTGGCAGACAAGCGAATGTCACTAATTTGGTCTATTTGTGCACAGGCCATGTTGGTGATGGTTTCACCAATAGCCATACGCCCAGAAGCAGGCCCATCAATTAAGGCTAAGGGGGTACGTTCACCCATGGCCATAGCTTCACCGGTGATGCTGTCTAAGGAAGTGGTGGTAACGGCACAGTTAGCTACCGGCACTTGCCATGGGCCTACCATCTGCTCACGTGCCACCATCCCCGTGATGGAACGATCACCAATGGTAATCAAAAAGCTTTTACTGGCTACGGTGGGTAACTTCAATACCCGTTGCGCGGCTTCGGCCAGCTCTACATTGGCCAAGTCTAAGGCCGGTAGCACTGTTTCCTGGCGCGTGACGTCGCGGTGCATTTTAGGCGGTTTGCCAAACAACACCGACATGGGCAAATCCACTGGCTGGTTGTGAAAATGGGTATCACCTAAGCTCAAATGATGTTCTTTAGTGGCTTCACCCACTACCGCATAGGGGCAACGTTCGCGTGCACACAGAGCCTCAAAAGTGGCCATGTTTTCTGGTGGTACGGCCATTACATAACGTTCTTGAGCTTCGTTACACCAAATGGCGAGGGGTGACATGCCGGGCTCGTCGTTATTGATGTTACGCAACTGGAAGTTACCTCCACGGCCGCCGTCTTTTACCAATTCTGGAAAGGCATTGGACAAACCACCCGCGCCTACGTCGTGGATAAAGCTAATGGGGTTGTCGTCACCCATCTGCCAGCAACGGTCAATAACTTCCTGACAACGTCGTTCTAGTTCGGGGTTGTCTCTTTGCACTGAAGCAAAGTCTAAATTCTCAGCACTTACACCTGAAGCCATAGAAGAAGCTGCGCCGCCGCCTAAGCCAATTTGCATAGCTGGGCCGCCTAAACAAATAAGCTGGTCGCCTACCCCTACTTCGCCTTTGTCCACATGGTTGGCACGGATGTTACCCAAACCACCAGCGATCATAATAGGCTTGTGGTAGCCCCGCACTTCTGGGCCATTAACGCCTGCCACTTTGGCTTCATAAGTGCGGAAATAACCCGTCAGGGCCGGACGGCCAAATTCGTTGTTAAACGAAGCCCCGCCAATGGGGCCTTCCAACATAATATCCAAAGCCGAAACTATGCGTGCGGGTTTACCGTAATCCACTTCCCACGCGTGTTCAAAGCCAGGAATGCGCAAGTTAGACACGCTGTAGCCCGTGAGGCCAGCCTTGGGCTTAGAGCCTTTACCGGTGGCGCCTTCGTCGCGAATTTCACCGCCCGAGCCCGTGGCTGCACCGGCAAATGGTGCAATGGCTGTGGGGTGGTTGTGGGTTTCTACCTTCATCAACAGATGAATGTCTTCTTGATGGTAGGCGTATAGGTGGGCATTGGGCTGAGCATTTGGTCGACTTTCTGGCTGCGGGAAAAAACGACCCGCCTTATGGCCTTTAATGACCGAGGCGTTATCCACATAGGCTGATAACACGCCTTCGCCATTGAGTTCATTGGTGTTTTTGATCATTTTGAACAAAGACAAATCTTGCTCTTCGCCATCAATGGTCCAGCTGGCATTAAATATTTTGTGGCGGCAATGTTCCGAGTTGGCCTGGGCGAACATCATCAATTCAACGTCCGTAGGATTGCGCTCTAACTCAACAAAGGCAGCCACTAAGTAATCAATTTCGTCTGCCGCCAAAGCCAAGCCTAGGTTAAGGTTAGCTTCTACCAAAGCCCCCCGCCCACCCTGCAAAACATCTACCAATTCTAGAGGTGCGGGTTTGGTTTGCGCAAACAGGCCTTGAGCCTGTTCCATTGCAGCTAAGGTTTGCTCCACCATGCGATCATGCAATACCGCAGCAGCCAACGCATAGTCAGCATTAGAAAGCTGACCATTAGCATCCAGGTAGTAAGCGGTGCCGCGCTCCAAACGCTTTACTTGTGCCAAACCGCAATTGTGGGCAATGTCTGTGGCCTTGCTCGACCAGGGAGAAATGGTGCCTAAGCGAGGAATGACTAACACCAAATTATGACTTAAGTCTTGCACTGCAACGCTAGGCCCGTACCTTAGAATACGATTAAGCTTGTCGCTATCTTGCTGGCTCAGTACACCCTTAGCAGCGTCTTCCAACAGAGCAAAGTGCATAAATTCGGCATACACGGCTTTAATGCTTGGTACTACTGCTTGCAAACGAGCAAGCAAACGTTGGTTACGGAAGTCGGACAGGGCGGGTGCGCCGCGTAAAATTAGCATGGTAAGCCTCTAGAGCACTGCATCTAATGATGTTTCGTTAGAAAGAATAGTAGATTCGGCTTTGGCTGCTTTATGCTGCAAGCGCCGCTGCCTAAAGAAGTCACTCAACATAGTGCTGGCTTCGGTTGCCATAACGCCGCCGTCTACCTGCACTGTGTGATTGTAATGGGGTAAGCTAAATAACTGTAACTGACTGATTACGGCACCGGCTTTAGGTTCGCTAGCGGCGTAAACCAAGCGCTGTATACGGGCATGGATAATGGCCCCCACGCACATAGTGCATGGTTCCAAGGTGACATAAAGCTGGCAGCCACTAAGCCGATAGTTGCCAATGGCAAGAGCCGCCTGACGCAGCGCCATAATTTCGGCATGGGCACAGGGATCATGGGCACTAATAGTCTGATTGTAGCCTTGGCCTATCACTTGGCCTTCATGCACCACCACCGCACCTACGGGTACTTCACCAATTTGCGCCGCCTGAGCTGCCAGCTCCATGGCTTGGGCCATGAAGTCTTGGTCGGCAAAGGCTACGGGGCTTTCTGAGGAGCTAGGTGTGGCTGGCATGGGTTGTCTTAAGCAAGATAGATAAACAGCGATTGAAGCAAATGCTTTGGCAAGCAAAAAGTTGGGCAAATTCTAACATACTAGACAAACAAAGTTTGTAGTTACATTCAATAATGTTACAGGCAATAAACCACTTTATATTTGCATATTACATTTAACTATTCACTATTTCAGCTCCAAACCCATAGGTACAGCCTATGTATTAAATACAAAATATCGATTTGTTCTTTGTGTGCTTTATCTTTTACACTGCTGGCAATACTCGATATTCCCATAGAATAAATTGTGACGCACAATCAGGAATTTATCAATGACAGATTACTTAGAATTCCCCGCAGGACTGCACCTGTTAACGCGCTGGCATGCCGGTGACGCAGAGGCAAAACAGGCACTGCAAGACCTGATTGACGACACTATTGCAGGCAACTACGACCCAAGATTTGCCGAGCCTGCAACAACCAATTCGGTTCACTGTACGGCATCGGTGCATATGCTGGGTTTAGATATTCTAAACAAGCTCTATGGCATTACCGCCGCAGAGTATTACAAGGAGGATCCGAAACGCTATGCGCGGGTCAACCTGATGTGTAATCGTCTGTTAGGTGTCAAAAAACACTATATAACTTGGGCCCTGTATGCTTTTACCAGTGAGGCGACTGGCCAGCTGATGATGTATCCAGACAGGTTTCCGCCAGGCTCAGACCCAGATTCACCGCTCGCTAACAAGGATAATTGGCGCACTGTCATCACCACTCCAGATTTCACTAAGGGCACGCCCCGCATCATCGATAACATATTACGGGAATACCAGAACCTAACTGGCATGCCCCCGTTAATACAATTGACTGCACCCTATAGCCTAGCATGCGATATTTACGGCCAGGAACCCTTGTTGGCCGAAGTTGTTCACAACCCAGATCATGTGAACGAATTGTTAGATCACATTGCTGATCAAGTTCTTGCGCCTTGGATTAATCATTTCACTCAAGAATTCCCAGACGGATGGGTCGAGCTATCTGACGCATCCGGTTCGCCGTTTTTTATCGGCCCAGACAACTGTAAAAATATGGCCATTCGCTCAATCCAGTACATGGTCAAAGGCAAGCCATGGGCCGACCGAGTATTCGACTGCAATTACCGCGGTGATTATGTTACTCAAGCGCAAAAGAAAGCCCGTGGTTCACGTCGCAAAAGCGCCGATAAGGCCACATCGGGTGGCATTGATCTCCTACAATTAACAGACCTTAAATATGATGTTTGCCGTCCATTTATGATGCGTCTCGACTCAGACCAGGTGCCAGTCTCATTTTATGCCGATCAATCAATTGCCCGCGGCATTCCATTAACCACTGGCATTGGTTCCCCTCGCATTGACCGTAACAGCATTGCCGATTTAGACATTGCCAAACAAGAAATTCGGTCAATGGCACATGATTTCGTAGCGGCTATCAAGGCTGTATGCGAGCAAATCGGCAACCCTGATCACGCCTTAATCCGCCTACCTCTGCCCAGCCATGTGTACTTTGAAGACGTCAATTCCCTGTCTCAATTCGAGTTGATCGAAATTATTGTGCAGACAGTGCACGATGAGGGTGCGCTAAACGAGGTTATTTAACCTGCAACTATTCCCACTCAATAGTGGCTGGTGGTTTACTCGATACATCGTAGGCCACCCGGGAGATGCCCGATATTTCGTTAATGATACGACCGGAGACTTTTTCAAGTAAGTCATAGGGCAAGTGAGCCCAGCGAGCGGTCATAAAGTCGATGGTTTCTACGGCCCTTAGGCTCACCACCCATTCGTAGCGGCGGCCATCGCCAACCACTCCCACGGATTTAACCGGCAAGAACACCACAAAGGCTTGGCTGGTTTTATGGTACCAACCGGAGGCGTGTAGCTCTTCCATAAAAATGGCATCGGCTTGACGCAGAATGTCGGCGTACTCTTGCTTTACTTCACCCAAGATACGTACACCTAAGCCAGGCCCTGGAAAAGGATGACGGTAAACCATGTCGTAGGGCAAGCCTAGTTCTAAGCCAATTTTACGCACTTCGTCTTTAAACAGTTCGCGCAGTGGCTCCACCAACTTAAAGGCCATGTCATCTGGCAAGCCACCTACATTGTGATGGGACTTAATCACATGGGCCTTGCCAGTTGCTGCGGCCGCCGACTCAATCACGTCTGGGTAAATGGTGCCTTGGGCAAGCCACTTAACATTGTCCAGTTTGGCGGCTTCGGCTTCGAATACGTCAATGAAGGTATTACCAATCACCTTACGCTTGGCTTCTGGGTCGGATACGCCCTTTAAATTACCTAGGAATAGTTCCTGAGCATTGGCACGGATAACCCGCACGCCCATGTTGTCGGCGAACATCTTCATCACTTGGTCGCCTTCATGCAGGCGTAACAGGCCGTTGTCTACAAATACGCAAACCAGTTGATCACCAATGGCTTTATGCAACAAGGCTGCCACCACGGAAGAGTCTACGCCGCCAGAAAGGCCCAGCAAAACCGTGTCTGAACCCACTTTCTCCCTTACTGTAGCAATAGCATCGTCGATGATATTACTTGCGGTCCACAGGCCTTCACAGGCACAAATGTCTCTAATAAAGCGTTCTAAAATAGCCCCACCTTGCTTGGTGTGGGTTACTTCTGGGTGAAATTGCAAGCCGTAAAAGCGTTTGCCTTCATGGCTCATGCCGGCAATGGGTGCACTTTCTGTAGATGCCATGCAAGTGAATTCGGCAGGCATTTGAGTTACTTTGTCGCCATGGCTCATCCATACATTAAGGCTGCTTGAACCGGCTTCAGCTAGATCATGAATGCCCTTTAACAAGGCCCCTGCGGTTTCAACCTTAACTTCGGCATAACCAAACTCACGTTCATCACAAGCACTCACAACACCACCCAACTGCTCGGCCATGGTTTGCATGCCGTAGCAAATACCCAACACGGGTACATCTAGGTTAAACACCACCTCTGGTGCACGGGGGCTGTTGGCCTCAGTGACCGACTCGGGACCGCCTGCTAGAATGATGCCTTTGGGGGCAAACTCACGAATGGCGGCTTCGCTCATGTCATAGGCGCGAATTTCGCAATAAACACCGATCTCGCGCACACGACGCGCAATCAATTGCGTGTATTGTGAACCAAAATCCAAGATGAGAATCCGTTGTGCGTGGATATCCTGAACCATGTGTAACTCCGTGAATTGTGTTTGAGGCAGCATTTTTTGCTACAGCAAACCAAGTTAATTAATATTTAAACAACCACTACTTAGCGCGATAGTTAGGTGCTTCTTTAGTAATGGTAACGTCATGCACATGGCTTTCGCTCATGCCAGCGCTGGTGATGCGGATAAAGGTAGGCATGGTGCGCATTTCTTCGATGTTGGCGCAACCGGTATAGCCCATACTTGCTCGCAAGCCACCCATCATCTGATGCACAATGGCTGCCATGGCGCCTTTACACGCCACCCGGCCCTCAATGCCTTCGGGTACCAGTTTTTCTACCCCAGCATCGGTGCTTTGGAAGTAACGATCGCTAGAACCTTGGGATTGACCCATAGCGCCAATGGAGCCCATGCCTCGATATGCCTTATAGGCTCGGCCTTGGTAAAGCTCTATTTCACCCGGCGCTTCGTCGGTACCAGCCAATAAGCTACCCGCCATAACTACACTGGCACCTGCCGCAATGGCCTTGGCCAGGTCGCCCGAGTAACGTACTCCGCCATCGGCAATCACTGGAATACCGCGCGGTGCCATAGCCGCAGCCACGTTAGCCACGGCGGTAATTTGGGGCACGCCAATGCCTGCAACAATACGGGTGGTGCAAATGGAGCCTGGGCCAATGCCCACTTTAACGCCGTCTGCGCCGGCATCGGCTAAGGCTTCTGCAGCAGCGGCGGTGGCAATATTGCCGCCAATCACTTGCACTTGCGGGTAGGTGGTTTTAACCCAGCGCACACGTTCAATGACGCCAGCCGAATGACCGTGTGCAGTATCAACAATAATTAGATCAACACCAGCCTCAACCAAAGCCGCAACTCGGTCTTGGGTTTCTGCACCAGTGCCTACCGCAGCACCCACACGCAAACTACCTTGATCGTCTTTGCAGGCATTGGGATAAGCTTTAGCACGGTACATGTCTTTTACCGTCATCATGCCTTGCAAGGTAAATTTGTCATCAACCACCAACACGCGTTCAATACGATGCTTGCGTAATAAATTGCGTACTGTGTCTTGGTTTACACCAGGCTCCACCGTCACCAAGTTTTCTTTGGTGGTCATAATGGTATCAACACGGGCTGTAAGATGATTTTCAAAACGCATGTCGCGGCTGGTAACAATACCCACGAGCTGGCCGTTATCGATTACAGGGAAACCAGAAAAACCAGTTTTAGCCGCCAGGCCTTGCAGCTCACCTACAGTCATATCAGACGAGCAGGTCACTGGGTCTTGCACCACACCACTTTCGTGCTTTTTAACTTTGCGCACTTCGTCGGCTTGTTGTTCGACAGTAAGGTTTTTATGAATAACACCAATGCCGCCTTCCTGCGCCATAGCAATAGCCAGTGCCGCTTCGGTAACGGTATCCATAGCGGCAGAAACAAAGGGTATGTTGAGGGGTAAGTCCCTAGCAATGCGGGTTTGCAGCTGAACGTCTTTCGGCAGCACCTCTGAATAGCCAGGCACTAATAGAACATCATCAAATGTGAGGGCTTCATCGCCAAGTCGTAGCATGGGTGCGTCCTTTTAGGTGTGAAAGGAAACGCCATATTATACTGGAAACTAAGCTTCTTTGGCCACTATCACGGCCTCTTTTTAACAGCTGATTTGGTGTATGATTAAGCCGAACACATCGCTCGCACATTTAAGGCCATTAATGACCGATTTAACACAAGATAAAGCCCGTATTTGGCAAGTTAGCGAGCTCAACCATGCAGCACGCAATTTACTTGAGACACGCTTTGGGCTAGTGACGGTGAGTGGCGAGATTTCGGGCTTTACCCGCGCCCGTTCAGGCCATTGGTACTTCCGTCTTAAAGACATGGACGGCCAGGTTAGCTGCGCCATGTTTCGCAATAAAAACCTGTACTGCCAATTTGAGCCAAAAGAAGGCGATTTAGTACATTTTAAAGCCAAAGTAAGCATTTACCCCGAACGGGGTGACTACCAACTCATTGGCGAACAAATGCAGGCTGCGGGCAGTGGTAACCTACAACAGGCATTTTTAGCCCTCAAGCAAAAGCTGCTCGACGAGGGCCTGTTTGACGAGCAACACAAGCGCCCCATCCCCGAGCACTGCCAACGCGTGGCTGTTATTAGCTCCATTGATGGCGCCGCCATTCACGACTTTCTTAAGGTGTTACGGCAACGTATGCCGGGTTTAGAGGTCGATCTTTTGCCGGTGGTGGTGCAAGGTCAGCATGCTGCCATGGCCAGCGCCAAAGCTATTGAGCTATGCAACCTTATGGGGCAGCATGATGTAATTGTACTCACCCGTGGCGGCGGCTCTATTGAGGATTTGTGGAGCTATAACGACGAACATTTAGCCCGTACTATCTACGCCAGCCGCATTCCTACAGTGAGTGCCGTGGGTCATGAAACAGACTTCACCATTGCCGATTTTGTGGCCGACTGCCGCATGCCCACACCCTCTGCAGCTGCCGAACTGGTAAGCCAGGACCAGTCTGCATTAACCCATCGCCTGCAACAACTGGAACGGCAATTAAAGCAGCAGTGGCACAAACACCTGCAACACCAACAGCTCAACTTATCCCGTTTGACGGCACTATTACGCCACCCAGGCCAAAAACTGAACGACCAAAGTCAGCGTTTGGACCATATACAAGTCCGCTTAGAGCAGGCTGCGATCAAACAATTGCGCTCTAAGCAGACCCATGTAAACCAGCATCAAACTCGCCTGTTTGGCCTCAACCCAAGCCACCAGATCAATGCCAAGAGCAGCATCCTAACCCAACTTGGGCAACGTTTGCAGAGCGCCAATAAAAACCAGTTGCACAGTTTAAAGCAGCAGTTCTCCATATTAACCGCCCAGCTAAATCAGCTTAGCCCGTTGCATACACTGTCGCGGGGCTATAGTGTGACGCAAAACATGCAAGGCCAAGTGATCACCCACATCAACCAGGTTCATGCAGATCAAGAGCTCAAGATCACACTGTTAGATGGCCATGCCCAAGTTAAGGTTAATCAGACTTTAGCTAAAGCGAAAGACTCTACCTAGGATGCTTGACTAAACCATGCCTTTTACAAGCTAGACGCAGTGATAGATATTGATTAAAGTAAACGCCACCCTAAGTCTATAATTAACTCTACTGCCATGACTGTGCCCATGAACCGCAGAATGCCTCCTTTGAACGCCCTTAAAGCCTTTGAAGCGGCTGCTCGCCACTTAAGTTTCACCTTAGCCTCAGCTGAACTGCATGTAACCCAGGCAGCCATTAGCCATCAAGTGCGAACTTTGGAAGAATATATTGGCCTCAGCTTGTTTAACCGCACTCACCAACGTCTGTCACTCACTAATGCAGGCAAAGCCTATTTGCCTAAGCTCACCGCCGCCTTCGACTTAATCGGCCAAGGTTATAAAGACGTTAGCATCGATAAAACATCTACCCGCCTTAATATCAAAGCCCCATCTTCATTTTCTGTGCAATGGCTAGTGCCTCGACTGGCCAAATTCCAGCAACAATACCCTCACATTAACGTGCACTTATCAGCCCAAGATAACGACATTGATTTTTTTCCAGAAGCTTTTGATATTGAAATTCGATACTTGATCGGAGCTTGTGTAGACAACCACAGTAGCCTGCTGTTTGAAGAACAAATATTTCCCGTATGCAGCCCCGAGTTGTTAACTGGCCCTGACGCTTTATTAGAGCCGTCGGACCTGGCCAAACACACGCTACTGCATATAAACTTTTACCCCGAAGATTGGGCCATGTGGTTAGCCCATGCCGGAGTCAATAACGTAAAGTGTGAACTTGGCCACCGCTTTGATCAGTCCATGCTCACCTTAAAAGCAGCCAAACATGGTGCCGGGGTTGCCTTAGGCAGGTCTCCCATTGTTAATCACAAGCTGGCTAACGGCTCTTTGGTAGAGCCATTCAACATTCGCTTGCCTAGCCTTGGTGGCTACTGGTTAACCACCAAGTCTGATCTAGCAACACACCCCCACGTAGCCGACTTCAAGCAGTGGCTGCTGCAAGAGTACCAACCAGAATATCAGCAAGAGCACGACTAGCTAACGCGGCTGTGGTAGCCGGTCTTCAGGCTGGCGCTGCGTTGGCCCCTGCGAGTGATACAACCAACCCGTTAAGGTACGATCATCATTGCGCATGCGCCAATTGAGCATCTTTTGCGCGTAGCGCAGCATAACTCCAGCGTACTCAGGGTCTTGGGCTAGATTGTTGAGCTCGCCTGGATCGGCTCGCAGGTCAAATAGCAAAGCTGGCAACTGATTAAAATGTACGTATTTATAATCGTGGTCACGAATCACTGCCAAGCAACACTCGTCCAAAGAAAGCCCAAAGTGTTGTTCAGGCTTGCCTGCCACCACATCACGGAAATCAAATTCCCAGTGCACACAGGTACGCCAAGCAAAGTCAGACTTGGCCTCAAGGAATGGGCGCAGGCTATGGCCATCACATTGGGCTGGCGGCACTGCGCCTAACAAATCTAATATAGTCGGCATCAAGTCGATGTTTTCACTGAACTCTGGCACTTGCGCACCACGGCTTGCATCCCACTGGCTACCCGGCGCACGGATAATTAGCGGAATATGATAAGACTGATCAAAAAAGCCCAACTTACTTAACAAGTAGTGATCACCCAGCTGTTCACCATGGTCGGAGCAAAACACAATCAAGGTGCTGTCTAATAGGTTGCGATCGGTTAAAAAATCTAATAAACGCCCCATCTGCGCGTCAACTTCGCTCATCATGGCGTAGTAGGTAATTTTGAGCTGCGCCAGATCCTCATCACTGATGGATGGCAACAGTGCTTCACCGTGATTTGGTGTTGCTGCCAGTTTTTCATCAATGGCATAGGCCAAGAAAGGATGTAAAGCTTTTTCCTGAGCCATGCTTGCATGGCGTATGGGAGCTTCAACTTGCTCTGGCTTGTACATGCCATGAAAAGGCTCTGGCACCATAAATGGCGGATGCGGACGTAGCCACGACAAGTGTATAAACCAAGGCTCATCACCCTGACCCTCAATATATTGCATTACCTTTTCATTAAGAAAAGCCGTTTCCGTATGTTCCGCCGCGTAAGGTGCTGGCAGGTGACCCACGCCACGCTTGTCTTCATTATTAGCATCATCAAACTGACGGTAAACATCTCCAGCTAATGCATCATCGGGGGTTGCGCAGCCCTTCTCCGCTAGCCAATGCACCCAGTCAATAGGGTCATCGAGTAAACCTTGGCCTAAACTGTAGCCCGGCAGTACGGTTTCATAAGTGGTGCGTTTTGGATCATTTTCGGCTAACTCACGAGGATCAAGTGCAGTGTCTGTGTGGCCAAATAGCATTGGGTCAAAACCACGTTTTCGCGCTTCCTGCGCCATATTGGTAAAGCGCCGATCCAAAGGAGTGCCATTGTCGCATACCCGATGATTTTGCAAATACATACCCGTATGAATAGAAGCACGGGCCGGGCCGCATGGGGCAGTCTGGGCATAATGCTGCTTAAACAGCACACCAGAGGCGGCTAACTTATCTAAATTAGGTGTCTTTACCACTGGGTGACCCAAGGCCGACAAGCAAGGACCACGCCACTGATCCGCGGTAATAAAAAGTACATTTTTAATCATGGCTGTTTTTTCTCTTAGAAAACTCACAAAAGGCTACTACCCACTGGCCAAACAAAGCTGTGTCAGGCGCTGTATCGAGGGAATTTATCCCAGCTTGGTAGCGCGGGGCAGGAATGATATCTTTGCGCGCGCGCAGCAAGGCCTCGGCATAATCTGGCTGCCACTCTGGATGCCCCTGTACACTTAAAAAATGGTCATCCCATTGCACCATAAAGTTAGGGCAAAACTCGTTGCCTGCAAGCACCTTAACATTGTTGCTTGCAGAGGCAACGGGCAACTCAATAATTTGATCTTGATGGCTGACAAGCAACCTAAAATCAGCCACCTTTTCAGCCGCGCTTGCCGTCATCCAAGGCGGCTGATTGATCATGGGATTGATGGCAATGCCAACACCCCAGCCTTTGTCTGACTTGGCCACTATGCCACCCCTCACCAAAGCAATGAGTTGATGCCCAAAACAAATACCAATGAGGGTTTTACGCGCCTCATCAAGCCGAGTTATAAACTGCAGTAACGTGGCAATCCAGGCTTCGTTGTCGTGCACACTGGCTTTGCTGCCAGTAGTAATATACATATCCCAGGCGTCTATGTCGGTGGGCAATTCGCCTTGCTGCACATCAAATTCCTGAATGGTTACAGCCGTGCCAAGGCTGCTTAAAAAACCACTCACCATGTGGCCATAGCTGCCAAATTTGGGCACTAATTCAGGCCGCGGCTGATCACAGATTAATATTGCAATATTCATGAGGTTTTCACATGGAAAGATTGTGGTCTCGTGTAGGCTGCAAAACCCAGCTTAGATAAGGTGCAACCGCGACCGGTGTTTTTTACCCCACACCAGGCCAACTCTGGGTCTAAATAGTCGCAGCGATTCACGAACACGGTGCCCGTTTCTAAGCTCTCTCCTAGCACTATCGCGGCGCTAATGTCGCGGCTAAAAATGGACGCGGTTAAACCTAAGTCACTGTCGTTCATCAACGCCACTGCCTGTGCATCTGACGCCACTTTCATAATGCCGACCACAGGCCCAAAACTTTCTTCCATCATCACCGCCATGGTGTGATCCACCTGTGTTAACACCTGCGGCGCCATATAGGCGCTGCCAGCTAGATTAGACCCGCTGCCCACCTGATCTAGCTCAAAATCACTGGCATTAATGTGGGCTACGGCACCTTGGGCCACAGCAGCTTCGATTTGACCACGCACAAACGCCACCGCCGAAGGCCTAACCATGGGCCCAAGGGTGGTCTCTGGATCATCCGACCTACCCAATTTGTATTGCTTTACTAACTCAACAAATTGCCCTAAAAATTCATCATAGATGGCCGCATGTACGTAGATGCGCTCAATACCACAACAGGATTGGCCCGAGTTAAAGAAAGCGCCGTCGGCAGTATTTGCCACAGCATCTGCCACATCGGCGTCGGCACGCACATAGCTTGGGTCTTTACCGCCCAGTTCCAAGCCAACATGGATAAAGCGCCCTACCGCAGCCTGCTCTATTTTAGCTCCCGCGGCAACAGACCCGGTAAAGGCCACCGCGCCTATGTTGGGGCTGGCAATCAGGGCTTCCGTTGCCTGGTGAGTCATATGCAAGTACTGAAACACACCTTTAGGCATGCCGGCTTGAGTAAAAGCCTCTACCATTCTTTCCGCGCACAAGGGCGTTTGGCTAGAATGCTTAAGAAGCACACTATTACCTGCCAACAGGGCCGGCATAATGGCATTAATGGGGGTATGCAGAGGGTAATTCCAAGGCGCAACAACCAACACAATGCCCACGGGTTGATGGCGAATATAACGCTCAAATCCGGCTATAGCTAGAGGGCGTATTTCTGCCAGAGCTTCATCTGCCATGGCCAGCATATGTCGTGCCCGAAAACCAAAGCTAGCCACTTCTGAAGCCGCGTAGCGTATGGGACGACCCATCTGCCAGCAAAGTTCTTCAGCAATTTTTTCACTGCGAGCTTCAAAGGCCTCAACGCCAGCAGCACAGATTTGCTTACGTTGTTCAAGGGAGGTTTTAGCCCATGCCTTTTGCGCCTTCGCCGCAGCTGTCACCCTAGCTTCTATGTCCGCCTCTTGGGCATAGGCTCGCTCTACGTAGACGCTCCCATCAATGGGGGAAACGGTTGTTTGCACCTGACTCATGTAGGGCTCCTAAGTTGATAAATAATGGCCAATTTTTACAGATGAAGCCCAATGTAAACCAAGGCATCTATTTGCGGTATCAAAAATTAATAATAACGGTGATGAAAGAACCTAATCAACAACTAAAAAGACTATAAATCAGACCCTTAAAAGACCTAAAAACACCCTATTAACTATTCTAATTTGAAACATAAGATATTCACGTTTGACCCTTTAGGCAAAAAAACAGACTCTATATACACTCTTTTAGTTTAGCTCTAGATAACTTGGCAAAGTATAATGATGAACCATTTATTGACCACCGTTGAAGATGTTCTACAACAATCCAGAGCCACCATTAAACGCTACTATCGGCAGCGCATTGTGGTGGAATCTAAAGCCGACGCCAGCCCAGTAACTGAGGCTGATCGCACGGTGGAAAGTCAAATTCGTCAACTCATCAGCCAACGCCACCCTGATCATGGTATTATCGGCGAGGAGCACGGTGCAATTAACCAGCAAGCCGATTACGAGTGGATTATCGACCCTATCGATGGCACTAAAAGTTTCATTTCAGGCATGCCAACCTTCGGCACCTTAGTGGGTATTACCCATCATTCGCAGCCCATGCTAGGGGTGATTGATATGCCTATTCTTGATGAGCGCTGGATAGGCACCGTAGGTGAAGCAACCACATACAACGGTAAAACTTGCCGTGTATCCAATGTTAAAGAGTTGGCTCAAGCCACCCTTTACTGTACCGAACCAGACATGTTTAATGCCGCCCAATTGGACAAGTTTGATCAATTAAGTCGCCTAGTTTACCTGCGTCGCTTCGGTGGTGACTGCTATAGCTACGGCTTATTGGCGTCTGGGCAAATTGATTTGGTGGTGGAAGGCGACCTACAATACTATGACATCATGGCCTTAGTGCCAGTGGTTGAAGGTGCTGGAGGTGTGATTACCGATTGGCAGGGCCGAGCGTTAAAAGCGGGTTGGGATGGCTTGGTTGTGGCTGCAGCAACAGCTGAATTACATCAAGCGGCGCTGGCCATATTAAACGCCGATTAGGCGGCTTACTGTTATTATCTCCCAATAACAGCGCGGTCAACCTCAACCGCGCTTATCTTGTTACTCCATCAATTCCTGCCAGCGGTGGCAAGCTACATTATGCTCCTCGCCCACGGCACTTACCTCACTCACCGCCTCTAATTTCGGCTCATCGCGCCGACAAATATCAATGGCATTGGGACAGCGAGTTTGAAATTTGCATCCCGGTGGTGGATTGCTGGGTGATGGGATTTCACCTTCCAGTTTTTGCGTAGTATTTATGGCATCGGGGTCCAATGATGGAATAGCCGACAACAAGGCCTTGGTGTAAGGATGACGTGGGTTACTGAACAATTCACGCGTAGGTGCTGTTTCTACCAAACGTCCAAAATACATCACTGCCACATGGTCACAAACATGGGCAACCACACTCAGATCATGGCTAATAAAGAGGAAGGTTAAGCCCATCTCTTGTTGAATTTCTTTCAATAAATTCAGTACATCAGCTTGAATTGAAACGTCCAGGGCGGCCACGCTTTCGTCGGCCACTACAAACTTAGGCTCAGAAACCAAAGCCCGCGCTATGGAGATACGCTGTCTTTGGCCACCGGAAAAGGCATGGGGAAAACGGCGTAAATGCTCGAGGTTCAAACGACACTTAGTGGCAATTTCTCGCACTCTTTTGTCGGTTTCTTCCCTTGATGAAGTAAGCTTCATAATCTCAAGGGGCTCAGCAATGATGTCCCTTACGGTCATACGAGGGCTTAAGGCCGCATAGGGGTCTTGGAAAATCAGTTGTGAGCGAGAACGGTAATCTTTGAGCTGCTTGGCATCCATACTAGCCAAGTTATAGTTAACCTCGCCGTCATTATAATTAACCACGCCACTGGTGATGGGTGCGGCCTTGAGCATAGCCCGGCCCAAGGTTGTTTTGCCTGAACCCGACTCGCCAACCAAACCGAAAAAACTACCCTTAGTAATGTTTAGACTAACGTTTTCAACCGCTCGCACAACTGGCTTAGGGCCAAACAGCTTACCACCACTAACGAGGTAGTGAACTGATACTTCTGTAGCAGAAATTAACACATCTCGCTTCATTTTTGAGTTCCTTGCTGGTCTTGCTGATAGATGTGGCAAGCCACCATATGATCTGGGGAAATGTGATTAAATGTGGGGATACTGGCACTGCATTGGGGGCCCAAGTAACTGCTGCAACGGGTGCTAAACACGCAGCCACTGGGGCGCTCTAGGGGCGATGGTATATCACCAGGGATTGGCTTTAGTGGGGTATCCAAATCGTCTAGCCTAGGCAGAGCGTCAATTAAACCCCGGGTATAGGGGTGGGATGGATTGCCAATAACCTGGCGTACCGGGCCTTTTTCGATCACCCGACCAAGGTACATCACGGCAACGGTATCCGCCGTTTGGGCAATAACACCTAAATCGTGGGTAATAAACACAATACCCATACCAAAATCTTTCACTAAGTCTTTCATTAGGTCGATGACTTGGGCTTGAATGGTCACATCAAGGGCCGTGGTGGGCTCATCGGCGATGAGTAGCTTGGGGTTAGTCGATAGCGCCATGGCAATCATGGCCCTTTGGCGCATACCACCAGAAAGCTCAAAAGCATATTGTCCAAAGCGGGCTGCTGCATCCGCAATGCCAACCCTATTGAGCATTTCAATGGAGACTTCACGGGCCTTAACGGCGCTCATGCTAGTGTGGATCAGTAGCTGCTCTACCATTTGATCGCCAATGGTAATGGCCGGCGCAAAACTAGCCATGGGCTCTTGAAAGATCATGGAGATGGCACCACCGCGTACCACTTTCAGCTCTTTCGAGGTATGCAAGGACATAATGTCCACTGGGCCATCTTTCAAGTGCAAGGTAATTTTAGTGTCTGCACCATACACTGCATTGCTGGCATTGAGCTTCATTAATGACTTGGCGGTAACGGATTTACCGGAACCACTTTCGCCCACCAAGCCCATTATTTCGCCCGCTTCTAAGCTAAAGGATACGTCATCAACGGCGGTAATGCGGCCTTCGTCCGTATCAAATTCGAGGGTTAGGTTTTCTACATCTAGTAAACGGGTCATGATTTAGTATCCGCATAAGGGTCGGCGGCATCTCGTAAGCCATCACCTACGAAGACAAACGCTAACACCAAAATAATAAAGAATATAACCGGGATAAAATACCACTGATAGTTTAATAACACGTCAGCACTGGTCACATTTTGCAGCATTACTCCCAAGGAGTTTACCGGGTCTTTTAGCCCCAAACCGATGAAACTAAGGGCTGTTTCCGACAAAATCATGTAGGGGAAGGAAATAACCAGATCGACAATGATGTAGCTGGTGAAACTAGGCAACAGGTGGCGGCGGATCACGTGTGCTGGTGAGGCACCGCACAATTGTGCTGCCAATACATATTCCTGATTTCGCTCGCTCAGCAAATGGGTTCGTATGCGTCGGGCTAAGGTCGGCCAACCGATCACCCCCAAGATTACCGAGATGAAGAAGAATCTTTCCTCCGCACTCCAAGTGTCGGGAACGAATGCCGCCAACGCCATAAATAGAGGAATAGCGGGGATGGTTCTCACCGTGTCGGTTACCATCTGCAACACAGCATCAATTTTACCGCCGTAATAGCCTGCGACTCCACCAATGGCCAAGGCCATAACAAACGCGATTAGCACACCTATGGTGCCCACCGCCATGGAGGTATTAATGGCGGTTAAGGTGCGCGAATAAATATCCTTGCCTGTGGAGTCGGTGCCAAAGATATGTATCATGCCCTTATCGACGCCAAACAGGTGGCGGTCGAATTGTATGCCGAGGAATTTATACTCCATACCGGTGCTAAAGAAGGTCATATAGCGCCTGTCTTCTAGCTCGGATTTAACTTCAGTCACCCAGCGAAAGTTAGTTTTGAGAGAACGACTACGCTCATAGGTGTAGATAAACGGCCGTACAGAACAACCGTTATCATCACAAAAAGATGGCGCCTGTGGTGCACCGTTAAGATAAGCTTTGTCTCGTCCCGCAATGGTTGCGTCATAGGGCGTTAGGAAGGGCGCAAAAATACCTGAAAGAACAAGCACGATGAGCACCCAACCGCCAATAAGTGCTGATTTGTTTTTCTTGAATCGCTGCCAAATAAGCTGCCCTTGGGAGGCGGTAAAGTAGGCTTCTTTGAGCTTTTGATCTACGGACGGGGCTGTGTTTGTATTTGTGAGTTCGGTCATGTCCATTATCCTACAATACTGCGGCGAATGCGCGGATCAGTTAGCGCCAAAATGATGTCGGTGACAAAGTTGATCGCCACAATACTGGCCGTCAACATAAAAATGATCGCCCCGGCAAGTTGCTGGTCGTTTGAGCGCGCCAGCGCCTCGATCAGCAGGGAACCTGCTTCGGTCAGAGTTAGGATCAAAGCGACGATGGGCAACTCGTTAAAGATACGGTTAAGGTCGAAGCCTACCGAGTTGATAATCGGACTCAGCGCGTGTCTTGCCGGATAGCGCATTAACAATCGGCTACCGGAAACACCTCGTGCCGCTGCCGCAGTCACATACAGCTTGCCAATTTCGTCTGACATTAAGGCCCGCACGGTTTGAATTGCAAACGCCGTTGCCGACCAACCAAGAATAAAGATGGGCAGCCAAGCATGGCCTAAAAAGTCCATCACCCGATCCATAGACCAGGCCGCATCTCGGTATTCTTTCGAAAACAGTCCCGTCAAACTATCCCCAAAGTAAACTGTAGAAAACAACATAATCATCAAGGCCAATAAAAAGTTAGGCAATGCCAAACCTAAATAGCTAACCAACCTTAGTGAGTTGTTAAGTACCGCATTTTTTGACGTAGCGGCAATAATTCCAACTGGAATTGCGATGACATAGGCGAGGATTAGAGCTGACAAACACAGCCCAAGACTCAGCCAAAATTTCTGTCCCAAAAGTTGGGCGATATCGACGCGAAGGATACAGCTGTCACCATATTCGCCTTGGAAGGCGTTGATGATCCATGTGACCCAACGCTGAATATAGGGTTGATCGAGACCTAAACGGACCCGTTCTATCTGGATGTCTTCCGGAGTAATCACGGACCCTTGCGAGTTTTTAAATGCCACATAACGTTCGGCACAATCACCCGGAACAAGTTCCATCAGAGAGAATACTATGAATGAGACCAAAACCAGGGTCAGGATCGCAAGCATAGCCCTGACGGCGAAGAATTTGGAGAATTGCAACATGTTGGATTGTGCCCCAATAGAATTCGTTTGAGCCATTTCAGCTCATTTATTATTTATTATTTATTATAGAACCGCGGGCGGTCGAAACCGCCCGCGGTATTAGGTCAGAGTGACGGGACTACTCGTCCAACCACCACTGTGTAGCGCGATACGGATAGGTCCGGTAGTACGCGTAGGACTGGGTTTTGAACTCAGTGAAGTTCTTCAGATCATTGTTGTGATAAATCGGTGCAACCGCTTTCACAGTACCAATGAACAGAAGGTTATCAACCACGCCCTGAACCAGACGCTTGCCAATCACGTTAGACTCGTCCGAGCCCGCAATAGCAGATTGAAACGCATCTATGTCCTTCATCATGGTATAAACCCACGCAGGTGGTTTTACGCCTGAGGCACCATCGGTATCAACATACTGGCCCCACAACATACCTGAGGTGTGGTTAAAGTAGTTATCAAACGGTGGCTGGAACAGCTCCGAAATACCGAGAATAACAGCCAGAGGTTGGCTCTTCGCGTAAAAGGTAACATCAAGTTGGTTGGAAGAAGCCGCAGAACGATATTCGTCCGTGGTAATTTCTTTCACCGTGTTGTTGATACCCACGTCACGCCAGTTTTGACCCACAAGCTCAACTAGCTTGACAGACCCACCCTGGGTAGCAACCTGCATGTTCAGCACCAGTGGATCACCGTTGGGCAATTCACGCATGCCGTCACCGTCTACGTCAACCACACCCACTTCATCCAACAAAGCCATGGCCATAGCTGGATCGAACTGTGCGTACGACTGCTCGGTTTCTTTACTAACAAACGAAGGCGTTGGCGAGAAGGCAATGTACTGTTGCGGCTGGCCGAGACCAAAGTACACAACTTCGTTGATTTCGTCACGGTTCATGGCCACCGACATGGCCTGACGGAAGCGTATATCACCGAAGACTTTACGCTTCTCCATGTCTTCCGAGGTGACGTTGAAGGAGAAGGTGTTGAGAGCAATCTCAGGTTTCAGATCAACTGTAAAGTTGCCTTTTTCTTGATTGTCCAGCAACAGTGGCGCGTAATCAAGGTTCAGCGACTGGGCTTTATAATCAACTTCGGAGTTGATCAGTTTCAAAAGACGCACTTCGCTTTCACCCACGAATAGCTCATCTTGTTCGTTGATGTAGGGTAACTGATTACCCGCAGTATCAACCTGGAAGAAATAGGGATTGGCAACCAAATGACGGCCTTCCGTATTTTCCTTGGTGATAATGTAGCTTTCCAGGGTTGGCACTGTGTCTGCAGGCAAGCCTGCAACTAGATCAGGGTGGGCCAACATGGGTGTTGGAGTATCCATCCAGTCAGAGTTACCATAGTAACCTTTGATTGCATCATAGCCATTTTCAAAGCCTAAGGCCTGCGCGTTTGCGTCTGCATTAGCGTTGATGTCTGGGTGGAACTGGCCAAGGAAATGCTTAGGCTGGAAGGCTTGTGCATAGTGGTTGGCAAAGTGAGACAACAAACCTGGCTTCGGCGATGGCAAGTTAAACTCAACTGTCGTTGGATTAACAACCACAATATCCATTACTTCACCACCAACAAGAACATAGTCTTTGGGTTTTTCACGAACGTTCGAATCTGTGGCTAGATTGTCGTACCAGAATTTCACGTCTTCGGCAGTGAAAGGAGCACCATCCGACCACTTGTGGCCTTCACGTAATGAGAAGGTCAATTGGGTGAAATCGTCGTTCCATTCCCAGCTTTTGGCAATATTCGGCACGATAGTTGTTAAATCATCGGAATAACGCACGAGGTTTACGTGGCGAATAGACATAAAGTCTGATGTGCCAGCTTCGGTCGCGTTGGACAGCGCATCAAAGGTTCCGCCATAAGCACCAATAGTGTCATAGGGAGCCACAACCAGAGGCTCTAACGGTAGACGTTTGGCCATCGAAGGTAAAGAGCCGTTACCCCTGATACGGGCGTTGAGTGCTGCGGCTTGAGGGTTTCCAGTGAAGGACATTGTGCAACTTCCCAACGCCTGAAATTCAGACAGTTCATATTGCTGTGGGAAAGCACCCTGGCCAACACCCATGGCATCAGCCACTGTAACGGGTAGACAACTGGCCGCTGACGCTGCACCAGTGGCAAGCGCGAGCAGAGTTGCTGCAGGATAAACGAAAGTTTTCATAGTTATTCCTCTATGCATTATTATTAGAAGGCTGGCGTACCAGCCTGTTGTTACCCTTCAAACGCATATCGCGCCTCTGGTAAGGTCACCAGTTATTTTCCTAATCCTCAATCTAATTGAATGGATGAAAAAACGAAATCGAATATTAATAATATCGATTATGAATTAATCTAATCAGTTTGGCTAGGCCACTTTTCGCTTATGCATGACGCCAGTACATTGATGCCTCAACCGCCTCTATAAGCTTATCAATATCACTAGGCCACACATCACCTATGGTGCCAATGCGGAAGCAGTTCGCTTGGGACACTTTACCTGGATAAATCACAAAACCATGAGACTTTAACGCATCATAGAACTTAATAAACTCATACTCTGGGTGTTGTGGGTTATGAAACGAAGTAATAATAGGCGACTGCAGCTCAAGGTCTATCAAAGCCTCAAAGCCTAACCGCTGCATACCCGCCGCTAAGGTACGCTGATTTTCACCGTAGCGCTGCTCTCTAGCTGCAACCCCACCCTCGCCATCGAGCTCTTTCAGGGCTTCGGCAAAGGCGCGTACCACGTGGGTAGGCGAAGTGAAGCGCCACTTACCTTGGTTGTCTTGCATGCACTTCCACTGGTCGTATAGATCAAGGCTCACGGAGCGCGCAAAGCCTTCTATAGCCAACATATGCTCTTCTTTAGCCAGAATAAAGCCAAATCCAGGCACCCCTTGGATGCATTTATTAGCACTGCTAATAAGAAAATCGATGTGCAGATCGGCCATATCCATGACCACACCACCAAAGCTACTCATGGCATCAACAATGTATATTTTGTTATGGGCTTTAACGATCTCGCCTACAGCTTTAATCGGGTTGAGCATGCCGGTTGTGGTTTCACAATGCACCACGGCCACATGGGTAATCTGCGCATCTTCTTGCAACAGCTTGGCCAGCGCCTGTGGATCAACTGGAGCCAACTCACCACTGTCAATAACTACTGTATTTATGCCCAATTTGCGGGCCATTTGAGCGATGCGACGGCCGTATTCGCCATTAGTTAGAACCGCTAATTTGCCATCCTTGGGCAACACCGAGCCGATGGTGGCCTCAACACTAAAGGTACCACTACCCTGGATTAGGGTCGCTGTATAACCTGGCTGAGAGGTCGCCAGGCGCACCAATTTGCTGCGAATCTGTTGCACAATCTGGTTATAATCGTTGTCCCAGGTACACCAATCCCGTAGCATTTCCCGCTTTACCCGATGGGTGGTGGAGAGTGGACCCGGGGTTAACAACAAATATGGATTTTCAATCTTACTAAGATCTTCAGCCTGCATAAATAGTCTCCAACTAGGCCCTGCAAAGGCCTAGTGCTTTGATTACTGAGCGATACCGATGATGACCAAGCACTTACCAAGGTAAGGAATAGGTTTTAAGATTGGTGTAGCTTTTCATAGCTTCAATAACACCTTCTTTGCAGCCTAAGCCTGAATCTTTAATGCCACCAAAGGGCGACATCTCTATACGATAGCCTGGCACTTCCCAGATATTCACGGTACCTGTGTTTAGCTCTTCGATAAAGCGCTGAATATAATCCCAACGATTGGTACACACACCGTCCGAAAGACCAAAGGCTGTAGAGTTGGCCACAGCAATGGCTTCATCGATGTCTTTTACGCGAATTACAGGAATTGGTGGACCAAAGGTTTCTTCTTGCACTAGCTCACAGGTGTAAGGCACATGGTCCAACACTGTAGGTGAATAAAGTGCACCTTGGCGGTCATTGCCGTAGAGTAGCTGTGCACCCTGCTCTATGGCATCATTAACCCGCTGCTCAAACAACTTAGCTGAGCGCTCGTTAATGACGGTGCCTAGGTCTGTATCTGGATCCATTGGATCACCGTATTTGATCTTACGAGCTTTTTGCACCAACAATGCAACAAACTCATCGGCTACCGAATCAATGCAAAGAATTCGTTTCACCGCTGTGCAACGTTGACCTGAGTTTTTGGTGGCCCCTGCAACGGCCAATTCGGCGGCTTTATCCAAGTCGGCGTCTTCCATGATGATTAGGGGTGAATTACCACCTAACTCCAACACATGGCGCTTATAACCAGCAGTGTTAGCAATGTGCTTACCTACAGGCACACCACCGGTAAAGGTAATGAGCTCAATGTGCTCGTTAGTAATCATCTCGTCACCAATATCTTCTGGCAAACCCGTTACCATAGACAGCATCTCTACAGGCAAACCTGCTTCATAGAGAATGTCGGCCAACAACAATGGCGTTAAAGGGGCTAATTCTGTGGGCTTACAAACTACACAGTTATTGGTGGCGATGGCTGGAGCGATCTTATGCGCCACCATATTAAGCGGATGGTTAAATGGGGTAATGGCAGAAATAACCTTCAACGGCTGACGTATGGTGAATATCTTGCGCTTCTTGCCATGGGGCGTCAGATCACATGAAAAGACTTGGCTGTCGTCCTGAATACACATCTGGCCGGCCAGCATAAACACATCGTAAGCCCGGCCCACCTCATACAAAGAGTCCTTCTTACAGAGCCCCGTTTCAAGGGTGATTAGGTCGGATATTTCCTCTTTGCGGGCATCCAGGGCCGTGGCAGTGCGGAACAATATTTGCTGACGCTCATAGCGTGTCAATTCAGACTTGTAAGCTGCACCAATAGCAAAAGCTTCGGCCACTTGGCCATGGCTCGCCCGTGGCACAGTACCGATTACCTGGTTGGTGTATGGATAATACACGTCTAGTGTTTTACCGGTATCACCGGCCACTTTACGCCCAGCGATACGCATTAGTTCGTTTCTTACTGGCGGTAAAGCGCGACTTATCATATTCATAATTTAGCTCCTAAGCCTGGGCGTGGTTTAGTACGACATCATAGATGTCGAAATTGCGTAGGCGTCTGCCGGCGGCAATGCCAGTCACAGGTTGGCTAACAATTAAAGGGACGCACTGCTCAGAAACACCACCATGAGAACGTAAAGGCACATCAAGGCCCGATAAGTCATGCCGCTCTGCCGTTGTCCCCAGCACCTTGTTCTTGGTGCTGACAACAATCAAGTCGCCCATACGATCAGGGGATAGACCAAAGGCTTTGCATCCATCGGCATTGTCGTATGCCGCTTCAATACCGTCCATACCTTGTAAATAAGACAGCACCTTAGCGCGATCGCCTTGATCAAGGTAAACCGTCGCGAAGGAACCCAAGGCGCCGTGGTGCACTACATAAGGATCGGTGATTGGCAATATAACGCGGGCCTTGCTGGCGCCAAGCATGGCATCCAACTCGGTTTGCAAGTAGATGACATCAGGCGCGCCTTCGCTGTCATGCTTAACATTCATGCCGTGGTCGGCCGTCAAGGCAATGCGTGCACCCAAGCTTTCTAATTGCGCAAAGTAACCATCCATCATGGCGTAGAAGGCATTGGCGCCTTCGCTGCCTGGGGCAAATTTATGCTGAATATAATCGGTGGTCGACAAGTACATGATGTCGGGACGTACAGTTTCCATTAACTTTACGCCTGCGGCAAAGATGAATTCTGACAGCTCGGCACTATAGACCGAGGGTACTTCTTTACCAACAAGCTCAACCACGCCTTCAATACCGTGATCTGCAAGGGTAGCTACATCGGCTTTTTCTGAAGAAAAGCACATACCAGAGCCGTCACCAAAGGTGAGGCCATGACCTAACATTTTACGTAGCTTGTCTTTCGCTGTGACGATAACAACTTTAGCGCCGGCTTTTTGAAAGGCGCTGAACAAGGTACCTACACGTAATAAGTGAGGCTCGTTCATCATCACTTCACTGTCATTTTCTTTGTCGTAGTAAAAGTTACCACAGATGCCGTGTATCGCTGGTTCCACACCTGTAGCAATGGACATGTTATTGGGGTTAGTAAAACTTGGCACCACACAATCACAACGCAGATCCGCACCTTGACCATTAATGATTTTTGCAGCCCAAGGCATCACTCCCGCCTTTACTGCCTCTTCAATATAAGCAGGCTCTGACCCATCAATACAAACCGCTACGACAGGCCGATCAGGCCATTGGTAAGTGCGGCCATTTACGTTTACTTCTTGTTTAGATGTCATGAGTCCTTCTCTATAAAATTGACTGGAACAAACAAAGGCATTTCACAAACGAGAAACACCTTTTCGGTTATTGCCGACAGTGTAAAAGATAGAGTACACAAAGAACAAATCGATATTTTGTATTGAACATATAGGCCATGCCTATGGGTGAGAGGCGAGCTTAAAAAGATGAGCGAGTGCTTTGAGGACGCAAAGGCCTTTCCTCTGCCGCGTCTCTGCGAGGAGCGTCGCGACGTGCGTCTAATACCGCGGCTTTGGATCGCCGCGCTGCGCTCGCGAAGACTGGATTTGTACTTGCCTTGGCAAACTGCGCCAGTCTCACCCTACTCTCTCATGGTGGGGTGGCAGCGTAGCTGCTCTGTTGATACCCATGTGAGACTAGATCATCAGCACTAAACGCCATCCAATAAAAAACCCCTAGCCTTTTGGGGCTAGGGGTCTTTTATTAAATGAGGTGCTTGGCGATGACCTACTCTCACATGGGGAAACCCCACACTACCATCGGCGCTAAAACGTTTCACTTCTGAGTTCGGAATGGGGTCAGGTGGTTCCATCTCGCTATGGTCGCCAAGCAAAAAAAGGAGGATGTAGGCATTCGCCTGCATCCATGAATTTGTGATATTGGGTTTGCCACGTCGCTGCGCTTCTCGCAATGACGGGGCGGGTGCTGTTTAGGCTCTACGTTGCGCTTATCGAGGACTTATCCGTCGTAAACTTAATCTAGCTGTACTGTATTTTCATACGGGCTTGTACAACGCTTTTGGCGTTATATGGTCAAGCCTCACGAGCAATTAGTATTGGTTAGCTCAACACGTTACCGCGCTTACACACCCAACCTATCAACGTCCTAGTCTTGAACGGCTCTTTAGGGAGTTAAACTCCTGTGAGATCTCATCTTGAAGGGGGCTTCCCGCTTAGATGCTTTCAGCGGTTATCCTGTCCGAACATAGCTACCCGGCAATGCCACTGGCGTGACAACCGGAACACCAGAGGTTCGTTCACTCCGGTCCTCTCGTACTAGGAGCAACTCTTCTCAAATCTCAAACGTCCACGGCAGATAGGGACCGAACTGTCTCACGACGTTCTAAACCCAGCTCGCGTACCACTTTAAATGGCGAACAGCCATACCCTTGGGACCGGCTTCAGCCCCAGGATGTGATGAGCCGACATCGAGGTGCCAAACACCGCCGTCGATGTGAACTCTTGGGCGGTATCAGCCTGTTATCCCCGGAGTACCTTTTATCCGTTGAGCGATGGCCCTTCCATTCAGAACCACCGGATCACTATGACCTACTTTCGTATCTGCTCGACGTGTCTGTCTCGCAGTTAAGCATGCTTATGCCATTGCACTAACCTCATGATTTCCGACCATGATTAGCATACCTTCGTGCTCCTCCGTTACTCTTTGGGAGGAGACCGCCCCAGTCAAACTACCCACCACACAGTGTCCTCGATCCGGATTACGGACCTGAGTTAGAACCTCAAACATACCAGGGTGGTATTTCAAGTGCGGCTCCACGATGACTAGCGTCACCGCTTCAAAGCCTCCCACCTATCCTACACAAGTAGGCTCAAAGTTCACTGTGAAGCTATAGTAAAGGTTCACGGGGTCTTTCCGTCTAGCCGCGGATACACTGCATCTTAACAGCGATTTCAATTTCACTGAGTCTCGGGTGGAGACAGTGTGGCCGTCGTTACGCCATTCGTGCAGGTCGGAACTTACCCGACAAGGAATTTCGCTACCTTAGGACCGTTATAGTTACGGCCGCCGTTTACCGGGGCTTCGATCAAGAGCTTCGCCTAAGCTAACCCCATCAATTAACCTTCCGGCACCGGGCAGGCGTCACACCGTATACGTCCACTTTCGTGTTTGCACAGTGCTGTGTTTTTAATAAACAGTCGCAGCCACCTGGTATCTTCGGCCGCCAACAGCTTAGGGAGCAAGTCCCATCACCATCAGCGGCGTACCTTCTCCCGAAGTTACGGTACCATTTTGCCTAGTTCCTTCACCCGAGTTCTCTCAAGCGCCTTGGTATTCTCTACCTGACCACCTGTGTCGGTTTGGGGTACGGTCACTCAATATCTGATGCTTAGAAGCTTTTCCTGGAAGCATGGCATCAACCACTTCAGTCCTAATGGACCTCGTCATCACGCCTCAGCCTTAAAGAATCCCGGATTTACCTAAGATTCAAGCCTACACGCTTAAACACGGACAACCAACGCCGTGCTGGACTAGCCTTCTCCGTCCCTCCTTCGCAATATTGAGTGGTGCAGGAATATTAACCTGCTTCCCATCGACTACGCTCTTCAGCCTCGCCTTAGGGGCCGACTCACCCTACCCTGATTAGCATTGGATAGGAAACCTTGGTCTTCCGGCGGGGGAGCTTTTCACTCCCCTTATCGTTACTCATGTCAGCATTCGCACTTCTGATACCTCCAGCATGCCTCTCAGCTTTGCCTTCAACGGCCTACAGAACGCTCCTCTACCATGCAGAATATCCTTAATTACTCTGTTTCTATGTCCTTGCGTCGCCTGCTTAGATTCGACTGTTCGGGCGCGCTTGCACTCGCTTTCGCTCGTGTCAGCTCAAAACAATTAAGTGATATTCTGCATCCGTAGCTTCGGTGTATAGTTTGAGCCCCGTTATATCTTCCGCGCAGGCCGATTCGACTAGTGAGCTATTACGCTTTCTTTAAAGGATGGCTGCTTCTAAGCCAACCTCCTAGCTGTCTGAACCTTCCCACATCGTTTCCCACTTAACTATAACTTCGGGACCTTAGCTGACGGTCTGGGTTGTTTCCCTTTCCACAACGGACGTTAGCACCCGCTGTGTGTCTCCCGTGATTGCACTCATTGGTATTCGGAGTTTGCATCGGGTTGGTAAGTCGGGATGACCCCCTAGCCGAAACAGTGCTCTACCCCCAATGGTGAGACACGAGGCGCTACCTAAATAGCTTTCGAGGAGAACCAGCTATCTCCGGGCTTGATTAGCCTTTCACTCCGACCCACAGCTCATCCCCGCATTTTTCAACATACGTGGGTTCGGTCCTCCAGTTGATGTTACTCAACCTTCAACCTGGCCATGGGTAGATCGCCCGGTTTCGGGTCTAATCCTAGCAACTAAACGCCCTATTAAGACTCGGTTTCCCTACGCCTCCCCTATTCGGTTAAGCTTGCTACTAAAATTAAGTCGCTGACCCATTATACAAAAGGTACGCAGTCACAGAACAAGTCTGCTCCCACTGCTTGTACGTACACGGTTTCAGGATCTATTTCACTCCCCTCACAGGGGTTCTTTTCGCCTTTCCCTCACGGTACTGGTTCACTATCGGTCAGTCAGGAGTATTTAGCCTTGGAGGATGGTCCCCCCATGTTCAGTCAAGATTTCTCGTGTCCCGACCTACTCGTTTTCACTTAAAATGCCTTTTCGCGTACGGGGCTATCACCCACTATGGCGCAACTTTCCAGTTGCTTCCGCTAAAACATAATAAACTTAAGGGCTAATCCCCGTTCGCTCGCCGCTACTAGGGGAATCTCAATTGATTTCTTTTCCTCGGGGTACTTAGATGTTTCAGTTCCCCCGGTTCGCCCCCTATACCTATGTATTCAGTATAGGGTACCCAGCTTACACTGGGTGGGTTTCCCCATTCGGATATCTCTGGATCATAGGTTGTTTACCACCTCCCCAAAACTTTTCGCAGGTTACCACGTCCTTCATCGCCTCTGACTGCCTAGGCATCCACCGTGCACGCTTATTCACTTGACCATATAACCCAAAAGGGTCGCAGCAGTTCTGACAAACTGCTTTCAATCAAGTTTACGATAAACCCTATCGCTAGGGTCTTCCGGATAAGTCGCTCGATAAAACACAATTCGACCATTTGGAAATTGATTAACAAATGATCGTGTATTACCTAAACTTTTGTTTTGGCGTGATCGCTAGAAGACGCCAAAACGTTTTTTTGTTTAAACACAACCGCTGGTGACGATGTGTTTAAACGACGATCATGCGCTTAGCTCGGGGCTAAATCACATGATCAATATCACAAATCCATATTTTTAAAGAGCACGCCCTGACGGGCAGCTCAATAACAATGGGCAATGACTTTCGTCAGTACCCATTCTTTAATCAAGTAATTCGTTGTGAGCGCTTGCCGGGTGGCATTGCGTTTAAGGAGGTGATCCAGCCCCAGGTTCCCCTAGGGCTACCTTGTTACGACTTCACCCCAGTCATGAATCACAAAGTGGTGACCGTCCTCCCTGTCCGAAAACCGGGTTAGACTAGCCACTTCTTTTGCAACCCACTCCCATGGTGTGACGGGCGGTGTGTACAAGGCCCGGGAACGTATTCACCGCGACATGCTGATTCGCGATTACTAGCGATTCCGACTTCACGAAGTCGAGTTGCAGACTTCGATCCGGACTACGAAACGTTTTCTGGGATTGGCTCCACCTCGCGGCTTAGCAACCCTCTGTACGCTCCATTGTAGCACGTGTGTAGCCCTGGTCATAAGGGCCATGATGACTTGACGTCGTCCCCACCTTCCTCCGGTTTGTCACCGGCAGTCTCCTTAGAGTTCCCACCATTACGTGCTGGCAAATAAGGACAAGGGTTGCGCTCGTTACGGGACTTAACCCAACATCTCACGACACGAGCTGACGACAGCCATGCAGCACCTGTCACTGCGTTCCCGAAGGCACCAATCTATCTCTAGAAAGTTCGCAGGATGTCAAGACCAGGTAAGGTTTTTCGCGTTGCGTCGAATTAAACCACATGCTCCACCGCTTGTGCGGGCCCCCGTCAATTCATTTGAGTTTTAATCTTGCGACCGTACTCCCCAGGCGGTCTACTTATCGCGTTAGCTTCGCCACTAAGGGATCAAGTCCCCCAACGGCTAGTAGACATCGTTTACGGCGTGGACTACCAGGGTATCTAATCCTGTTTGCTCCCCACGCTTTCGCACCTCAGTGTCAGTATCAAGCCAGGGCGTCGCCTTCGCCACTGATGTTCCTTCCTATATCTACGCATTTCACCGCTACACAGGAAATTCCACACCCCTCTCTTGTACTCTAGTTTGCCAGTTTGGGGTGCAATTCCCAGGTTGAGCCCGGGGCTTTCACATCCCACTTAACAAACCACCTACGCGCGCTTTACGCCCAGTAATTCCGATTAACGCTTGCACCCTCCGTATTACCGCGGCTGCTGGCACGGAGTTAGCCGGTGCTTCTTCTGTGGGTAACGTCACAGTAACCGTTTATTAAACGATCACCTTTCCTCCCCACTGAAAGTGCTTTACAACCCGAAGGCCTTCTTCACACACGCGGCATGGCTGCATCAGGGTTTCCCCCATTGTGCAATATTCCCCACTGCTGCCTCCCGTAGGAGTCTGGACCGTGTCTCAGTTCCA
>Ga0208879_1000184_pt1 | contig 67765 bp, 64 predicted proteins | sample Knorr_S15_td_Bot_FD_185605 | JGI IMG/M metagenome (GOLD analysis project Ga0208879, IMG submission 185605) | Marine microbial communities from Southern Atlantic Ocean transect - Knorr_S15_td_Bottom_ad_5009_LV_A (SPAdes) (version 2) | ecosystem: Environmental > Aquatic > Marine > Oceanic | place... | reverse complement strand
CTGAATTATTAGTTGAAAAAGACGGTAAAAAATTCAGAGCGCTAATGGCTCGTATCCGTAAGTATGAGGATATTACAGATAGAATGGAAGTTGAGATTGCTGATTATTTAGCCAAAGCATCACAAGGAGAATTAAGTGAGGCTGCATCAATAAAAGTAAGGTCAATGATATCTATGATTAACGACATGGAAAGAATTGGGGATATCTGCTATCAAATGTCTATTTCGGTGGAGAGAAAGAATGAGCAAAAAGCAGGCTTCACTCCTGAATTGAGCTCATCATTGGAGGAGCTAATTCTTGAGGTAAGTAAGGCTTTTGAAATCATGAATAAAAACCTTAACACTTCTTACAGTCAAGTTACAATTACTGATGCAGATGACGTTGAAATTGTTATTAATAAGCTAAGAAATAAGCTAAGAGAAAAATACTTGGAAAAAATAGAAAAAGGAGAAGTAAAAATTCAAACCGCCATGATTTACAATAATTTGATTCACTCCTTAGAGAAAGTTGGAGATCATATTTTTAATATTTCTGAAGCAATAGTTGGAAATAAATAAAAAGTAACTATTATTATTTAGACAATAGAAAAAATGAAGAAACCAATTTTTATTCTTGCAATAGCATTGCTAAGCACTGTATTTGCAAATGCACAAACTGCTGAGTGCTGGGTATCTAATCATCAAATAACATATGGAGGAAGGATAATGTATGATATGGCTATTTGGGGAGAAGAAGAATTTGACAATACGGGTTCGGAATTCAGGAGAGTAAGACTTTATAGTTCAGGAACAATGTATAGCAATGTGAAATATAAATTGCAATTGGATTTTGCTGGCGGAAAAATTGCCTTTAAAGATGTTTGGATGGAACTGAACAAATTACCAATACAAGGGAATGTAAAAATAGGGCACTTTAAAGAACCATTAAGATTAGAAGGTTTAACATCTAGTAAATACATAACCTTTATGGAAAGAGGATTACCTATTGCTATGACTCCCGAAAGAAATACAGGTGCAATGTACCATACAATTATTGGCGAAAAGTTATCTTTTCAAGCAGGGGTTTTTAGAAAAAGTGATGCCTTTGGAAATGACAAAACTGCAAACAACAATCTAAATATTACTTCAAGAGCTACTTATTTAGCCATGAATGATGGTGATAAATTATTGCACTTAGGAATTGCTAATAGCAGAAGAAAAAGCAATGATAAAACATATAGTTTTTCATCAAGAGCAGAAAATCATTTAGGAAATAACTTAATGGATGTTAACTATAAAAACCAAGTGCAAAATGTTAATATTATTGCAGGGGAAGTTGCTTTTATAAACGGTTCCTTATCATTACAAGGAGAGGCTTTACAAACAACTATTAATACAGAAATTGGACAGTGGAACACGCCTATTACTCATGAAATAATGTCATATTACGGACAAGTTTCTTATTTCTTAACAGGGGAAAGCAGGTCTTATAAAAGTTCTTTAGCAGGATTTGGGAGAGTAAAACCAAATAACAATTATGGAGAAAATGGGTGGGGAGCATTAGAAGTGGCTGCACGATTTTCAGCTATTAACTCGCAAGAAGATGGCTCATTAGAGGACATTACATTCGGGTTAAATTGGTATTTGAATCCAAACACAAGAATGATGCTGAATTATGTAATGGGAGAAATGACTAAGGGGACAGAAGTTACTGTTGAAAATGCAGTAATGATGAGAGTTCAATTGGACTTTTAAACAACAAAATATACAAATAAAAGAGGAGGTGATTTCCTCCTTTTATTATTGTTTTACCTTTTCGCTAAAAGCAGCCCTATTTTTATAAATCATTTCCTGCTTGTAGGCAATTGCACCTATATAGACAAGCCGAGCATTTAAGTATTCTTTCTCCGCATGAAAGAGTTCCAATTGAGTAGTTGTACCCAATTCTTGCCTTTGTAAAGATTGCTCATAAGCCAATTTAGCATATTCAGCTGATTGCTTAGCCAATTCATACTGCTCATTAGCCGAATTAGACCCAGCAATAAGCGTATTCATCTCTGCTCTTAACTCATTTTCCAATTGGGCTTTTTCAAGTGTTTTTAGTTTATATAAATTTCTTTGTGCTTTATAATTTCCAGCAGGGAAAATATTACCTATAGGAATACTCCAGATAAGGGAAGTGGTTATTATATTTTGATTCCCAAAAGCATCTTGGTTAATAGGACCTAACAATCCATCATTCATCCCAAAAGAAATCTGAGGTAACAATAAACCATATAATTCTCTGTTTTTCTTCCATTTCATTGCGGATACCTCACTCCTTAATTCTTGCAATTCAAAACGATTATTCAGTTTTTCTTCCAAATTAAAATCAACAATAGGAGTAGCATTATTTATATAAAAATCACAGTCAGTTTTTATAATAAAGTTTCCTTCAACATTGAGGGTTGCTAATAATTGCTGAGATAATTCTTTTGTTTTTTGGGCTTGTTGTAATAATTTAATTTTCAAATTATTAAAATTGGATTGCGCCAATAATAGCTCGGATTGTAAACGCAAACCAGCCGAAACTTGTAATTGTAATTGAGCAACAATTTCCTTATTTTTCTGAATAAAAGAAACAATTGCTTTTTCCTTCTCTTGGCTCGCTACTAATTTATAATAAGCAATATATACCATTATTTGCTCATCAATATTACCAGTCTCTTTATTATAAAAAGCCGCTTTTATGCCTTGATTTTTGGCTGCTGAATTAAAAAGCAATTCGCTTAAATCCCAACTTAAGCGGAAACTCTTTCCATTCCACTCCTTATTTTTATCTACATCTACAAAAGCACCTTCCGTACTCTGTGTATATCCACTAAGTTCGTAGCGTTTTATGCCCATTCCCAATGTCGGAAGTGCCTTCCCAATACTCTTATAAAATGATGCTTTTGCTAATTTAAATTTAAGCTCATTGCTCTGAATTTGTAAATTCTGACTAAGCGTCATTTGCTCCAAATCATTATGAGACAACACCAAAGTATCTTGTGCATTTACAGAAAATACACTACATAAAAAACCTATAAAAAATAACTTTTTCATTAGTTAAGTACTTTTACTTGCATCCCTGCTTTTACCAATGCTTTTCCTTCCACAATTACTTTCGAACTTTTATTTATTTCATTGCTGAGTACTTCAAAAAACCGAGTATTACTCAGTCCTTTTTTAATAAGTGTTCTATAAACAATCCCTTCTTTTACTTGCAAGACAAAAAACTCGCTTTTTACGGCAATCAATGCCTCATTAGGTAATGATATTTTATCACCAGTGGATTGCAACTGAATTTCAACATTGGCATACATTCCCGCTTTTATCTTCCCATTTTGGTTAGGAATATCTAGTTGTACTTTCATGGTTTTAGTTCTATTGTCAATAGCATTTGCCATTCGAGAAACTTGAACTGAAAATTGCTGACCAGGAAGTTCAGTAAACGAAATTTCTGCTTGCATGCCTTTACTTATATTATCTACTTCAGTTTCTGGGAGCGCAATAGTCATGCGAATAATTTTCATATCCATAATCTCGAAAAGAGCAGTAGCATTGCTACTATTTATTCCACTTTGAATAAGTGCACCCAATTCTACATTTCTTGTAGTAATTACGCCACTAAATGGTGCACGAATACTTAACAAACTATCTCTGTTTTCAGTGGCTTTGTATTTCGCATATGCTATTAAATAAGTGGCTTCTACTTTTTCAAATTCTTGCAAAGTGGTTAGTTCGGGCGTTTTTTCAATTACTTTTTTGAAACGTAAATAATTGGCTTCTGCTACCTCTTTTGTAACTTTATTTATTTCTAACTCTCTAGTAAGTTCTGGATTATTAAGTACTGCTAACACTTCTCCTTCTTTTACTTTATCGCCAATATCTTTTTTTAGTACTGATAAAAAACCACCCTCCATAGCATGAATATTCACTTGTTTGTTTGGCATAGCATTCCCAATAATTTGCAAAGTGGAAGTAAAACTTCTTTGCTCAGGATTTACCACTTTTACATTAGGCGTTTTGATAGATAAAATTACGTTTTCATCTTGCTGTTGTGTTCCATCCGAACAAGCAAGTATTGCACAAGAAAATAAGGCTAATAAAATTTTAGTTTTCATGATGTTAAGTTTTTGCGATCATTAAATAAAACATAGGAATGATGTATAAAGTTAAGAGTGTTGCGGTTACAGTTCCTCCAATTACGGCAATGGCTAGTGGCACATTAGCGCCCCCTGCATCACCAATACCAATAGCAGTTGGCAACAAACCAAATACTGTAGTTGCAGCCGTCATTAGCACAGGACGAAACCTATCAGAAGCCCCATTAATTATGGCTTCTCTTTTTTGCATTCCCTCTTTAATAAGGGTATTAATTCTATCAATTAATATGTTTCCGTACGACACGGAAATCCCAACCATCATGATGATTCCCATAATAGATTGTATGCTTAAATTGGTGCTTGTTAGCATCATTAAAGCGACAATTCCAATTAGCCCTAATGGGAAAGCTAATATGATAATTAGCGGTTGGCGGAAAGATTGAAAAAGAGGTGTAATAATAAGGAAAGCAAACAGAATTGCCAAAATTAATCCCAAACCTAAATTGGCAAAGGAACGTTTCATTACCGCAACTTCCCCTTCAAAATTAACTTCATATCCTTTAGGCAAAGTCTTGCGAAACGCTTCAATTCTTAAGGCAATATCGTCAGACACACTACCAATATCTGCACCTTCCACATTGGCGTACACATTAAATTCACGCGTTAAATTATGATGATTAATTTCCACTGGTTGAGTGGTTTCAGTAATTCGAGAAAATAGTTTATAAGGAACAGGATTGCCAAATTTGGAAGTAGCAATTACATTCTCCAAAGTATGCTCTTTATTAATTTCACTCTCTGGATAGGTTACACCCACATAATAGTGGTTTCCATTTTTTTCATCAATCCAAAAAGCCTTGTTAAAAGTTGTTGAAGAGTTTAAAGCCGATACTAAATTCTTAATGGCATCCACAGGTTCTACTCCTAATTCTGCTGCTTTTACTCTATCGATATCTATCTCTTTAGTGGGTTGATCAATCCTTTGCAGAATACGTACATCCCGAGTAGCTGGTATGGCATTTATCGTATCACGCAAGCGTTCAGCTAAAGCGCGTAATACTTCCAATTTATTTCCTTTAACTTGCACATCAATTGGGGATGATTTCCCTTCATTTAGGGCGGCAGTAATTAGTCCTCCTGTATTAAAACTCACCTCAACTCCAGGGAATTCTCTATGAAATCGCTCCCTTAAAATAGGCACATAACTATCAGTTGCTTTTTCGTGTCCCTCAATTAATTGTACTTTAATAAAAGCATCTTGTGTTCCTGAATTTGGCGTATAGGCAGCCGGTAAATCATAAAATACACCAATATTCGATACCATTTGCGCCAAATCTTTTCCCATTACTTCTTTTAGGACTCCTTCCATTTTGGCGATTGTTTTTTCAGTGGATCTAAGAGGTGTTCCCGATTCTTTCCTTACCAAAATTTCCATTTGTCCAACATCCGTTTTTGGGAACAGTTCATAACCCAAATTAACAAAACCATAAAGTGATAAAAGGAACAAGCCAAACGTAAACGCTAAATAGGATTTCTTTTTTTGCAAGGCTTTTTCAAGACTTCCTTTATACAAATTTCGCCATTTTTCTACTGTCAATCTAAATCCTGTTTTTTCTTTTCCAGTAGAGGATGGTAAGTGCTTGCTAAATAATTTAGCAGCCGTAATAGGAATTAAAGTAAGAGAAAAAATATAAGAACCCAACATGGCCCCTGCCACTGTTATTGCCAATGGAGAAAATAAATCCTTGGCTATTCCTGTTAAAAATAAGGTTGGAATAAATACAACTATTATCACTAAAGTGGATGCTAATACAGGGGTTGCAACCTCCAAAGCAGCATCCAAAGCAGCCTTTGTTGCATTTTTCCCCATTTGTAAATGCCGGTCAATATTTTCCAAAACGACAATGGAATTATCTACTAGTAATCCTAAAACCAAAGCAATTCCACCAAGGGTAATACTATTAATGGATTGTCCCGTGAGCGACAAAACAATAAATGCCATCATGATAGATAGAGGCAATGAAAGGGAAACAATAAGTGCGGAACGGTAGTTTCCTAAAAATAATAGCAAAACCAAAACCACTAAAATTAATCCACTAATTCCTGAAAAAATCAAAGAAGAAATCGCACTTTTTACATAGGAAGATTGATCAAAAATCACATTCAAATTCACATCCTCTGGCATTCTATCCTTTAATTGTGGCAATGCTTTTTTTACCGCCTCCACAGCAGCAATGGTATTTGCTCCTTGTCGTTTGAAAATTGGCAAATACACCTGTTCTTTTCCGTCAATACGCACAATATTGGTTTGTATTGCGCTAGCATCAGAAGCCACTCCAATATCCTTAATGTAAATAGGAATTCCATTTCGGTGGGTGATTACAATATCATTAAATTCTTCAACATGTTTGATGATTCCTTGTGCATCAATGGCATAAGTCAAATTCCCAATTTCTGCAATTCCAGAAGGAATCATGGTCGTATTTTTCAAAATTGCCTCAGAAATTTCAGTTTGAGAAATTCCCAATGCCTCAATTTTTGCTGGATTTACATAAATATAAATTCTCCTTTTCGATCCACCAAAAGCAGCCGGACAAATAATTCCTTTCACTCCGCTAAGCATTTGCCTTAGGGAATAATAGGCCAATCCATAAAGTTCCTTTCCGTTTCTAATATCGGAACTAACTGTTAAAAGCATGAGTGGTTTGGATGCAGTAGGATCAAAAGGCTGCACCATTGGCGGCAAGGTGCCAGGAGGCTGATAATACATATCCGACATGGCATAAGATGAAGTATTCGCCATGGCCTCAGCTGCTGTTACATCCTCTTGGTAATAATTAGTTACCAAACTTACCCCCATCAAACTTTTGGACTCTTGCTTTAAAATTCCATTGGACTGTCCTGTCCATCTTTCCATTCTACTTGTGATGTCTTTTTCCACCACTTCAGCAGGCATCCCTGGGTAAAGAGTAAGGATTTGCATAGCCGATTTTTTGAATTGAGGCAGAATATCGACCGCCATTCTTGGCACTAACACAATGGACATTACCGAAACTAAAATAGCAAATACTACTATTAAGTAGGGATTTTTAAAAGAGAGTTTAATCATTATTATCGAACCGTTACATTGATGGTTTTACTCATTTTTTCACCATAAGACTGGTGCATTCCATCAGCAAATTGTAGGGTTAAGGAATAATTTCCTGCTTCCAATTCCAACTGAGTTTCAGTTTGTCCTAGCCCAAAATGAATGTGCTGTGAATTAGCTGGCACAATATCGCCATCAGCAATAAAATTAGAATTGATGATAATATGATGATGCCCTTTTAATGCATTTACCATTCCTGCTTTTTCAACTTCCATGCCCTCTACTCCCATTTCTACAAGAAAAGGAGAGGATAGAATAGCACCCATTTGAATGTTTTTGAAAAATACAGAAGGTTCTGCTGCTACTTTTTCATTGGATTGAGTAGTAGGTTGACATGCGCTTATTACAATAGCAAAAAGCAAGATAATTAGTTTTGTGTTTTTTAATGTTTTCATAAAATAATTTTGAGGTAAATATAGTACTTTTGACTTTTCAGCAAACTATAATTTGGAAGCATTAATAAATAAGATTTTCAGTTGCAATAATGAGGCAACATTTGAGCAGTTGGCATTGGAATTATTCCATTATCAAATGGAGAACAATCCTATTTACGGCCCTTATGCTGCACTTATTCTGAAAGGAAAGGATCCCCAGAATATTTATGAAATCCCTTTTTTACCGATTGATTTTTTTAAACACGAACAAATCATCTGCCAAGGAAAAGGAGTGGAGGAAGTTTTCCTTAGTAGCGGAACAATAGGAGAGCAGAGCAAGCATTTAGTAGCCGAAATGAGTATCTATAAAACATCCTACTTAAAAACCTTTCAGCAGTTTTATGGCAACATTGAAGAATATTGCATTTTGGCCTTACTGCCCTCTTACCAAGAAAGGGAAGGGTCGTCACTTATCTATATGGTTGATGATTTAATTGCAAAAAGTAAGCATCCTAAAAGTGGATTTTACCTAAACAACCTTTCGGAACTTTCAAAGGCAATAAAAGAACTAGAAAGCAAAGGACAAAAAACAATTTTGTTTGGCGTAACTTATGCCTTGCTCGATTTGGCAGCACAACACCCACAACTCCTGAAGCACACCTTAATTATGGAAACTGGTGGCATGAAAGGAAAACGGAAAGAATTACTCAAAGAAGAAATCCATCAATTATTGGAAGAAGCATTTTTTACTGCAAATATCCATTCGGAATACGGCATGACAGAACTCTTATCGCAAGGCTATTCCCAAGGACAAAATATTTTTAAGTCGCCACCATGGATGAAAATAATGGTGCGAGATGTAAATGATCCTTTATCACTTATCGGTAATAACAAAACGGGGGGGATAAATGTTATCGATTTGGCCAACATTTATTCTTGCCCATTTATTGCTACTCAGGATTTAGGCCGTACTTTTGACAATGGCACTTTTTCAGTTTTAGGAAGGTTTTCTAATGCTGATATAAGAGGCTGTAATTTACTTATTCAATGATAATACGACAAGCAACAATAGCAGATTTAGATGGGGTAATGCAAATGTATAACTCCTGTGTGAAAGGAATGATATTAAATGGCATTGACCAATGGGATGAAACTTATCCTAATGCTGAATTTATTTCAGAAGATTTATTAGCAAATACTTATTATATTGCTTTAGAAAATGAAGAAATTATTGGAGGAATAAATATAGATCAAAATCAAGATGAAACTTATTTGGCAATAGATTGGCAAGATAAAAGCAATCAATTTTTAGTCGTACATAGGTTAGCGGTAAAAGCAGAGTTTTGGAAAAATGGAATTGGGAAATCACTTATGTTATTCGCAGAAAATTTGGTGAGTGAAAAAGGATTAAATTCTATCAGGTTGGACACCTATTCTGGAAATCCGAAAACCATGGAATTTTACCTCAGGTTAGGATACAGCAAGTTAGGACATATTTACCTTAAAGAAGGTAAAAATGAATATTATTGCTTTGAAAAAATCATAAAATGAGAAAATTAATTTATTTAATTATTGGATTTTCTTTTGCTTGCAATCAGCCAGTAGAAAATACACAAACAACTCCTTATGTTATGGTTTTAGGAATAGCTCAAGATGCTGGCTATCCGCAAATGAATTGCAAAAAAGAATGTTGTAAACAGGCTTGGAAAAACACTGAATTGCAAAGAACTACTTCTTGCTTAGCAATTGTAGATCCTATAAGCAAAGAGCAATGGATTATTGATGCCACACCAAATATCAAAGAGCAATTACAAACCTTAAAGCAAAAAACAGGAACTGAAAAATTAGATGGTATTTTATTAACTCATGCGCACATGGGGCATTATACAGGATTAATGCATTTTGGCAGGGAAGTAATGGGAACTGATAATTTGCCAGTTTTTGCAATGCCAAAAATGAAAACTTTCTTGGAAGAAAACGGACCATGGAGCCAATTGGTAAATTTAGAAAACATCAATATTAAAGCGCTAAAATCAGATTCTACTTTTAGTTTGAACGAAAGAATAAAAATAAAACCTTTTTTGGTTCCGCATAGAGATGAATTTTCGGAAACAGTTGGTTATAAAATTACGATAAATGAAAAAACCCTTTTATTTATTCCAGACATTGACAAATGGGAAAAGTGGGAAACGAATATAACAGAACTTATACAAAAAGTAGATTACGCTTTTTTGGATGCTACCTTTTATAAAAACGGAGAGTTAAAAAGAGATATGAGTGAAATTCCACACCCTTTTGTTGAGGAGAGTATGGGTCTGTTTTCTGAGCTCTCTGATGCTGATAAACAAAAAATCCATTTCATACATTTTAACCATACAAATCCTTTACTACAAGAAGGAAGTACTGCCCAAAAAGAAGTTTTAAAAAAAGGGTTTAATCTGGCGAAAGAAGGTCGGATTATAAGATTTTAATTTACTCCTCAACAGCAACAGATTTATTTGTTAGTTTTGTGGTATGAAAAAATTACTAATTATCTTAATCACAGTTCCATTAATCTTTAACTCTTGTAAGAAAGAAGATTGTAGTTGTGGAACAACAATTGATAGTGGTACAGATCATATACCATATTTTGAGTCTTCAACAGGAGAGTCATACAATGTTTATTATCTAGTTGTAGAAAATAACTGTACTAGTAATATTGATACATTTTTTCTTAAGGACATCAATACACTAAATTATTTTGAAAATGAAGATACATATTGTTCGGGAAGTTGGTAAAATAAACCACAACTACGGTAACTGAATTTGCTAAATTTCTTGGTTGATTTACATTAAACAAAATCCCATCACCTCATCATAAAAGTGTTCAGGATTTTCTGCATGTAACCAATGTCCTGCACCATCAATTGTTGCAATACTAAAGTCAGAAAAGTGTTTATTTATTATAAGTTCGTCTTGTGTTGTTATATAGTTTGAGTTCCCGCCTCTTATAAAATGAGTTGGCACATCACAAATTCCTTTTACAAAATCGGCTTCTTGTATGTTATTTACTTTCTCCAAAAGAACTTCAATATTAAAACGCCAAGCAAATTCCTTGTTTTCGTTTCGGTATAGGTTTTTCAAAAGAAACAAGCGCATTCCTTTATCCTCAAAAGTGGAAGAAAGTACACTGTCAATTTCTTCTCTTTTATCAAAACCCTCTAAAGGCAACTTGTATAACGTTCCTAAAAGATTTTTATAAAAATCACTATTATATTCCCTAGGGGCAATATCAGCAACTATTAGTTTTTCTATTTTTTCAGGATATGTAAAAGCAAATTTCATAGCTACTTTTCCTCCTAAGGAATGTCCTAATAGTATTGGCTTTTGAATGTTATGATCCGCCATATATTCCAAAACATCCTCACACATTACTTCATAGTTAAAATCAGTTGAGTGTGGCGATCTTCCATGATTTCTTAAATCTATCAGATGAACCCTGCAATATTTTGCAAATTTTTTCCCAAGAGAATTCCAATTATCACTCATTCCAAAAAGCCCATGAATCACAATTAAATCCTGCCCTTTATCTCCATATATTTTAGAATGCAGTTTCATCTATAGTAAGCGTTTATACATTTGTATAGTATTTTCCAATCCTAAATAAAGGGCGTCTGAAATAAGCGCATGCCCAATAGAAACTTCATCCAAATTAGGAATATGCTTTGCAAAATATTCCAAATTCTCTAAGCTCAAATCATGCCCAGCATTTATTCCAAGTCCTAATTCAGTAGCCTTTTTTGCAGCTTCTATATATGGTGCAATAGCTTTCTTTTTATCTATAATATATTCTGTTGCATATTCTTCTGTATATAATTCTATTCTATCGGTTCCGCACAATTTTGCGCCTTCAACCATCTTAATTTTCGGATCTACAAAAACAGAAGTTCTTATTCCATGCTCTTTAAACTCAGCAATTATTGCTTTCAGTAAATCCTGAAACTTAATGGTATCCCAACCTGCACAAGAAGTAATTACATCAGGCCCATCAGGCACCAAAGTAACTTGTTCAGGTTTTACATCAATTACCATTTTAATAAAATCAGAACTTGGATAGCCCTCTATATTATATTCTGTTGTAATAATTGGTTTTATATCCCACACATCTTTTTTAGTAATATGCCTTTCATCTGGTCTGGGATGAATGGTAATTCCATCCGCCCCAAAATTCTGGCAATTAATGGCTGCTGCAAGCACTGAAGGAAAAGTTCCCCCTCTAGCATTTCGGATAGTTGCTATCTTATTTATATTTACGCTTAACTTAGTCATAATTAAAAGCAAAAGTAAAAAATAGTATCTTTGCAATATGCAAGCAAGCCAATTAATTTCATCTTCCCTTATTACATTACATCCTGATGATGATGGGGACAGGGCTTTATCACTAATGGATGAGCTAAAAGTAAACCATCTTGCTGTTGTCAGAAACTCTTTTTATTTAGGCATTATCTCAGAAAAAGAAATCTTAAATTGGGACAATCCTAATGAGTTTATTGACGAACACTTAAGTGAACTTTCAGCTCCATCAGTAATTGGTTCTCAACATTTATTTGATATAATTCAAGTAGTTGAATTAAATAGCTTGAGCATCATTCCTGTTTTAGATGAAGAAAAACAATATTTGGGTGCAATTACGAATCGTAAATTATTGTACACTATTGCAAAAAGTACGACTGTACAAAGTGTAGGTGGTGTAATTGTGCTTCAAATGAATCAAAACGACTATAGTATGAGTAAAATTGCTAGAATTGTTGAATCAAATAACACAAAAATACTAAGTTCTTACATCACCTCAATACCTAAAGCCCAAAAAGTAGAACTTACTTTAAAATTAAATAAGGCTGATATTACAGCTATTATTAAGGATTTTGAACGATTTGACTACAAAATAATGGCATCCTTTAAGCAAGATGAAAATGATGATGATTTCTTAGATCGCTATGAATCCTTGATGCGATTTTTGAATCCGTAAAATGAAAAACCTTTTATTTTTACTCTTACTGTTATTTTTCACTCAAGTAGCACAGGCACAAATTACTGTTACCTCCATTAGCTTAAATGGAAATCTTAAAACACAAAACGACATCATTTTAAGAGAGCTTTCTTTTGAAGAAAACAAAAATTATACTCAAGAAGATTTATCCCAAAGAATGGAAGAAAGTAAAGAAAATTTAGTCAATTTAAAGCTCTTTAATTTTGTGGAGATATACAAAGTTGAAGAGAATAATAGGGTTCAAATAACTGTAGATGTAATTGAAAAATGGTACATCTGGCCTTATCCATTATTCGAAATTTCTGAGCGTAACTTTAATACTTGGTGGCAAGAATTTTCAGCAAATAATTATTCCGATTTCTCTCGATTGAACTATGGAATATTTTTCAACTGGGAGAATTTCAGAGGAAGAAACGAACTCCTAAAATTAAAAATAAGAAAAGGATTTAAAGAACACTACTTATTGGCTTATGAAGTGCCTTATTTTAATAAAAATAAAACTATAGGATTCAATACAAATTTGCAGTTTTTCAGAAGAAAGAAAACACATTTTTCAATTGAAGAAAATAAATTAAATTACCTTGAAAGTGACACCTTTAACAGTATTGATTACGATTTAAATACTGAAATAATATACCGAAAGAACCTTCACCAGAAACACAAATTAAAATTTACATACTTACATTCAACCATTACCGATTCCATTGCGACACTTAACCCTAATTATTTAGGCAATAACCTGTCTAATACTAGTATTTATACTTTAAGATATATATTTGAATATGAAAATAGAGATTATAGCGCTTATCCTTTACATGGTTTTGCACTTAATTTTGGAGCAAAAAAATACCTCTCAGCAACAACTAATATCAAACACTTTGAGTTTGCTACTAAAGTAGAAAAATATATTGAGCCTTACACGCGTTTCTATATTGGTTCTAGCTTTAAAGCAAAGTACAGTACTGAGGGTAATCAACCTTATTTTATTCAAAAAGCCTTAGGTTATAAAGATTATGTAAGGGGTTACGAATATTATGTGGTGGACGGACAAAGCTATTGGCTATCAAAAACAGCTATTAAATACGCGCTTATTGAAAAGACTAATTTTGACATCCCTTATGTAAAAATGAAGCAGTTCAACAAATCCCATTACTCTCTTTATCTGGGGGTATTTTCTGATTTAGGATATGTTAGGGACAGCCAAAATCAAGAGGAAAACTCACACAATAACTCTTTATTATGGGGGAAGGGAGTCGCCCTTGATTATGTAACGTATTACGATAAATTATTAAGAATTGAGTATTCAGTAAACCGAATAGGAGAAAAAGGAGTATTTTTACATTTTTCAAGCCCATTTTGATAAAAAACTAATCTTATGACAATTGCAATTTTTGGAAGTCCATATCTTGAACATTTTAGCAAATATATTCAGCACCTAATCAAAAAATTAGAATCTGAACACATCAACCTTATTATTGAAGAAGAATTCAGTGTATTTTTAAAAAATAATATTCGTTTCAACAAAGCCTTTAGGACGTTTAACAGCTATGAAACCTTAAAAAATAAAGCTGATTTTTTATTTAGTATTGGAGGGGATGGAACTCTGCTAAAAGCAGTAACTTATGTACGTGAATCAGACATCCCTATTTTAGGAATTAATACAGGAAGACTTGGTTTTATTTCTAGCATTTCAGCCGACCAAATTGATGATGCAGTAACAGATATTTTAAAAGGAAACTACACGATTAATGAGCGTACTTTACTGGAATTAATCACAGATAAAAAATTATTTAAAGACAAAAACTTTGCGCTTAATGAGGTGGCTGTTTCTAAAAAAGATACTTCATCAATGATTCGAATTGATGCCTTTGTTGATGATGAATTCCTAAATACTTATTGGGCTGACGGATTAGTAGTTTCTACCCCAACTGGTTCAACAGGATATTCCTTAAGTTGTGGAGGCCCTATTATTATGCCGGGAACAAATAATATTATTATTACTCCGAATGCGCCACATAATTTAAATGTACGCCCAATTGTTATTGACGACAACAGTGTTATAAAACTTAAAGTAGAAGACAGGGATCAATTAGCGCTTGTGTCGCTAGATTCTAGGTCAAGAGCTTTTGGTGCAGAAACAGAGCTAACCATAAAAAAAGCAGCTTTTAAAACTAAACTTGTGCAGCCGCAAAACAATTCTTTCACAAAAACTATAAGGCATAAGCTAATGTGGGGATTGGATAAAAGAAGCTAAGAATCCTACCTTAAATCCTCAGAATAAGTATATTTGCAAATTATTGATAAATCATAATTATGAAAAGTTATATTTTACCTATTCAAAAGCTTAAAACACTTCTTATCCTAATTGCTTTTATTTCACTAGGATTTAATGCAAACGCACAATATAAAGAGAATACTGAAGTTGGATTTAAAGGAGGTGTTTCTTATTATTTAGGAGATTTAAATACTACTCATTTTAATAGTTCTTTACCAGCAGCAGGAATAGTAGTAAGAAAAAATATTGACAGAAGATTTTCTTACAAAGCAGAAGTGCTTTACTTAAACTTAGCTGCTGATGACAAGGACGACCCAACTGACACTATAGCAGTTAATAGAGGGTTACACTTTAGAAGTCCTGTTTACGAGCTTTCAGGGCAAATTGAATTCAACTTCTTGCCTTATGAAACTGGTAATTCGCTTTACACATGGACACCATTTGTTTACACTGGCCTATCTTTCTTTCATTTTAATCCACAAGCAGAAAACAAAGATGGAATTTGGGTAAACTTACAAGAATTAGGAACTGAAGGGCAAGGAACATCTAGTTTCCCAGATAGAAGCAAATACCCTTTAGTACAATTTGCAATTCCAATGGGAGGCGGACTTAAAATTGCCGTCAACCCATCTTTCACTATTATTTTTGAATATGGCGTGCGTAAAACCTTTACCGATTATTTGGATGATGTAAGTGCAACTTATCCAGGGAAAGAGGTGTTACTTCCTGAATACGGAAATGCCTCTAATGAAATGTCTGACCCTACAGGTACTCATGTCCATGGTGACGAAAGAGGAAATCCTGATAAAAAAGATTGGTATTCATTTGCTGGGATTACATTATCATTCAAACTAAGCAATAACACTAAAGGTTGCGATTACTAAATTCTATTTCAAATAAATGGAAGGGATAGATAAAAATAACTTACCCAAACATATTGCTATTACTATGGACGGCAATGGCAGGTGGGCAAAAACAAAAGGGAAACTAAGAGTTTTTGGGCATCAAAGAGGAGTGAAAGCAGTGCGCGATACTGTTGAGGGTGCTGCTGAAATTGGGATTAAATACCTTACTCTTTATGCCTTTTCAACTGAAAACTGGAACCGTCCTGAAAAAGAGGTAAATGCTTTAATGACACTTTTAGTTTCAGCAATTAACAGAGAAACCAAAACCTTAATGGACAATAACATCCGATTAAGTGCTATTGGCGATATAAAAAAATTGCCCTCAAAAGCTCAAAAGGAATTGAGTGAGGCAATAGAAAAAACAAAAGACAATACTCGAATGACTTTAGTGTTGGCATTGAGTTATAGCAGTAGATGGGAAATATTAAATGCAGTACAAAACATCATTAAAGACGGGAGAAAATCTGAAGAAATAAATGAAACTACTTTTCAGCAATATCTTACTACAAAAAGCGTTCCTGACCCTGAATTACTCATCAGAACAAGTGGAGAATATAGAATCAGTAATTTCCTTTTATGGCAAATTGCATATTCCGAACTCTATTTTACGGATACCCTTTGGCCTGATTTTAGAAGAGCTGATTTATACAAAGCAATATTGAATTATCAAAATAGAGAAAGAAGATTTGGAAAAACAACAGAACAATTACAAAAATAGAATTTTGAAAAAATTTGCACTGATGCTATTAAGCATTCTAAGTATAAACCTTAGTGCACAAGTCACTGAAGAAATAGATTACTCTAGCCCAAAAAGCTATGAAATTGGAGGGATTATGGTGAATGGTGCTAACAATTTAAACAACAGTACATTAATTGCTATTTCAGGATTAACTGTAGGAGAAACTATTAAAATTCCTAGTGATAATATTAGCCAAGCCATCCTGAAATTATGGAAAGAAGGCTTATTTGCTGATGTAAATATTACGATTGATAAAATAGTTGAAAACACAGTTTTCCTTAACATCAATCTGGTAGAAAACAGTCGCTTATCCAAATTTAAATTTAAAGGGAAAATAAGTAAATCTGACATTACCACTTTAAAAGAAGATTTGAAGTTGATGAGAGGAAAAATACTCACTCAAAACACAATAAATAATAGTGTTAACCTAATTAAAACGTACTACATTAATAAGGGGTTTTTGAATACCACTGTAGGCTACTTAACGACAATTGATTCTTCAGGAGTTAATTCTAAGAACCTTATTTTCAACATCAATAAAGGTAACAAAGTTAAGATTAAAGAGATAAAAATAATTGGAAGAAGCAAAATTATAAATACAAAAAAAACATTCTTAAACCGCAAGGATACTGTCTATGCCTTAAGCGATAGGAAAGTAAAGAAAAGCATGAAAGAAACAAAAGCCAAAAATTGGTGGCGTATCTTTAAAGTTTCGAAATTTATCGACAATAATTATGCTGATGATAAAGAGAATCTTATTGCAAAATACAATGAAGTAGGCTATAGAGATGCGCGTATTACGAAAGACACTACCTACCTAAATAAGGACAATACTTTAAGCATTGAAATCACCATTAATGAAGGAGAACCTTATAAATTTGGTAAAATTAATTTTATAGGAAACACAGTTTACACTTCTGAAAAACTAAAACAACAATTAGGAATTAAAGAAGGGGATATATTTGATCAATCCATTTTAGATGCTCGCTTATTTGGAAGCCCTGAAGGGACTGATATAAGTTCTCTTTACCTTGATGATGGTTATTTATTTTTCAATGCTACTCCTGTTGAAGTTGCTGCTAATAATAAAAATATTGACCTTGAAATCAGAATTTATGAAGGGAAACAAGCCCGAGTAAATAAGGTAATGATTAAAGGAAATACAAAAACGAATGACCATGTGATCATGCGTGAAATCCGTACTCGTCCAGGTGATTTATTTAAGCGTTCGGACATTATGCGTTCGCAAAGAGAGCTCTCACAAATGCCATTTTTCGACCCAGAAGCATTTGATGTAAAAGTAGACCCAGATCCTGCAAGAAATGAAGTAGACATTACTTATATATTGGCCGAAAAATCTTCCGATCAAATACAACTGCAAGGAGGTTGGGGTGCAAACAGAGTAGTTGGTTCATTAAGTTTATCCTTCAATAATTTTTCTACTAGAAATATTTTCAAAGGAAATAGATGGAGTCCGCTTCCTTCAGGAGATGGGCAAAGATTATCATTAACAGCATCCTCTAACGGAGCGTACTACCAAAACTATAATATCTCATTTACTGAACCATGGCTTGGTGGTAAAAAACCTAATGCATTATCCGTATCTCTTTATAAATCTGTTTCCTCAAACGGCCAAGAAGGAGATAATAGAGAAGCAATCGAAATAACTGGTTTAACGGTAGGTTTAGGAAAACGATTAAAATATCCTGATGATTATTTCACCATATATAACGGAATAAATTTCCAACAATATAAATTAGTCAATTCTCAATCCTTCTTCACCTTTAAAGATGGATATTCTAATAATGTAAATTACAATATTCGACTAGGAAGAAATTCGGTTGACCAATTAATATATCCTAGAAGAGGTTCTAACTTTTCATTGAGTTTAAAAGTAACTCCTCCTTATTCAATGTTTGATGGAGTTGATGATTACAGTACTTTAAATGACCAAGAAAAATACAAATTCATTGAATATTACAAATGGAAATTTAAATCCTCATGGTATTCAGCATTTACTGATAAACTAGTACTCTGCACCCGAATAGAAATGGGATTATTAGGAGCCTATAATAATGATTTAGGAATTGCTCCTTTTGAAAGATTCTATGTAGGAGGGGACGGCTTAAGTGGTATGGGTATGGTGTATGATGGAAGAGAACTTATCTCTTTAAGAGGGTATAGCAACAACTCTATCTCGCCTCAAACAGGAGCTACTATATACAATAAATATACTTCTGAATTAAGGTATGCTTTAAGCTTAAATCCAAGCTCAACTATTTATGCGCTAGGATTTTTAGAGGCCGGAAATGCATGGGACCAATTTGACAATTTCAATCCTTTTGGGGTAAAGCGATCAGCAGGATTTGGAGTAAGAATAATGTTACCAATGATTGGAATGATGGGGCTTGACTATGGTTGGGGGCTTGATGATATTCCAGGAAGACCTGATGCGAATGGTGGGCAATTCCACTTTTCTATAGGTCAACAATTTTAATTAGATTTGTAAACTAAAATTTTAATCATGAAAAAAATACTTTTAATATTAGCGGTTAGTTTGTTAGCCACAACTACACAAGCACAAAAATTTGCTTATGTTGATACGGATTATATCCTTAATAAAATTCCTGAATTCAAACAAGCACAAGATAAACTGGATGCTTTATCAGCTGATTGGCAAAAAGAAATTGAAAATAAATATGCTGATGTTGAAAAAATGTATCGCACCTATCAGCAAGAACAGGTTTTATTAACTGACGAAATGAAGGTGAAGAGAGAAGATGCTATCATTAAAAAAGAAACAGCCGCAAAAAACTTACAGCAAAAATACTTTGGTCCGGAAGGTGAATTATACATAAAACGACAAGAGTTAATAAAACCTATACAAGACAAGATATATGATGCAATTCAACAGTTAGCTGCCAACAATAAATATCAAGTTATATTTGATAGCTCAAGCGATTTAATAATGCTTTATAAAAACAATAACCTTGACAAAAGTGACAAAATATTGGATTTACTAGGATACTAAAACAATAACTAAATAATAAAATGAATTATAAAATAATCAAGAATAAAATTAAAAAATCAACTATGATGAGTAAAAAGATTACCTTTTTAGCACTTTTAAGTGTCCTTACTTTAAGCTCAATGGCTCAAAACAAATTCGGATACATTGACTCACAAGAACTCTTAATTTTAATGCCTGAACGTAAAGTAGCTGAAACTGAAGTACAGAACTTTGCTAAAAGTTTAGAAGCTCAATTAGGTTCAATGACAGCTGAATATCAACAAATCGTACAGGAATATCAAGCCAATGAAGCAACTTATACTGACTTAGTTAAGCAAGATAAAATTGCTGAAATTACTAGCTTAGAACAAAGAATTCAAGCCTTTCAACAAAATGCACAACAGTCGCTACAAACAAAAGAGCAAGAATTATTAGAGCCAATTTTGGCAAAAGCAAGAGAAGCAATTGAAAATGTTGCCACTGAAGGAGATTACACTTACATTTTTGACAAAAGCATTGGGTCAATTCTTTATGCTAAGGAAAGTGAAAATGTACTTGACTTAGTAAAAAAGAAATTAGGACTTTAATTAAACGATTAAATCCATCATTTTAAAAAGCATCTTTATAAGGTGCTTTTTTTATATCTTTATCTCATGAAAAATTCTCCTATTGGTATATTTGATTCTGGCATTGGCGGGCTTACTATAGCGCATGCATTAAAAGAAAAATTACCATATGAGAACATCATCTATTTTGGAGATACTGAGCACTTACCTTATGGAGAGAAGTCAAAAATAGCCATACAGAATTTCAGTAAAAAGATAACACAATTCTTATTAGAAGAAAAATGCAAGACTATTGTTATTGCTTGTAATAGTGCATCTTCAGTAGCCTACCAAGCTGTGAAAGAATTGGCAAAAGATATTCCTGTATTTAATGCAATAAATCCAGTAGTAGCTGAAGTAGTAAAGCAATGTGCAGAATTTAATATTGGAGTAATTGGCACAAAAGCAACCATACAATCTAATATTTATGAAAAGGAGATAAAAGCACTTTGTAGCTCTGCTAAAGTATCATCTTTAGCAACTCCCCTATTAGCGCCTATGATTGAGGAAGGATTTATTAATGAGGAAATTAGCCATACGGTTATTGCTAATTATTTAGCTCATCAACAATTAAATAACATTGATCATCTTATTTTAGCTTGTACACATTATCCTTTAATTCATCAAGAAATAAAAGATTATTACAAAGGGACTGTGAATGTAATTGATTCAGCCAACATAGTTGCTGAATACATTGCCAAACAGCTTGAAAAAAATAATCTGCTAAATAACAGCAAAGCAACTGAACATCATTTTTATGTTTCCAACTACACGGAATCCTTTGAGAAAAGTGCTAAGTTTTTCTTCCAAGAAGACTTAAAATTAAAAGAAATAACTCTTTAGGGTTAGTCCTTAAACCAAGAAGAATACATTACATAATTATTGGATATTCCTTCAATCAAACGAGCAGTTTGTTCCTCATTTAATTCTTTTACTTTTTTGGCAGGCACTCCAGCATAAATTGTCCCTGATTCAATATGAGTTCCTTCCAGAACCACTGCTCCTGCTGCAATAATTGTGTTACTTTCCACCACTACCCCATCCATCACAATAGCCCCCATACCAATAAGTACATTATCCTTTATGGTACAGCCGTGCACTAAAGCATTATGCCCAACAGATACATTATTACCTAAAATAGTTGCTGCTTTTTGATATGTACAATGGATAACAGCACCATCCTGAATATTTACTTTATTCCCTATCTCTATAGAATTAACATCCCCCCTAACCACTGCTGAAAACCACACACTGCAATTATCGCCCATAGTTACATCTCCAACAACTGTTGCATTTTCTGCTAAATACACATTTTTACCAAAAACAGGGTTTTTACCTTTTACGCTTTTTATTAATGCCATACTATAGTTTGTTTGTATTTTTGCACAAAAGTAAACATTATGAATTATAGTATCTATGCAGAGAGCACTCCAAATCCTGAAGTGATGAAATTTGTAGCTAACCGCATGTTGGTAGACAAAAGTATTGAGATAACTAAAGCTGAACAAGCAAAAGATATTTCAATTGCTAAAGCTTTGTTTAATTTTCCTTTTGTTAAAAGTTTGTATCTAAGCTCCAACTTTATTTCCATAGCTAAAACAGAAAATGTAGAATGGGATATGATTGCTATGCAGTTACGTGTTTTTATTGCTGATTTTTTGAATGAAGAAGGATTAAAAAACTACACAGAACATATTTCTGAAGAGGAAATCATCAATGAAGAAGTGAAAGAAGCTGTTGAAGAAAAAATTAGTTTTACAGAGAAAGAAGAGGCAATAATCGATTTATTAAATGAATACATAAAACCGGCTGTTGAGTCAGATGGAGGTGCAATTACTTTTCATTCCTATGTGGGTGACGTAGTTACGGTTAATTTAAAAGGAGCTTGCAGTGGATGTCCATCCGCTACTAATACCTTAAAAGGAGGAATAGAAAGTTTGCTGAATCAAAAAATTGATCCAAACATTGTAGTAAGGGCAAAAGAATTATAAAAAAAGGGAAGCAAATGCTTCCCTTTTTAAATTAATAACACCCTTTATTAAGCGTGTAACATATCTTTTTTAGTCATAAGTTCTGCTTCTGTTTCCACACTATCTTCATCAGGAACACAACAATCAACAGGACAAACTGCAGCACATTGTGGTTCGTCATGAAACCCAATACACTCTGTGCATTTATCAGTTACAATATAAAAGTAATCATCTGATCCTGCTTCATGCTCCTTATCATCAGCAACAGTTGTTCCATCTGACATTTTCCACATTTCTTCAGGAGCATAAATTGCGTTATTAGGACATTCTGGCTCACAAGCCTCACAATTGATACAATCGTCAGTAATTTTAATAGCCATCTCTCTATTCTTTTAATTAATTATCCAAGTACAAATATATGAATATTTTCATCTAGAACAAAATCCTATCACAATTTATAATTATTCTAACTCTCTAAGAAAAAAAATAGGAAATAAACCTCCATTATAAGTAAGCTTTGTACTTTTGCTAAGGTTAAATTTCTCTTAAAACGAATAATGGATAAAACTACTAAGGTTGTTGATTTAGAAAAGGTTGTCATCAAATTTGCTGGTGATTCAGGAGATGGGATGCAATTAACTGGAACTCAGTTCACAGACACTTCTGCCCTTTTAGGGAATGATTTGGCTACATTCCCTGATTTCCCTGCTGAAATTAGAGCACCACAAGGCACGGTTGCAGGTGTTTCAGGTTTTCAAATTCATATTGGAAGAATTGGTATTAACACCCCAGGAGATATTGCTGATGTATTGGTAGCAATGAATCCTGCTGCCTTAAAAGCCAATAAAAACTGGATTAAGAAAGGAGGAACAATCATTGTGAATATTGACACTTTTACAAAAAGAGATTTAGAAAAAGCAGGCTATGAATCTTCACCTTTAGAGGATAATTCCTTTGAAGGATTCAATATTATTCAGGCGCCAATTACTAAATTGACTAGAGAGACTTTAAAAGATTCAGGCTTAGATGGGAAAAGTATTGGTCGATCAAAAAACATGTTTGCTTTAGGAATTGTGTATTGGATGTTTAACCGCCCTATGGAACAAACTGAAAAGTTCTTAAAAAAGAAATTTGCAAAAAAACCTGAGGTAGTTGCTGCCAATATCAAAGTAATGCATGCAGGTTATAATTTTGCTGATACTATTGAGGCATTACCTTCTTCCTACACGGTACTATCTGCAAACCTGGAAGCAGGAACCTATAGAAATGTAATGGGAAACCAAGCCATTGCTTGGGGATTTTTAGCTGCTGCTGAAAAAGCAAACAAAGAATTATTCTTAGGTTCATATCCTATTACACCTGCTTCTGATATATTGCACGAACTGGCAAAACATAAAAATTTAGGTGTAAAAACTTTTCAAGCAGAAGATGAAATTGCAGGAGTTTGTGCTGCTATTGGAGCAAGTTTTGCCGGTAGTTTAGGAATCACTACAACATCAGGACCTGGATTATCCCTAAAAGGAGAAGGATTAGGATTAGCCATAATAACAGAATTACCGCTTGTTGTGGTTAATGTACAAAGAGGAGGGCCATCAACAGGATTGCCAACCAAAACCGAGCAATCGGATTTAATGCAAGCCCTTTACGGAAGAAATGGAGAGAGTCCTTCAGTAGTTTTAGCAAGTTCAACTCCTGGTAATTGCTTTGATTGGGCTTATATGGCATCAAAAATAACATTAGAACACAATACGCCTGTCGTTTTACTTTCTGATGGATATTTAGGAAATGGGGCTGAACCTTGGAAGATAAAATCAACTAAGGACATGCCTGAAATTAACCCTAGGGTAGCAGTGGAAGGAGAGGAGTATCAGCCTTACGCTAGAGATGAAAAAACATTGGCTAGGAAACTAGCCTTGCCAGGCACAAAAGGATTGGAACATAGGTTAGGAGGTTTGGAAAAAGAAGATATTACCGGAAATGTATCCTATGAGCCAGACAACCATGAGAGAATGTGTTACCTCAGGGCGGAAAAAATAAAAAGAATTGCTAACCTTATTCCTGAGCAAGAAGTGTATGGAAAAGAAGAGGGCGATTTATTAGTAATCGGTTGGGGAGGAACGCACGGTTCATTGTACAGTGCAGTAGATAATTTATTGAATGAAGGCGAAAAGGTTGCTTTGTGCCAATTTAACTACATAAACCCACTGCCAAAAAATGTTGAAACCCTATTAAGTAAGTACAAAAAAATTGTGGTGTGCGAATTGAACTCTGGGCAATTTGCCAATTACTTAAGAATGAATTTCCAAGGTACTATTTTTAATCAGTATAATAAAATACAAGGATTCCCATTTACAACAAGCGAACTAGAATCCCATTTTAAAACCTTATTAGCAAAATAATATGGAGCATTTAACAAATAAAGATTTTATAAGCGACCAAGAGGTAAAATGGTGCCCAGGCTGTGGGGATTATGCAATTTTGAGAGCTATGCAAAAAGCATTGCCTGCTTTGGAAAGGAAAAAGGAAGACTTTGTTTTCATTTCAGGAATTGGTTGTTCTTCTCGTTTTCCTTATTATATGAATACTTATGGTTTTCATACCATACACGGTAGAGCCCCTGCCTTTGCAACTGGTGTAAAATTAGCCAACCCAAACCTAAGTGTTTGGCAAATTACGGGTGATGGTGATGCCTTGGCTATTGGTGGGAATCATTTTATACATGCCTTAAGAAGAAATATTGACATTAATCTTTTACTCTTTAACAATGAAATTTACGGGTTAACAAAAGGGCAATTTTCGCCTACTTCCAAAAAAGGAATCAAAACAAAATCGAACCCACACGGGACAACTGATGAGCCGTTTTCTATTAGTGATTTGGCAATTGGTGCACAAGGATCGTTCTTTGCAAGGGTAGTGGATACTAACCCGAAATTGATGCAAAAAATATTCACTGAGGCTGAAGAGCATAGAGGAACTTCCTTGATTGAGATTTTGCAAAACTGTGTTATTTTTAATGACAAGACTTTTGCCGACATTACAAATAAAGATGTAAAATTAGATGCTCAACTATTTTTGGAAGATGATAAACCAATGCTATTTGGGGCAGAAATGAATAAAGGAATTGTACTAAACGGCTTTAAACTGGAAGTAGTTACTGTTGGAGAAAATGGGGTTACTGAAAAAGATATTTTGGTGCACGATTCAACAGAACATGACCCTACTTTGCACGCTATGTTGGCGCGTATGCGACCACCAGAATTCCCTGCTGCACTTGGGATAATAAGAAAAGTTAGTCGTCCAACTTTTGATGAAGGATTGTTGAGCCAATTGGAATACGAAAAAGAAAATGCCAAGTTCAATACGGTAGATGAATTGCTACAGAGTGGTGATACTTGGAAAATAAAATAAACATTTTATTGGTTGTTAACCTTACAAATTCCTGCCAATTGGTGGGGGTTCTTTCTATACTAACAATACCGCTTTTTTATAAGCCTAAGAATTTTTTCACATCACCACCCATCAAATGAGTAGTTGGGTCTTCCAAACATTCTTTTACCCTCACCAAGAAACCAACTGACTCTTTTCCGTCAATAATCCTGTGATCATAAGAAAGTGCTACATACATAATTGGTCTAATCTTAACCTCACCATTAATTGCCATTGGGCGTTCCACAATATTATGCATTCCTAAAATTGCCGACTGTGGAGGATTAATAATAGGAGTAGAAAGCATAGAACCAAACACACCTCCATTAGTAATTGTAAAAGTACCACCTAACATTTCGTTAATCGTAATTTTTCCGTCCCTAGCTTTTATTGCCAAACGCTTTATTTCAGTCTCTACCTCTTGGAAGTTCATCAGTTCTGCATTCCTAACAACAGGAACCATCAAACCTTTTGGCGCACTTACTGCAATACCAATATCTGCATAATTATGATGAATTACTTCTTTACCATCTATCATTGCATTCACATCTTTAAACTCTTGTAAAACTGTAGTAATTGCTTTTGTGAAAAAAGACATAAAGCCTAAACCAACACCATACTTCTCTTTAAACTGTTCTTTATATTTCTTTCTGATATCGAAAATTGCCGTCATATCTACTTCATTGAAAGTAGTAAGCATTGCCGTTTCGTTTTTAACGGTAACTAATCTGCTCGCAATTTTTCTTCTGAGTGAGGACATCTTTTTACGAGAAGTTCCTCTTGGCCCTTCAGTGCTACTGCCTTGTATCGCTCCTAGCACATCACTCTTAGTAATTTTTCCTGCCTCTCCTGTTCCTTTCAATTCCTTTGCTGAAATATCCATATCACTAATCATAGCAGATGCTAATGGAGTTGCTTTTGCTCCTTTTAAATCTGCTCCAGATTTCACAGCCTCTTTTGGAGTTTCTGCAATTTCCTCTTTAGCAGGTTTTACCTTTGCTTCTCCTTTTGCTGAAGTATCAATAATACATACAATATCGCCTACTGCAACTGTTTCGCCATCCCCCACAATAATTTTGATAGTTCCACTTTCTTCAGCTGGCAATTCTAAAGTTGCTTTATCCGAATCAATTTCTGCAATAGATTGGTCTTTTTCTACATAATCGCCATCTTCTACTAGCCATTCTGCAATTTCTACTTCCGATATGGACTCTCCCGGGCTCGGGACTCTCATTTCTAATAACATGTCTTATTTATTTAAAAACTTTATCAATTATTTCTTTTTGCCTTACGGCCGATCTCTTACTAGAACCACTTGCTGTTGCAGCTGAAGCACTTCTGGCAATTACATCTATTCCTAAACCTCTCAATTGAGATAAAATAAAGGTCCAAGCTCCCATATTTTCAGGCTCTTCTTGTACCCAAACTATTTCTTTTGCCTTGTATTTTTCAATCATACCCTTTATACCTTCAATATCTAATGGGAAAATTTGTTCTAATCGTACTAAGGCTATAGTTTCTGAATTTTCCTCCACTCTTCTATTGAGTAATTCATAGTAGATTTTCCCACTACACAACACTAATTTTTCTACTTTTTCAGGATTAATTGTATCGTCAATTATCCCTTCAAATTTTCCGTCTGCCAAGTCAATTATAGAAGAAACACATTTTGGATGTCTCAATAAACTCTTAGGCGTAAAGACTACCAAAGGTTTTCGGTATTCTCTTTTCAGTTGCCTTCTTAATACATGATAGAAATTGGCAGGAGTAGTACAATTCACGATTTGCATATTATACTTAGCACACATTTGTAAATATCGCTCCAATCTTGCAGAAGAATGTTCAGCACCTTGTCCCTCATATCCGTGTGGCAACAACATTACCAAGCCACTCATCACCTTCCATTTATCTTCCGCACAGGAAATAAACTGATCAAAAATTATTTGAGCTCCATTAGAGAAATCACCAAATTGGGCTTCCCAAATAGTCAATGTATCAGGCCTAGTAATAGAATATCCATAATCAAAACCAAGCACTCCATATTCTGAAAGCAAAGAGTTATAAGCTTCAAAATTAGCATTTGTATTTATATTATTTAAAGGACAAACTTCCTCTTCCGACTGCTCTACTTTAAAGATAGCATGTCGGTGCGAGAATGTTCCTCTTTCCACATCCTGCCCACTTAATCTTACATCATGCCCTTCATCCAAAAGTGAAGCATAAGCCAATAATTCTCCCATTGCCCAATCCAATTTATCCGTTTCCTCCACCATCTTTTTTCGGTCTGAAAGTAATTTTCTGGTCTTTTTGAAAAGCTTTTCAGCTTCTGGGATATCGTACAGATGCTTTGCTAATTCCTTTAATTTCTTCTGACCAATATTTGTTGAAGTTTTCCCAACAAAATCTGGATTGAAATTTCTTTTTATTTCACTCCATTCCTCTTTTAAGAATCTCGTGATTTTTGCTTTTTTTATTTCTTTGGCCTCATCAAATCTATCTTGTAATAAATCCCGGAAATCTTTTTCTGAATCTTTTACAATTCCTGATTCAACCACCCCTTCATTCATCAGTTTCTCTTTGTAAATCTCTCTTGGGTTAGGATGTTTTGAAATCGCTTCATACAATTTAGGTTGCGTAAATCTTGGTTCATCTCCCTCATTATGTCCGTATTTTCTGTAACATAACAAATCAATAAACACATCCTTCCCAAATTTTTGTCTGTATTCTACCGCAAGCTGAAGCGCATGAACAACTGCCTCAACATCATCCCCATTTACATGAAATACAGGTGACAAAGTTACCTTTGCAATATCGGTACAATAAGTACTTGAGCGTGCGTCCAAATAATTGGTAGTAAAGCCAACCTGATTATTTACTGCAATATGGATGGTCCCGCCTGTTTTATAGCCATCTAGTTGAGCCATTTGTATAACTTCATACACCACTCCTTGTCCCGCAAGTGCCGCATCACCATGCAATAAAATTGGCAATATCTTTTTAGAATCCCCTCCTAGCTTACTATCTATTTTTGCGCGAGTAATACCTTCCACAACAGGATTAACAGCCTCTAAATGAGAAGGATTAGGGGATAAATTTAATTTAACATCATTGCCATTATTACATTTTTGAACTGAAGTAAAGCCTAAATGATATTTCACATCTCCTGAAATAAAATCATCTTCATATAATTTTCCTTCAAACTCTGAGAAAATCTCTTTATAAGTCTTGTTAAAGATATTGGCTAGCACATTCAATCTCCCTCTGTGGGACATTCCCATTACAAACTCCTCCACCCCTAAGTCTGAGCTATGTTCAACAAGCGCGTCTAATGCAGGGATTAAAGATTCAGCTCCTTCTAATGAAAATCGTTTTTGCCCAACAAATTTTTTGTGCAAGAAGTTTTCGAAAGCAACTGCCTGGTTAAGTTTATGAAGAATATGTTTTTTCTGTTTTGGATTAAATTTGGGCGTATTTGCATTTTGATGCAAACGGTTTTTTATCCAATCTATCTCTTTTGAATTACGAATATACATGTACTCTACACCAATGGACTGGCAATAAACCTTTTCCAAGTGGGCAATAATTTTTGAAAGCTTTGAGGCTCCAATACCAACTTGCTCTCCTGCTTGAAACTCTACTTCTAAATCTGATTCTTCTAAACCGAAATTCTTGTAATCAAGCGTAGGGGTATACTTTCTTCTTTCTCTTACAGGATTAGTTTTAGTAAATAAATGCCCGCTTTTTCTATAAGCATCAATTAGGTTGATTACCTTAAATTCTTTCTGAAAAATTTGTGGAATATCTTCTTCAGAGTACACCTCTTTCGCAAAGTCAAAACCTTGAAAAAAGCTACTCCATTCTTCTTCTATATTCTGAGGGTCTTGCAGATATTTATCATACATCTCCTCAATCATTCCTGTATGCAAGGCTCCTAAAAAGGAAAACTTATCCATTATTTATTGGTAAAATTTGAATGCAAAATTATCTATTTTTATTCATATAGGTAGTAAAATACTACTGATTTTCAGGGTTTGAATAATAATTCTTAACAATTACCTTTTGAAGCTCCCTTTTCACAATAAGTTCTGCTAGTAATTCTGAAAAAGTAAGTTGGGTATTCTGCATTTCTGCTTGCACTTTTTCTTCAGGCAAATCAATGCGGTATAACAAGTTTATGATGCGTTTTGGATCTTGATTATTTAGTGTGTTTACAAAACCTGCAGTGAAAGAAAATAACTGAGAATAATTTTTTACAGGCTTACTAATATCAAAGTTCACTCCTATTATTAAAAAATCCTTTTCTAATTGAGAGGTGGTCTCCCTAAGGAATTGGTTGGCTTGTATCATATCGTTAACAGCAACTAAATCCATTAAGAAACTCTATCCAACAACATTGCTGAAAAAGCCAATAACGGATCTTTATTATCTGATTCTATTGCATCCAAATGATGAATAGCTTTTGAATGGTATTCCTTCATCAATTCTGAAGTTAAATGATGAACATCTAAACCCGTAAAAATTGATTTTACAGCCTCTACTTTAGTTTCAGAAGCATCATTAGTAGAAAAATAATATGTCAAATCAGCATGCTGATTTTCATTTGCAAGTGTCAAGGCTTTTAAATATAAATAGGTTTTTTTATTCGCCATAATGTCACCCCCTACTTGCTTACCAAAAGTATCAGGATTTCCAAAGGCATCCAATAAATCATCTTTTAGTTGAAAGGCAATTCCCATATTTCTACCAAACTCATACAAATGGTTTTGCTGTAGGGAAGAGGCCTCTGCCGTAATCCCTCCAATCTGTAAAGCTGCAGCCAACAATACTGCCGTTTTATACTCAATCATTTTCAAATAATCCGAAATTTTTACATCCTCTTTAGTTTCAAAATTCATATCCCACTGCTGCCCCTCACACACCTCAATTGCTACTTTACTAAATACTTCAAGAACTTGCTTTATTACAGATTGATCCACAGCTGCCATAAGCTGATAAGCTTGAATCAACATGGTATCTCCCGACAAAATTGCTACATTATTGTTCCACTTTTCATGTACGGTTTTTTGCCCTCTTCTCAAAGGAGCATTATCCATAATATCATCATGTAAAAGTGTGAAATTATGAAAGACTTCAATAGCCAATGCGGGTGAAATTGCTTTTTCTATATTTTTATCAAATAATTGATGGGCCATTAGCACCAAAATTGGTCGCATTCTCTTCCCTCCTAAACTCAGAATATAGTCAATAGGTTGATAGAGTAATGATGGATTCTCAGGATATTCTATCTTGACTAATTCATCATTAATTAATGCACTTAATTCTTGAATTGATTTCATTATTTCTTTACCAAATTAACAAGGTATTCTCCATAACCACTTTTCCTGAGTGGCTCTGCAATAGCTAAAAGTTGTTCATCATTAATGTAGCCCATTCGGTAAGCAGCTTCTTCAATACAGCCAATTTTTCTTCCTTGCCTATCCTCAATTACTTGAACATACTGGTTAGCTTGCATTAGTGATTGAAAAGTACCCGTATCCAACCAAGTAGTACCTCTACCCAAGACCCTAACATCTAACTCTCCCCGTCTCAAATACTCCTTATTTATATCCGTAATTTCGTATTCTCCTCTTGCAGAAGGCTGAATGTTTTTTGCTATTTCTACCACAGAATTATCGTAATAATAAAGTCCTGGAACGGCATAGTTTGATTTTGGATTTTTCGGCTTCTCTTCCAAAGATAAAGCCTTGAAATTTTTATCAAATTCAACTACCCCATATCGTTCAGGGTCATTTACATGGTATCCAAAAACAATACCTCCATCTACATCCTTACAAGAAGTTAGGGTATCTATCTTCATCTGGAAAATGTTATCTCCTAAGACTAAACACACTTTATCATCTCCAATAAAGTCTTCTCCCAACACAAATGCTTGCGCCAATCCGTTTGGCACTTCTTGAACCATATATTCAAATCGGCAACCTAAGTTGCTACCATCTCCTAATAGCTTTTTAAATAGTGGTAAATCATGTGGTGTTGAAATGATTAATATCTCATTTATACCTGAATACAACAAAGTGGATAATGGGTAATAAATCATTGGCTTATCATAAATAGGCATCATTTGTTTACTCATTGCCAATGTTAGGGGGTGTAGGCGAGTTCCCGACCCTCCTGCTAAAATTATTCCTTTCATTTTTTAACTTTTCGTTTTACTTTTAGCTCTGCTAATTCAACATCTTCTTCTTCATCAAAGATTTCAATTAAGGGCTCATTAAAAGCTTCAGTAGTAATTGCTTTTTCCAAAGAAAGTAACAAGGCCGGCAACAATAATAAATTTGCCAACATTGCTAAAAGCAAAGTGATCGAAACCAATAAACCCAGGGCTATTGTTCCTCCAAAATCGGAGGCTATAAAGATAAAAAAACCAAAGAATAAAACAACTGAAGTGTAAAACATACTTACTCCTGTCTCTTTAAGGGCTGCTAAAACTGACTTTTTGATATGCCAATTATTGGCCACCAACTCCTGTCTGTACTTGGCCAAAAAGTGAATAGTATCGTCCACCGAAATCCCAAAAGCAATGCTAAACACTAGGATTGTAGATGGTTTTAAAGCAATACCAAAATACCCCATAATAGCCCCTGTAAGCAATAGTGGAATTAAGTTGGGTACGATTGAAACTACCACCATTCTGAAGGAGGTAAACATCCAAGCCATAAAAATTGAAATGAGTATGATTACCAATAATAAACTCAATATTAAATTCTTAATGAGGTATTTGGTTCCATTCAAAAAGACAATACTCGTTCCTGTAACCGTAACATCATATTTCTCACTATCAAAAATCGCATCAATCTTAGGCAGCAAATCTTCAAAAATACTATCCATCTTTGAAGTGCTTATATCAGCCATTCTTAAACTTATCCTTGCCTCTCTTTTTTCTTCATCCATCAATACACGTGCAGAAGCCACACTCTCCCAGCTATTGGAAAGGTAGGGCATTATCATCCTTTGTTCTTGACTATTAGGCAATGAATAGTAAGCTGTATCTCCATTGTAAAAAGCCTGTTTACTATACTTTACAAAATCAATATAAGAACTCGGTTTTGAAAACTCTTCATAACCTGAAAGTATATTGGATAGCTTTTCAATCTTCTGTAAATTATAGGATTTTAATAATCCATTTTTCTTTTTAGTATCTATAATTACCTCTAGTGGCATTACCCCACCAAAAGTATGTTCAAAGAACTTTAAGTCCTGAAATAATTGCCCCTCTCTAGGTAAATCATCCGTTAAGTTCCCTGTAGTTTTTACTAAGGATATCCCAAAGATACCAATGAGACCTAAAGTAATTGTCACAATATAAATCAATTTTCTTTTATATTGTACTAAATGAATTAAGAAAGCAACTATTTTTAACACCCACTGCTGATCCAAATGTTTTGTGTGTCGTTTTTTAGGAGGACTAGCAAAACTGAAAAAAATAGGTATAATAAATAATGATAATAGAAAAATAAATAAAATATTTAAAGACGCAACCGTTCCAAATTCTTGTAATGTTTGACTTTTTGTAAGTGCAAATGCAGCAAAACCTGAGGCTGTAGTAAGATTAGCAAGTAATGTAATACTCCCTATCTTAAGTACCATTCGCTTTAAAGCAAGTACTTTATTTTTGTGCTTCTTAAATTCATTATGGAATTTATTAATCAAGAAAATACAATTTGGGATTCCAATAACGATAAGTACTGGAGGCACTAAAGCCATCAAAATAGATATTTCATAATCAAGCAGAGCCATTGTGCCAAAAGCCCAAATTACCCCTACAACTACCACTATCATGGATGCTATTGCTGCCTTAAACGATCGGAAAAACAGAAATAATATACAGGAAGTAATGAATAAAGTAAGGAAGATGAAAATTGACATTTCATTCTTTATTTTTATAGAATCAACCGTTCGGATATAAGGCAGGCCAGAATAATGAATTGGTGTATTATACTTTTCAGCATAAACATCCGTAATTGCTTTAATTGAAAAAATTAATTTCTCTCTTGCAGGCGTTAGAATTACTTCATTATTTAACTTTATCATTAAAGCTATTGCATGATTTGTTTCATTCATCAACAAGCCTTTATAGAAGGGTTGTGCTAAAAACACATCAAAAGCTGAATCCAATTCATCTTGGGTGGAAATCAAGGAATCATACCAAGGTTTAGTATAATACTTTTTCGCTACTGTGTCTTTATACAAAAGAGGAAGCTCTGTTATGGAAATGACTTGCTCAACTCCTGCAATATTTTTTATGTTACCACTTACCTCCGCCCAATCCTTAAAATGAGCTATCTCCTGTATATTAGCATCCTCAATGGCAATTGCTAAAACATTTTGTTTGCCATATTTTGCCTGGAAATTTGAATAATCCAAATACACCTGATGATCTTCTGGCAATATTTTTACCATAGAATACGACAAGCGCACTCCAATTGCCGAATACAACATAAAGGCAGTTATTCCTGTAATTACAAGAATAAATAGGACTCTATATCTAATGATTAATCTTGAAAGTAGGTTCCACATACTAAAAAATAATTTATGCTAAAATACTTCAATTTTGAAGGATATAGCTGCATTATAACAATAAAAAAAGGGGCTTATTGCCCCTTTTAATCTTTTTATTTTTCCCTACTTAAACCTTCATGATTTCTGCTTCTTTTGCAGCATAAATAGCATCTATTTTAGAAGAATAAGTATTGGTGAGTTCCTGCACACTTTCCTCACCCCCCCTTACTAAATCTTCCGAAAGCCCATCTTTACCCAACTTTTTCATTTCATCATTTGCCTTTTGCCTCAGATTTCTGATGCTAACCTTAGCATTTTCAATTTCAACCTTAGCTTGTTTTACCAAATCTCTTCTTCTGTCTTCCGTTAATGGCGGAACATTAATAATTACTTTCTCACCATTATTTGAAGGATTGAAGCCTAAGTTTGCATCCTCAATCGCTTGTTCAATATCTGCAATTAAGCCTTTATCGAATGGTTGAATAGTTATTGTTTGAGCATCAGGAGTAGAAATATTAGCTGCCTGTGCAAGTGGAGTTAAAACGCCATAATAATCTACTTTTATTGTTCTTAGCATTTGCGGATTTGCTTTGCCTGCTCTAATTTTTCCTAATACATTTTCAAGATGCATAATAGCTTCTTGCATTTGCTCTTTGGCAATATCTAATTGAAAATTTACTTCTTCAGTCATAATATTTTATTTATTGTTCAACTTTATTTAAAAACTAACGAGAGTCCCAACATTTTCTCCTTTACAAATCTTAGCTAAATTACCTTCAATATTCATATTGAATACCTTAATTGGTAAGTTATTTTCCTGGCAAAGCGTAAATGCTGTTAAATCCATAATACTTAATTTCTTTTGAAAAACTTCATCAAAAGTAATGGTATCATATTTAGTTGCAGTTGCATCTTTTTCAGGGTCGGAAGTATAGATACCATCTACTCTTGTTCCTTTTAAAATAACATCTGCTTCTATTTCAATAGCACGTAAAGTTGCAGCAGTATCGGTAGTAAAATACGGATTTCCTGTACCTCCACCAAAAATAACTACTCTTCCTTTTTGCAAATGACGCATTGCTTTTCTTCTGATATACGGTTCAGCAACTTGCTCCATCCTTATTGCTGTAAGCAACCTAGTTTCAATATCTATCGATTCCAAAGCGGATTGTAAAGCCATCCCATTTATAATAGTGGCTAGCATTCCCATATGGTCTCCTTGCACTCTATCAAAACCTGCTCCTTCTGATTGAATTCCTCTGTAGATATTTCCTCCTCCAATTACTATTGCAAGTTCTATTCCCTGCCCAATAATTGCCTGAATTTCATTTGCATAAGCGCTTAGAACCTTAGAATCGATACCATATTCTCCATCCCCCATTAAAGCCTCACCGCTTAATTTTAAAAGAATTCTTTTGTATTGCATAATTGTATAGAAATTTGCCCAAAGATAAGGAATTCCACTCAAGCAAAGAAAGGAGAGGATTGGATTTTTATAAATAAAAAAAGCCACCCGTTTAGGATGGCTTTTTAATCTATTATAAACTGAAAGATTAACCTAAGGCTACTCTTTTAAAAGTACTTACTTCTACATCACCATACGACTTGATGTATTCAGCAACATTTTTACTTTCATCTTTAATGAAGTTTTGGTCTAATAAACATTGTTCTTGATCAAGAGTAGTGTTATCAGAAACAAAACGATCTATTTTTCCAGGAACAATTCTATCCCAGATTTGCTCTGGTTTTCCTTCAGCTTTTAATTGTTCTTCAATAGCTGTTTTCGCCTCTGCCATTATATCATCACTTAATTGTGACATAGAAATATACTGAGGAACATTCTTTAATGTTTTTCCTAAACGAGATAATTCAATATTATCTTTTTCGATAACTGCAATTCTTGCTTCAGTTTCTGAAGCAACAAAAGTAGGATCAAAATCTTTATATGATAATGTAGATGCTCCCATAGAAGCAACTTGCATTGCTAAATCTTTAGATAAAACGGCTGCATTGTCAACTGAATGATTTAACCCAACTAAAACTGCAATTTTAGATCCGTGAGTATAAGAACCAACATAAGCTGCTTCAACTCTTTCAAATCCTGAAATTTCAAGTTTCTCACCAATTACACCTGTTTGTTCAATTAATTTTTCAGCAACAGTCATCCCTCCAAAATCAGCAGCTAAAAATGCATCTTTATCAGCATGATTTAAAGCAACATTAGCAAAATCACTTGCTAAAGTTTTGAATGAATCGTTAATTGCTACAAAATCAGTTTCACAAGCTATAACAATAGCAATTCCTGCTGTATTATCCGCATTCATTTTAGTAATGGCAATTCCTTCACTTGCATCTCTATCAGCACGCTTTGCAGCAACTTTTTGTCCTTTTTTTCTTAATACAGTAATTGCAGCATCAAAATCACCATTAGCTTCCACTAATGCGTTTTTACAATCCATCATTCCTGCACCTGATTGCTTTCTTAATTTGGCTACATCAGCCGCTTTAATTGCTCCCATTTTTCTTTTCTAAAAAAATTAATATTATTTGTCTTCTTGCTTAGCTTTATCTTGCTTTTCTACTAATTTATCAGCTATTTGCTTAGCTTTTTCTTTCTTCTCAACTGCTTTTTTATCTTGATCAACAGTTCTTTCTTCTAATCCTTCAGCAATTGCTTTACTTACAATTGATAAAATACACTCAATTGATTTTGAAGCATCATCATTTGCAGGAATAGGAAAACTAACCTGTGTAGGATTAGTATTTGTATCATTCATAGCGAATGAACGGATAGATAATTTATTTGCTTCAGCTAAAGCGATATGCTCTTTGTTTGTATCAACAATAAAAATAGCCTCAGGCATTCTTGTCATTTTTACAATAGAACCTAAGTTTAGGTCTAGTTTAGCTCTTTGTCTGTTAATTTGCAATCTTTCTCTTTTTGATAATGAATCGAATGTACCATTCTCTTTCATTTTATCAATTGTTTGCATTTTTTTGATTGACTTACGGATAGTAGCAAAGTTGGTTAACAATCCGCCAGGCCATCTTTCAGTAATAAAAGGCATATTTAAAGCTTCAGCAGTTTCAGCAACTATACCTTTAGCTTGTTTTTTTGTAGCAACAAATAAAATCTTTTTTCCTGATTTTGCAATTTGTTTCATTGCAGCAGCAGCATCCTCCACCATTGCTACCGTTTTATTCAAATCAATGATATGAATCCCATTTTTCTCCATAAATACATAAGGAGCCATTGCTGGGTTGTACTTTTTCTTAAGGTGGCCAAAGTGTACACCTGCTTGTAATAATTCTTTGAAGTTTGTTCTCATGTTTACTTTCTTTTTTTCGTTAAGCAACTGCTAGGTAGAAGTTATTTACTTGTCCCAGCAGTTTAGATGCTAAACATTTATTAATAATTTGTGTTGTTCTATCTTTTAACCCACTGGAATTTCTTCCTTGCTTTTTTCTGACCAGGTTTTTTACGCTCTACAACTCTTGAATCTCTTGTAAGCAATCCTTCTGGCTTTAATGCAATTCTGTTCTCAGGATCTAATTTGCAAAGTGCTCTTGAGATCGCTAAACGGATAGCCTCAGCTTGCCCTGTAGTACCACCCCCATTTACATTTACTTTTACATCAAATTTTCCAGCAACATCAGTAACGTTGAATGGTTGTTCTAACTTAAACTGCATAGTATCAACAGGAAAGTACTCTTTAAAGTCTTTACCGTTTACAGTAATGTTTCCTTTTCCTTCTGACATGTAGATTCTTGCAACAGATGCTTTTCTTCTACCAATTGTGTGAATTGTCTCCATGATTATTTTAAATCGTTTAAGTTAAGATTTGTTGGTTTTTGAGCTTCTTGATCATGCTCAGTACCAGCATATATATAACAGTTTCTTAAGATAGCTGCTCCTAATTTAGTTTTAGGTAACATCCCTCTAATTGCATGTTTCACAACAGAAGTCTCATTTTTAGCTAACATGGCAGCTGGCGAAATTCTCTTTTGTCCACCAGGATATCCTGTGTGAGAAAAGATTCTTCTATCTTCCATTTTATTTCCTGTCATTACAATTTTACCTGCATTAATGATGATAACGTAATCGCCACAATCAGCATGAGGTGTAAAATTTGTCTTGTATTTTCCTCTTAAAACTTTGGCAACTTTTGATGCCATTCTTCCAAGAATTTCTCCTTCAGCATCAACAACAAACCATACTTTGTTTGCTGTTTCTTTATTTGCTGATAATGTTTTGTAACTTAATGTATCCACTATATATATATGTTTTAGTCCTTTATAAAAGGGCTGCAAAATTACACTTTTTTACTGTTCTGCAAAATATTATTAACTATTATTGTTTATAACATTTAACTCTTTTCCAACCTTAGTAAAAGCAGCTATGGCTTTATCCAAGTTTTCACGGCTATGTGCTGCTGAAATCTGTACCCTAATTCTTGCTTGATCTTTCGGCACAACAGGAAAGAAAAAACCAATCACATAAATTCCTTCCGCCAATAATTTATCTGACATTATTTGTGAAAGCTTTGCATCATACAACATAACCGGAACAATTGCATGCACCCCTTCCTTTATATCAAAACCGGCTTCTGTCATTTTTGCTCTGAAGTAACTGGTATTTTCTTCCAATTTATCACGCAAGTCAGTAGTATTACTCAATAAATCAATCACCTTAGTAGCCGCCCCAACAATGGATGGCGCTAATGAATTAGAGAATAAATACGGACGAGAGCGTTGGCGCAACATGTCAACAATTTCCTTTTTACCAGAAGTAAACCCTCCCATTGCACCCCCCAAAGCTTTTCCTAAAGTAGAGGTAATGATATCCACCCTACCCATAACGCCACAATGTTCGTGTGTTCCTCTACCCGTTTCCCCTACAAAACCCGTAGAATGAGAATCATCCACCATAACTAAAGCATCATATTTTTCGGCCAAATCACAGATTTTATCCAATTGTGCCAAATAACCATCCATAGAAAAAACTCCATCAGTAACGATTATTCTATTTCTTTGGTTTTGTGCTTTTATCAGTTGCGCTTCCAAAGCCGCCATATCATTATTTGCATAACGGTAACGAGCTGCCTTGCACAAGCGCACCCCATCAATAATAGAAGCATGGTTTAAAGAGTCAGAAATAATAGCATCTTCTTTTCCAAGTAAAGGTTCAAAAAGTCCTCCATTGGCATCAAAAGCTGCAGCATATAGTATAGTATCCTCCATTCCCAAGAAATTAGAAATTTTTGCTTCTAGGTTTTTATGGATGTCTTGCGTACCACAAATAAAACGCACAGATGACATTCCGTAACCATGGGTATCCAAAGCATCTTTAGCTGCTTGTATTACATCAGGATGAGAAGACAATCCTAAATAATTGTTTGCACAAAAGTTCAACACCTCCTCCCCTGTGCTTACACGAATGCTTGCTCCTTGAGGATTGGTAATTATTCTCTCTTTTTTGTACAAACCAGCCTCCTTAATACTTGCTAATTCATCTTGTAACTGCTTTTGGAATTTTCCTAACATAATTTATTTTTTGGGGAGCAAAAGTACACAAATAAAAAAAGGAGGCTTTTAGCCTCCTTTCTATTCTATACTATGATTTAGTTATTAAACCAAACCTTGGTCTAACATGGCATCAGCAACTTTTACAAATCCTGCAATGTTAGCTCCTTTTACATAATCAACATATTGGCCCTCAGTACCATATTCGATACAAGAAGCATGAATATCTTTCATGATTTGTTTCAGTTTTGAATCTACTTCTTCTCTAGTCCAATTCAATCTCAATGAGTTTTGAGACATCTCTAATCCTGAAGTTGCCACCCCACCAGCATTAGATGCTTTACCTGGAGCAAATAAGATTTTTGCTTCTTGGAATACTGCAATCGCTTCAGGAGTAGAAGGCATATTTGCCCCTTCTGAAACTAACATACAGCCATTTGCAACCAAAGTTTTTGCCTCCTCTTCATTCAACTCATTTTGTGTAGCGCAAGGTAAAGCAATATCACATTTTACTCCCCATGGTCTTTCACCTTCAAAGAACTCTAAATCATCAAAAGCATCTGTCATTTCTTTTAATCTTCCTCTTCTAACATTTTTAAGCTCCATTAAGTAATCTAACTTCTCAGGATGAAAACCATTTGGAGCATATAAATAACCACCAGAATCAGAAACAGTAACCACTTTTCCTCCTAATTGAATTACTTTTTCCAAAGCATATTGAGCCACATTCCCTGACCCTGAAATAGCTATTGTTTTACCATGAAAATTATCTCCTTTAGTAGCCAACATGTTTTCTGCAAAATACACATTACCATAGCCTGTTGCTTCTGGACGAATCAATGAGCCTCCCCAACTCATTCCTTTACCAGTAAGTACACCCGTAAATTCGTTTCTTATTCTTTTGTATTGTCCGAACATAAATCCGATTTCTCTACCACCAACACCAATATCTCCGGCAGGAACATCAGTATTTGGCCCAATATGACGACATAATTCAGTCATAAATGATTGGCAAAACTTCATTACTTCATTGTCCGATTTTCCTTTTGGGTTGAAGTCAGAACCCCCCTTACCACCACCCATAGGCAATGTAGTTAAAGAGTTTTTGAACACTTGCTCAAACCCTAAAAACTTAAGGATAGATAAGTTTACTGAAGGGTGAAAACGCAAACCTCCTTTATATGGTCCAATTGCAGAATTAAATTCTACTCTGTACCCTCTGTTTACTTGTGTATTTCCGTTATCGTCCAACCATGGTACTCTGAACATAAGTACACGCTCAGGCTCTACCATTCTTTCCAATAACATTTTGTTATTGTATTTCGGATTTTCTTCCATAAAAGGAATAATAGCTTCTGCTACCTCCTCAACTGCCTGTAAGAATTCAGTTTCACCAGCATTTTTAGCGGCTACTTCACTCATAAAGTCATGGATTTTTTGTCCCATTTTAAATTTCGTTTTAGTTATTTTTTGAGTTAAAAATTTCGGCAAATGTATAGTATTTTTCTAAAGAGTAAAAGTTTTATATATTCTTCTTATAAATTTTACCTGGCAAAGACAATATGATCCCCTTAAACTCGGCCTGTAATAGTTCATTAGCAACTTTAGAAAAACCCCAATCTAACCCCTCAACTATTGTGTCAATGTGCATTTCATTATCTGATAACAAGTCAAATATTTTTTGTTCGTTTTCTGACAACTCAACAAACATACTTTGTTGTATTGCTTTTTCCCTCACATCCCAATTCAACCCCTTAACAATATCTGCTGAAGATTCCAATAAAATAGCTTGTTGCGATTTTATTAAATAATTACAGCCTTTTGCATTCTTATCAGCAGGATTTCCAGGAACAGCAAAAACTTCTCTATTATAAGAGTTTGCAATATCAGCTGTGATTAAAGAGCCTCCTTTTTTAGCACTTTCAATAACGATAGTCGCATCCGAAAGTCCTGCTACAATTCTATTCCTAGATACAAAATGCTGAGGAAGGGCTTTCGTTTTACTCTTATAGTCAGTAAGCAAACAACCTTGATTAATAATTGTTTTTGCTATTGTCGTATGAGCACTCGGGTAAACCTTATCCAAACCATGCGCAAAAACAGCTATTGTTTTAAGTCCATACTTCAAGGCAGCCTTATGTGCAGCCACATCAATACCATGTGCCAGCCCACTAACGATTATAGGGTTATAAGGCGCCAATTCTTTCACTAATTTTTCGGTAAACAATTTACCAAAAGAGGTTGCCTTTCTTGTCCCTACTATACTTAAAAACTTATCATGTTCCCAATTAATATTCCCTTTATAAAACAAATTAAGAGGGGCATCTTCACATTGCCTTAAGCGATTGGGATAGTTTTTATCCCCATAAAACATATGATTTATTCCTTGTTTCTTTATCCATTTTAATTCTTGTTCTGCACTTGCTAAAACATCAGCCGATAAAATTGCATCAACTAATATTGGTCCTATTCCATGTATTCTTTCTAATTCCTTTCTTTTTGCAAAAAATACCGCTTTTGCAGAACCCAAATTAACCAATAATTGCTTACCAACAATATCGCCAACTCCCTCTATTAAGGATAATGCTATTTGATATTTCTTCTCACCTTCCCACACTGTCATTCAATTTTCTATATTTGTAAGATTAAAACCACCCTGTAAATATATGAGAAAAATCTTTACACTAGTTGCAATTATACTATGCAATTTATCAATTTATAGCCAAACTATAAGCGGTACAATTACTGATTCCAATAACAATGAAGAATTAATTGGCGTGAATATTATCCTTGATAATGGAGGAGGGACTTCATCAGATGTATTTGGAAAATATACTTTGAATACAGAAGCAGGAACATACAAAGTAACCTTTAAATATATCGGCTATGAGGATATTGTAAAAGAAATTATATTAACGAAAGGAGAACAAAAAACAATCAATATTGCACTATCTCCATCATCTGAGCAATTAAGTACTGTTGTAATTTCTGCAGGGAGGTTTGAGCAGAAAATAGAAGAAATTACGGTCTCCATGGAAGTAATTAAACCATCACTTATTGAGAACAAAAACACCACCCAAATTGAGACTGTAATGGACCAAATTCCTGGGGTAAATATTACTGACGGACAAGCAAATATTAGAGGTGGAAGTGGATGGAGCTTTGGTGCTGGAACAAGAGTATTAGTAATGGTAGATGATATGCCCTTAATTTCAGGAGATGCCGGGCAAGCACAATGGAGTTTAATCGCAACTGAAAACATTAATCAAGTAGAAGTAATAAAGGGAGCTTCTTCTGCACTTTATGGCTCTTCAGCTTTGAATGGGGTTATCAATGTGCGTACCGCTTTTCCAAGCCAAAAAGATATTGATAAAAACCCTAATAAAACTGGGTATTTAAAGGTAAATGTGCATAGTGGGGTATATGATTTTCCTAAAAGGGATGCATTAAATTGGAATGGGGATAAAAGAAGAGCTTATAAAGGTTATGAATTTCTATTTTCAAATAAAGCTAATGGCTGGGATTTATCAATAGGAGGTAATATCTTTAAAGATGATGGATACCGAATGGGAGAAATAACAGATAGAAAAAGATTCAATATGAATTCGACCTATAAAAGTAAAAAAATTGAAGGACTATCATATGGTATAAATGCAAATTTCTTATCTCAATCATCAGGAAATACCATTATATGGAATGGGTTGGATGAGGCATACATCCCACTAGATTCTTCCATATCAACAACTACAGGTGATACTTATAATATTGATCCTTTTGTCACCTATATTAAAGGAAATAATCGCCATAGTTTACGCACTAGATACTTAAATGTAACAAACCATAATTTAACTGATGGAGTAGATGTTGGGCAAAGTAATTCTGCAAAAACTTATTATTCTGATTATCAATGGCAAAAGAATATTAAAAAGTATAAACTAAGAATAACAAGTGGTACAACTAACGAAAAGGTAGAGGCCAATTCTGATTTATTTAGTGGAAAAAACTACAAAACAAACCATTCCTTATACACACAATTGGATAAAAAATGGAACCGAATAAACATCTCATTAGGAGCAAGGTATGAAAGCTTTAGATTACACTCTGAGGATAAATATTTTATTGGTGGGGATTCTATTAATGACTTTACAGCTGGGAAACCCGTTTTCAGAACAGGAATTAACTACCAAGTAGCTGAAGCAACTTATGTTAGGGCTTCCTGGGGGCAAGGATACCGTTTCCCTTCCATGGCAGAATTATTTATTTCGACTAATCAATCAGGATTAGAAATTTACCCGAACCCAGAATTGAAACCTGAAAGTGGTTGGAGTAGCGAAATTGGAATTAAGCAAGGAGTAAAAACAGGAAAATGGATGGGTTATATTGATGTCGCAGCATTTCTGATGCGATATGATGATATGATGGAATTCTCTTTTGGAAAATGGGGGGGGATGGGCGATCCTCTTGGTGGCTTAGGATTTAAATCAATAAACGTAGGGGAAACACAGATTAGTGGAATTGAATTAAGTATAAGTGGCCAGGGGAAAATAAATCCTGATTTGACAGTTAATATCCTGGCTGGATATACCTACATGAATCCTATTTCATTAGATTTAGATTATGTATATGCATATGAACCAGATGTAATAGCTGGTGGTATAACATATCCAGGCGAGCCAGTTACATACAGAAGTAGTGGTTCAGATGAAACTATCCTAAAATACCGCTATAATCACATTGCCAAAGGGGATGTTGAAATCACTTACAAAGATATCTCTCTAGGAGGAAGTGTTCGATACAATAGTTATATGAAAAATATTGATTGGATATTTACAACAGACTTAGTTAATGGAAATTATGAAGACAACCCATTAAGAGATGACCCTAGCACATGGATGTTTTCTGGAGATCATGATACGAATGAAGGTTTAATTCCTGGAATAAATGCAGCAAGAGAGAAATTCAAAAATGGCGACCTTATTATTGACTTAAGAGCTGGATACCAAATGACTAAAACAGCACGATTAGGTTTTATTGTAAATAATCTGCTAAACAGAGAATACATGAGCCGACCAGCCAATATGATGCCACCAAGAACTATTGCTATGCAGTTAGCACTAAAGATATAATGAAAGTAATCGGTATTATTCCTGCTCGTTATGGGTCAAGCCGTTTTCCTGGAAAACCACTAGCTAATATTTTAGGTAAAAGCATGATTCAGAGGGTGTATGAGCAGTGCAAAAAAGCTACTTCACTTTCAGATGTTATTGTAGCAACTGATGACAAGCGCATTTTTAATCATGTTCATGACTTTGGCGGCAAAGCAATAATGACAGCTTCCACTCATCCTTCAGGAACTGATAGGTGCAATGAAGTAATTCAGTCTTTAACTGAAAAATACGATATTGCAATTAATATTCAAGGGGATGAACCTTATATAAATCCTGAGCAAATTGACCAAGTAGCTGCTTTATTCAATACTGAAAAAGTGAGTATTTCAACTTTAGCAAAAAAAATAGACAACCCAAAAATACTGACGGATATCAATAGTCCAAAAGCTATTTTTGACGCGAATGGAATTGCAAGTGAATTTTGCAGAATAATCTCCAACCCTGTGGTAGAAAAAGACTATTTTAAACATATAGGAATCTATGGATATCGCACCAAAATACTAGCTGAAATTTGCGAATTACCGCCTTCAAAAAATGAACAAAAAGAACGCTTAGAACAGCTCAGGTGGTTGGACAATAAGTATTTAATTAAAGTGGGGATTACTACTCATGAAGGAATATCAGTAGACACCCCTGAGGATATTGAAAAAATTAAAGCCCAAATGGGATAAATTCCTTAGTTTTGTTCCTATGAATAAAACGGTTGAACACTATATTTCAGAACTCTTATTTTTACATGATTGTGTAATCCTTCCTAATTTTGGAGGATTTGTGGGCAACCCTCAATCGGCTAAGCTGAATAAGACAACAGGAATTTTAAGCCCTCCGTCCAAACAGATTCTTTTTAATACAAATTTGAAAACGAATGATGGTTTATTAATTACTCACATTTCAAATCAAGAAGATATCTCACAAGATGTAGCTAAAAATGAAGTAGAAAATTACGCTACAAAAATTGCTAATAAATTAACTAATTCAAAAGTATTACGCATAGATAAAATTGGCTTATTTACTTTAGGAAAAGAAGGGAATGTCATCTTTTTACAAGATAGCGCAAACAATTATAGTTTAGATGCTTTTGGAATGAAAGCAACACACAACAAAACAGTTGAAAGAGAAACTCTTGTTGAAGAGAAAGTAGCAGCTACTATAGAAACTATCCGTACACAAAGCAATAATCCAAGAGCCTTTTTAAGGGCTGCTGCAGTAATTATTCCTTTGATTGCTCTTTCTTACATTAGCATTTCTCAGCAAGATAGAATCAATAACATCTATACCCAAATGGCCACCTTAAATCCATTTGAAACTACCGTTATAGTTGAGCCAGTAACTGAAATAATTCCTGAGATAAAAATTGAAGTTGAAACGACACCAATAGTTGAGGTTATTGAAGAAGAAATTGTGCCAGTAATCATTCCTCAGAAAACCTATTATATTATTGCTGGAGCATTTGCTGAACAAAAAAATGCGGATAAAATGATAACAAAACTGAGTAAGTGGAATTACAATACCGAAATTGTTCCTGGAGGAAATTTATTACGCGTAAGTTACAATTCATTCATCAATAAAGAAGAAGCAATTATAGCCTTAAACAATATACGCTTGGAAAATAAAGCTGCTTGGTTACTTACTCAATAACACATTATGAAATCTAAAACCCCTAGAGAATCACTCTCAATAACTACTGAAATAGTATTGCCCAATGACACCAATAATTTGGATAACCTTATGGGAGGCAGACTATTGCATTGGATGGATATTGCAACTGCAATTGCAGCCCATAGGCATTGCGGGAGAATAGTAGTTACTGCAGCCGTAAACAATGTATCCTTTACCAAGGCAATTCCGGCAGGGAGTATTGTTACCCTTGAAGCTAAAGTTACGCGTGCCTTTACCTCATCAATGGAAGTAATTGTTGATGTGTGGATGGAAAATAACCAACATAAAGGAAAAGTAAAGTGCAATGAAGCCATCTATACTTTTGTAGCTGTGGATCAATTAGGAAACCCTATTGATGTGCCAAAATTAATAGCAGAAACAGAAGAAGAAAAAAGTCGTTATAAGGCTGCACTAAGAAGAAGACAATTGTCTTTGGTTATTTCTGGAAGAATGAAACCTAGTGATGCAACTGAGCTTAAAGCTCTATTCTCCTAAAAATAAATTTTCATCTATTTCTTGCATGCATTTAAAATGTCCTTTTGGGCATTTAGCATAACCAATTTTGGAACAAGGACGACAATTTAAATCCTTTACCTCAAATATTTTGGAATGCTCATTTGCTTTATAAGGATACATTCCAAATTCAGGCACTGTATTTCCCCAAACAGAATAGATTTTTTGCCCAAAAGCAGCTGCAATATGCATCATGCCTGTATCGTGTGTAATTATATATTTTGCATTTTTCACTAAATAAGCTGACTGGTTAATACTATATTTCCCACATTTATTAAAGGTGTTTTTAGTGGCTGCAATAATTTGCTCCCCTCTTTCAAAATCCTCCGGACCTCCAATTAAAATCACTCTTTCGCTCAGTTTATTAATGATAGAAATAATTTTTTCAGTGGGCATCATTTTTGTGACATGCTGACCCCCAATTGCAAAAGCAATATATTCTTTTGGAAACACAGATAAATCAACAACATCAACAGGAGATAAGAAAAAATCTAAGCCTTCATTATCATTTTTCACTCCCAAACTAGTGATGGTATCCAAGTACCGATCCACAATATGAACTTCAGGTAAACTATCCATTTTAAAGTTAGTCATCATGAACTTTTCCATATTCAGCTTATTGAAACTTCTTGCAGGAACACCTAGCCTAAGTTTAAGGATTTGTGTGCGTAAATTATTATGAAGGTCAATTACATAATCATACTTTTCTCTTTTCAAGTCAGCAATTACCTCATTAATAGAGTCTTCAATTTGATAAACTGAATCGATATAGGGATTGTTTTTAAGCAAGGAAACATAGCTTGATTTTGTAAGGTAATGAACCTCAGCATTCAGTTGTTTTTTAAGCATCCGCACCACTGGAGTGGTGAGTACAATATCGCCAATTGAAGAGAATCTGACAACTAATATTTTAAGTGGTTCTTGCACAGGGTAAAACTAAGAAATTTATCCTAGTTTTGCGCTCATGCAATTTATTGATACCCATAGCCATTTATACAGCAGTCAGTTTGATGAAGACAGAACTAAGGTTGTTAAAGAAGCAATTGCCGCAGGGGTGGAGACTCTTTTACTGCCAAACATTGCCAGCAACTATACAAAAGGAATGTTGGATTTATGTGCTGAATTCCCCAACAACTGTTACCCTATGATGGGATTACACCCTTGTGATGTAAAGGAAGAAACACTAACCAGTGAACTAGCACATGTAGAGGAAGAATTAGTAATAGGAAACTATATTGCAGTAGGAGAAATTGGCTTAGATTTGTATTGGGATAAAAGTACTTTAGCCATTCAGCAAAAAGCATTTATTCACCAAATTGAGTTGGCTAAAAAACATAATTTACCCATTGCTATTCATGTGCGTGATTCTTTTAGTGAGGCCATTGAAATTATTGAAAAGCTGAATGATGAAAGTTTAAGAGGTGTTTTTCACTGCTTCACAGGCAATGTTGAAGATGCCCAAAGAGTTATCAATTTAGGAGGATTTTATTTAGGGATTGGTGGAGTACTTACTTTTAAAAATTCTGGATTAGACAATACCATTGCAGCAATTGATATCCAACATTTGATTTTAGAAACGGATTCACCTTACCTTACCCCTGCTCCTTTCAGAGGGAAAAGAAATGAAAGTAAATACATTTTAAATATTGCTGAAAAATTAGCAGAGGTGCATCAAGTTAGTATTGAAAAAGTGGCAGCAATCACTACTGAAAATGCAAAAAATCTATTCCAGCTATGAATAAAAAAATACTACTCATATATACAGGTGGAACCATAGGAATGATGAAGGATAAAGTAAAAAATACTTTAGTTCCTTTTAATTTTGATGAGTTACTCAAAGCAATTCCTGAGCTGAAAAGTGATGCGATTGATTTAGATAATATCAGTATTTCCAATCCTATTGATTCCAGTAATATGAATCCTGAAATATGGGTTGAAATTACTGCGCTCATTAAAGAAAATTATACAAAATATGATGGCTTTGTCATCTTGCATGGGTCTGACACTATGGCTTACACAGCATCAGCCCTTAGCTTTATGTTGGAAAACTTAAACAAAGCAGTCATCTTTACAGGCTCACAAATTCCTATTGGCGTTAGAAGAAGTGATGCCAAGGAAAACCTAATTACAGCTGTTGAAATTGCAGCAAGCGGAAAAGTACATGAAGTCTGTATTTATTTTGAGGATCAACTCTACAAAGGCAACCGAACGGTAAAAGTTAATACTGAACATTTTGAAGCATTTGAGTCACCCAACTACCCAATTTTGGCAGAAGCAGGAGTGAAAATAAAGTATAAATCTGCACTGAGGAAACAACAAAATAATGAACTGATAGTGCATCAAAATATATCGAATGATGTGGCTATCTTAAAATTATTCCCTGGAATTACTATTGCTACTATTAAAGCAATTATCGGTAGTGCAAAGGGAATTGTTATTGAAAGCTTTGGAGCAGGAAATGCACCTACCTCTCCTGAGCTAAGTGCTTTACTTAATGCTGCAAATAAGGAAGGAAAAATCATGATTAACATTACTCAATGTTTGCACGGAAGTGCAGTTGACGGACAATACGAAACAAGCGAACCTTTTGGAAAAGCAGGGGTTATTTCTGGGAAAGACTTAACTACTGAAGCGGCCATTACTAAGCTGATGTTCTTGTTAGGGAAAGGGTTGAGTGAGGAAGAAATAAAGGAAGAATTACAAACGAATTTAAGAGGGGAGATTACCAACTAATTTTTTAGATTTGCTGCCCCAATTGGTGAGGTGGCCGAGTGGCTTAAGGCGCACGCTTGGAAAGCGTGTAAACGGGAAACTGTTTCGGGGGTTCGAATCCCTTCCTCACCGCATAAAACAAGAAAATACCCATTTGGGTATTTTTTGTTTTAATACAGGATTAGTTTGATGAGAACCCTTGTTCAAAATGAAATTCTTGAGATTGGAACAATCGAAAAATCCCTAAATCTAATCCCACAAATAGGATGGCATTTTAGATGATATTTCATAGGTTTTTTGCTGTATTGCTTTTTTTATGTATTTCTCAGCATTTTCTTGATTTTCCAACTTCATGGTCTGGTTTGTGCTCAATACAATTTCTTCTGCAATTTCTCTTGCTCTTACTTCAATCATATCTTCCAAACTATTGTGCCGAGAAATAAACCCATATACCAAATCCATATCCAAAGCACGACCAACTTCTTTTAAGGAGTTAATCGTAATTGCCCCCATTTCTTCTCTTTTTTCCAAATCCTTAACTCCTTGAGGTGAGATGTGAAGTCTTTCTCCTAATTGCCTTAAGGACATTTTAATGGAAATACGAATAGTACTCACCCAACCTTTATCTGGTTTTACCACAGACTTTAATACGGAAAAAGAATTTATTTTCTCTTGGGTTTGATCTAAGAGCAATTGTATTTCTGAACTTTTCATAAGTATATAACTTTAAATTAATTATGCAATATTAAAGGTATTGCTGTAAATACACAAATATTTTTAAAGTTATATACTTATAAAAATATCTATTACACTAGCAATAGACTCTCGATAAAAAGCTCCTTATTCGAAAAAAAAATCTTGATATTAAAACAATTGAGAAATTGTTTCCTTTACTCAATAACTATTCTTTTCTCTACTGTTCCATCATCATAGATGTAAAAGAGAGGTTGATTTGTTTGTTTTGTTTCTCTTCCTAATAGATCTGTTACTTTAAGAAGTTCTTTATTTCTAGAGTGTTCTTGTATTGCAGTAGAAGAGTTACAAGGATTAGTGTAATTACAATTAGTGCTAAATGTCACAAAACTGTCAAAACTACCATTCCAATTAGCATTTGCATAACTAAGATTGTCAACCTCAACACAAGTTAGATTATTACTATCTGCCTCCATATCAAAACTATTTACCCAATTTCCATTTTTAGTATTTAATTGTTCTAAAAGATTATTCGAACAATGAAGCCAATCTAAATCAGTATTATTACTTACATCTAAGCAAATTAGTTGATTATAATAACAATGTAAATCAGTTAAATCAGTAATATTACTTAAATCAAGATTTGGAAGCTGATTATTATGACAACTTAAAATTCTTAAAGCAGGGTTATTACTTACATCAAGGTTAGATAGTTGGTTGTATGAACAATCCAAAAAAGTTAAAGTAGTATTGGCAGTCAAATCAAGGCTTGTAAGCTGATTTGAATAACAACGCAAATCATCTAAAGCTGTAAAATCTTCTATTCCTGTTAAGTCAGCAATACCCCAATTTGTAATTTCTAATGTAGTTACAGTATTAATATTTGCAGTAGTTACATATTCATCATTAGGTATACCATTCCCCATTGCATTAGCTTCTAAATAATTTTCAAAATTATCATCCGGAACATAAGTTTGTTGTCCAAACCCAATCATAGGCAAGCAAAGTAATATAAGTAGTAGTTTTTTCATCTTAGTTGTTTGTTAATCTATTGTCTTATAATATAAGTCATTTTTTTAATATAATGTATTGAATGCATTTTTATAGCCATCTCCATTAACAGTAATTTTATAAGTAGTAAGTCCATATTCCGTGTCTGTTATAACAATGGTTAAATTACCTCCTTTAATTAATAACTTATGAAATTTACTAATGTGATTTTTATTATAACTCTCATCAAAATACACCCTATCACCTCCTTTATAAATTGAACAAGTCATTGAATATTTTTCTCCTTTATTATCTTTTATTTTAACTGAATACTTTTTACTTGAGTATGCTTTAACAACATTACTTTCATATTCATATAATTTTAATGCAACGTGTGCTGAATCTTTAATTAAAAATTGTGCTAATAAGCTAGCATTATTAGTAGCTGAATTACTAAAATTTCCGGAAATTAATTCTTTAGTTGTAATATATCCATTATTTGTAGGGTCTCCAAATTCATCAACAAAATATTTAACCTCCCAATCACCTAAACCTTCAATAGGAGTTGTGATTTTATTTTTATAATTCCAAGTTCCATTGGAATTTAATATGACTTTATCTCCTGAGTTTGTAGTAACTGAGATTTGTGAGAATACTTGGCTACATATAAAAATAAAGGGTAATAATAATATTAGTTTTTTCATAATCTTAGTTTATTGTTATTTGACAAACTGGACATTCTTCCCCTTTTTTAATTTCTAAAGTATACAATATAGTCTCATTATTTTCATTAACAAAAGTCCCTGTATGTTTATGAACTTCTTGTTTTTTCAAAGTAAAAGGTTTGTTGTTTGATTTATTCTTCATTGCTTCAGACAATATACCTATCAAACCTTTATTAAAAAAATAGCTGGATTTATTATTTGTAGTATTTACAATAAGATTGGAGGATGTATCATTTTGTATTTGAATAGAATCTATAGAGTTCTGAGCAGGAGAATTAGTATAACTTACAACAGCATTGGATTCTTTTTTTAATGAACCATAATTGTTAGATTTATTAAAATTAAATTTTGGTTTTTTCAAATTCTTATCTTGCCCAAATCCGATCATTGGCAAGCAAAGTAATATAAGTAGTAGTTTTTTCATAATCTTAGTTTTTTGTTAATCTATTTTTTTATTCATTTTCTTCTTTGTCTTTCTTAAATAAATAACTTAATGGAAAAAATAATAAAAGAAAAAAATATTTTTTAGTTAATAAACCAAATAGTGTAATAACTAAGCTTGCTAAAATAATCCACAAATAGTTTTTCTTCATTCTATTGTTATTCTTTTCTCTACCGTTCCATCATCATAGATGTAAAATAGAAGTTGATTTATTTCTTTTGTTTCTCTTCCTAAGATGTCTGTTACTTTAAGAAGTTCTTTGTTTGTAGTGTGTTCTTCAATTCCTGTTATACTACAATTATTACTAAAGTAATGATGCGTGTCTATATGATGGCCTATATTATTCCAATTATCAGTAGCCCATGTTTCATTGTCTACATCTATACAATATAGATTAGGATTGTCAGCACATGCAGGATTCATATTAATATTATTTCCATTTCTTAAATCAAGACTTATAAGTTGATTATTGGAACAAGCCAATCCATATAAAGAACTAACTCCACTTACATCTAATGAGATTATTTTATTATTGTCACAACGCAAATAAATTAAAGCAGTATTATTACTTAAATCAATGCCTGTTAATTGATTATAATGACAAAACAACCTAACTAGGTTGGTGTTGTTACTTATATCAAGAATGATAAGTTGATTTTCTTCACAATTCAAATATCCTAAGGCAGTATTATTGCTTATATCAAGACTTGTAAGTTGATTGCTAGAACATTTCAGGTCAATTAAAGAAGCATTATTACTTACATCAAGGCTTGTGAGTTGATTATTATTACAATCCAATTCAGTTAAAGCAGTAAAATCTTCTATGCCTGTTAAATCAGCAATAGAACCGCCCATTAATAATAAAGAAGTTACCGTATCAATACTTGCAGTTGTTACAGAATCATCCAATACGTTATCATATCCTAAATTAATTAGTTTCTGCTCAAAATTATCATCAGGAACATAAGTTTGTTGAGCCAAAGTCAAGAGTGGTAAGCAAAGTAATATGAATAGTAATTTTTTCATATTATTATTTGATTTAATTAATACTAATCAAACCTACAACAAAATAATTGACTGTTTTATACGTATTCATACGTATACAAGAAAAACAACAAACAACTAACCATCAATATATTAAGTTGTTTTTTGGAAGTTATTAATTTTCTATTACTAGAATATTACTCTTCTAAAAGCTCAAATAAATCATCCAAATTAGGGGCAAGAATTATTTCTATTCTTCTGTTTGCACTTCTGCCTTCTTTGGTTTTATTGGTGGTAATTGGTGAAAATTCTGCCCTTCCTGCAGCTGTAAGCTGTAAAGGATTTAAGCTTGGGTTTTTCGTCAACACTTTCACAACATTGGTTGCACGCATCACGCTCAAATCCCAATTGTCTTTCACCAAACCCTTTCCACTCAAAGGAATACTATCGGTATGGCCTTCCACCAATATTTCCAAATCTTTTTGAGGGGCTAAAGCAGTTGATAACTTATTAAGTGCTGCAACACCTCCGCTATTTACTTTAAATTTACCTGAGGCAAACAATAGGTCCTCCTCTAATGAAATATATACTTTTCCGTTTCTTTGTTCTATGGTCAACCCTTCTCCTTCCAAACCTCTAAGCGCTTTTGAAATGGACTGTTTCAATGCAGTTACCATAGAATCTTTCTTGTTGATGATCGTTTCTAATTCTGTGACTCTTGCTGATCGAGCATCTAATTCTTCCTGAGCTAATTTTAACTCTTCCTCTTTAGCATCCAAGGAATTGGATAATTTATTAAGCTCATCTTCTTTTGCAAAAAGTGCTAATTGAGCTTGTTCCAATTGTTCCAAAAGTTTCTTGGTTTCTTTGGCTTTATCAGCCATATACGTACTATTCTTAGAAGTCAGTAAATCATAAGCATCACTCAATTCATCATATTTATCTTGTAAAATAATTAAGAATTTACCATTCTGAACAGAATCGTTCCTTAAATCAGAAATTTGGGCTTTTAAAGAGGCAATATTCCCTTCCTTTTCTTCCAACTTATCGTTTAAGAAAAGCACCTTTTTCTCTTGCTGATGTAATGCAGTTTTTGTGCTTTCGTGTTCAGTAACTAAAGTGTTATGAATTTTTGGTGTTACACACGCACTTAATGCCAATAGCAGTGCACTAATGTATAGAATGGACTTTTGCATTTGAAAAAAATTTAATCTTCTCAAAATTACAAAGGAAGAAAAGAGAAAAGGGACTGGTAAATAATACTTTTCAACAGCAAAAGATGAAAAGAAATTAGCGTGCCCAATACCCCTCTATCCAAATAAATCCATCTAAACTAATCTCCCAAAATCCTGAGACCCAATGATGCCCTCTTCTTTGGCGTATCCATTGTCCTTTTATCCAGATATAATCTCTATAAAAATCGCTCCATTTCCAGTGCCCTTCTACCCAAATATAATTTCTTCTGATGCGGTTAGGGTGTTTCACAATTACTTTTGGTCGGTTTGGCTTTACCACTACCACCCTTGAAGAGTGATGATGTGTAGGGCGAGTCTTAACCGTAACGCCTTTATCACGATTAGGTTTTTTTACCACTACTTTCTTGGTTGATTTGTTGTGTTTTGATTTTACCACCACTTGGGCAACACTACTTTGAGGAATAAACAAAGCAGCTCCAAAAAGAAGGATGAAACTAAAAACTATTTTTTTCATGTCTATATTTTTTAAAGATTAGTACTTTTATGACTTCAAACGAAAACTAAAGTTTAAAAGTATGAAAAAATTTATTTATTATTTTTTACAAGGCTTATTGTACATTGTTCCCATATCAGTAACGCTTTTTGTGGTCTATTGGACATTTGAAAAAATTGATGGGATTTTACCTTTTCAATTTCCAGGACTTGGGCTAATTGTAATTATTGCGCTTATCACATTTATTGGTTTTGCAGGTTCTATAATTATTTCTAGTCCTATTAATTCTTTCTTTCAAAGATTATTGAAAAAAGCACCATTACTAAAAACTATCTATTCTTCAATGAAGGATTTGATGCGTACTTTTGTTGGGAAAAAGAAAGGATTTGATCAAGCTGTACTCATCAAGCTTTATGAAAATTCAACAATTGAGCGTATTGGCTTTATTACCAATGAAGATTTGAACTCTTTAGGCATTAAAGGAAGCAAAGTTTTAGTGTATTTGCCACATTCTTTTGCTTTTTCAGGACAACTTTTTATTGTTGATCGCTCTTACATCACCCCTATCAATAGTGCTTCCTCTGAAATAATGAAATTAATCGTTTCAGGTGGAGTTACTGAAATTGAAAATTAAACCCTAAATTTGTCTACTTTTTTATTAAACAAATTCTATGAAAAAACTATCTCTTTTTATTCTACTTTGTAGTTTATTGCAAACTAGTATTGCTCAGAACCCTGGAGACACTATTGTTGTGCGGGCTTTTGATTACAGCATGACTTATGGAAGCGGCCCTTGGTCAGGAGGAAATAGAGATACCATTGCTCATTTCCCCAACAACCCAAACCTTACATTCGAAAAGATTATTCTTTCCTACAACATGAGGTGTAAAGATAATGTTGTAAACACAAACGGTCAATCCAATAGTATAGGTTGTGGGGCTTGGGATTACACATGTAACACATACATTCACGACTCTACAAGAGTAGATTCAATTTTACTGAAAACGCCAACACATTCAATTTCTAATTATTCAGGCTTAGGATATAATTACTCCATTAATCCTGTTCATAATTACATTCAATTCTTACAACAAAATACAGCTATAAACACCATTATTTCAGAAACTTCAGCTAGTGTAGGAAGTGGAAATGATTCCCTGAATTTTGTAATTGAAACGGATGCAAAAGCGCATAAATCTCAGTTTTTATACACAGCAAATGAGCTGCTAAACTTTGGTTTAATTAATGATAGTATAGATGCCTTATCCTTAAATGTATTGAGCAGCAATCAAATGGCTAATTTTTTAAGCATCAAACTAAAGTTGACTACTGATACTATTTTATCAAATAGCAATCCACACATTGCAGGATTTACTGAAGTATACCACACAAATACAGTGCTTAACACAGGTGTAAATCGTTTTCAATTTCACACCCCTTTTGCTTGGGATTCAGTTTCTAATATCATTGTAGAATTTTCATTAACGAACTCAACAATTTCCGGAGCATCCTTAATTGAAGGAGAACAAAACAATTCTGTTTTAGGATTGCATTCAAATGATGCAAATCATATTACTGTAAATTCTGCCGAAAGCATTGACATTCCTGCCACTCCTCTGAGCAGTATTAGTAATGAAATTACGGTTTCATTTTGGGTAAATGGAAACGCAAATGTATTGCCACAAAATACCGCAATCATGGAAGGCTATGATGGAAATGGAGCTAGAACCTTTAACATTCATTTTCCTTGGAGCAATGGGCGAATGTATTGGGATTGCGGAAATAGTGGAACTACTTCCTACGACCGTATTGACAAAGCAGCAAGCCTTAGTGAATATACAGGAAGCTGGAGTCATTGGAGTTTCACGAAAAATGCAACTACTGGAAATTTGAAAATCTATAGAAATGGTATTTTATGGCATAGTGGTACAGGCCACACCCGCACCCTTGATATTGCATCTGTGAAATTAGCAAGTCAAGGAAATGGTAATGGATATTTCTGGGATGGAAACATCAAGGAGGTAAGAATCTTCAACAAAGAACTTACTGGAAATACAATTGCAGAATGGATGCATAAACGAGTGGATAACAACCATCCTGATTATGCTAATTTAGTAGCCCATTATCCTTTAAATGAAGGACAAGGAACAAGTTCGCTTGACAATACTGCTAACCAACAAACAGCTACCTTTAGCGGAAATGTAAACTGGGAATTTTCAAGAGGGAATACTATTAATCAGTTTTTTACAGAGACTACTTTTCGTCCAAATATCAGTTTCTACCAAGGAGATTATGCCCTTACTATTACAACTGATACTATTTTGGATTCTTTAATTGCAACACCAAATACGGTAAAAGAATATGCAATCGTTCCTAACTGGGGGACGCTATTACATGACAATATTATTACTGTATCCACTAATACTTATTGGGAAGCTGTTTCCTATACTTATGATGCTTTTGGTAATCAAATTTCTTCCACCAATACTACCATAGATGGAACGATAAGCATTGCTGATTTAGCCTACTACAAACGTTACCCAATGGCTTTTCAAATTATGTCCTTTGTAACGCCTTATGGCGCCTTTCTTGATTTAGGGGTTGATGGTAAAACTTGGTATTTTGACGTTACTGATTTTGCTCCTGTCTTTAAAGGAAATAAAAGAATAACTATGGATGGTGGCGGACAGTGGCAAGAAGATATGGATATCAAATTCTTTTTTATTGTCGGGACTCCTCCTAGGGATGTATTAGAAATGCAAAATATTTGGAAAGTACAATCCAAAAATTACACCCAAATAATGAATGATGAGGCTTATGAACCAAAAGCACACACCTTATTAAATAATGCAAGTGCGTTTAAAATAAGAACAGCAATTACTGGACATGGGCAAGAAGGGGAATTTATTCCTCAAAACCATACTATCGATATTGATGGTGGTGCAGTTGATTTCACATGGCAAGTTTGGACAGAGTGTGCTGAAAACCCTATTTACCCTCAAGGAGGAACTTGGATTTATGATAGAGCAGGTTGGTGTCCTGGCCAAGCAACTGATTTGCAAGAAGACGATATTACTCCATTAGTTACTCCTGGTCAAAGTCATATTTTAGACTACAATGTATTAGGCGGTTCGGGTACTACAAAATATTGGACAAGTAGCCAATTGGTAAGTTATGGAACTCCTAATCATTCTTTGGATGCTGCTATAGTTGATATTTTATCGCCTACCAATAAGGTGAATTATCTAAGAACAAATCCTGTTTGTTCGAAACCTGAAATCACAATTCAAAATACAGGAAGCACGCTTCTTACTTCACTTACTGTTGAGTATTGGATTAATAGTGCACCTACAAAAGAAAGTTATACTTGGAATGGTTCGCTTGATTTTCTTGAAAAAGTAACCATTCAATTGCCCGACCCTTCCTCATTGTGGAATAATATGGGGGCATCCAATAACACTTTTCATGTTGAAATAAAATCACCAAATAGTGGGGCTGATGAGTACTCTTTTAATAATAACCTGAGTTCCACTTTTGAACCTGCTCCAACCTATCCGAATACCTTTGCATTATGGGTGCAAACTAATAGTGGAGTTATAAATACATTTACCCAAATATCTGAAACATCCTGGAAGTTTTTTGATAATAATGGTATTTCAATATTTGAAAGTGGCGATCTTATTGCAAACACACCATACCGTGACACATTAGAGTTTAATGATGGTTGCTATACTTTCCAAGTAACTGACACTGATGATGACGGGATAGATTTCTGGGCAAATAGTGATGGTGGCGGGATGTTACGCTTTAGAGAAATTGGCGCCTCATGGATTAGAACTTTTGAAGGAGACTTTGGTAGGTTTATTCATCATCAATTTAGAATTGGAACGCCAACTAACATTCTTGATGAAAGTCTTCAAAATTGGGAAATATATCCAAACCCTACTAAAAATCAATTTAGCATTCAAGGGGTTATTACTGAAACTACAACTATTCTTCTGACTAACAATCTGGGAGAAGTAGTGCAACAATTTAGTATTGATGAAAAGGGAGTATTCAAAAAGAATATCGCTCTTGAAGGATTAAGTAATGGAATTTATTTCATTAAAATCTCAAATTCAAAAGAGGAAATAACTAAAAAAGTAGTAAAAATATAAATGAAATATTGCAATAGTTTAACAACATTCTCTCGCTTTAAAACTAGAGAAGTAAAGGTAGGAGATTTAGGTTTTGGAGGCGATAACCCAATTCGCATACAATCCATGACTACTACTGATACTATGGACATCCAAGCTACTGTGGAGGAGTCCATAAGAATGATAGAAGCAGGTTGTGAACTAGTGCGTATTACAGCACCAAGTAAAAAAGAAGCCCATAACCTGCAAAATATTAAAGATGAGTTAGCAAAAAGAGGCTACAAAACACCTATTGTTGCTGATATACATTACACCCCAAATGCTGCTGAAATTGCAGCTCGTATTGTAGAAAAAGTAAGAGTAAATCCGGGAAATTATGCGGACAAAAAGAAGTTTGAAAATATTGAGTATACAGATGAAACCTATGCTAGTGAATTAATCCGAATTAGAGAAAAATTTACGCCATTAGTTCATATTTGTAAAGAATACGGAACTGCTATGCGAATAGGAACAAATCATGGCTCACTTTCCGACAGAATTTTATCACGATATGGAGATACTCCAAAAGGAATGGTGGAATCGGCAATGGAGTTTTTGCGTATTTGTAGGGATGAAGATTATCATGAAATCATCCTTTCCATGAAGGCTTCTAATACTCGAGTAATGGTACAAGCCTATCGATTATTAGTAAATGAAATGATAAAAGAAGGAATGAATTACCCACTTCACTTAGGCGTTACTGAAGCAGGGGAAGGAGAAGACGGAAGAATAAAATCAGCAGTAGGAATTGGTACACTTTTAGCAGATGGATTGGGCGATACAATCAGGGTTTCTTTAACGGAAGCTCCAGAGTTTGAAATTCCTGTAGCCAAGAACCTCCTCTCGCATTTTGATGCAATTAAGAATCATGAAAAAATTGAAGCCATTACAGAAAACCCGCTTCATTCTTATGATTATGTAAAAAGAGAAACAAGTGAAGTTTTGAATATTGGGGGAAGTAATGCACCTATAGTAATGGCTGATTTTTGTTTGAAAAATAAAATTACGTCTGCCTCTTTTTTTGCTTTAGGATATAATTATTCCGTACCATTAGACAAATGGCACATTTCAGATATGGCTGCTGACTATGTTTTTGTAGGAAATCATGAGATAGGTTTTGAAGTTCCTGGAACTTTAGGAATAATTTACAATTATAAAAAATGGCTAACTCATAAAAAGGGCTATCCTTTTTTAAGCATTAATGATTATTTGGATAGCAATGATATTTCCTCAAAACTTAATTTTGTTTACTGCTGTATTACCGAAATAACGGAAGAATTACTTAGCCAACTAAAAACGGATAAAACTGCTGTATTGCTTATTGACACTTACAATGCACATGGTATTGCAGAACAAAGAAAACTATTCACTCAGCTGATGAATGCAGAGTGTAAAACTCCTGTTATAATTGGTAGGGCTTATGGCGATTTATCAGAAGAACAATTACAATTAAGTGCGGCTACAGATATGGGCGCCTTATTACTTGACGGACTTGGAGATGGGATATTTATTGCAGCTGAAAATTGTGGTTCAGATCAATCCGTAAATTCCTTAGCTTTTGGGATATTACAAGCCAGCAGAACAAGAATTTCCAAAACAGAATATATTTCCTGCCCAAGTTGTGGGAGAACCCTTTTCGACTTGCAAGAAACGACTGCAAAAATCCGAAAAGAAACTGACCATTTGAAAGGTCTGAAAATTGGAATTATGGGCTGTATTGTAAACGGACCAGGGGAAATGGCAGATGCCGATTATGGATATGTAGGTACTGGAAAAGGGAAAATCACCCTTTATAAAGAACAAACGGTAGTGGAAAAAAATATCCCTGAAGGAAAAGCCGTAAGTGCCTTAATTGGCCTTATTAAAGAACATGGAGATTGGGTAGATAAAAAAGAAACTGATAAAATCTATTAATTAATTACAATATTTCGCAAGTCTTATCGTTTTCAGTTCTATTAAAAAATGTTTCAATATTTTGAAAATTTAATCTAGTAAATATAATTTTAGGTACTTTGCTTTGCATAGTACTATATTTTATTTACATTTGTCGCCAATAAAGCAATAACAATGATAAATATTACGGGCTTACACAAATCTTATCAAATGGGAAAGAATTCCCTACATGTATTAAAAGGGATTGATTTTAATGTTGAAGAAGGTGAATTAGTCGCCATTATGGGGCCTTCAGGATCAGGAAAATCTACTCTTTTAAATATTATAGGCATGTTGGATGTAGCGAATGAAGGGGTCTATATACTTGATGGCGTTCCTATTGAAAATTTAGACGAAACCAAAGCAGCCAAATACCGCAATCAGTTTTTGGGATTTATCTTTCAATCCTTTAATTTAATAAAATATAAAACTGCTCTTGAAAATATTGCATTGCCATTATATTACAAAGGACTTAAACGAATGGAGCGTCAAGAAATAGCCATGGAATATTTAAGTGGAGTTGGGCTAGCTAATTGGGCTTCTCATCTCCCAAGTGAGCTTTCAGGAGGACAAAAGCAAAGAGTTGCGATAGCAAGAGCAATGGTAACCAAACCTAAAGTACTTTTAGCTGATGAACTTACAGGAGCTTTAGACTCCAAGACATCTGCAGAAGTAATGAGGCTAATTCAAAAAATAAATAATGAGGGGAAAACTATATTGGTAGTTACGCATGAAGAAGATATTGCAATGATGTGTAAACGCATTGTACGCCTTAAAGATGGAATAATAATAGAGGATAAAATAATAACTCAAATGCCTGCTTCAGCTCATGTTTAACAGGGATAATTGGATAGAAATTTTCGATACCATTCGTAAAAATAAATTAAGGACTTTCTTATCTGGATTTACTGTTGCATTAGGAATCTTTATTTTTATTATTCTTTTTGGTTTTGGAAACGGCCTTAGTAATACTTTTCAGAAATACTTTAATGATGATAATGTAAACAGCATGTTTATTTTTCCTGGAACAACAAACAATCCTTATAAAGGGTATGAATCAGGGAGAATGATTAAGTTTGATAATGCCGACTTAAAAGCAATTACCGATAACTTTGATAATTATTTAGAAAGTATAAGCCCACGAATTTATGATAATGCAATTATTAAATATAAAAATAAAAGCAATAATTATTCCATAAGAGCTGTAAGTCCTTCACATCAATATAACGAAATAACCATAATGATGCAAGGACGTTTTTTGCATGAAGATGATATCACTCATAAAAAACGACATGCCGTTATTGGTCGCTTAGTTGCGCAAGATTTGTTTAAAAATGAAGACCCAATTGGAAAATATATTGATGGTGACGGGCATAGCTGGAAAGTAATTGGTGTTTTTCAGGATGATGGAGGGGACAGAGAAGAACGCATGATTTATATTCCTTATACAAGCTTGCAAAAAATAAAGAAAAACACTGACAAAATTGACCAAATCATATTGAGCTACAAACCTGAAATTGGTTATGAAGGTGCGGTAGAATTTGAGCAGAAACTGGAGCAATTCCTAAAAAGCAGAAAGGATATCGACCCTAAAGATAGTGGGGGAATTTACATAAGAAATGTAGCTGACAACCTTAAAGAAAACCAACAATTTGCAAGTGTATTACAACTCATTATCACTTTTATTGGTATTGGGACTTTAATCGCAGGGATAATTGGAATAAGTAATATCATGGTATTTGTGGTAAAAGAACGAACCAAAGAATTAGGAATTCGAAAAGCAATTGGGGCAAGCCCAAGAAGCATTATCGCTATGATTCTGCAAGAAGCTATTTTCATCACTACTTTATCAGGTTATTTTGGGCTTATTGCAGGTATTGCAACCTTGAGCTTAATTGGCGATACCCTTGAAAAAGATTATTTTATCACCAATCCTTATATTGATATTTCAACTGCTATTGGCGCTACAGTCATCCTCATTCTTTTTGGTGCATTAGCAGGCTATATTCCTGCCAGAAGAGCCGCAAAAATAAAACCAATTGTTGCCTTAAGAGACGAATAAATGAAAACACTATTTGATAAAGATACTTGGCAGGAAATATTCAGCTCTATTGGTCAGAATAAAGTGCGTACCATCATTACTGTTATTGGGGTGCTTTGGGGTATCTTTTTATACATTGTTTTATCGGGTGCCGCTAAAGGAATCGACAATGGTTTTGAGCGCCAATTTGAACGCATTTCTTCCAATAGTCTATTTATTTGGGGAGAAGTAACATCTGTGCCTTATCAAGGGTTCAAAACAGGCAGATGGATTAAATTAAAACTAAATGATGTAACCACTTTAAAAAATAGAGTGCCTGAAATTCAGCACATAGCACCAAGAAGTAGTAGTGGAGTGTTTAGCGGTTCAAAAGCACAAGTAGTAAATAGGCAGAAAAAAGGGAATTATAACATTTATGGCGACTACCCTATCTACACAACAATTGCCACTAAAACCATATTTGATGGGGGTAGATTTATCAATGAAACGGATATTCAAAACCAAAGAAAAGTTTGCGTAATTGGGGAGCGTACACAACAAGAATTATTTGAAGAAAGTGAAAGTCCTATTGGAAAATTTATTCGAATTAACAGTATTTATTTTAAAGTTGTAGGAGTGAGTAAATTTATTGCTGGAGGGGGATTTGCTGATGATGGAGATATTCATATTCCTTTTACAACCTACCAAAAATTATACAACACAGGCGAATATGTTGATTTTCTGCTTGTAGCTGCTTATGATGATGCTGACATCACAAAAGTAGAGGCTAATATTAGAGCCATTCTTAAAGAGTTGCATCATGTAAGTCCTGAAGATAAAAGAGCTATCGGAGGATTTAACCTTGGAGAACTATTCAAACAAATTACTAAATTTGCTTCAGGGATGACCTTCCTTTCCTTAATCATTGGTCTTGCTACAATATTAGGTGGAATAATTGGCATTGGAAATATTCTGCTTATTTCAGTAAAAGAACGCACTAAAGAAATAGGCATAAGAAGAGCTATTGGTGCAACCCCAAAAGAAATCAGAATACAAATTATTTTAGAATCTGTATTTTTAACAATCATTGCAGGAATAATTGGCATTATTCTAGGAGCTTTAGTCCTTTCAGGAATTAATGCCGCCACTAAAAATATGACGGACTACCCTTTTACCAACCCAACTGTACCCATCCCTTATATATTAGGGGCTTTGTTTTTAATGGTTGTACTTGGTACATTAATAGGGCTTATTCCTGCACACAGAGCAATAAGCATAAAACCTATTGACGCATTAAGGGAAGAGTAAAGAAAATAGATATGAAACCGCTACGCTTTGAAACATTAGACAATAGAATAGAGAAAATAATAAACAACTAGAAAACAACAAATTAAATAATATAAATATGAAAAAGAAAATCGGAATAGCACTTTTATTTATTGGCATTGTATATGCAAGTGCCTTCTTTATCAAGTCCAATAGTAAATCATTAATTGATTATGAAACAACTACCCTTACAGTGGCTACTATTGAAAATAAAATAGTGGCTACAGGAAAAGTAATTCCTGAAGATGAGGTAGAAATAAAACCCCAAATTACAGGTATTATCGAAAAGATATTGGTAAAGGAAGGGGAGCAAGTTAAGGCCGGAGATTTACTAGCCATCATTAAAGTTGTGCCTAACGAACAAAGCCTTAACAATGCACAAGGGCGTCTAAAAAATTCAGAGTTCATTTTACAAAATATGCAAACTGAATTTGACCGAAACATGACTTTATTTTCAAAAGGGATTATCTCAGAACAAGAATTCAATAGCATTGAATTACAATACAATCAAGCTTTACAAGATTTGGAAAATGCAAAAAGTGATTTGCAAATTATCAAGCTAGGTTCGGCAGGAGGCTCAATCATAGCGAACACTAATATTCGTGCAACTGTAACAGGTACAGTACTGGAAATTCCTGTAAGAAAAGGAGACCAAGTTATCCAAGCCAACACCTTTAATGCAGGAACAACTATCGCCACTATTGCGGATTTAAATATCATGATTTTTGAAGGGAAAGTAGATGAAGCTGAAGTAGGAAAATTAACACAAGGTATGCTACTTGTTATTACACTTGCTGCTATTGAAGGCAAAGAGTATACTGCCAAATTAAAGTTTATTGCCCCAAAAGGAATAGAAGAAGGGGGAGCTGTTCAATTCAAAATTGAAGGAGAAGTTTACTTGGATGACGAATATTTTATAAGAGCCGGTTATAGTGCTAATGCATCAATAGTAACGGAAAGAAGAGATAGTGTAATAGCAATAAGTGAAGCCCTTCTACAATACGACCTAAAAACCAAAGAACCTTATGTTGAAGTGGAGATTGGAGAGCAAGAATTTGAAAAAAGAGACATTGAATTAGGCCTATCTGATGGAATAAATGCTGAAGTACTTTCAGGGGTTACAAAAGAGGATAAAATAAAAATATGGAACAAAACAGAGCCTGAAAAAAGAGGATTAAAAGCAGCAGACAATGATAATGATAAGTAATAATATGAAAAAAATTAAATTGATAATTCTCTTTATATCACTTAGTATCTATACTCAAGGGCAAGAAGTATGGACATTGGAGCAATGTATAAAACGAGCAATTGAAAAAAATATATCCATTAAGCAATCCCAGGCTGATTTGGAAAGTACACGGCTAAATAAAACAACAGCTGTAGCTAACTTTTTGCCAAGCCTTAATTTAGGAGGTTCTCATTCTTGGAATGTAGGACTCAACCAAAATATTACAACTGGACTATTGGAAAATATGACGACTACCTCTGCCTCAATGAATGCAAATATGGGGATCGATTTATTCAATGGTTTGCAAAACATACAGCAATTATACCGAGCCAACCTCAGTATTTTAGCTAGTCAATATCAACTAGCAGACATGAAGGAAAACATCTCCTTATTGGTAGCTAATTCTTATTTACAAATCCTTTTTAACCGAGAAAGTTTAGGAGTACAACAATCACAATTGAATGTTGCTAATGAGGAATTAATAATTGCACAGGAACGCCTAAAAACAGGCATCATCCCACAAGGAGATGTGCTGGAAATTGAAGCGAATGTGGCTACTATTGAACAGAATGTAGTGGTGGCCGAAAACAACTTTCAACTTTCAAAAATTGCTTTGGCGCAATTATTACTAATCCCTGATTTTAACAATTTTGAAATTGCACAGGAAACAGCAATTACTCCTGAACCAGCAATACTAAGCACCAATGTAAATACCATTTACAATACGGCTGTTGCTAAACGAAATGATGTAAAATTGGCAGAAACTAATCTTAAAATTGCCAAGAAAGATTTAGCGATTTCTAGAGGGGGTGTTCTACCCAAATTAAGTGGTTTTTATTCTTATAATTCAAGGATTCTTTTTGATGATCCAAGTGATATTTCACATCAATTAGACAGGAATGCAGGGCAAAATTTTGGCTTGCAACTTTCTATTCCTATTTTTAATGGAATGGCAAATAATACAAACATTAGAAGAAGTAAAATCAATATTCAAAAATCATCCTATGCTTTAGAGCAAGTAAAGCTGGATTTGGAAAATACAATTAACCAAGCCTATAATGATGCAAAAGGTTCTTTGAAGGCTCATCAAGCAGCCGAAAAAACATTAAAAGCTCGTAAATTAGCTTATCAGTATGCTAAGGAGCGCTTTGATAATGGAGGAATGAATACCTTTAATTTTTTGCAAGCCGGTCAAAGGTATGAGGCCGCACAATCAGAATTGATAAAAACAAAATACAATTATATTTTCAAATTGAAAGTATTGGAATTCTACTTTGGAGAAGTTAGTTTATAGAATAATTAACTCACCTTTATTTTAGCAGCAACTTCTTTTGCTTTTTCAACTAAATCAGTAGTATTTTCTGTTCCATGCGCTAAAGCAACTGCCATTCTCCTGTACTTTCTTGTAGTTGGTTTTCCGAAAATTTTAAAGTCTGTATTTTCAAAATTAGCAGCTGCTTCCAATCCACTAAAAGTAGGGAAGTTATTATTTTCTTTTTCTGCCAATACCACAGCTGAGGCACCATTTCTAACTAAAGGAATATCCAAAACTGGTATTCCTAAAATTGCACGAGCATGCAATTCAAATTCTGTAAAATTTTGTGTTCCGGCCAAAGTTACCATTCCTGTATCGTGTGGTCTTGGTGAGAGCTCAGAAAAATATATTCCTCCTTTACCAATAAAAAACTCTACTCCCCAAATTCCGCTACCACCAAGGGATTTGGTTACTTTATCTGCTATGTCCTGAGAAGTTTTTAAGTGTGCATCCTCCATAGCCATTGGTTGCCAACTTTCTTGGTAATCACCTCTTTCTTGCCTATGTCCTATCGGTGGACAAAAAA
>Ga0208879_1000181_pt1 | contig 68263 bp, 61 predicted proteins | sample Knorr_S15_td_Bot_FD_185605 | JGI IMG/M metagenome (GOLD analysis project Ga0208879, IMG submission 185605) | Marine microbial communities from Southern Atlantic Ocean transect - Knorr_S15_td_Bottom_ad_5009_LV_A (SPAdes) (version 2) | ecosystem: Environmental > Aquatic > Marine > Oceanic | place... | reverse complement strand
CGTCGAAGGAGATTACCAAGAAAAAGAAAGTGAAAATAATGCTAATTATTTGACGCGGGCAATGCTGGTGTATGTGAAAGAGGAAGGTGGTTGGAAAATCAGGGCTGCCCATTGGTCTCCATTAACAGGCGGGAAAGGGACAACCGAAACTGCGGTGCAATAACGCTGACTGTCACAGTTCACGGTCAAGCGGCCAAAAAGAAGTGTCGATTTAACTGTTGCCGCAGAACAACAACCCTGCGGCGTTCAAGTGGTGGAGCGGGTTGGTTTAGTTGCCAGCGGCTTTTAATTCTTCACCCGTCTTGCCTCCGTGTTTGCGGAGGAGGTCGGCGGTTTCGGGTTTATTTTTGGCCTGATCTAGAGGTGTTCCAAGTATATTCTTCGCGTTCACATCCGCACCATTCCTTTCAAAATATTAAAAAGTTTTTTCAGCGTCGCCTAGATACAAATTAATGAAGAACGCACCTCACCTGTAGGGTTCTTCCTCCCAGTTTTTGGCCGGCCAGGAAAAACTGTCGACGCTTCCATCGAAGCGTAACGCTATGTCTTTGATGTTAGTCTTTCGATCAAACTTTGGTTCCTTTCCAGTCCAACCGCTGAACAAATGTCGATGCCACGGGCAGGCCGCGACAATAAACCGAGAGCCCCAACGCTTGATTTGGTCCTTGAGCCAACGCTGACCATCGGGTCGCTCCTGTTGCCAAGGGCCAAGGTGATACGCGTAACTGGTTGTGAAATCGCCGAAATACTCCCACCCAAGGTCGATCGGAATGTGCCCTTGCGTGCGATCGGACAGGCAGATAAACGAGTTTGTGTTTGAAATGTAACCGTTCTCCAAATACTCCCTGTTGCCGCCCTTGTAGCCGAACGTTTTACGGCCAGGGTTGACCAAATACAACGGCGGCCGACCCTCATGATCCTGACGATACAATTCAATCCCCATGCCAATCTGATGCAGGTTGTTCATGCAGTGCGAGCGACGCCCCCCCTCTTTGGCCCGTGCCAAAGTGGGCAAAAGGAGCGCGCTCAGTATGGCAATTATTGCAATCACCACCAGTAACTCAATTAATGTGAATCCTTTGGAAATGACAAGTGATTGCATCTTCATTTTACCACTCCTTGTTGCCATGCATGCGAAACGCATCAATTAAACTACCAAGTGGGCACTTATGGAAACCTTAGATCAGAATCGTTCAGTGATGCAAATTAATCTTACGGCTTCACCGCTCATCTGATGTGTGTTCTCAGCCTGAGGTTTCCAAAAGTACCCCCCTGTGCAAAATTACTTTGCGAGCCGGAAAAAGGCAGTGTCTTCCGACTCCATAACAATTGCATTTTGATCCTCGTCAACGGTAATCTGCCCCCCCACCGGCGACCATTCACCGCCACCCAAGCTTGGGGTTGACTGTAATTGGAAACCGTCGGCGGAAGCAGGCCAACTCAAGCGAACCGCCCCACCCACAGTTCGCCCGATGGCGATTTCTGGAGTCACAACTGGTTTGCACTCTTCCAATGGATTCACACCTGCATCAGGTCCGCAATTCCGGATCACGCCGTATTGAACCCTGCTAACCCAGATTTTGCCGGAGGTTGTAAACCGGGCGGCAGCCTGAGGCCCCTGGTTGACCCCGCTAAAGTTAATGTCAGGAAGCTCCCAGTATGCGGTTTTCCAGGTTCCGCTTCCTTCCAGTGAAACATCCAAGTCAGGAGATGTAAAAGCGAAACCCAAATTGCCATCCATTTCGCTCTTGTACACCTCCGGCCGCAGGGTTGCTCCTATCAATTCAGGATCATCATAATAGGTCAGGCAGATGGCCAGATGGGCGTTGGGCTGGGACGATGGACCAAAGACTTCGTCAGTCACAGCGAAGTTCAGATAACTATGAGCAAAGTTGGGGCTGCCATCACCCCATGCCGGACGAACGGCCAACCTGACATCACCTTCAGGACCAGCCTCATCAACGACCATTTCCTGATCGCCACCGGATCCGCCCAAGTCGATGCCGTTCTGTATATCTTTTTGCAGGTCTAGCTCTGCATAATTCCCGTATTCGCATACTCTTGGATCGATAATACAATCGGCCAAAGGGTCCTCCCCTGCCAATGGATGATCCCCAGTCCGCATCACGGCGAAATCAATGCGGGATATAAAAACTGGTTCTCCATCAGCTATAAAGCGAGGCCCACCGGTCAAGGGGGCTGTGTCTACACCCAAAAGATTTACCCCATTCAACACCCAAGCACGCTGCACCCATTTACCTGTGCCTTCCAAGACAGCCAGTTTTTCATTATCAATATAAGCCACCCCTCCCTGGGAATCGACGGCGTAGGCGTCCGGGCCAAAGACTGTGCCTTCATTCGCAGGATCGTCGTAATACTCAACACAAACCTTCACGGTCTTGGGCTCGTTGCATGCTAAACCAAGATAATTGTCAGTGATTCCGAAATTGATGTACCCTTCCAGTGGAGCCACAGCACGTCGCTTGTCGTCTGCGGGGCCAATGTCATCAGCATACGTGACCGGCTGTTCATCGTCGTTGATGACTGTCAAGTGATTGCTCGTTTTTTTCGCGATATCGACGAATACGTGATTGGTGTTGGGCTCGGGCTGGCATTCTTCATAAGGGAAAAAAACATTCACCTGTTCCGGTTCACCAAAGGCTCCCTTCTCCCCAAACGCCACCGCCCGGACGATTAAACCCGGAATAGGTTGCAACCGAATCGTCCCTCCATTGACACCCCCGGCCGTGTACGAGCCCTGGGCATTATCAGGAATTGACCCTACCAAGCGTGTACCGTCAGAACCTCGAGTTCCATTTGGAATACGGAACAAAACCCAGTTCCACTTTTGGTTGCGCCCTTCAACTGGGATTAGTCCGCCGATCTCTACCTTAATCTCGGGGAGGGTTCCCGTCAGAAATTGAAAGTTGCGCGGCTGACCGTCCGCACCCAGAACAGCGGAGTTCCCATAGACGAGCATCAGGATATCGATGACTTCGTGATCGGCCCATTCCTCAAACGCGTCGTCTGCGACATTCATATGAACCGATACCTTCAGCGCGTAGACACCCGCGATCTCCACCTCGGTGGTAACCTGATCACCCCCGGACAAAATCCTCAACCCGTCTTCAATCCAACCATCCCCGGGTGGGGACAACAGAAATTCGCTGTCCACATAATGAACGACAGCATCCGGATCGGCCGTTTTCGGCCAATCGTCAGGACTGAACGGGCCTTCTTGAGCACTGACATTTGAAGTCAAACCAAGGCCAACTATGATGAGCGCGAGGCTCGTTGTGTTGGTTCGTGTGTGTTTTTGTTTCATTTTGTTATAGGACGGTTTTGTTTATGAGTAGTCAAATTCGTAAAAAGAGCTTCACCGATTCACAGCAAAAAATCTATAGATTATCTGCTGCGGCGGCCCACACCCCACCAGCACCACGGCTGTGATTGTTGTGATTAGGAGGTGTTTCATTTCAGATGCTTACTCATTCTTGTAATCAGCGTCGTAGTTGTAGATGTCCCACTTCATCTGCCAAGAGCCGTCTTGCTGTTTTTCACTCAAAATCATATATTTGTAGGTTTTTATTATTTGGACTCCTTCAAGTGTTTCTTCAACATTTTTTCCGGTTCCGCGGATAACGGCCATGTTGCCAAATGAAATCACTTCTTTAATCGGCTCTGAAACCTCAATTATTTTGTTTTTCCTGCTTTTAAAGTAATTTTGATAACCATCAAGCACAACGTCTCTCCCTTTTTCAATTGGCAACTCTGCTTGCATGTAGATGGTGTCTTCTGTGTACAATTTTGCGCATCCCTCTGCATCTCCATCAGTAAAAGCCTTCACAAAAGCACTAAGTAATTTTTGTTGTCCCTCATAAACAGGACCACTTTCAACCGGTACACCATTAGGAATCTCATAGATCGATTTATATAGTGGTTTGTAATTGTCTGAGTTCGATTGGGGAGAATGCGCACACCCCACCAAAACCACGGCTGCGATTGTTGTTAGTAGGAGGTGTTTCATTTCCCTTCAGCTTTTAATTCTTTGCCCGTCTTGCGAGATTGCCGCCAACAGTGTTATCAATATTAGTTTCTTCATGGTCCTGACTTGATAAAACGACCAAACACATTTTTCGTCATACGCTGCACGCGCCTCAGTTTTTCAGCAATCCTTTGTAGCGCATCCAATCTTCCATGCGGGCGGGCCAAGTGGTGACGGGTTGGTTGGTAGGGCGGAGACCGTAGCCGTGGCCGCCGGATTCGTAGACGTGCATCTCGGCGGAGACGCCGGCTTCTTTGAGCATGATGTAGAGCTTGGCCACGCTCACGCCGCGGTCTTTGTCGTCGTGCGTGACCACCATGAAAAACGGCGGGCAGTCTTTGGGGATGGTCATCCTGTCGGCGTTGTAGCCTATGTAGATGGGCGCGGCGAAGCTCGGGCGGAACGAGACTTTGTCGTGTTTGTCGGTCGCGGTGTAGAGTCGTTCGGCGCCGAGCGACGAGTGCAGCAGGGGTGTGCAACCGGCGCTGAAACCCATGATGCCGATGCGATCTGGATCGACGCCGATCTCTTTGGCGCGGCTGCGCACGAGGCTGACGGCGCGCTGGCCGTCCTGTGCGGCCGAGAGCCACACGCGGGCTTTATCAAACGCGCGGCCGGGCACGGTGTACTTGAGCACAATCGCCGTTACGCCGATCGAGTTGAACCATGTGGCGACCTCCGTGCCTTCCAGGTCGTAGGCGAGGATGTTGTGCGCACCGCCGGGCGCGATGATGATGGCGGCGGCGGTATCGAGTGAGGCGGCGGGTTTGTAGATCGCGAGCGTGGGCGTAGTGACGTTGGTGAGGCGGATGACGCGGCGGCCGGCGACGAGTCTGCCATCGGACGCGGTGCGATCGTACTCGGGCTCGGTGATGGTGTGCTTTAGAGGCGGCTCGCCGGGCCAGAGGTTCCAGGTGGCTGGATCAGCCGCTGACAATGCATGGGCTGAGGTCAAAAGAATAAGAAGAAATGAGCTGTTGAGGTATTTCATATAAAAATCCTACTACTTCCCCTTCGAAAACCCTAGCATCCATTCCACCAACTCCACCGTACTAAACACTGCTCTGCCCCCCGCGCGATGATCCGCCCCTTCAAACTCCGTATGTTTTACATTCACATTCCCCGCCGCCTTCAATCGCTTCACCATTTTTCTAATTCCAGCTGGATTCTTCCCATCATCGCCGCCCGCCATCGCCCAAATCGGCAACTTCGCGAGCTTCTTCGCATCGTCCTTTTCACTACCACCCGTAAAACCACAAGGCGCTGCCGCTGCAAAACGATCCGCCGATTGATTGATCCATCTCCAAGTAGCCCCACCCCCCGCGCTGTAGCCCATCACATACACACGATCCTTATCAATCTCAGGGAAGGTTTCCAACACATAATCAAGCATCGTATCGAGCGAATCCGCAACCCAACGTTCCGCCGTGTTAGGATCAAGCACAATCAGCCCCTTCCCCGCAAGCTCCGCCAAATCAAACCCCCGCTTCATCCCCATCTGAGCCGCAATCACAAGCTGCTGTTGAAAACTATTGTTCCACCAACGCTGTCCTCCACCATGCAAATTAATAAGCAACGGCAGCTTCCCCTCAATCTTCTCCACAGGCCGCGTCACCAAAGCAAGTTTCGTCATTTTTCCAAGTTTCTCATGCAACTCACCAGGCCACTCAAGAAGCTCCACCTCAACATTCTTAAACCGCGCATTCATCCCCGCCAGCGTCTCAGTAAGTTTCGCATCCCCAGCCTGCGTCGGTTGTGCCGCTGCGGCCGGGCGCCTATTCCTCTGCCTGGATTTGAGGAACTGTTGGATCTCCTCCGCGTTCAGTTTGCCGTCCTTATCCGTGTCCGCTTCGGGAAAACGTTTGAGTATTTGCGTCAGTTGCTTTTCGGAGGGCTGTTGCGCTTGCGCATTCGTGGCCTGCGTCGGTTGTGCCGCTGTGGCCACCTTTGGGGCCTCTTTTACCCGCGCTCGTCTCTCTTCTCTTGTAACTATTCCATCCTGGTTGGCATCCATTTCCTGAAAGCGTGCTTCGATGGCTTTTTTATCGAGCTGCTTACCACTCTTCTTTGTGTTTTTTTCCACACGTTTAATAAATTGCTCCTTTGTTTCCTGGTCCGGCCCGCCTCCCTCTTCAGCAAATACCGCCAGCGTCTCAGTAAGTTTCGCATCCCCAGCCTGCGTCGGTTGTGCCGCTGCGGCCGGGCGCCTATTCCTCTGCCTGGATTTGAGGAACTGTTGGATCTCCTCCGTGTTCAGTTTGCCGTCCTTATCCGTGTCCGCTTCGGGAAAACGCTTGAGTATTCGCGCCAGTTGCTCTTCGGAGGGCTGTTGCGCTTGCGCATTCGTGGAGGGCGCCGCCGCCGGTTTCCTCTGAGTCTTCGAATACGCCTCCGCAGAAAGTTCAACTCGGGTGTAGGGGCTTGAATGATACTGCTGGTAGCCGTTGGCCATGTGCCCGTGATTGCTGAAAAAATCGATACGGGAAGCCCCTTCCTTCAACGGAATGGTAACGGTCCAGGAACCGGTCTTGGGGTCCCGCTCCATGTCCGCCCATTGGTCTTCGGGGATTGGGATGTGCAAGAACGGGGCGGAACCTGCGGGCGCTCTGTCATACATCCACCAGATGCGGCCGCTTGTCGGCTGAGGTCCTTCATCAAAACTCACACGAACCCTTAGTTTATCCTTGTTGATTTCATGGCTCGACGCCGGAGGGCTCAGCAAAGAATCGCCGCCAAAGAAATGATTCCAGAGGAAGGCGTCTCTATTCTGTTCGTCCTTTGCTGCAGCGACATGCGGCGTTTGCGAGTGCCCGCCATTGGGTTGATAATAGACTGGCACCTGGGGATGGTTTTGCGCTCCCCAGAGAATGTCATAGGCGACATAGTCATGCGTTCCCGGCTCGAAAAGAATATCAACGCCGCGCTCCATCAACCGATCCCAATTCTCCGAAACGCACACGCTAGACAATAAACGATTCAAAAAGCTTTGCATTCTGCTCTCTGATCCCACCATAACGCGCTGATAAATTTTCCCGCGGTTTTGATCCAGATCGATATCGCCGGCCTTGACGGCCTCAAAGAATGCTTTGTTTGCCGCGTCCGCTTTGGCCCTTGCTTCCCTGTCGCCTCTTCGAGTCGGCGAATAGTAAGCAAACGCATGGTCGGAGCATGTCGCGGTAAAACGCTCGTCATTAATCAAGGCGACCGCGGGCGATATGCCGTTCTTGGAGCTGCCCGAACCGGCCACTTTGCCTTTTTCGAAGTAATCGGTTTCCGCATACGCCGCGGTGGTTGCCCGCATCAAGGTCATCGACCAAATCCAGAGAATCGTGTATCGCGGATTCAGGTCTTTCATGAACATGCGCCCCATTTTTTGCTCCAGGCCCCGTTTCCCCGGAATCTGCCTAAACGCCTTGACGTGCGTCTTGACGATCCCAACCCCGCCGGCCAGCAGTTTCGCCTGAAAGTCAGTTGGTCGCGTGTCTTCCATCAGCCCTTCATAAGGATTGGCTCCGGTAATGCTAAAGCCCTTCGCCTTGCCTTCGAGCGGAACAATCATTCGCACCGGGATCCGGTAATCCTGTCCCGGCCACCATTGGGCGACGTTGATCTCGATCAACTTCTGTCGCGTGGCGCCTACGGGATGCCAATCCTGCAGCGTCTTTGTCTCCAGTGTGTTTTCGTCGAGAATCTCTTCGGTGTTGAAAATGGAGTTCACCTTCGCAGGCGTGGCGACCGCGGACATCGTCGAACAAGCCGCGCAAACAATGAAAAGCGAGATGGCGGCAAGGTGATTCAGCATATTGTATTTCATGGGTCTATTCTGGTTTTGCAGCTTTGGCACCGGGTTCAACTGGTTCAGCTTGAGGAGCCGACTGCTGCGACTCACCACACCCCACCAGCACCACGGCTGCGATTGTTGTGATTGGTATGTGTTTCATTTCAAAATACTCCAAAAAGTTGAGAAGAGACTCTTATAATTATCGCTCGGCGTAAAGCCCTACACCCCTCCTTCCCCTTTGTAAGCTGCCACCTCTTTTGCGTGGAAAACGGTTGGAGAGAAACGAAGAAAAAAAGTGAAGATTAAGTGAAAACATTGCCCTGAATTGCCCCAGATTGCCCTGTATGGTGCACTGAGACTGACTGGTCTAATAATAGAAAAAACCCTTTGTTTAAAAGGTTAAAACAAAGGGAAATTGGTTGCGGGGGCCAGATTTGAACTGACGACCTTCAGGTTATGAGCCTGACGAGCTACCGGGCTGCTCCACCCCGCGTTCCGAAGGGCAGGCCAACCTGCCACTTAATCGCTAACTGTTCAAGCTCATTCCGAGAAACATTTAAAATTGTGCCGAGCCAAGCGCGTTCTATTTGCGCTGCCAGAGTGGCTCGACCATCTCGGCATTCAATTCCCGCCAAGCGGAAAGGAGCTCTTCACGCTTGGCTTTATTTTTGGTGGCCAAGTTGTTTTGTTCGGCGATGTCGTTGGCCAGGTTGTAAAGTTGCCATTCGTCGGATTGGCCACGGCGCGGGTTTCTCAACAGCTTCCAGTTGCCCATTCGCAGAGCCGCCCGGCGGTCCTGGCGCCAGAACAATTTTTCATGCGGCGCTGCTTTGGTTTTGTGTGTCAAAAAAGGGATGAGGTTGACACCGTCGAGTTTACGTTGGGGCTTGGGGATCGAGACCCCTCCAGCGGCAACGGATGCTGTGGCAAAGATGTCCAATGAGATGACAGGTTGTTCGTAAACCTTGCCCTTGGCCAAGCGGCCCGGCCACTGTGCCATGAACGGCACCCGCAAGCCTCCCTCGTAAACACTCCCCTTTCCGTCACGCAACGGTTTGTTACTGGAGGTGAGTTCCCTGGTTGGGCCGCCATTGTCGCTGAGGAAAAAGATGAGTGTGTTTTCCTCCAGTTGCTCCCTGCGCAACTTGGCCAGCACGGCACCTACGCCGTTGTCCATGTTGGACAACATTGCAGCGAAGATGCGCCGGTGAATGTCCTGGATGTGCGCAAACTTTTCCATGTAGGCATCGGCACCCTGCATCGGGCTGTGCACGGCGTTGTAGGCGAGCAGCAGGAAAAACGGCTTGTCCTTGTTGCGGCCGATAAAGTCCACCGCCTCCCGGGTGAAGGCATCGGTGAGGTAGGCTTCCTCCACCACCGGTTGGCCGCCACGAACGATCGGGTTGTTGGCGTCATAAGCCGGCTCAGTCCCATTCATGTGGGTGGAGTAGATGACTCTGCCGTCGGCACTCGTGAATCGCCCCCTGCCGCCCCCCGGCAACACGCTGCGGCGCAGCCAGGTCGTCACACCGTCCCACGGCGGAGGCACGAAGTAGTGCCCCTCATGGGTGAAACCGAAAAACTCATCGAAGCCATGCCGGGATGGATGAAACTCGGCGTGCCCGCCCAGGTGCCATTTGCCAATCAAGCCGCTGACATATCCAGCCTGCCGCAACCGCTCCGCCAGTGTCTCCTCGCCCTGCGGCAATCCGACGCCGGGAAGCTCGTTGCGATGGCCAATGGGATTGAACTCATAGCCGAAGCGGGTTTGATATCGTCCAGTTATTAGGCCCGCCCTTGAGGCGCTGCAAAACGGCGCCGTGACGTAGCCGTTGGTGAATCGCACGCCATTGGCTGCAATCGAGTCGATGTGCGGCGTGGGAATCTCCGTGTTCCCCTGGCACCCCAGTTCCCCATAACCCAGGTCATCCGCCAACAGGATGACTATATTTGGCTTGGCCAAGCTACGATCCGCGGCTCGCGTTTGGCCAAACGCCGTTAAGCCGAGCGCAAACAGACAAATCAGCTTGGCCAAGCGGTGTCGCATGACTTAGCCCTCGGGGTACTCCACGTCGAACCAAGTTTTCTCGGCAGCCGCCTTGAGAGCAAGATCCATCACGGTTTGAACGCGTGCGCCCTGCAGGAAAGAGGGATTGCACTCGCGCTGGTTTTGGATGGCGTCGATGAACTCAAAATCTTGATCCCAGCGAAAAGCGATGCCGGGTTCTCCCTTCGACGGATCACGGCGGCTCCCCGGCCAAGTGAGAAATTCGCGGGGCACTTCGACTGTCTCGAGGCCGGCTTGGCCCTTGCGGGCGATCTGAAACTGGTTGGGGTTGGCGAGCTGGAACACCATCGTCGCCTCGCTGCCGTTGATCTCGCAGTAGTCTTGGCTCCGCGCACCCTCGCCTCGGCCGGTGGCCAACTTGCTGCTCTCAAGCACGCCGGTCGCTTGGTTTTCAAACTCGGCCATCACCGTGACCCAATCCTCGAGGTCGGACTCGATCCCCTGCCGGTCATCAACGAAGCGGCGCGTGTCGGCGGTGAGACGTTTCATGTCGCCGATGAGAAAGTGCGCGTAGTCGAGCCGGTGCGAAAGCATGTCGCCCAGTTCGCCCGAGCCGGCCATGTGGCGGAGTTGCCGCCAGCCGATGTTGCGGTCGCCCCAGTCCTGCAGCCGGCAGGTGCGGATGTGATACGGCTGACCTATATCGCCGTTCTCGACGAGGTGTTTCATGTAGCGCATCGCCGGCACAAAGCGATAGGTGAACGCGGTCATGTGGCGGACGTTGTTTTCGCGGGCGCAACGAAGCATCTCGAGCGTCTCCTGCCGGTTCATGCCAAGCGGTTTTTCGCAGAGGACGTGCTTGCCGTTTTTGGCGGCGGCAATCGCCATCGGCGCGTGGGTGAAGTTCGGCGTGGCGATGATGACGGCGTGAATGTCGTCGCGCTGAACGAGTTCGTTGTAATCCTGCGTGTGCACCGGGACGCCGGTTTGCTGAACGGCGCGTTCGAGTACTTCGGCACTATTGTCACACAACCCCACCAGCCTTGTGTCCGGACAGAGTTCCAGTCCCGGAAGATGATTCTGCAACGCAATGCCGCCGCAGCCGATGATCCCTACTCCAATGGTTGCCATGTCAAACAAGCGCTTGGCCAAGCGGCGGCACTCGCCACCGAAATCACCCCAGCTTGGTCCAGCGGGCGTTGTTTTTGGACGACTTCACGACGGCCTCAATGAAGGCCATGCCTCGTATGCCGTCCTTGATTTTTGGGTAGTCCAGCGCGGGGTCGTCCTTGGCCAGTTTGCGGCGGTCGAGCTTGGCGCGGATGTGGTTGGCGAAGTTGACGTAAATATTCGCGAACGCCTCGAGGTAGCCCTCGGGGTGCGACGGCGGGGTGCGGGCGGCGTTGGCAGCGGCAGCACCGAGGTAGCCGTTGCCGGTTCGGTAAACCTGCATCGGCTGGTCGGGCCACTTGAGAAGCATGGTGTTCGGCTCGTTCTGGTGCCACTCGAGGCTACCGCGTTCGCCGTACACGCGGATGTTGAGATTGTTCTCCTCGCCCACGGAAATCTGCGAACTGTGCAGCACGCCCTTGGCGCCGCCGCGGAATCGCAGCAGCACGTTGCCGTCGTCATCGAGTTTGCGTCCACTGACAAATGCGGTGAGATCGGCGGCGAGTTCCTTGATTTTCAGGCCGGTGATGTACTCGGCGAGGTTCTCGGCATGCGTGCCGATGTCGCCGATGCAGCCGGCGGCGCCGCTGCGCTTGGGGTCGGTGCGCCAGCCGGCCTGTTTCTGGCCGGTCAACTCCAGCCGAGTGGCGAGCCAGCCCTGCGGGTACTCGACGACGACCTTGCGAATCTTGCCGAGCTTGCCGGTGGCGACCATATGACGCGCTTCTTTCACGAGCGGGTAGCCGGTGTAATTATGGGTGAGGCCGTAGAGGCGCTTGCTTTTTTTAATGAGCTTCTCTAGCGCCTTGGCCTCCTTGAGGCTGAAGGTGGCGGGCTTGTCGCTCAGCACGTGGAAGCCGTTCTCCATCGCCATCTTGGCCGGCGGAAAATGCATGTGGTTGGGTGTGACGATGGACACGAAATCCATCCGCTCCTCCGCCGGCAACGCGGCCTCCCTCTCGATCATCTCCTCAAACGTGCCGTAGCAACGCCTGGACGGCAGGAAAAAATCCCTGCCGCTGGCCTTGGATTTGCTGGGGTTGGACGAAAACGCGCCGCACACCAGCTCGATCTGGCCGTCCATGTTCGCGGCGATGCGATGCACCCCGCCGATGAACGCACCTCGACCGCCACCAACCATTCCGTAACGAATTTTTCTGCTCATAATCTTGGGTTAAACGAATTGATTCACTTAAAGATGTTTGCCTCAAGGCGAACCGGCTTTATAGTTCGGGCCGTGCGACAAGTCAATCGTGACTTGCCATCCAAGGCGGCCAGACCCGGTTGACTTCGTTTATCGGGTGAACTCTCGAACCCAATTTGACCGGCCAAAACGGCCGGCGGCTTGTCTTCCAAATTAGCGACAAACATGCAGATTCATCTGCTCAAGGGAAAATTACACAGGGCGTTTGTGACCGATGCCAACGTCGAATACGAGGGCAGCCTCACCATTGACCATGACTTGATGGACAAGGTGCACCTCCTCCCGTTCGAGCGCGTTGTCTGCGGCAACCTGGCCAACGGCAACCGGTTCGAGACCTACGCGATCCCCGGCAAGCGCGGCTCCGGCGACATCGTCCTCAACGGCGCCACGGCGCACCTTGGCCAGGCCGGCGACCGTTTAACCATCATGTTCTTCGGCTTGCTCGACGAGAAATCCGCGCCGAACCACAAGCCGCGCATCATCGTCCTCGGCGAAGACAATGCCGTCATCGAGGAGCGCAACATCTGACGCCACATGAAATTCACCGCCAGCGAGATCGCCGAACAAGTCGGGGGAGAAGTCGTTGGCGACGGCGGCATCGAGCTTGCCGGCTTCGCCCAGGCCGACGCGGCCAAGCTGGGCGACCTCACCTTCGCCGAGAACGAAAAATACTTCCGCTTGGCCGAGGAGAGCCCAGCGAGCGCCATCCTTGCCCCCGAGGAATTCGCCTCCGAGACCAAGACAGTCATCCGCGTGAAGAATGCCCGCATCGCCTTCGCCCGAGTGCTGCCGCTGCTCTTTCCGGAGAAAGAATTTGCCTCCGGCATCCACCCAAGCGCCGTCATCGCCGACTCAGCCCAAGTCGCCGGCACGGCGCACATCGGCCCGAACTGCGTCATCGGCGAAAGTGCCGCCATCGGCGAGCAAACGGTGCTCGAGGCCAACTGCACCGTCGGCGACCACTCGGCGCTTGGGCAAGCGGTGCGCCTGTTTGCCAACGTCACAATTTACTCGCAGTGCCGGATCGGCGACCGTGTCCGCATTCACGCCGGCACCGTCATCGGCTCCGATGGCTACGGCTACGTTTTTGATCAGGATCATCACCGCAAAATCCCGCAAGTCGGCGGCGTCGTGATCGAGAACGACGTCGAGATCGGGGCCAACTGCACTGTTGATCGCGGCGCACTCGGCGACACCCTCATCGGCGAGGGCACCAAGATCGACAACCTCGTGCAGATCGCCCACAACGTCGTCATTGGCAAACACTGCATTATCGTCGCCCAAAATGGTATCGGCGGCAGCACCCAAATCGGCGAATACTCTACGCTCGGGGGCCAAGTGGGAATCATCGGGCACATCACAATCGGACCGAAAGTCATGATCGCTGCCAGGTCCACGGTGCTGAATAATCTAGAGGGCGGCAAGCAGTACATGGGCTCCCCCGCGATCCCCAATTTTCAAGCCAAGCGCCAACTCATCGCCGCCCAGCAGCTCCCCGAGTTGATCAAGCGCGTCCGCGAACTGGAAAAACAGCTCGCCAACAAAGACAAACCAGCGGCCGACGACGCCTAAAGTTCTTCTCTCGCTACGGCTTCCCCCGTACCCTCCGGTCGTTCAGCCATGAAATGGTACCGGAAACTCCACTGGCAGATCATCCTCGGAATGATCCTCGGACTGATCTACGGCATTGCCGCCGCGCAATTCCAATGGACCGGGTTCGCAACGAACTGGGTTGTCCCGTTCGGCGACATCTTCATGAACCTGCTCAAGCTCATCGCCGTGCCGCTGGTCCTCACCTCCCTCGTCGCCGGCGTGGCGTCACTGTCCGATTTCAAAAAACTGTCGCGGATGGGCAGCAAAACCATCGGCCTCTACATCGCCACCACCGCCGTTGCCGTGACCATCGGCCTGCTGGTTGTCAACACCCTCCAACCCGGAGCCAAGCTCCCAGACGCAACCAAGGCCAAGCTCGAGGCACAATTCCAAGCCAACGCCGCCGACAAGGCCAAGGGCGACAGCACCGAAGCCGCCCGTCAGCGCGGCCCGCTGCAACCGCTGGTGGACATGGTACCCGACAACTTTTTCGGCTCGGCATCGAGCAACCGAAACATGCTTCAACTCGTCTTCGTCTCCCTCCTTATAGGCATCGCGCTGGTGCAGGTGAGCAGCAAGCATCGGCAGCCGGTCCTTTCCTTCTTTGAAGGCATGCAGGCGGTGGTCATCAAGCTGGTGAACATGATCATGCTCATGGCCCCCATCGGGGTTTTTGCGCTCATCACAAAAACCATCACCACCCTGGCCGTGGGCGAGGACGGCCAAGCCAACCTGGGCCAGATCGGAGCGGTACTCGGCGCGCTCGGCTACTACTGCATCGCGGTGGTCATCGGGCTGCTGTTGCACATCACCATCGTTTACCTTGGGCTGCTGAAACTTTGGACGCCACTGAAGATTCCGCAATTCTTCAAGGCGATCGCGCCGGCGCAACTGCTCGCCTTCTCCACCAGTTCAAGCGGTGCCACGCTGCCGGTCACCATGCGCCAGTGCAAAGAGAAACTGGGAACCTCAAAGGAAACCACCTCCTTCGTTCTCCCGCTTGGCGCCACGATCAACATGGACGGCACGGCGCTTTACCAGGCTGTCGCGGCGGTGTTCATCGCCCAAGCCTCCGGCATGTCATTGGACATGGGCGACCAACTCACCATCGTCATCACCGCCGTGCTGGCCTCCATCGGCACCGCCGCTGTACCCGGGGCCGGGATCATCATGCTGGTCATCATCCTTGAGGCCGTGGGTATTCCCGGGGAAGGCATCGCCCTCATCCTCGGCGTGGATCGCATCCTCGACATGCTGCGTACCACCACCAACGTCACAGGCGACGCCGCCGTCTGCGCCATCATCGCCCACTCCGAGAAACAACTCCACCCCCCCAGCGAATAAGCCAAGCGCTGCGGGTCAGCGAAAAGGGATTTCAGCGACGGTGGCCTGGCCTTGGGCAGGCTCCCGTGCGGTCAAGACTTGGCCGGGGGTTTCACTGCCGCGCTTGGCCAAGCCAAGGGCGATCGGGCCAAACCGCGGTGAGTCGATCACGCTGGTCAGCGTGCCAACCGTCTTGCCGGAGTCGTCGGTGAGTTGAGTTCCGGGGGCCAAGTCGGCGTCCGGGCGGTAGCCGACGAGGGTTCGGTTGACGCGGCCGTAGGTGCGGATTCGTGCGATGATCTCCTGCCCGATGTAGCAGCCCTTCGTGTAACTGATGGCTCGGGTCTCGAGGTTGGCCTCGGGCGGCAGCGTGTTGTTGCCCATGTCGATGCCGAACCGCGGGATGCCTGCCTCGACCCGCGCGATCTCGGTCGCCTGCCAACCGGCCAGGCGGCCGCCCTGCCCTTCGACCGCCTTGGCCAAGCGCTCGGCGGCCTCGCCCAAGTGCCCAGTGGAAATGTACAGGTCGCAACCGGCGGTGCCGTATCTGCCGTTGTTCATCACGTAAACTTCGCCCAAGCCGTCGAGCGGCGACTTGGCGTGCGCGAACGGTTCCCCGGGCAAGGCCAAGCCAAGCGACGCCAGCGTATCGGCCGTCTTTGGCCCCTGCAAACTGAGCAAACCGAAGTGTGGCGAGGCGTCGATGAGTTCGACTTGATCGGCAATGATGTGACTCTCGAGTCGCTGCGTGACGGCATCGAGCAGGCCCGGCTCGAAGTCGAGGATCAACTCGTCGTCAAGCCGGTACACGTGCAAGTCGGCCTGCATTTTGGCCTTGGCGTTGACGAGCGCGGCGTAGCAGCCCTGGCCCGGCTTTAGCCCGGCGACCTCGTTGGTGACCTGACCGTTGATGAACTTCACTCGGTCGTCGCCCAGCACGGCGAGGCAACCGCGAAAGGAAAGATCGACGAGGGCGACGGACTCGATCAGCGCCCGGTGTTCGGCGTTCGTGTCGCCGTAGTTTTGGGCGACCTGTTCGCCGGCGACGTCGCCAAACTGCGCGCCTTGCTGGCTGAGATAGTCGTGAAGTGAATCGGCTGGCATCGGTTCAGAGTTGGTCGAAACGAGCACGGGCCGCCTCGATGGCTTCAGACGGGTTCGGCTCGAAGGTTTTGGTGTCGAATGAGTTGCGGACGATCTGCCGCGCCTCGGCGAGATCCTTGACGGCCCCGGCGGCGATCGCCTGCACGAGGATGTTGCCGGAAGCGGTGGCCTCGGCCGGGCCGGCGACGACCCGGATGTTCGCGGCATCGGCGGTCAACTGGTTGAGCAATTCGTTGCGGCTGCCTCCGCCAACGATGTGCACCGTGTTGGCCTGCCAGCCGACGAGTTTCTCCGACTCACGGAGGGTGCGCGCGTAAAGCAGCGAGAGGCTTTCCAACGCACAACGGACTACGGCACCGGGCGTCCCGGGGATAGGTTGGCCGGTTTCGCGGCAAGTGTCGGCGATGCGTTGCGGCATGTCATCCGGCGCGAGGAACCGGGGTTCGGACGGGTTGAGCACGGAGACATACGGCTCGGCGGCGGCGGCTTGCTCAGCCAAATCGGCGTAGCTGTACTCGTTACCCTGCGCGGCCCAGGCACGACGGCATTCCTGCACAAGCCAAAGTCCGATGATATTTTTAAGCAACCGGATGGAGCCGCCGTAGCCGATCTCGTTGGTGAAGTTCAGTTCTCGGCAGGCGTCGGTGATGATCGGCTCGGGAATCTCCAGCCCCATCAGCGACCAGGTGCCGGAGCTGATGTAGGCCCAGCGCTCGTCCTCGGCCGGGCACGCGGCGACCGCGCAGGCGGTGTCGTGCGAAAGCGACGCAACGACGTTAAGCTTGGCCAAGCCGGTCTCGACGGCCAAGCCGGGCTTGAGCGGGCCAAGCGTTGTCGCGGGCGCGGCGACCTCGGGAAAAATGGCGATGGGCAACCCCAGCGCGCCGATGAGGCGTTCGCTCCACTTGGCCAGTCGTGGGTTGTAAAGCTGGGTGGTGCTGGCCATCGACATCTCAATTTTACCGACGCCGCTGAGCAGATAGTTGATCGCGTCGGCGATCGTGAGCAGTTGGGCGGCCTTGGCCAAGCGAGCGGGCGGCTCGGCGCACAACTGGATGCTGGTGTTGAGCAGCATGTACTGAACACCGGTCTCCTCGAACAGCGTGGGCCAATCGACCTTGGCGAGGACGGTTTTTTCGGCCTCGGCGGTGCGCGGATCGCGGTAGTGAAAGACCGGCTCGATGATCTCGCCGGCGTCGTCGAGGAGCACGTAGTCCACGCCCCACGCGTCGGCGCTGACGCTGGTGATCACTTGGCCAAGCGCACCGGCACTGGCCAAGCCGGCGCGGATGCCATCGAGCAGCGTCGGGATGTTCCAGTACATCCGATCGCCGTCGCGGATCGGCGTGTTGCTGAAGCGGGAAAGCTCCTCGAGCGCGATGCGTCCGTCCTCGAGCGTGCCGAGCATCACCCGGCCGCTCTCAGCGCCGAGGTCGATGGACAAATAGCGGGAAGTCATCCTGGGTGAATCGTTGCACGAACAGCTGGAAGCAATTGAAACGGAATTACAGATGACAGCCAAGCCGCATTTGCGCCGGTTCTCCCGGCACAAAAAAGGGCGGCCCGTTGGCCGCATTCAAAAAGTGTGTTGCGGGACTACTGGCTGTCGGGGAATTGTTGAACCAGTTCGTCAGCCGTCCAAGGGGCGGAGCGATCGGCGATTGTCTCGCGGACAGCCTTGACCTGTTCCGGGGTGACCAGCGACAGGTTGTGGGCGTCTCCCCAGTCGCCGTTGCGGCGGATGTAGCTGATGACATTGGCGATGTCCTCGTCGCTCAACGCGGCACCCTGTGTCGGCATCGCCACCTTGTTGTAGACTTGCCCGGCCACCTCGATGGGACCCTGAAGACCCTTGGAGACGATCGCGATGGCGCGACTCGGCGACTCGTTCAGCACCCACTCGGAATTGACCAACGGCGGATAACCGGCGTTGGCGTTGCCTCTGCCGTTCGGCTGGTGACAGGCGGCGCAAATGCCCCGAAAAATCCGGGCGCCACTCTCGAAGGCCTGTTCCTCCGGTGTTTTTTGCACCTTGAGGCTCGCCACCACGGTGGCATCCTTGTGTGGTGAATAAACCTTGGCGTTGAAGCCGCCACCATGGCCGTCCAGATAATTGATGGCCCAGTATAAAGTCACCACCATGAGGACAAACACCCACGGCTTCGGGCCACCCACTTCGGCGTTGGCTGTTTCAGTTTCTTCGTTGGTTTTTTTGGCCGCCATCTTTGCTCGTGAAATACTGGGTTACTTGCCGGCTTCGTCGGCCTTGGTCGCGTCTGCTGCCTCTGCGGGGGCCGGAGCGGGCTTCGGCATGGAGGACGTGTACGGTTGGTAGATCGGCGCCTCGGGCAACGGGTAGTTCGCGCTCTTCAGGCTCAACAAATAATCGACCAATGCCTCGGCATCCTTGGTGGGCTTGTAGCGTTCAGCAACATCCATGATCAAAACCAAATCACCAGCTTTTACAGTATCACCGGAAGAAACTTTCAACTCCTTAATTATTCCCTCGAACGGGGAGGGTATATCCACTTGGGTTTCTTCTAACTTGACACTAACAATCGGTTTTCCTTTCTCGATCAAATCATCTTCTGCAACGAGCACTTTGATGATTTTGATATCACCCATCCCAACATCCGGTGGTAGCTTAACACCCTCTGGAACATAACCATCATTTATGATATGCTGGCCTTGATCATCTTCATCGGCTTTCTCGAAGAGAAATCGATGCTGCGGCATCTTGTTGTCTTTCCTTATGATTTTAGGATTCAGTAGAATACGCGTCAGCACATCCCGCGAGTGTCGCGCACCGACGTTGGCCAAGTCCGGCCCGATCCGAACCGATCCGAGCATCGGCGGCTCGGCAAACAGATAGTCCTGCGCCACGGAGCGACGCTTGCCCCAGCCGCGTCCGCGGGGGTTCAGGAGGTCGTGCTGTGTCAGGTCTTCACCGCGAAAACGCACCTGCACATCCACCGAGGCACCCGCCGCGGCCAGGAAATTGCGGGCCTTCGAGGCGTCTGCGGCGTTGGCGCCGTTGACCACTGTTTCCCATTCACCAATCGGCAAACCAAGCGCGGCACCACTGGACGCATCACGACCAGTCACATTGCGAAACCGGCTGATCGCCTCCTGCACTGCGGCGTGGTTTTTCTCGCCGGCCAACGCCTTGACATCCAGCACGACACTCTCGTGAGTCACCTGCTGGGTGTGGCATGCGGCGCAGCCGTTGGCCTTGTAAACCGCCTCGCCGTAGCGGGCGTTGCCAAGCAGCGGCACGGGATAGCGAAACTCGATCCCATCCTCGGACTGAGTGTCGATGTACTGCAGCCCGCTCAACTGGTCGCTGGCGCGAAAGACCATCGCGGAAAGTGACACACAGAAAACCAGAAACAACCCACCAAGCAGAGTGAAGGTGCTGTCCATCTTCACGTCGAGCAGGCCAAAAGCTAGCCATGCGAACAGCCCCACGACCACAGCAACGGGCCACCACAGGCCAAGCATGAAGTAGGAAACCGAACTGGCCAGGAGGCCCAATAAAAAACTCAATCCAATCGTCATGCGCTGGCCTCCTTCGTTTTGGCCTTGCCGGAAAAATCGGCAAGGCATTCGCAGTTTTTCATCGCGAACCAGATGGCTCCCAGGAAGTTCAGGAACAAAATCAAGCTTCCCGCGAACAGGAACACGTCGCCCAGGCTGGCGAAATAAAACCCGGAGCCCAGCTCCGCGTCGCCGGACATCAACCCGCCCAGGGCAGTCGGCAGTGTGGCTCCAAAAAAACCGAGGACGATGGCCGTGGTTTGTATCCGCGTCATTCTCGGGGAGAAGTCCATCCCGGCCAGACGCGGGAAGATGTGGTAAAGGGCGGCGATCAGTGTCAGCCCAACGAAGCCGAGGTTGAAAAGCAGCTCCATCGCAGGGCCGTATGTCGTGAACTCCGCCGTGCTCCCCGGCCCGGGGAACGCGAAGAACACATTCACGACACTGATCGAGATAAAAACCAGGGCGGCCAAGCGCATCAAGTTGTAAACCAGGCTGTCGGCGTCATTCGCGGCGGCGGCGGCGTTGATCGTTCGCTTGAGACTCACCCACGCCGCGATCACGCCGAAGAAATAAAAGACAGCCGTCACCGTGCTCAGCGCCGGCAGCCAAGCGGGCACCGGCGCGCCCGGGCTCACGCCACCGACCGAGCCAAACAGCAGCATCACCCAGAATGCAAACTGCGCGTGGCCGCGCCCCACCAGTTGGCGGCCGCTCAAGGCGGGCAAAAAGTGGAACAGCGTGCCCAACCCAACGAACGTCAGGTACACCCTGGCGAAATTCTGGATGAACCACCAATCGACGATGTTGGCCACCACGCCCTTGGCATGGAAGAAATGAATCAACAGGTAGGAACCGGCCAGCACCCACGGCAGCCACAGCGTGGCCGCGAACAGGAACCACTGCGCCGGGCTCATCTCCTCGTCGGTGCGCCGGTTGTTCGTCTGCACCAGGCTCAGGCCCACGAGCACGAACCCGAAAAACAGCAGCGGCAACACCTTGCCCGGCATCTGCAACCCCTCCAGCCCGCTGGCGTTGCCGGCCAGGATGCCGAGGAAACCCAGCGTGACTCCGGCATTCCAGAGCATCCCGCCGAAAATCAAGTAACCACCATCGACCAAGACGGTCTTGCCGCGATGACTGAGAATCCAAGCAGAGACGGCCAAGCCGAGTTGCACCAGGAAGCCAAACTGCAGCGCCAACTGCGAGGCGGGCTGGATGCGGCCATAAGCCAGCCAAGCGCTGTCGGCCATCATGCCGGAGGCGTGCACCTTGACGCCGGCCAGCAGCGCAAAGAGGCTATACACCAGCAGCCAGGCGACGGCACTAAAGGCCAGAAACAACACCGGACCACGGCAGGAGCGATCCACCGCCTCGCGCGGGTCCATCGTTGCCTTGTCCTCTTTGGGTTCGCTACTCATCTATTTGCTAAGGGACTTCACGTAGGCCATCAGGGCCAGGATTTCCTCGTCGTTCACCAAACTCGGGTCAAATGTCATTGGAACCAAGGCGCCCTTTGCGACCTTGGCCAAGGGCTGGCTTACCGACTCGATGAAATACTCCTCATTTAACACGACCTTCTGTATCGGCCCGAGGTAACCGATGTGCACCTCGCGTTCCTTGCCCCAAAAGTCGCCTATAAATTGCGGCGACTTCACGGCCAAGCCGGCCGGCGCGGGGATGGCCGGATCAACCTGGTGGCAAAGGAAACAGGTCTTGGTCATGAACAAAACCTTGCCCTTGGCGATCAGGGCCGGATCAGCCAGGTCAACACCAGAGACATCCACCGGCTTGGGTGCCTCGTACTTGCCGTCCTTCTCGATGCTGCGCTTGAGCAGTTCGGCGCGTGTCTTGCTGCCCAGTTTGGCCACCTCGTCCACAGCCGTGCCGATCGGCAGGCTCACAAATTTTTTCTCCTTGCTGACTACCGCGTGGCCGGCAAGCCTGCCACTGGCGGCGGTCTCGATCTTTTCGCGCTTGGCCAAGCGCGCCTTGGCCGCATCCGCGCCGATGGCCTGCCCCGGCTCATACACTCGGGCCACCACAAAGCCCCCCAGCAAAAACACAGCCAGGAGTATCAGGCTAAAAAAACCGGATCCCTCGCCGTCGTGATTGAAATATTCGTCGCTCATTATTTACCTGCCGCCTTGGCTTCCGAACGAAGCGGAACATAGACGCCCATCGTCTCCGCGATCCGCGGATCCTTCTGCGGATACGGCGGGTGCTGCTTGAAAAAGTGGATGAACACCATGGACAACGCACCACCCATCAGTGCGAGGCAGCCGGCGTCGATCCAGATGTGCTCCATCCAGCCGCCGAAACGGTGGATCACCGGCATGATGTTGTAGCTCATGTCGCAGAAATGCAGGAACCAGGCCAGCACGGTCACGGTAATCATCACCTCCGGCCGGGTCTTAACGTCGATGCGCAGGAGCATCAGGAACGGCACGAAGAAATGGCCGAAGATGATCAGCATGCCGACGTTCCACCAAGGGCCGTCCTCGCGCTTCACGTACCAGAACGTCTCCTCCGGGATGGCGGCATTCCAGATCAGGAAATACTGCGAGAAATGGATGTAGGCGTAAAACACCGTGAAGGCGAAAAACAGCGTGGCGTTGTCCTTGAGCGTGGAGTCGCGAACGATGTCCTTGAGCGGCCCGGTCTTCTTGAGAAACAACGTGATGATGTAAATCGTGATCAGCGACGTCCAGACACTGCCGGCAAAGTAGTACACGCCAAACATGGTGGAGAACCACTGGTACTCGAGACCTTTCATCCAGTCGATGGAACCAATGGTCAGCGTGACGGCAAAGACGAAAATACCGACCGCCGCCAGCACGCGGCATTTCCGGGTGCAATCCGCGGCGCCCGTCTTGTCCTGCTCCAGGGAATATTTCCGAAGCATCCACGTGAAGAATCCCCAGATTGCAAAACAGAACACCCAGCGCACATGCCAGAAACCGGAATTCAAATAACCTCGTTTCGCATGCCAGGCGTGGTCATGGGTCTCGCCGGTTTCACGGAAATCTTTCTCCGATTTCATCCACGGGTAAAAGGCCCGCTTACCCTCGTTGCTTTGGGCATCTTCCTTTTGATCAGAGACTGCGCGTGTGTCACCGTGGATGGCGGAAGCCTTCTCAGCAGCTTCGCTGGTTTTTTGCGCCTGTTCCTCGTTGTAAACAGCGGCGTCCTGTTCCACCACCACAAACTCCATTCCGGACCAGATGGCGATGGGGACAAACAACACCGCCATCAACGGCAACAAACAGGCCAAGTGCTCCGCCACCCGCCGGATCGAGACGATCCAGTAGGAGTCAAACAGGTAATGCAGCAGCACGAGGAAAAAGGCGCCCAGGCAAATGCTCAGGTAGAACATGAAAGACACCAGCCACGCATGAGCAAAGTGCGATTGATCCGCCACAAAACCGGCCAGCACCAGCACCGCACCCACGGCGAGCAGGATCAACGGAATCTTATCCGCCCACGGCGGGAGCTTCAGTTCCGGTTCCGCCTTCTGGGCGCTGGTTTTTTTCTTTGCGGTCATTAAACGAATGAAATCTCTTGCCGGTTATTTGCCCTCGAGCGCCTTTTGCAACTCGGCCCTTTTGTCGAGGTCTGTCACCTCATTCAGTTTGCCCAACTGGCTGTATTGCAACGCCCGGACGTAGCCGATGATCGCCCATCGATCCTCGGTTGAAATCTTGCTCTTGTAGGCGGGCATTCGTGTGTAGGCAATCCCCACCGCGTTGGTGGTTGCGTTGAATCCATTGCTGATGACATCAAACAGATAACCGTCCTGCGCCTGAACCAGCCGGTGTTGGTGTAGATCCGCCGTGGTGAGGCTGTACTGTGTCACGATCCCTCCACCGTCACCCGCTCGGCCATGGCATGGCGCACAGAAGATGGTGTACCGTTCGCGGCCGCGTTCAAGCGTGTCCGCATTCACCCCGAGCGGATTGACTTCCACCCAATCCTCCGAGCCCGCCTTCCGGCCTGTGTTCGCCGGTTGATCATCCACTGCCGCGCCCCGTGCCACCGTACCGATCACCGGCAACCGGGAACCGCGCCCGTCCCCCGCCCCAAACACTTCATCGAAAAGGTTCGGCGCCTGCGGCCGCACCCTGGCCTGGCGATCCATGTCCGGGAACACCTCGATCGGGCTGTTGCGGGTGAACGAACCCCGAAACCCAGCCGTGGAAATAACCAGGCAAACAATGACTGCGAATCCTGTGATGAAATAGCGCATTATTCGTTCACCAGTTCAATGTGCCTGCTGCCGGTCTTCTTCAGCAGTTCGCGGGTTTCCTCTTCTTCGTACTTCGGGTCGTCGGCCTCGATGACGACGTAAAACTTGTCGTGCGTCGCCTCCGCGAAACGCAGGTTTTTCAACAGGGGATGATGCAGTCGCGGCAGCCGGTTCAGGAACAGCATCCCTCCCAGCGAGCCAAAGGCACCCAGCAGGATGGTCATCTCGTAGGCAACCGGAAAGGATGAGAACGGGCTGAAGTTGGGCTTGCCACCGACAGGCAGGCCGTAATCATACGAGTTCATGTACCAGATCATCAGCATGCCCCCGAAGAAACCACACAGGCCTCCGATGAAGGTGAACCAGCCGACCTGGGAATTTTTCAGGCCCATGGCGTCATCCATGCCGTGTATCGGGAACGGCGTATGCGTATCCCATCGGGTGTAGCCGGCAGCGTGCACCTTCTCGGCAGCGTGTAAGACATCAGCCGGGGTGTCGAACTCAGCCATCAGGCCGTAGGGAATCTGGTAGTCGTCCAAGGAGTCCATCACTGTTTAGCTCCTCCCAATGGGTGATGCGGATCTGCAAACGGGGTGACGCCCTTGACCTCGGCTATGGCGATCAACGGCAGGAACCGGCAGAACAACAGGAACAAAGTCATAAAGAAACCCATCGTGCCGATGTAAGTGCATACATCCACCCAGGTCGGTGAGTAGTAACCCCAGTTGCCCGGCATGTAGTCGTTGTGCAGCGAGGTCACCACGATGACGAAGCGCTCCATCCACATGCCGATGTTCACGAAGATGGTCACAATCCAGATAAACCAGGGCGTCGTGCGGCACCACTTGAACCAGAACAGGTGGGGTGAGATAACATTACAACTGACCATCAACCAGTAGGACCAATAATAATCACCGAACGCACGGTTCTTGAAGGCGTACAACTCGTAGGGGTTGCCACTGTAGTAGGCGATAAAAAACTCCATGCCGTAGGCATAACCGACGATCGATCCGGTTGTCAGGGTCACCTTGCACATCAGCTCCAGGTGGCGGGTGGTCACGATTTCGTCCATACCCTTGTATAGCGCGCGAAGCGGTATCATGAGGGTCATCACCATGGCGAAGCCGGAAAACACGGCGCCGGCCACGAAGTACGGCGGGAAGATCGTCGTGTGCCAACCCGGCAACTGCGACACGGCAAAGTCAAATGACACGATCGAGTGCACCGACAACACCAGCGGCGTGGAGAGGCCGGCCAGGAGCAGGTACGCTTTTTCGTAGTTGCGCCAGTGGCGGTTCGAGCCGGTCCAGCCAAGCGAGAACAACCCGTAAAAAATCTGGGCAACCTTGTTGCGCAACCGTGCGGCGGGCGCAGCCACCTTGCCGGCGACTTTGCGGAAGCGATCCCGCATCGTGGCCAAGTCGGGGATCAGGCCCATGTACCAGAACAACACCGACACGGTGAAGTAGGTGGAGACCGCGAACACGTCCCACAACAGCGGCGAGCGGAACTGCGGCCAAATCGAGTTGGCATTGGGAATCGGGAACAGCCACCAGTCAAACCAAACACGGCCAACATGAATCCCGGGGAAAATCCCGGCGCACATCACCGCAAAAATCGTCATCGCCTCCGCCGCGCGGTTGATCGAGGTTCGCCATTTCTGGCGCAGCAAAAACAGGATGGCAGAGATCAGCGTGCCGGCGTGCCCGATGCCGATCCACCATACGAAGTTCACAATGGCCCAACCCCATGCGACCGGGTGGTTCAACCCCCAGACACCCACCCCGGTCGAGATCAGGTAAATCAAGCCAAGCGGGAGCCAGAGTGACGTGAGGCCACTGATGGTAATGGCAATCCACCACCATCTTGGCGTCTTGTCCTCGATGACGTTGGCCACCGTGTCGGAGAGCCAGCCAATCGAGCGCTGGTTGGCCACCAAGGGCTCGCGCTCCAGTTCCACCGGAGGCGGCGCGATCGTAACGGATGAAGGAGCCGAATGGTCAGCCATCAGTGCTTGGCCTCCTTCTCATGCCCCTTGGCTTCCCCGTGTGTTGGTGTCGCACCGCCGAAAACATTTCCGTGGTTCTTCTCGTTGTACTCCGTGACGGAATTCGGAATCTCATAGTAATCCGGCATGTTCACATTCGGATTCCTGAGCTTGGCCAGGTAGGTCGTTCGCGGGCGCGTGTCCAGAAAACCCAGTACGGAGTAGTTACGGTTTTGCCGCTTGAGCCGGTAAACCTCGCTCTCCTTGTCCGAGATATCGCCGAACGCGATGGCGTCCGCCGGGCAAACCTGCTCGCACGCCGTCTTGATCTTGCCATCCGGCACCTTGACGTTGTCCGTGTCCCTCGCCGCGACTTTTTGCTCAATCTTGCCCTGCTGGATTCTCTGCACGCAGTAGGTGCATTTCTCCATCACGCCGCGCATGCGCACCGTCACGTCCGGGTTCTTCGAGAGCTTGATCAAGTCCCACTCGGGATCAAATTCGCCGTTTTCTTTCTTGCCGTCGTCCAGCCCCGGCACACTCCCCCGGGAGGGATCCTTGTACCAGCGCACCAGTTCCCACTCGCCGTTGGAACTCTTGTTGCCGGGATGGAGCGGGCTGTTGTTCAGGTCGTTGTCGTCGTTGAAAAAGGTTCCCGGCTTGCGCTCGCCATCCTCAACACCAAACGGCCGGCGGTTGTAGTCGTAGTAGTTGAACCGACGCACCTTGTACGGGCAGTTGTTCGAGCAGTACCGGGTGCCAACGCAGCGGTTGTAGGCCATGAGGTTCAACCCCTCCTCATCATGCACCGTGGCGTTCACCGGGCAGACACTCTCGCAAGGCGCATCCTCGCAGTGCTGGCAGGCAACACCCTGATAGCTCACCTGCGGGTTGTGCTCATCCCCCGAGAAATAGCGGTCGATCCGAATCCACGACATCTCCCGGCCAATGGCAACCTGATGCTTGCCGACAATCGGTATGTTGTTCTCGCTCTGGCAGGCCACCACGCAGGCGTCGCAGCCGACGCATGTGCCGAGGTCGATCACCATCCCCCACTGCTGGCGCTCCTCGTCCATCTTGCCGGGGCCGTTACTTTCCCCACCAAAGGGCTTTTTGTAGGGCGATGCGGCGAGGTCTTCGTCTTGATCTTTCTCCCAAGAATAACGCGCTCCCTTCTTGGGGATGTGCGTCGTGTGATGGGTGCTGTCCAGGTCGAAGTGATCGACGAAATCCTTGTGGCCGACGAAGTCGTTGGCGTTGCCCTCGCGTATGACCGGTCGGCCATCCATAATGCCCTGCTCCTGAGTGCAGGCGACCTCGTACGTCGCGGATGGTTCTTTTTTCGTCAGCTTGGCTCCACCGGCGAAGTGCGCCCCGCTCGAGGTCCGCGCCCGATAGGCGTTGAACCCCGCCACGCCACCGACCCGGCCAAGCCCGCGCCCGTAACCAAGCGCCACGCCGACGACGTTGTCGGCCATGCCGGGCAGCAGCCAAATCGGCCCTTCCAACTCCTTGCCGTTCACTTCGAGCTTATAAACTTTTTGATAGAACCGGCCGGCGTCGGATTTGAACCCGAAGCGCCCCGGCAGACCGCCGGACTTTTTATTCAGTTCCTCGAAGTCCAACTCCTCCCTGGCCACCTCCTCGCCCAGCAATTCGCGGGCGGTCTGGTAGCTCATCAGCAGCACGTTGTCCCACACGATACGGGTGACTGGATTCGGAGTCTCGAGTAGCCAGCCGTTGTTGCACCAGCGGCCATCGTCCATGCTGTGGTCGCGATAAAAAGTAACCTCGTAATCCCCCTTGCCCGGCACTTTCACCGGCTTGGCACCGTCTTCCCACGCAGCTCGCGTCGCATCCCAGTCATACCCCCGGCTCTCCACCGCGCTCGCGCTGTCGGCGAGGAATCCGTCGTGCAAGAACTTCTCCCATTTAGCGTCGCCTGAGCCGGCGATGCCATCAAATGTCTTGCGAACAATCTTGTACGGGTCGCTCTCGGTGCCACCGATCCGCGCCAGCACTTCCAGCTCTGTCATCCCGCCAAAAAGAGGAGCGATCAACGGCTGCACCGGCACCAGCGTGCCGTCGCTCGTCCGGGCATCGCCCCACGACTCAAGATAATGCGCCGCTGGAATGTAGGCATCAGCACCTTGGGCGGTCTGGTCAATATAGTAGCCCTGTCGGATCACGCGGCCGGCTTGCTCAGCCAGCTTGGCCCATTCAATATCCGCCGGTGCGTTGTAGGCAGGATCACCGCCCAATACCACGAGGTTGTCTCCGTCGTTGAAACGCAGCTTCAAGTCGGCGATGGTGCCGTTCCCGCTTGGGTTGGCTTTCTGCAACAGAAGCGTCGAGCCCACATTGCCAAGCAGCTCGTTCATCGCCATGGCGGCCAAATGCACTTCCTTGGGCTGACGGTACCCGGCCACGACCAGCGTCTTGTCGCCGCGCTTGGCCAAGCGGATCAAGTCCTCAACGCACTGGCGCACCCACTTGGCTGTGTCGGCCTTGGCCTCGCCTTCGACGGCGTGGCTCTTTGAAAAGTCTGTGTTGAGATCTGCAGCAAAAGCCCTGAGTTGGCTGATACCGTCCTCAGCACCGTCCAAACCAATCCCCTCCAGTGCTTCGGCCAAGGCCAACGCGGCCACCCGAATCACGCTGCCGGTGGGAATGCGCAACCGGTGATCGGCGTTTGTACCAGTCAGCGTCAGCAAACCCTCCACCGAGTAGAGACGGTTCATCGACTCCGCAGGGTTCTCCTTGTGATCGTCCTTCACGCGGCGACCATCGGCAAAATCGCGGATATGTTGGAACGCCGATTCCTCCGTACCGAGGAAATCGCAGTCGAGCGACAGGATCGCCTTGGCCTCGTCGAGTTTGTAGTACGGCTTGACCCCTGGACCAAAAGCAATGTCAGCCGCCTCTGCGTGGACAGAGAAGTCGATCGGCTCGTACTCGTAGAAATTGACGCCCTTGGCCTTCAAGCCGGCGACAAGGCGCGCACGGGACGGCGAGCTGCTCTGCTCCATCAGCACATGCGTCGTGCCGTTGGCCAAGCCGTCGAGTTGCTCGAGCACCTTGGCCTTGGCGATGACTTTCAGGCTCTTCTTCTTTTTATCGCCCTTGCCCTCCGTCTCGGCCAACTTGAAATTCAGTCCGCGATCCGGGTCGTACAGGCTCAGGATCGACGCCTGCGCGTACTGGTCGGTTCCCCCGTTGCTGCCGGGAAACTCGGCGTTGCCCTCCACCTTGACCGGCCGGCCGTCGTACGACTTGGCTACCAGCGGAATCGCGCTCCCGCGGCTCGGCATCGCCGTGGCAAAGAATTGCGGCGAGCCGTGCACGTAGTTCTCCGGCATCTTGGAGAACGGCAGAATCCTGTGCTCCGGCCTACGGCAACCGCTCACTCCAAGGCCCGCCAACGCAAACGAGGCGGACATGATTTTCATGAAGTTCCGGCGTGAAACCGGGTCGTCGATCAAATCCACACCCGACGGAAACTCCTTCTCGACGAATGCGCGGAGTTCCGGCGAATCGGCTTTGTGCTCAAGGCTGCGCCAGTAGCGTGGGCCACTCTTTTGCTCGTTTGTGAGAATTAAATTGTCGTTCATCGATGGCAAGCGGAGCAGTTTTCAGAGGTTTTAACGTGCCACTCCTTCACAAAATTCCTGTCTTTATTGGCTGGATCCTTCGATCGTTCATACGCCAAGTCGGTAATTTTATCTAAGGGACGCAACCTCTTGTTGGGATCGCCGGACGTGATGTTGACTTTTTGGCCGACTTCTAGACTGTTTGTAATAGAAACCCCGTTGAGTTCGGCGAGTGCCGAAGCTGTGAGTCCATACTGTTTAGCAATAAGATCAAGCTTTTCTGGTTTGCCATGTTCATCCATTTTGACAATGTACTTCTTTGGCATAAGCTCTCGATGGCAATCCAAACAGAACGTCATGCTGAACTGCTTCTCGTGCCGAACCTCGTCCATCTCGTCGATCCGGCCGTGGCACTCCACACAGCTCACGCCCCGGTTCACATGCACTGAGTGGTTGAAATAGACGTAATCCGGCAGCTTGTGAATCTGCACCCACTCGACCGGCTTGTTCGCGTCCTTGTAGCTGGCACGCACCGGTTCCAGTTTGGGATCATCGGCCCTCACCGCGCTGTGGCAATTCATGCAGGTGTCGGCCGCCGGCACGTTCGAGTACCACGACTTCTCCACCCCGTCATGGCAGTACCGGCAGTCGAGACCCAACTGCTTCACGTGAATGGAATGCGAAAACGGCACCGGCTGGGTGGGTTGAAACCCGACCCGGGTGTACTTGGGCGTGAAATAATAGTTCAGACCAGCCGTTACCACTCCTCCAATGAGTAAAAGGCCAAATATTATTTGGCCCGGTAACCTGTTGGTCCATCTCGGAAAAACGTCAGACATCCAACAAAGCGCGGTAGTTTATTGATGACACAAAGCTCGGGCAAGCGAATTAGTGAATTATTTCACAAGCGGTCGCCTCTCCGCATTTCTCCGTGGCTTTTTCCACATCGAATCCTGATCCAAACTGGCCGGGCTCAAGCGTGGAGGCGAGGGCCGGAATCGAACCGGCGATAGAGCTTTTGCAGAGCCCTGCCTTACCACTTGGCTACCCCGCCAGCCAGCGGACGCGGCATCTTAGGGCTCAATCGCCGCCATTCAAGTTTTTAGTGAAACAGGAATCACTTTTGGCATGCAAAACGCCAAAAAGATCAGACAAGAAGATCGGAGATGACATCCGGTTCGTTAACACCCACGAGCCGTTCATCCAACCCGTTCTGCCTGACAGACAGGCGAGAACAGTCTAGACCAAGTAAATGTAGCAACGTTGCATGCCATTCCGGCACACTCACGGTTTTCTCCACCGCTTTTAGGCCAATTTCATCCGTGGACCCGTGGGTGTAGCCGCGCTTGAGCCCGGCGCCAGCCATCCAGGTAACCATGGCGTTTTTGTTGTGATCCCGGCCTGAGTTTGCCTCGTTTTTTTTGCCATCCAACTGTGCAATCGGCAGGCGACCCATCTCCCCGCCCCACACAACGAGCACCTCATCAAGCAAGCCGCGTTGCCGAAGATCAGTCAGCAACGCCGCCGTTGGCTTGTCGGTGCGCTCGCACGCGCTGTGCAGGCCTGACTTCAGGCCGGTGTGGTTATCCCAAATCTGCCCGTCAATGAACAATTGCACGAATCTCACATCTCTCTCAACCAATCGTCGCGCGATGAGGCAGCGACGACCGTACGAGTCGGTTTTGTCCTCGCCGATGCCGTACATGGCCTTGGTGGCAGAGCTTTCCTTGGACAGATCGAGCGCCTCGGGGGCCTCAAGTTGCATGCGCGCGGCCAGTTCGTAGTTGGCGATCCGCGCACCCAGACGGGGCTGGTGAGGCCGACGCCCCTGGTGAATCCGATCCAGTGCGCCAATCAAGTCGCGTTCGATATCCATCATCTGATCCGGAACATCCTTGCCGGGATGAAGGTCCAGCACCGGCGCACCGGTCGATCTAAAACGGGTGCCCTGACAAACGGGCGGCAGATAACCAGACTGCCAGTTTTGAGTGCGGTTGATGGGCGGCCCCTTGGGATCTTCAAGGACCACGTAGGCCGGCAGGCTTTGGTTCTCGCTGCCAAGCCCGTAGCTCACCCATGCGCCCAACGTCGGGTGTCCGGGGAACAACCGGCCGCTGTGGATTTTGAACAACGCCGGCTCATGTGTGATGCTCGTGGTGTACATTGAGCGAATCATCACCACTTCGTCCACGCATTGCGCAAAGTACGGCATCACCTCTGCCACCCACATACCGCTTTGACCATGCTGTGCAAATTCAAACGGGCTCCGCAGCAACGCGCCGGCAGACTGCGGGTTCTCCACTTCACCGGCGATTTTGCTGAAGTAGGATTTGCCGTGGTTGCGGGTCAACTCCGGCTTAGGGTCAAACAGATCCATCTGGCTCGGTCCGCCGTTCATGAACAGGTGAATCACCGCCCTGGCCTTGGGCACAAAGTCGGGCCGACGCGGTTTAAGATCGAACACCTGTCCAGGCGCAGTTCCATGCGCCACCCCAGACTTGGCCCCGTACAGGTCCCCGCCCAGCAGCGACAACAACGCCGCCTGGCCAAGCCCGCCGCCCATGTGCTCAAAAAAACGTCGGCGTGACGTCGTGCCTGTCCTCGGTGCGTTCACAACTCAAAAAAACTAGTCCACATAAACAAACTCTGCAGCATTAAACAGCGCATGACAAAACGCCCGCAGCGCCTGTGTTTCGTCGCGGTTGGCTAGGGGGTCAAGTTTGCGCTTGGCCAAGTCGATCTCCTCCGCGCTTGCGTCGCGGCCAAGCGCCAGTCGAAATGCATGTCTCATTTTCTCATCGATGCCGCCTGGCTTTTCATGGCTCACCCGCTGCGCAAACGCATTGGCCAAGCGGCGCAGCAACTCATTGTTCATCAGGTGCAGCGCCTGGGTGACCACGTTTGATTCCGGCCGTTCGACACAGTTCGGACTCATCACCGGCAGATCAAAACTGGCCAGCAGCGTCGGCACCTCGGTTCGTCGCTGGCGCAAGTATACACTGCGCCGCCAAGTTCCGTCTTTGGGCTTTGCCATCACAAGCCCCTGCCCGGAAACATCGACCGGGTCAGCCGGACCGAACTGCTCCCAACGCATTCGCCCCGCCAACGCCAGCATCGAGTCGCGCAAGACCTCGCCCTGCAAACGGAGAAGCGACATGCGCGACCATAGTTTGTTTTGAGGATCCGACTCCATCCGTTCAGCGGAAACTCGGGACGTTTGCCGATAGGTGCGCGAGGTCATTATCAGTCGCTGCATCCGCTTGATGCTCCATTCGGCCTCGACGAATTCCGTCGCCAGCCAATCGAGCAACTGCGGGTGGCTTGGCCTTTCCCCCGCCTTGCCAAAATCACCCAGCGTCCGTACCAAGCCCCGGCCAAAATGATGTTTCCAGAGCCGGTTCACCATCACCCGGGCCGTTAACGGGTGATCGCCTGTCGTCAGCCACTTGGCAAAAGCCAACCGGCGGCCAGTCTTGCCGCTTCCCGGCCATGGCGGTTTTGCACGAAACGTTTCTCCGTGGGAAACCAGCGCCCTTGGCAAACCCGGCTCGATCAATTCACGCGGCTCCAAATAATCACCGCGGTTGAGCAGATAGGTGGGCGACGGCTGGCCACGATCCCACAGCGCCCGCACCATGGGCTGCTCGATTCGTTTTTTTTCAGCCGCTTCAAGTGCCTTCTTTTTGCCTTCCTCATCCAGTTCCTTATTGGCCTTGATCGCCGCCACTTCGGCATCCACCGCCGCCTTGTTTTCACGCCAACGTTTCAACTCCTCCGGATGACCAAATGGCAGGCGCCGCTTGCTAGGGCTCAGCCAGTCGTGCTCGTCGAAGGCACCCTTGAAAATCGCCCGCAGCCTGAAGTAATCCGCCTGCGACACCGGATCGAACTTGTGCGAATGGCATTTGGCACAATGTAACGTCAAGCCCAACACGGACGAACCGAGCACGCGCATCTCGTTGTCGATGTTGTCCTGCCGGTCCGGAACGAAGTTGGTGATGTTGGCATTCGTCCCGTCCTCGACCATGCGTAAAAAACCGGTCGCCACCAACCGGTCGAGATGTTCCTCTGTGAACGCGTCGGCATCCTCATAATTCGCCAACTCATCGCCGGCAATTTGCTCCAACAAAAACAAGTCATACGGCTTGTCCGAGTTCAAAGCACGGATGACATAATCGCGATAACGATACGCCCACGGCCGCAAAGTGTCAGCGTGCTGTATTCCTTCCGAGTCGGCGTAACCGGCAAGGTCGAGCCAATATCGTGCCCAGCGCTCACCGTAGGCGGGTGATGCCAGCAATCGATCAACCAACTGCTCATAGGCATCCGGGCGCTTATCCGCAACAAACGCATCAACTTCCTCGGGCAAAGGCGGCAAGCCGATCAGATCAAAGTAAACCCGCCTAGCCAACTCGTGCTTGGGCGCCTGCCCGGCCAACTCCAATCCTGACTTAGTCAAGCGCTCGGACACAAACGCGTCAATAGGATTGGCCACAGCCTCTTGGCCAAGCGCAGGCACCTCCGGACGCTTGGGAGATTGAAACGACCAGAACTGACGATCCTGATCGGATATCAGTGGCTCCCGTGGCCGCTCAGATTCAGCCACTGGCATTCCGGCGGCAATCCAGTCGCGAATGGTTTCCAGTTCCCCCTCTCGCACCGGCTTTACACTGGCTTTGACCAGATCCCGCTTGGGCGGCATTTCACCCTTTGTGATTTTCTGGATCAGCAGGCTGCCATCGGGATCACCCGATTTTACAACCGGCCCATCCTTGCTTCCCTTCAGCAGCGACTCGACCGTGCGCAAATCCAGGTCCGCCTTTTGTTCCTGCCGACCATGACACGCCGCACAGCGCAAATGCAGGATGGGAAGCACATCGTGTTGATTGACCGGTTCCGCTACGCTATCGGCTTGGCCAAGCGTCCGCAGAACAAAAATCAACAGCAACAGCCTGCCAACGAACTCAACCCTGTGCTGTGACGCAAACATTTTCAGTAAAGCAACTTGGGTAACGCAGCCCAGCGTGAATGTCCAGTTGCATCCCTGCCAGCTGAATGCTACCGCTGTCCAGGCGGTAAAATGAAGATCACTGACATCGAATGCCATGTCCTGCTCGTCCCCGACGTCCGGACCGATGCCACCTCCTCGGCACAGGACGACATCGTCGTGTTCGTGCACACCGACGAGGGGATCACCGGCGTGGGCGAAAGCGACGTCAACCCGTGGATCGCCCGAGCCTGCATCGAGGCTCCCAGCACACACTCCATGGGCCTTGGCCTCAAGGAAATGCTTATTGGTGAGAACCCACTCGACACCGAGCGGCTATGGCAAAAACTTTACGTCGGAAGCTGCATGAATGGACGACGCGGCGCGGTCATCAACGCCATCGGCGCCATCGATATGGCCCTTTGGGATATCAAGGGCAAAGCCGCCGGCAAACCGACGTGGCAACTCCTCGGTGGCACCCCGCGCGACGCCATCCAACCGTACGCCTCCCTTCAACCCAACGGAAACAGCTTTGAGGAATATCGCGACTCACTCGTGGAATGGGTGTTGCGCGCCCGCGACATCGGTTTCCGAGCCGCCAAGCTCGAGATCACCCTGTTCGGCCCCTACAACCACAGCGGCATGAACGAGAAGGACGAAAAAGTCACCGAGGTCATCGCTGCCTGCCGTGCCGCCATCGGCCAGGACTTCACACTGTTGGTCGACGTGCAATACGCCTGGGATGACGTTGAACGCGTGCTGGCAACCACCCGCGACTGGAAAGACCTAGGCGTGTATCTTCTAGAAACCCCACTATGGGTGGATGACCTCGAAGGCTATGCCCGCTTGCACGACGAAAGCAGCATCCGCATCGCCGCCGGCGAATGGCTGACCACGCATCACGAGTTTCGCGACCTGTTGGACATCGGCAAAGTCGATGTCGCCCAACCGGACGTCGGCCGCGTCGGCGGGTTCACCGAGGCGATGAAAGTCTGCGACATGGCCGCCGAGCGCGGACGGCAAATCATCCCGCACTGCTGGAAAACCGGGATCAGCATCTCCGCCAGTGCCCACCTCGCCGCCGTCACACCCCATTGTCCATTCTTCGAATACCTCCCCGCGGAATTGACCGACTCAAAACTCCGGCAGGAACTCGTTCAGGACGACCTGAAACTGGTCGATGGCAAACTGGCCATCCCACAAAAACCAGGCCTCGGCATCGAGGTTAACATGGACGCCTTACAACGCTTCAAACAGGACTAGAAACCGTTGGGTTGCCGGATCGCCTCTAATGTTTCCTCCGAGCCACGACCGCTTCGGGCAGGAACATCGAGGTCCACTCGATGGCGGCCAGGCGGTCGTGCCGGTTGCCGCCCTCGAGTTGGAACCGCCCATCGGCCTCACGCATCAGCCTCGCCTGGCCAAACAACGCCACCACCCGGCGGGTGTGCAGCATGATCCGGGGGCGTTTTCGGCACGCCGGCTTCATGCGGCAGCCCTCCCTTCCGCCTTGGGCTCAGCTTCCGTCGTCCACAGCCGCATTCGGGCGAACCACCAATTGGCCACGTGCTCGGGCGCTTTGCGCTCGATTCGCGAATGGCGACTGGCTACGCGTCCGCCCAGCGAGTTTCCGAGTTGCAGTTCCATCTGCCCCCGGACCGTCGTGTCTTGTCTCTCCATCGTTTTCATGTTCGTAGAAGTTTTGCACCACCAATGGCAGCAACGGGGGAGAGCCTAAAGAGACATGTGGGACATACATGGTCCCATCGAAAACTTTTTATTGGATTTTTTTTCATGGGGGGCATGCGCCTCGCGTGCGCTCCCCGCTTGGCAAGCGCTTGGTTTTAGAGAAGTTTCTGCTGGCCGCCCTTGTTGAGCGACTTGAGGCCAAGCTTGTTGAAACTCGCCTCGGTGGCGACCCGGCCTTGCGGCGTGCGGTTGAGGTAGCCCTGCAGAATCAGGTACGGCTCGTACACTTCCTCGAGCGTGTCCGGCTCCTCGCCGACCGCCACGGCCAGCGACGACAAACCAACCGGCCCGCCGCTGAACTTGACGATGATCGCCTCGAGGATCCGCTTGTCCATCTCGTCGAGGCCGTCCGCATCGATCTCAAGCATGGCCATCGCCTTGTCGGCTGTGCCGCCGTCGATGCGGCCGTCGCCCTTCACCTGCGCGTAATCGCGCACACGGCGCAGCAGGTTGTTCGCGATGCGCGGCGTGCCCCGGCTGCGGCGCGCCACCTCGGCGGCTCCGTCGGTGTCGATCTCCACGTTGAGCAACCCCGCGGATCGCCGGACGATCGTTTGCAGATCGTCGGCCACATAGTAGTCAAGCCGCTCGCGCACGGGAAAGCGCGTCAGCAACGGCGCCGTCAACAGGCCGCTCCGGGTCGTCGCACCGATGAGCGTGAACTTCGGCAGATTCAACCGCACGCTCCGGGCGCTTGGCCCCTGGTCGATGATGATGTCTAGCGTGAAATCCTCCATCGCCGGATAAAGATACTCCTCGATGTTTTTTTGCAACCGATGAATCTCGTCGATAAACAGCACATCGCCCTGGTTGAGGTTGGTCAACAAGCCGGCGAGGTCGGCGGCCTTCTCGATGATCGGGCCGCTGGTGATTTTCATGTCGCTGCCCATCTCCCTGGCGAGGATGCCGGCGAGCGTGGTCTTGCCGAGGCCCGGCGGGCCACTGAGCAGGATGTGGTCGAGCGCCTCGCCGCGCTGCTTGGCCGCCTCGACCGCGATGCCGAGCCGCTCCTTGACCTTGAGCTGGCCGGTGAAATCGGCGAACACTCCCGGGCGCAGCGTCCCCTCGAGGGCTGCGTCCGGCTCCGTCAAAACATCGGTGATCATCCGATCGGCCATGCCTTGAAAAGACTGCGCCAAACTGCCCCAAAACCACAAGGCAATTTAGGAATCGGAAGAAAAACAGACTAAAAACTTGCCAGCCGCCGGGGTTTTCGGCTCAATGCCCGGCGCATGAATAATGTTTTCGTGAACAGCATCCTCGCCATCACCGGAATGGCCGTCGTCATCGCACTCGGCATCCTGAACCTTGTGTCCACCCCCTCTCACGGCATGGCACTTGGCTTGGTGGGGCTTGTGTTCAGCATCGTTTTGCTCGGCGTGCTGACCGTGCTTTACAATAAAAAACCGGCGGCGGCTTGGGCGGCGTTGATTGCTGGGACGCTGCTGCTTTACCTCGTCGGCGGCCCGCACCTCTTCACCTTCAGCCTGCTCGGCTTCACGTGGGCATTCGCCAAAATCGGCTGCCTCTCAACCGAGCACTGAAAAACGAAACACACTTTCCAAAGGCCGCGAAACCTCGCGGCCTTTTTTATTGGCCCAGCCAACTTTGAAACACCGGGGCGGCGGCGAGTCGCTTGGCCAGGCGCTCGTAGCCTTGCGTCAGCGGGTGGCTTGCGTCGGCGAACTCGTCGCTCGGCAATGCTTCCGGCACGACAACACGAATCCCTTCCGCTGACAGCCAAGCGGCGACGGTTATGCGAAAGCCGAGATACTTTTCCCGCGTCGCGTCGTTCATCATGTGTTCGTTCAACGGGCCAACGACGACGAGTAAATCACTTCCCCTGCCCTGCAGCCGCTTGGCCAAGCGGCGGAACGCCTGCCATTGCAACGAGCTCTCCGGCGTCACCCATTCCATGTTGACTTGGCCCGACTGGTTCGCCGACCACGCCTTGTGCCGCTCGCTGGCCAAGCCGCGTTTCGCGCTTGGCAACTCGGCGGATAACGGCACGCCGACCGGCAGCCGGTACGTGTTCGGATACGTCGGCGGAAACTTCCCGTCGTCGGCCAGCGTCCACTCGGGAGCGGGTTTTTGCCCGAAGTAAGTTTGCTGCAAATGCCGCACCCAGCTCAATGGCTCAAGCCGCCGCTCGAGCGCACGGCCCAGCCGCGTGTCGGTGTCCACCCGGTAGCACGGGATGCGCGGCGTGAACTGCGGCACCAGCGCCGGGTGGTTGAACACTTGCTCCTTCGCAAGTTGCATGTCGGCCTCCGGGTCGCTCATCCACAGCAGATTGCAATGCAGCAGCACGCGGCGGTTGGCCAATGCGCCGCCGTGGTGCTCGACCAAGCCCCACAACGCGAGCGGGTACAGCCCGTTGATGCCGGCGTTGGCGAACGGTTTCCCCGTCGCGTCGCCGAGAAACCGCGACAGAGTGCCGTCGTGCGCCGTGTACTCGCCCCACACCACCGAGTCGCCAACCACCGGGATGGCGTCCGGCGGGAGTTGATCGAGCCAGCGTTCGTACAGCCAGTAATCGTTGCTCAACTCGTACGGCACGCGGTAGTGCGGCACCGGCGCTAACGACTCGAACGCCGTCCATGCCTCCGGCAACAGCCAAGCAAAGCCAAGCGACAAACCAAGCGCGCACAACCACTGCCGCGCCGACAATTGAACGGCGGCGGAGTCGTCGGGGGTTGGCTTGGTTTCGTGCGTCATCAGAATTGGAAATAGATAAACGGCTCTCCGCCGGCCGGCGCGAACAGCAGCATCCAAAGAATCATCGCCACCGCCAACCCGACCTTCACCACCGGCTTCTCAAGCCAACCACGCAACGGTGACTCGTAAACAAACTGGTAAACCCAAACCGAAACGACGAGCAACAACAGCAACAACGGCATCTGCGGGTCGGCCCAGCCGGTGGTGAAAATGCGCTGGAGTATTTCCACCGCTTGACCAAGCGACTCTGCCCGAAAAAACACCCACGCGAAACAAACGAACGCAAACACCGCCAAGCGCTTGGCCAAGCGCGGGCAACGGTCACGCCACCAGGCAACCTGCTCGAGGCCACGATTGGCAATCAGCCCCAAGCCGTGCAGCATACCCCAAATTAGAAACGTCCACGCAGCCCCGTGCCACAGCCCGGAGACGACGAACGTGATCAGCAGATTGCGCCAGAGCTTGATGCTGCCGACGCGACTGCCGCCGAGCGGGATGTAAACGTAATCGCGAAACCAGGTTGAGAGACTGATGTGCCAGCGCGACCAAAAATCGGCCAGGCTCACGGCGAGGTACGGGTTGCGAAAATTGAGCATCAAGCGAAACCCCATGCAGCGTGCGGCACCGCGCGCCATGTCGGTGTAGCCGCTGAAGTCAAAATAAATCTGCCAACCAAAGGCGAACGTCGCCAGCGCCAGCGCCGCCCCGCCCTGTGTTGCGACGTCGCCATAAACGCGATCAACGTACGGGCCAAGGTAGTTGGCCAGTGCCACCTTTTTGAACAGCCCGACGAGGAACAGCGACGCGCCGTCGGAGACATCGGCAAGTGTCACGCGCGGAATTTTTGCGAATTGCGGGAGCAGATTTTTTGCACGCTCAATGGGCCCAGCGACCAACTGGGGGAAAAACGTCACGAACGCCGCAAAGCGTACGAAGCTCGGCTCTCGCGCAATGATGCCCCGGTAAAAGTCGATCGTGTAGCTCATCGACTGAAACGTGTAAAACGAAATACCCACCGGCAACACATACTCCCAACCGGGCGGCATCAGCGACTCGGCGGACGGCAGTTGACCCGCGCCGAGACGGGCCAGCAGGGTGTTCAGGTTTTCAATCGCAAACCCGGCGTACTTGAAAAAAACCAGCACCGACAAATTGTTGATGATGCTGATCCACAGCCAGGCACGGCGGCTACGCAGCCAATGCCCCACCGCCAACACCACTGCGAAAAAACCAACCGCAGCTGCCAATCCACCCCACCCACCGGGTGCCATCAGGCCAACGACAACCGCGCCAACGAGCACCACAACGCTTGCGCTCAAGCGCCACCCCGGCTTGGCCAGGCGCGGGCCGCGCTCCATCCAGTCGACGATGAAGTAGTCGAGCGCCGTGGAATAAAAAACGAGCAGCAGATAGTACGGATGCCACCAACCGTAAAAGACCGCCGAGGCGAGAAGAATCCAGTGCAACCAAAACCGGGTCGGGCGCAGCGCCCAAAACCCGACAATCGTCACGATGAAAAAAATGAAAAACGTCCAGGTGTGGAAAAGCATGGTCTACTTTTCCGGGGACGACTTGCCCAGGAACGACTCAACTTCGGCAGCCATCACGCGGCGCACGCAGCGGAAGCCGCAGTAGTCGGTGAAGAAACAGGCGTCGGTGTCGCCTGTGCGCTGCCCCTTGCGAAACGAGGCGCGGCACATCGAGGCCGAGGCCTTCCACGAGCCGCCTTTCATCACGCGTTTGGTGTCAGCGATGCCCTCCGCCGGGCCAAGCGGATCGTGGGCGGGACTGCTTTTGTAATAGTCCGGAGCGTAAACGTCCTGGCACCACTCGGAGACGTTGCCGTACAGGTCGTGCAGCCCCCACGCGTTGGGTCTGCGGGTGCCAACAACATGCGTGCGCTTTCCGGCGTTGTCGGCAAACCAGCCATTGGCCTTGAGCTTGGCCACGTCGCCGAAGCTGTACAACCGGCTCGAGCCGGCACGGGCGGCGTACTCCCACTCGGCCTCGGTGGGCAACCGATAGCCGTTGGCGTTGAAGTCGCACGGCCAGCCCGGCTTGGCCTCGTCATAGCACGGCGTGAGTTCCTCCATCAGCGAGCGTTCGTTGCAGTAGAGCTTGGCTTCGCGCCAGCGCACACGCTCGACCGGCTTGCGGCTGTCATCCTGCCAGCAGGAAGGGTTCGGCAACTGCGCCTTGACGAACAAGTCGTGAGTGACCTCGAACTGATCCATCAGGAATGTGCCCAGTCGCACCTCGTGGCGTGGACGTTCGTCGGCCTCGTGCTCGTCGGAGCCCATCTGGAATGAGCCGGCCGGGATGACGATCATCGACACGCCGCTGGCGGTGGTGACCAACTGCGGCTCGGCCGGTGATGACTGGGCCGGGCCACAGCCGTTGGCCAAGCCGAGCGCGAGCAGGCCAAGCGCACCGGTAAACTGCTGCAGGGTCATTTGCTCGGCGGCAGAAACCAGTCGGACTCCTTGTTACTGTAACCGTTGCGAGTGAGTGGCTGCCAGTCGTAAACCGGCTTGTGACCGATGGTGACCGAGCCGCCCCTGGCCACTTTCACTGCGAAAATATCCCAACCCTTGGCGTGGACGCCGACGATCTCGCAGGCGGCCTCGTAGGTGCCGGGCTTGGTGATGTCGCCCTTACCATTCGGGCCCCGACTAAATGAGAGGAACCGGCCGTCGGGCGACCAGTCCACGTGGTAAATCTTGTTTTGCTTGTCGAAGACTTGAAAAACCTTTTTGCCGAGCTTCGGGTTGTCGGACTCAATGTCGATTGGCACGACGGCCAACTCGTGATCGCCCGCGCCCCATGCGATGTGTTTGCCGTCCGGGCTGAAGGTCGGGCGGCAGCCGTCGATGCCGAGGTTGATGATCTTGCTGCCGTTGGCCTCGATCAACAGGTTGGTGTGGCGGTGCCCCATGCCGGCGTGAACGGTGGCGACGATCCATTTGCCGTTGGGCGCGTAGCTGATGTTGTAAAGGTGATGCAACGGCTTGGTGTTGACGTGCTCGCGTGTGTTGCCGCTCGGCAAATGATGAAAGCTAATGCCCTTGGTGTAATAATCTGTCACGTTGAACTTCGGATATTCCTGCGGCAGGAAGGCGATGGTCTGGCTGTCGGGCGCCCAGCATTGCTGGCGTGCGCGGTCGGTCACTTTTTTGCGGCCGGTGCCGTCGGAGTTCATCACCCAAAGGCTGCGAACCGTGGCGCGGCCCTTGCCGGAATCGACGAGGAAACATATCTTCGCGCCGTCCGGCGACGCCTGTGGATACAACTCGTTGACGTCGGGCGTGTTTGTGAGGTTGGCCGACGACTTGCCGTCAGCCGACGTGACGAACAGCTCCCAGTTGTTGTTCGCGTAAACCTCGTGGACGAGCCTGAACTTGCTGCCGGCCAGTTCCTCTCGAACATTTCCGGCCTGCAGAGTGAGCGCCTGAAAAAGCACGACGCCGAAAAGGAGCGCTGATGTTTTTGGGTGTTGTGTTGGTTTCATGTAACAGCGTTTATTTTTTGCCGCTCTTCATAATTTTCGTGATGGCGGTGACTTTCTCGGCGGCTCCCGGCTCGCCCTGATTGTCGGCCTTCTTGGCCCAGTCGAGCGCCTTGGCCAAGTCCCTGCCCAACCCGCCGAGCCCCTCGAAGTAATAGGCCGAGAGATTCATCTGCGCACCGGCGTTCCCGGCCTCGGCCCCCCCGGGTGTAAAACTCACGGGCCCTGGCCGGGTCTCGCCGGGTGCCCAAGCCCTCGTCGTGAAGGTAGCCAAAGTTGTTGAGCGCATCCACATTCCCCAGCGCGTCGGCTTTGCTGTACCATTTCAGGGCCAGCCCGTAGTCCTGCTTCAGGTCAATCGACCCGGAGGCGTAAAGGTTGCCGAGATCGTACTGGGCCGCCACGTTGTCGCCACCGAAAAAACGGCCGTCGGCCAACTGCCTCGGCTTGCCCCCGGACAACAGGAACACCGGGAGCGGCGCGGCGGGGCCGGGGCGAAGCACGATCTGCAGTGCGCGGTCGGCGTGGGGCAGGCGCATCGGCTCGAGCGGCGGCGCGTCCTTGAGGCGGAATTCCTCGACGCTACTTTCCTGACCGTCCGTGTCAAAAAACCAGATGAAATGAATCACGCCTTGCGGCTTGGCTCCGCCGAAAACGGCGATGTCCAGCAGGAGATCATCCCCGTCGCTGCGTATGTCGGCCACGGTGATGTCCACCGGCTTGACGGAGTCGAACTGGCTGTAGAAAACAAACTTGCGGAGGGTCACCCCATCCCATTCGGCCCGTCGGGAGTTACCCCAGTCGATCTCCGGCTCACTCTTTGCGGAGACGATGGAGGCTGCGCTGAATCGAAACGGGCTGTCCTGTTTGATGCCCAACTCGGATGCCGGCACGCGAACGGTCACCCAATCGCCGGCGGCTTTTTTCAGTTCCACAACGGCCTTGCGGTAATCCTGCAACACGCCGTCGCCCCGGGCATGGATTTCCCCGAGATTGGCCAAGGCCATGGCGCTCCCGGCGCGGGCCGCCTTGCCGTACCACTGGAGGGCCAGCGCCTGGCTGGCCTTCACGCCCCATCCCTGTTCATGGAGGATGCCCAGCGCGTTCATGGCCATCGGGTGGTTCTCGAGGCGGGCGGCTGTCTTGTAGAGGGACACGGCCCTGGTCAAGTCGCGTGGTACCTGGTTTTCGCCGGAGCGATACATTTCCGCGAGACGGAAAGCGGCGTTGGCATCACCAGCATCGACCGCTTGGCCAAGGCGGTTCGCCAAGGTCTCCGCGCTATTGGGATCGGTGGGTTGCGCCATGGCCGGGTGAACGGCCAGGAACAACCCGGCCAAGCCAAGCCCAATGCGGGCTGCATGGTTGCGAAGCGTTGCCACGCCGTGAGAGTATCCCTTGCCACAAACGGCTCAAGTGAAAAACCCCGCTTGGCCAAGCGACAAAAAAGGCCCGTCAACCGACGGGCCTTAAAAAAAGTTGAAAGATAAAGTTACTTTTCCTTTTTGGATTCGCCGGTATCGGCTGATTCCTCGGCTGATTCCTCGGCAGGAGCTTCGGCTGATTCCTCGGCTGATTCCTCGGCGGGGGCTTCGGCTGATTCCTCGGCGGGGGCTTCGGCCGGTTCCTCGGCAGGAGCTTCGGCTGATTCCTCGGCTGATTCCTCGGCGGGGGCTTCGGCTGATTCCTCGGCGGGGGCTTCGGCCGGTTCCTCGGCCGGTTCCTCGGCGGAGGCTTCGGCGGGAGTGTCTCCGCTGGCTTCCTCGGCGGCGGGAGCCTCTTCCTCGGTTGCTGAAGCCTCAGGCGTTTCAGGCGAATCCTCGGCCTTGTCCTGCGCGGGTTTCGGCTTGGCGGTGGTCGAAGGTTTTGCCTTGGCCTGCTCCTCAAGGGACTCATCGACCCACATCAGGATGGCCATCTGCGCGGCATCCCCCTTGCGGGCGCCGGCGATCTTGACGATGCGGGTGTATCCGCCCATGCGATCCTTAAACTCCGGGGCGATCTCATCAAACAATTTGTGGACCACATCGTGTTCCTCTCTCCATTTCTCCCGTAGATCCTTGCCTTTAATCGCCTTGGCGCCGGAGCCTTTGCCTGGAGTCGTGTGGGTTCCGTGGAAAAACTTTCGCTGAGGCGCCCTCAACCGTGCGGCAGCCAGGCGACGATGGTGCAGGGTGCCTTTTTTACCAAGGGTCACCATCTTTTCGGCAACAACACGTGCCGCCTTGGCCTTGGCCAGAGTGGTTTTGATTTGACGTTTTTTGATAAGGCTGCACACCAAGTTGGCGAGCATCGCATTGCGGTGCTCCCCGGTGCGGCCCAACTTGGCAGTTCTTATTCTATGTCGCATGGCTTACGGCTTGGCGGGTTGTGGGTTATTCTTCCTCCTCCAACGGAGTATCCTCGAACGCTTCCGGCGGGGCTGCCGTGGGCAGGGTGTCGAGAAGGGACGCGTCAATCTTTTCGCCGAGGCCGAGTTCGTATTCCTTGAGCTTCTCCTTGATCTCGGTGAGCGATTTTTTGCCGAAGTTGCGGTACTTGAGCATCTCGGATTCGGACTTCATCGCAAGGTGGCCCAGGGTGGTGATGTTGGCGTTGTTGAGGCAGTTTGCCGCGCGGACGCTCAACTCGATCTCGTTGACGCTGGTGTTGAGCAGCTTGCGCGAGGCTTCGCGATCCTCGTCCTTGACCTTGGCGTCCTGCTCAAACTCGAAAGTCTCATCGTTGATCCCAGTGAAGACGTTTAGGTGGTGCGCCAAGATTTCGGAGCTCTGCTTCAAGGCCTCGTCCGGGGTCATGCGGCCGTCGGTGAAGACCTCGAGCACCAGTTTGTCGTAGTCGGTGCGCTGCCCGACACGCGCGGCCTCGATCGCGTACCGCACACGGGTGACCGGCGAGAAGATGGAATCGATCGGGATCACGCCGATGGCCTGATCCGGTTTCTTGTTGGCGTCGCCCGGAAAGAAGCCGCGGCCCACCAGAACCTCCATCACCATGTCGACCTTCTTTTTCTTGTCGGTGGTGCAGATGATCTGTTTCTTGTTGACCACCTTCAGGCCCGGAGGCAGTTCCAGGTCGCCGGCGGTGATTTTGCCCTCGGCGGTGAAGCTCAGGCGAACTTCCTGGGGTTCACGGCTGGTGTGGCGAAACTTGATTTTCTTGAGGTTCAGGACGATGTCGGTGACGTCTTCGACGACCCCCGGCACGGTGGTGAACTCGTGATCCGCCCCCTCTATCTTCACAGAGGTGATGGCCGCTCCCTCGAGCGAGGACAAAAGCACCCGCCGGAGGCAGTTGCCTATGGTGTGGCCGTAGCCGGTTTCAAACGGCTCCGCCTCGTACTTGGCGTAGGTGCCGGTCGAATCGTCCGACTTCTTCAGCTTGTTTGGTTTCTCGAAATGACCCAGTCTTATTGGCATATGTTTTTTATTTTTAGAGCAATTTTAACCTGGCCCCGTCACGATTATTCCCGCTAATGCGGGGCCCATATAATTGCTTATCCAGCCTCCCAAGAGGCCGGAAGTTTAGCGGGAATAAAATTCTACAATGGTTTGTTCATCCGCGATGGGCTGTATCTCATCGCGTGTGGGCAACCGCAGCATGGTGCCCTTGAATGCGTCCTTCTCCAGTTGCAGCCACTCGGGCACCACCCGGCTCGTGGAGTACTCCAGGTTGCGCGTGGCCAACTGCCGTGAGCCACTCGTATCCTTCACCTCGATCACATCGTTGATCTTGGCCGTGTAGGAGGGAATGGTCATCTTGCCGCCGTTCACCATCACGTGACCGTGGGAAACCATTTGCCGCGCCTGGGCACGGGTGGCTCCGAAGCCGAGGCGGTAAATGACGTTGTCCAGGCGGGACTCAAGCAGTTGAAGCATGATCTCACCCGTGACACCCCGGTGCCGGTGGGCCTTGTCGTAGATGGAGCGGAACTGCTTTTCCATCAACCCGTAGTAGAAGCGGAGCTTCTGCTTCTCCATCAATGCCAACGCATAGTCGGTGTACTTGCGTCGCGCACGGGGCCCGTGGGTGCCCGGCGGATAATTCTTGCGCTCGAGGTACTTCGACGGCCCAAAAATGGGAACGCCGAATCGCCTGCTGATCTTTACGCGTGGACCTGTGTAACGTGCCATGCCTTAAATTCTTGGTTAAACTCTGCGCCGCTTCTTCGGGCGGCATCCATTGTGCGGTATCGGGGTGACGTCCCGGATAGACGTGATCTCCAATCCCACCGCCTGCAAGGCGCGGATGGCGGATTCACGACCCGAGCCGGGCCCCTTCACTCGAACCTCGATCTCTTTCAGTCCGTGAGCCATGGCCCGGCGAGCGGCGTCCTGCGCGACTTTTTGAGCAGCGTAGGAGGTGCTCTTTCGAGAGCCCCGGAAGCCGTTTTTGCCGGCTGTGGACCAGGCAATCAGGTTGCCCTGCTTGTCGGTGAGTGAGACGTGTGTGTTGTTGAAAGTAGCCAGAATGGTGGCGATGCCCGAGTGAACGTTTTTCGACTTTTTAGCCTTGATGACCTTCTGCGGAGACGGGTCATCGCTGGTCAACAGTTCCTGGGCAGAAGGCGCAGCCACACTGGTGTCCTCTTCCTGTTCAGAATCTGAATCATCCTTTTTGCCCTTGGCCTTGGTTTTTTTCTTAGCCTCGGCTTCGTCCTTGTCTTCGGGCTTGGCCTTGGCCTCTGGTTTAGCTTCGTCCTTGTCTTCGGGCTTGGCCTCGGCCTCTGGTTTAGCTTCGTCCTTGGCCTCGGGCTTGGCTTTAGCCTTGGCCTTGGCCTTGGCTTTGGGCTTGGCCTTGGCTTCGTCCTTGGCCTCGGCCTCTGGTTTAGCTTCGTCCTTGGCCTCGGGCTTGGCTTTAGCCTTGGCCTTGGCTTTGGGCTTGGCCTTGGCCTTGGGTGCCGGGGTTTCCTCTGCCGGGGCGGCAGCAGGGGTTTCCTGCTTGGCTTCCGCCTCGGGCTGCTGGGCCTCGGGTTGTTGGGATTTGTTTTCTTCGTCAGCCATAATGGTCAGCTATAAAATCAATTAATGCCGGTCTTGGCATTTGGATTGCGTTGCGCGCCCACGGTTTTCTTTTTGCCTTTGCGGGTGCGGGCGTTAGTTGAGGTGCGCTGGCCCCGAACCGGCAGGCCGCGCGCATGGCGCAGACCGCGGTAGGACTTGATGTTCTGCAATCGCTTGAGGTTCAGGCTGCGCTCGCGGCGCAGATCGCCTTCCACGAGGTAATCGCCCTCCTGAATGACGTGAACGATCTTGGACAGTTCTGTCTCGTCGAGGTCCTTGGCACGGGTGGCGGGCTTGATGCCGGTTTTCTCGACGATCTCCGTGGCGATCTTCGGCCCGATGCCGTAGACGTATCGCAACGCAATGTCGATGCGCTTGTTTGGGGGGATGTCGACTCCGATGATTCTTGGCATGGTCTGGTTCTTTCTATCAGCCCTGACGCTGCTTGTGCCGGGGGTTGGATGTGCAAATGACACGGACCACGCCCTTCCGGCGTATGATCCGGCAGTGCTCGCAAAGTCGCTTTACTGATGCGCGTACTTTCATTTTAAAAACTCGTTACTATTCTTTCTCAAAAACCACCACGCCGTTGCTGAAATCAGCAGGCGAGATTTCCAAATTCAACCTGTCGCCAAGCTTGACGCCTGACACTTGTTCCCGTTGTCCCGACAACACCCGGGCAAACACCCGATGGCCATTGGCCAACTCCACCACGAAGGTCGCCGGAGGGCGGTGTTCCCTCACGATTCCCTCGGCTCGGATGGCAGATTTTCCGGGCATGTCAAAATCTCCGGCCCACCGTCGGTCACGAGGATGGTGTGCTCATAATGAGCGGATGGCAACCCGTCCCGGGCAACCACCGTCCAGTCATCCTCCAGCACCTCGACGTGTCGTTGGCCAAGGTTGACCATCGGCTCGATGGCCAGCGTCATCCCCGGTTTCAAGACCGGGGAGCGACGGCTGCCATCATCAAAATTTGCTATTTGCGGCTCTTCGTGGACTTTTTTGCCCACGCCGTGCCCGACAAATTCCCGCACGATGCTGTATCCGTTGGCCTCGACACAACTCTGGATCGCCCGTGAAATGTCCACGACCTTTTTTCCGGGCAGCGCTTGGCCAAGCCCGTTGTACAGGGCTTTCTCGGTCACTTCCATCATCCGCTGCACGGCGGGGTCGCATCCGCCAACGGCCACCGTTGTGGCGTTGTCGCCAATGTAGCCATCGTAGCGCACCCCGACGTCGATGCTGACGATGTCACCAAACTGCACGCACCGCCCGGAGGCCAAGCCGTGCACGACCTCCTCGTTGACGGAGATGCAAATCTGGCAGGGATAATTCCGGTAGCCAAGGAAGGCGCTCTTGCCACCGTAGTGGCTGATGCGCTCCCCGGCATACTGGTCAATCTCCAGTGTGCTGATGCCCGGCTGGACAAAGGCGGCCGCTTCGCGCAGCACGGTCGAGGCAACCCCGCCGGCCAAACGCATGGCCGCTATCTCATGATCTTTCTTCAAGTGGATCATGTTGTCTCCGGGCACCTTCGCACCCGTTCCAGAGCCAAGCCGCGGCTTGGCCGGTTTCTATCAAGGAACAAACCGCTGGGGGCTTGTCTCACCACCAGCGTCAGAAGCGGCCACGCACACGGCCCTTCCGTAAAAATCCATCGTAATGCCGCATCAAAAGATACGACTCCATCTGCCGCATGGTGTCGATCGTGACACCCACGGCAATTAAAATACTCGTCCCGCCAAAGAACTGGGTCACCTGGTACGGGATGCCTCGCCATTGCCCCAGCAGCATCGGGATGAGGGCGATGATAACCAGGAACGAGGCGCCGGCAAAGGTGATGCGGCTCATCGTCCTGTGCAAAAAGTCACTGGTCGCCTTGCCCGGCCGGATGCCGGGAATGTAGCCGCCGTTTTTCTTCAGGTTATCGGCGATCTCAATCTCGTTGAACGTGGTCGCCACCCAGAAATAGGCGAAAAACATGATCATCATCCCGTAGGTGAAATAATAGAACGGATGCCCGGGTTGAAACCAAGCCGCCGCCCGGACAAAGAAGTCGCCGTACGAGCTCAAGGCGTTTAACACCATGCCGGGGAACATCAGGATGGCCTGGGCAAAAATCAGCGGCATCACGCCGGAGTAGTTGACGCGCAGCGGCATGAAGGAACTCCCGCCGGCGTACATCTTGCGGCCCACCGCGCGTTGCGCGTGCTGGACCGGCACTTTGCGCTGGGCTTGAGTCACCGCGACCACGCCGGCGACGACCGCCAGCAATAGGATCACAAGGAAAAGTCCCTCAAAAATGTTTCGTCCCTCAGCAGCGCCGCTCCAAGGAAAATAGTCTGCGCCTCGACCAACCCACCCTGCGACCACGTTGAGGTAATGGATGACCTGCGCCCCAAACATGTCCCAAATCATCGGCAACGCCCGTGGCAAATCCGCCACGATGCCGATCATGATCACAAGCGACACGCCGTTGCCAATGCCCCGCTCGGTGATCTGCTCGCCCAGCCACATCAGCAGCAGCGTCCCGCAGGTGAGCGCCATCATGGTCTGTAAATGGTACCAAAAACCGGGGTCAAGAACCAAAGCGCCACCGGTCCAGCTTCCGCCAAACACCGTCGCGGGACTCAGCCAGCCAAGCGACATGACATAGCCCTGGCCAAGGCAGAGAAACAGCGTCATCACCCGGCCAATCTGCATGATCTTCACCCGGCCACCCTCCTCGCGTGAGAGGCGGGAGAGCCTGGGGATGATCGGGCTCATCAACTGCAAAATAATCGTGGCACTTATGTAGGGCATGATGCCCAGACCGCCAATGGAGCACCGCTCCCAAGCGCCGCCGGTGAACATGCTGTACATGCCCATGAAACCAATCCCACCCTGGCTTTGCTTCTCGCGCAGTTGGTCGAAGTAGTTTTGCAACTCCACCCCGTCCAGCCCCGGAATGGGCACCCAAGCGATCAACCGGCAGACACCCAGCACGAGTAGCGTGAATATAATCCGCTCCTTCAGCTCCGGAATCTTGAAGCAATTCCGGAAGCCGGCAATCATGCGGGTTATGTGGTTGTCACTTGCCATGGATTGTTTTTATCGAGCGATCAGATATTAAAATTATTTCCGGGAAGATGCCGCGCTGCCCTTGGTTGCCTCCTCGCAGGAGCCTCCCTTTTCCTCGATTGCTGCCTTGGCGCCTGCACTGAAGGCGGCCGCACAGACGGTCAACTTTTTTTCCAGTTTGCCACGGGCGAGAATCTTGACCCCATCGCCGCGGCCGTTGACCAGGCCGACCTTGCGAAGCTCTGCCTCATCCACCCGCGCGCCTTCCTCAAACTGGTTGAGGCTGTCGAGGTTGACCGGGATGTAAATGGTGGCAAAACGCTTGTTGTTGAACCCCCGCTTGGGCAGGCGGCGGATCAGCGGCAACTGGCCACCCTCAAAACCGGGCCGGGTGGATGAGCCGGAACGCGAGCCCTGGCCCTTTTGGCCGCGGGTGCTGGTGTGACCTCCCCGGCCACTGCCTGGGCCGCGACCAATCCGCTTGCGGCGGTGCTTGGATCCGGAGGCTGGTTTTAAATCGTGCAGTCGCATGTCTCGTTTATGGTTTTTATTCCGCGGCAACAGCCGGTTCTTCTGCGGCCACCGGCTCGGCAGCGGCGGCGGGTTCCTCGGCGGCGGGTGCTTCAGGCTCCGGTACGTTTTTGCCCCGGGCTTTCATGACTTCGTTTCGGTCGCGCAACTCCAACAGGCCGCCGAGCGTGGCCTTGGCCAGGTTCACGGTGTTGTTCGAGCCAAGCGACTTGCTCAACATGTTGCGCACGCCGGCCAGTTCGCAGACGGCCCGAACGGTCTTGCCGGCGATGATGCCGGTACCGGCGGAGGCCGGGCGGAGCAGCACCTTGGCTCCGTCGTATCGGCTGAGGACTTCGTGCGGGATGGTGGTGTCACGGAGAACCACGTTCACCATTTGTGTGCGGGCATTTTCGCTGGCCTTGCGAATGCAATCGGCGACCTGGTTGGCTTTCCCCTGCCCCATGCCAACCTTGCCTTTTTTGTCGCCCACAATCACCACTGCACTGAAGCCGAACCGGCGACCGCCCTTGACCACCTTGGCCGTACGGTTGATGCAAAGCACTTTCTCGGAGAAGCCGTCATCCGGCTTGTCGTTCCCGCCGAAACGGCCGCGTTGGCCACCGCCGCCCTGGCGCTGGCCGGGGCCTCCGAAACGGCCGCCACCGCCACCCTGACGCTGGCCGGGGCCTCCGAAACGACCGCCACCGCCACCCTGACGCTGGCCGGGGCCTCCGAAACGGCCGCCGCCGCCCTGCCCTTGGCCCGCTTGGCCAAGCGCTTGGCCCGCGCCTTTTGTGGCGGGTTTCGCTTCGGCGGGTTTCGCCTCGGCCGGTGCCTGCGATGCCTCGGCGGAGGGAGCGTTCTCGTTTTGGTTGGGTTCTTCTGCCACGGTTGTCCTTATAGTTTCAATCCTGCTTCGCGGGCCGCTTCGGCCAAGGCCTTGACTTTCCCGTGAAAATGGGCGCCGCTGCGGTCGAACACGGCTGTCTCGATGCCGGCCGACTTGGCCGCCTCGCCTGCCAGTTTGCCGATCTCGACCGCACCGGCCGCGTTGGCGGCCAGGCCGTTGGCCGACTTGGCCCGGGTGGATACGGAGGCAATCGTGTTGCCCGCATCGTCGTCGATGAACTGGACGTAGATGTTCTTGTTGGTGAAACGCACGCTCATGCGGGGGCGCTCGACGGTGCCCACAATTTTTTTGCGGATGCGCCACCGGCGGCGTTTCATTAAATCACGTTTTTTATCAGCTCTCATTTCACCTGCCCCGGCTGAACCGCGGCGTCTCAAAAATTATTGTACCGTTTTGCCTTCCTTGCGGCGGACGCGCTCGTCGGCGTATTTCACGCCCTTGCCCTTGTACGGCTCCACGGGGTAGAACCCGCGCAACTCGGCAGCCACCAAGCCAACCTTCTGCTTGTCGGGCCCCTCGATGGTGACGTTGGTGTTCTTGTCCACGGTCACTTTCACCTGGTCGGGCAAATCGTACTTGATGGGATGTGAGTAACCGAGGTTCATGGTGACGGTGTTGCCGTTGACCAGTGCCTTGAAGCCAACCCCGTTGATCTCGAGTTTCTTGACGTATCCCTCGGACACGCCCACCACCATGTTGTTGAGCAGCGAGCGGCCCAGGCCGTGCATCGCCCGGGCTTCCCGGTCATCCCCGTCGCGAGCCACCGTCAGCATGTTTCCCTCCTGGGAAACGCTCGTGCGGCCGGGCATGTCCATCTCCAGCTTGCCCTTGGGGCCCTCCACCGCGACGTGATTGTCGGCGATGGCCACCTTGACCTTGTCCGGCACCTCTATCAATTTGCTCCCAACTCGTGACATCTTTTTTCGTTCTGTTACCAGACCTTGAACAGCAGTTCTCCGCCGAGGTTTTTGCGGCGTGCATCGTGCCCGCTCATGAGGCCCTGCGGGGTGCTCACCACGGCAATGCCCATGCCGCCCAGCACGAGCGGAATGTCATTGGCCGAGGTGTAGTGGCGCAACCCGGGTTTGCTGATCCGTTGCAGCCCGGTGATGATACCCTTGCGACCCTGAAACTTGAGTTGGATGCGAATGTTCCGCTTGACGTCGCCCTCGACGTTGAACGATTCCAAGTACCCCTCGTCCTTGAGGATTCTCACGGCGCTCTCCTTGATGGTGGAGTGCGGCACGGAAATCTCCGGCTTCAACGCCAGGTTGGCATTGCGGATACAGGTTAATAAATCAGCGATTGGATCCATATGTATTTCCTTACCAGCTGCCCTTGGTCACACCGGGGATCATCCCCGACCGGGCCAATTCCCGAAAAGTCAGGCGGGACACGCGGAACTTGCGGAGGAACCCATGGCGCCGGCCGGTGACCTCGCAACGGTTGACCAGCCGCACCGGGCTGGCGTCACGCGGCAGCTTGGCCAAGGCCTCGTAGTCGCCGCTGGCCTTTAACTCGGCCCGCTTGGCCGCATACTTGGCCACTGTCTTGGCCTTGCGCTTGTTTCGCTCCATCCAGGCTTTTTTTGCCATATCTTCCCTATTTACGGTTGCCGTCGAACGGCATCCCAAATTCCTTCAACAATTCGTAGGCGTCGTCATCGTTCTTGGCGGTGGTGACGATGGTGATATCCATTCCCTGCGTGTGCTTGACCTTGTCCACGTCAATCTCGGGAAAGATGGACTGGTCATCGATGCCGACGGAGAAATTGCCAAACCCGTCAAAGCCCTTCGAGTTGATCCCGCGAAAATCCCGAATCCGGGGCAGCGCGGTGGCAATGAGCCGATCCAAAAACTCGTACATCGTCTGCCGACGAAGCGTCACGCGACACCCGGTGGTCATGCCCTCGCGCAACTTGAAGTTGGCAACGCTGACCTTGGCCTTGTTCAACGTGGGCTTCCGCCCGGTGATGGTGGTCATGTCTTTCAGCGCGTCGCCGAGAACCTCTTTACCCAGTTCCGGGCTGACGCCCATGTGCACCACGATCTTGTCGATCTTGGGCACCTGGTGAATGTTCCCGTACTTGTCCAGGCCCCGGAGCTTGGTACGGATCTCTTCCTGATATTTTTCCTGTAATCTGGGGATCATTCTTCAGTTTCAGCCTTGTCGTCAGCCTTGTCGTCAGCCTTGTCGTCGGCCTCTTCGGTTACAACGGCCTCCTTGACCGTCCGGTTTCGCAGATAGCGATCCTCGCGCATCACGTTGGACCAGTGGATGGTTCCCTCGCGCTCGGCGATTTCACCCTGCGGTTGGTCCTGATTTTTGCGGATGTGCTTCTTGACCATGCTCAGTCCCTCGACGACCACACGCTCGCTCGAAGTCAGGACATCGATCACCTTGCCGTTCGCCCCCCTGTCCTCTCCGGACAGGATGTAAACTGTGTCTCCCTTTTTAAAGTGCCGCTTGTTGCCCATTTAAATTACCTCCGGCGCCAACGAGACGATTTTCATGAATTTCTTTACCCGCAACTCACGGGCCACCGGCCCGAAAATACGTGTGCCGCGCGGGTTGCCATCCTCGTCAATGATCACGATGGCGTTGGAGTCAAACTTCAGCACGGAGCCGTCGGAGCGGCGGATGGGCGACTTGGTGCGAACCACCACGGCGTTGACCACCTCGCCTTTTTTCACGTTGCCATCCGGGGTTGCCTCACGGACGTGGGCCTTGATCACGTCGCCCACGGAGGCGGTGTCCTTGCGGATGCCCAGCACTCCGATTACCCAAGCCTTTTTGGCCCCGGAGTTGTCGGCTACATTTAATCTGGATCTTAGCTGTAACATTTCCGCCTTGTCTTTCCTGCTGCCCTAAGCGGCTGCTTCCGCCTCCTTGGCTGCCACGGCCCGCTCGCCGCTCTTCACGATTCTGAGGAGCCTCCAGCGCTTGGTCTTGGAGATCGGCCGGGTTTCCATAATCTCAACAAGATCGCCCACTTGGGCCTCGTTTTTCTCATCGTGCGTATGAAACTTGCTGAACTTGGTGATGATTTTTTTGTAGAGCGGATGCGCGATCCGCCGGGAAATTTTCACAACGACCGTCTTGTCCATGTTGGAGGAGACGACCACGCCCTCCCGAACTTTCCGGTGGCTGTTGCGTGCTGAAGTTGTTGTTTCTGTCTCGGTCATTGCCTTCTTAATTTGTTGCCACTTCCTTCTTGACGAGTCCCACGGCCTTTTCCCTGCCCTTGGCCTGGATTAGTTCCGCCATTTCCCTGTTGGTCAGGCGGGCTTTATTCTTGTTGAACACGGCTCCTCCAACCTTCAGCACATCCTTGCGACTCAAGCCGCGCTTGGCCAAGCCGAGCAGTGCTGCGGCCACGCCGTCCACTGTAAAATCCTTCACCCCTTTCAGCGCCGTTGCCAAGTTCTCCATCGCGTCCTTCCGGCCGATCTGCGTGACTCGCGTTTCGATGCGGGCGATGTCACGCCGCAACTCACGCAGGCGGATCGGTTTCTCCAGTTGGCTGGTGGCTTTCTGAACCTTGAGGTTGAACAATTCCCTCCGGAGGTCACGGCCCTGGGCCGCCAACTCAACTTTTGTCCTATCACTGATCTCCGAAATATTCATCCTGCTACTTTCACTTTAATCACGCTCGGCAAACCGGCAGCGTACCGGCATCTTAGCCGCCGCTGAACTCAACGCCTCGCGTGCCACGCTTTCCGGCACGCCTTCCACTTCAAACAACATTGTGGCCGGCCGAACCACGGCCACCCAGTGATCCACGTTGGCCTTGCCCTTGCCCATCCGCACTTCCAACGGTTTTTTGGTCACGGACTTCTGCGGGAATATCCGAATCCACATGCTCCCTTTGCGCTTCATACCACGGGAGATCGCCACACGGGCGGCTTCAATCTGGGTGCCGGTGATCCAGGCGCGCTCCAGTGACTGAAGGCCGTAGGAGCCGAACGACACCTTGTTCCCCCGCTGCGCGACGCCTTTCCGGCTGCCGCGGTGCATTTTGCGATATTTAACTTTGTTGGGTAGTAAAGCCATTCCGATATATGTTTAACCGTTGCCGCGCGGGCCCATCGGCCGCCTTGGCCGGGTGTCACGCCTTGGCCCCCGCTTGACGCGATCGGCCTCTTCCTCGGCGGGATCCTTGCGGCAAATCCAGCATTTCACACCGATGACCCCGTACTGGGTTGCGGCCTCGGCAAATCCGTAGTCGATATTGGCCCGCAACGTGTGCAGCGGCACTGCACCTTCCCGCGTGTTTTCTACACGAGCAATGTCGGCCCCATTCAGGCGGCCGGCCACGCGCAAGCGAATGCCAAGCGCACCCATGTCCATCGTCACCTGCACGGTCCGCTTCATCGCGCGCCGAAACGCCACGCGGCGCTCAAGCTGCATGCAGATGTTCTCGGCGACGAGTTGGGCGTCTAGTTCCGGGTTCTTGACCTCGGCGATCTCAACATAGACTTCCTTGCCGGTCATCTTGCTGAGTTCCTCCTTGATGCCGTCGATCTCGGCACCCTTGCGCCCGATGACCACACCCGGCCGGGCGGAGTGGATGGTGATCCGACACCGACTGGCGGCGCGCTCGATCTGAATGCGCGGCACGGCGGCGGCCTGCAGTTTACTCTTCAGCAACTGGCGAATCTTGTGATCCTCCACAAGCAGCGCGCCGAAATCCTTCTTGTTGGCATACCACTTGGAGCGCCAATCCTTGTTGACGATCAGGCGGAATCCAATTGGGTTGGTTTTTTGTCCCATACAGGTTCGTTAAATTTGATCCGTGAGCACGATCCGAATGTGGCAACTCCGCTTAAGGATCGGGCTGGCCGAACCGCGAGCCCTCGGGCGCCAGCGTTTCATCGTCGGCGCGTCTCCCACGGTTGCCTCTTTTACATAGAGCATCGTCTGGTCGAGCTTATGGGTGGAGTCCAGAAAACTCTGGTAGGCGTCGATCTTGGTCTGGCTGCTCCGGCGCGTCTTCTTGCTGTTCGTGGAGCTGACTTTTTGCTCCAGTTCAGAGATACGATTGCGCAAATCCTCCGCGTCCCACTCGTCGGCAATATTCTCCGCGTTGGCCATGGCCGACTTGAGGGTCTTGGCAACCAAGCGCGCGGACTTTCGGGGAACAGCCCCCAGGAGGGCGCGGGCCTCCACGGCGTGCATGCCCTGGATCTGCCGGGCCATCTCCCGCACTTTCTGCGGGGACATCCGAACTCCTTTTGTGACTGCCAAAACTTCCATTTATCCGCCTGCTTACTTGTTATTGCTTTGAACCGTGGCCCTTGAATGTGCGTGTGTGCGAAAACTCACCCAGTTTGTGTCCCACCATGTTTTCGGTCACAAACACGGTCAAAAAGGCCTTGCCGTTGTGCACCATGAATGTGTGCCCGACAAATTCCGGGGCGATTGTCGACCGGCGCGACCATGTCTTGATCGGCTTTTTCTTCCCGTCGGCATTCAGCTTCTCGATCTTGTCGAGCAGGTGCTGCTCCACAAACGGTCCTTTTTTGATCGAACGTCCCATGTCTGTTTATTTCTGCTTCATCGGCCGGCCGTCGCGGCGAACCAATATCCAGCGGTTGGATGGTTTATACTTGGGCCGCGTCTTGAAGCCCTTGGCCAGGACTCCCCATGGCGACATCGGGTGCCCACCTCCCGAGGTGCGGCCTTCGCCACCTCCCATTGGATGATCCACCGGGTTCTTCGCCACGGCGCGCGTGATCGGCCGCTTGCCCTTGTTGCGCGTCCGGCCCGCCTTGCCGATGACGATCTTTTGGTGATCGGCGTTGCCCACCGAACCCATCGTGGCAAAACACTTTTCGTTTAACTTCCGAATTTCCCCCGAGGGCAGCTTCACCTGCGCATAACCGTCAGCCAACGCCATCAGCGTTGCGGACGTCCCGGCGGAACGAACCATTTGGCCACCCCGTCCCGGACTCATCTCCAGATTGTGAATCTCCGAGCCGGAGGGGATCTTGCCCAATGGCAAAAAGTTTCCGTTTTCAACCGGAGCCTCCGGGCCGCTCATCACCTTGGAGCCCACCTCGAGGCCGTCCACGGCGATCATGTAGCGCTTTTCCCCGTCCTCATACTGGAGGAGGGCCAAGCGGGCCGAGCGGCAGGGATCATACTCGATGGCGATCACCTCGGCTGCCATGCCGTGCTTGTTGCGCTTGAAGTCCACGTTGCGGATCTTCTGCTTGTGCCCGCCACCAATGCCCCGGGCGGTGATGCGGCCATAGCTGTTGCGTCCGCCGGTCTTCTTCTTCGTCTTGACCAGACGCTTCTCAGGCTTCGTTTTCGTAATCTCCGAAAACGACGAAACTTTCATGTAACGCCTCGACGGCGTTACAGGGTTGAAACTCTTGACTGGCATACAATCTAGGTGCCTCGACTGAGGCTGTGACGCACCCCTCCATAACTCCCCTGCTCTGGGAAAGCGGGTTTTCGGCGGGTTGCCAAATTTTCTAACCGACCCTTCTCCCGCAGGAAAAGGGCCGGACAACGTAACAATTTTTTTTCTGTGTGCAACCTCTTTCTGAAGTTTTTTTTAAAAAAGTTTTGGCCCGTAACTCCTTGAAAAATGGGGCTGAAAGAGCGCTTGGCCAAGCGGCTGGCCCTTCGGTCTTCCAAAAAGTTTCCAAAACCCCTCCCGGCACCCGTTTGGCCAAGCGATGAAAAAGACCTATCTTATTGGATGACAAAGGCTAAGGTGTGGTACGCTCCAACGCCGGGGATTGGAGAGCCCGGGCACCTCCCGAATTTGGCGAAATCAGCCTTCGTCCCGATGAACAACACGGTTGCCAAGGCTGCTTGTCAAGGTGGCCAACTCCCCTTTTGTTGGCGCAGTAATGCTCCATCGGAGAAGACTCAAACGATGTCCTCCGCATGGCCCGGCACACGTCCGGCGACCTTGGTTTTAACTCGTCTCGGCTCGAATTCACCCGATGAAAAGGTTGAAGGAAAAGCTTGCAAAGCCGGGGGGGGCTATGGTTTTGCTCGCCGAAGTGAGCCCACCGGTTGCCAGGGAGGAGACCCGACGGCTGACATCATTTGGATGAAACTTGATGGACTAATCGCCGCCGCGCACACGCCGATGCACGATGACTTTTCGGTGAACTATGAACGGGTGCCGGCGCAGGCGGAGCACTTGGCCAAGCTGGGGGTGCGCGGCGTCTTCGTCGGCGGCACGACCGGCGAGTGCCAATCGCTGACGACCGGCGAGCGGCAGAAATTGTTCGAGGCCTGGGGCAGCGCGGCGCGGAACAACGGGCAACATTTCGTCGCGCATGTGGGACACAACAGCCTGCCGGACGCACAGGCACTGGTGCGGGCGGCGAGCGGCTCGGGAGCCGACGTGATCTCAGCGATGGCTCCGACCTTTTTTAAGCCGGCCAACGCCGAGGCGCTTTGCGATTGGTTTGTCGAGGTGACTCGACCGGCCCCGGAGATGCCGTTTTACTTTTACGACATCCCGTTGATGACCGGTGTCACCCTCGACACACGTGAGTTTATCGACTTGGCCAAGGAACGGTTGCCCATGTTCGTGGGCGTCAAGTTCTCCAACTTCGACGATGACATGCTGCAGGCATGCGTGCGCAACAAAGGTGGATCTGCCAGCATCCTTTACGGCATCGACCAGCGATTGCTGCACGGGTTGAGCGTGGGCTGCCACGGCGCGGTGGGCAGCACTTATAATTTTGCCGCGCCACTATACCGAAGGATTCAGGCCGCGTTCGATGAGGGTGACCTTGATGTGGCCAAGGCTCTCCAGGCGAAGTCCGCCAGGATGATCAAACTGTTCATGGAGTGCGACTACCTGCCAACGGCCAAGGCGGTGATGGCGTTGGTCGGCATGGACTGCGGCCCGGTGCGCCCACCGCTGCAACGCCTGTCCCCTGCCAGCCTCGACCAGCTTCAGCGCGACCTCGACGCGATGGGTTTCTTCGACTGGGCAGTGAATTGACTTCCCGCTTCCCGGTGCTCACGACTCGCTGCCAACACCCCGACTGCGAAAACCGGACGGCGTCAGCCCGGTGTATTGCAGAAACACGGTGCTGAAATACTGGCTCGAGTTGAAGCCAACCTCGAACGCGATCTCCGTCACCGGCCGCGATGTTTCCGACAGCAACCCCCGGGCGGCCTCCAGCCGGAGCCTCTGCAGATAGTCGTTTGGCGTCATGCCGGTGCTGGCGCGGAACAACTCAAAAAAACGGGAGCGACCGTAGCCGATGTGAGTGACGAGTTTCCCGACGGAGAGAGGTTTGTTCAGGTGAGCGCGCATGTAGTCGATCGCTGCATTCACGATAAACTGCGAGTCCCTTGAGTCCACGGCGCTCAACTGCCTCGCCGCCCCCGAGATCGCCGAGCAGACGTCGATCCGCAAGTCCGCCGCCGAAAGTTCGTCGTCGTTTTGTTTTTTACTGCTTAACTTTCTGTCAAGTTGAGCAATGGTTTGCCGCAAGTCCTGGCCAAGCGGATGCACGGTGAGGCTGTTCGTCTTGAAGTGACGCCGCAACCAGCCCAGGTCCCGGGTTGTGAACGGCGTGTTGCGCGTGGCTCCCCGTGCGTCGAGCGCCAGCACGATGCCGATGAGCGTGGTCGGCATGCGCAAATCCTGCTCACCCCGGTGCATCACACCGGGCGGCACCACCATGAAATGCCCCCCCGCCAACTCGATCGAATCACGATCCTGGAATTCGTAAACCGTCGCGCCGTCCATCACAAAAAGCAGCTCGAACTGGTTGTGCGAATGCCAGGGAACCCGCGACGCGGTGTGACTGAAAATCGCCGAGATGGACTTGACCAGCGACAAACCCACCTTCGCCCCGCTCACGCGGTCACGGATGCCGATGGTGTCAGGCCTTGTGTGAGAATGCGCCATGTTCAAAATAGTCCAACGGATTATTCTGCAAGACCGATTTAAACACTTAAGGCACATTGTCCAGACCTTTTTTGACCAAGCACTGCTAACAACCCCAATAAACCTATCGCCATGTACAAAAAAGAAACAAACCGAATCAAGCGCGGCCTGTCAGCTTTGGTGCTGTCCGCCGCGACTTTCTGGGGTGCCACGAGCGCCGACGCACAAATCGTCATCGACGGCCACTTCGCCGATTGGGACGGCATCAACGCGGCCACCGTGGACGACGCCAAGGACATGGCCGACTCGAGCGGCGACATCCGCCAGATCCAAGCCCACGTCGAGGGCGGCAACCTCCACTTGTCGATGACCGTTGACGGCCTCGCTGCGCCCTCGGTGGACGACACCCCCGAGGGGATGAAGAACCGTTACTACTACCATTGGCTGTTCGACACCGACAGCGACATCGCCACCGGATTCAAAAATGACGCCTACGAGGGCAACCCCACCGGCTTGGCCAAGCCGATCGGTGCGGATTTGGTCGTCCAGTTCGGCTGGCGCGACGGCAAACCCAACGGCGTTTACGCCTACGACCCCGTCGATGACGACGTCCATCTCGTTGATGACTACACCTTCAGCGTCAGCGGCGACACGATCAGCGCCGTGATCGCGCTGTCCGACCTCAAGCTGACCGAAGGCCAAGAGGTTCGTTACTCCGCCTTTCAGGAAGGCGCGAGCGATGGTTGGGCTGTTGACTTTGTCGAGTCCGCCTCGCTGACACTTAGCGGCCCGGTGAGCCCGGCCGCCTCGGTGAACGATCCCGCCGACATGGCCGACTCGAGCGGCGACATCAAAAACATTTCAGCCGTCGTCAAGGGCGACAACCTGCATCTTTCGATGACCGTTCACGGCATCGCCGCCCCGTCAGTCGATGACACCCCCGAGGGGATGAAGAACCGCTACTACTACCATTGGTTGTTCGACACCGACAACGACATCGCCACCGGATTCAAGAATGACGCCTACGAGGGCAACCCCACCGGCTTGGCCAAGCCGATCGGTGCGGACTTGGTCGTCCAGTTCGGCTGGCGCGACGGCAAGCCCAACGGCGTTTACGCCTACGATCCGGTCGATGACGACGTCCATCTCGTCGATGACTACACCTTCAGCGTCAGCGGCGACACGATAAATGCCGTGATCGCCCTGTCCGATCTCAAGTTGACCGCCGGCCAGACGGTCGCCCTCTCCGCATTTCAGGAAGGGGCCAGCGATGGATGGGCCGTCGATTTTGTCGAGTCCGACACAGTAACTCTCGTGAACGCAGGCCTCGCTGGCTTGGCCGAAGTGAGCGATCCCAAGGACATGGCCGATTCCAGCGGCGACATCCGCAGCATTCAAGCCGTCGTACAAGGCAGCAACCTGTTCCTGCGGATGACGGTGGACGGCATCGCCGCCCCGTCAGTCGATGACACCCCCGAGGGGATGAAGAACCGCTACTACTACCATTGGTTGTTCGACACCGACAACGACATCGCCACCGGATTCAAAAATGACGCCTACGAGGGCAACCCCACCGGCTTGGCCAAGCCGATCGGTGCGGATTTGGTCGTCCAGTTCGGCTGGCGCGACGGCAAGCCCAACGGCGTTTACGCCTACGATCCGGTCGATGACGACGTCCATCTCGTTGATGACTATGCCTTTGCCGCCGGCGGCAACTCGATCGAGGCGATGATCCCTCTGGCTGACCTTGGCCTGACACCCGGCCAATTGGTCTCTTACTCCGCGTTTCAGGAAGGCGCGAGCGACGGATGGGCTGTCGATTTTGTCGAGTCCACCCCGCTCACTCTCAAGGAGGTCGGCGGCGGCCGCATGGCGATTGATGGCAACTTCGACGATTGGGTCGCACCCGTTGCCGAGGGCGACAGCGTCTCGGTGGATGATCCCAGCGACATGGCCGACTCGAGCGGCGACATCAAAAACATCTCAGCTCACGTCGAGGGCGACAACCTGCACCTCTCGATGACTGTTTACGGCACCGCCGCCCCGTCAGTCGATGACACCCCCGAGGGGATGAAGAACCGCTACTATTACCATTGGCTGTTCGACACCGACAGCGACATCGCAACCGGTTTCAAAAATGACGCCTACGAGGGCAACCCCACCGGCTTGGCCAAGCCGATCGGTGCGGATTTGGTCGTCCAGTTCGGCTGGCGCGACGGCAAACCCAACGGCGTTTACGCCTACGACCCCGTCGATGACGACGTCCATCTCGTTGATGACTACACCTTCAGCGTCAGCGGCGACACGATCAGCGCTGTGATCGCTCTGTCCGACCTCGGCTTAACCGCCGGCCAAGAGGTTCGTTACTCCGCGTTTCAGGAAGGCGCAAGCGATGGCTGGGCCGTCGATTTTGTCGAGTCAGATGAGTTGACCCTCGTCGGCGGCGCTACTACGGCGTCTGTCACTTCCGTCGATGATCCCAGCGACATGGCTGACTCCAGCGGCGACATCAAAAACATCTCAGCTCACGTCGAGGGCGACAACCTGCATCTTTCGATGACGGTTTACGGCACCGCCGCCCCGTCAGTCGATGACACCCCCGAGGGGATGAAGAACCGCTACTATTACCATTGGCTGTTCGACACCGACAGCGACATCGCAACCGGTTTCAAAAATGACGCCTACGAGGGCAACCCCACCGGCTTGGCCAAGCCGATCGGTGCGGATTTGGTCGTCCAGTTCGGCTGGCGCGACGGCAAACCCAACGGCGTTTACGCCTACGACCCCGTCGATGACGACGTCCATCTCGTTGATGACTACACCTTCAGCGTCAGCGGCGACACGATCAGCGCCGTGATTGCCCTGTCCGACCTCGGCTTAACCGCCGGCCAAGAGGTTCGTTACTCCGCGTTTCAGGAAGGCGCCAGCGACGGCTGGGCCGTCGATTTTGTCGAGTCCGACAGCTTGACTCTCAAGGGTGCTGCTTCGGCTCCTGTGACATCGGTCGACGATCCCAAGGACATGGCTGACTCGAGCGGCGACATAAAGAACATTTCAGCCCACGTCGAGGGCGACAACCTGCATCTTTCGATGACGGTTTACGGCACCGCCGCCCCGTCAGTCGATGACACCCCCGAGGGGATGAAGAACCGCTACTATTACCATTGGCTGTTCGACACCGACAGCGACATCGCAACCGGTTTCAAAAATGACGCCTACGAGGGCAACCCCACCGGCTTGGCCAAGCCGATCGGTGCGGATTTGGTCGTCCAGTTCGGCTGGCGCGACGGCAAACCCAACGGCGTTTACGCCTACGACCCCGTCGATGACGACGTCCATCTCGTTGATGACTACACCTTCAGCGTCAGCGGCGACACGATCAGCGCTGTGATCGCCCTGTCCGACCTCGGCTTAACCGCCGGCCAAGAGGTTCGTTACTCCGCGTTTCAGGAAGGCGCAAGCGATGGCTGGGCCGTCGATTTTGTCGAGTCCGACAGCTTGACTCTCAAGGGAGCTGAGGCCGCAGGCGGCATCGCCTTGGTGGATGATCCCTCGGACATGGCCGACTCGAGCGGCGACGTCAAACAGATTCAGGTTTTGGTGGAGAACGGCAATCTCTATTTGAAGATGTCCGTTTACGGCGTGATGGCCCCGTCGGTCGAGCAGACCCCCGAGGGCATGAAGAACCGCTACTACTACCATTGGCTGTTCGATACAGACAACGACATCGCCACCGGCTTCAAGAACGACGCCTACGAGGGCAACCCCACCGGCTTGGCCAAGCCGATCGGTGCGGATTTGGTCGTCCAGTTCGGCTGGCGCGACGGCAAACCCAACGGCGTTTATGCCTACGATCCGGTTGATGACGACGTCCATCTCGTTGATGACTATGCCTTTGCCACCAACGGCGACTCGATTGAAGCCATGATCCCTCTGGCCGACCTTGGCCTGACGCTTGGCCAAACGGTCGCCTACTCGGCATTTCAGGAAGGGGCCAGCGACGGGTGGGCCGTCGATTTTGTCGAGTCCACTGTGGTTACCCTGAGTCAGGACACGAAAGTGGACATGACGCTGGAAACCTTGTTTGCCGGCAACGCGTACGGCTTCGAAATCCAGGTCATGGACGATGGCGACACCAAGGTCGATGCCGCAAGCGTCGCCGTGTCCGTCAACGGCACCTCCGTCGAAGCAACCGTTGCCCAAGCGGACGGCGTGACCGTAATCACAGGCCAGAACCCCTCCTTGCTACCCGAGGGTGCCAGCCTCACCGTCAGTCTCACGCTGGACGCCGGCGGCGCGACACAGTCCAAGGACTTCGTAATCGGGATAGACGCCTACACGGTTCTTCCGGAAGCACTCAACCTGGGTTCTGCCAAGAAGAAGAGCGGATTCCTGGTGGGTGTCACCCAGATCAGTTCCGCCACCACTTTGCTCCCCAGCCTGCATGAGAATAAGGCGGAACTCGCCGAGAAACAGCTGGCGGGCAAAATGCTCGATCCGGATTACGAGGACGAAGAGGTGCCCTATGTCAATGAAGCCGACGAGGATGCCGAGGAGGAATTCGTCGTTGTCTACGACACCCCTGATGTCATCAACTGGTTTGAACAGGCACCGGGTGAAGCGGGTAATTTCCGCGCCGGACTGGGCTTTGAAGACAAGCCGTTCCCCTTCCTGCCGGGCTGGAATGAAGTGCATGATGGCGTCGTGATCGAAATCCGCGCCTACCTCGAACTCGAAGCCGGTTCACACAAAATCGGCATGCACGGCGAGGGCGGCTGGAAAGTCAGCGGCGGCACCGGTGCCGACGGTGTTTTGATTGGCATTTACGACAACTCCGAGCTTGATCTGGTTCCCACCTACTACCCCGTGAATCAGACCCTAGACTTCGTCGTCACCAAGGCGGGGTTGTATCCCATCCGGATTCTTTGGTTCCAAGACAGGTACAATAAGGCTCCCGGCATGATGTTGGAACTGTACACAGTCAAGGATCGGGCCAAGCACCTGATCAACGACCCCAACGATCCGTTGGCCATCAAGGCCTACCGGGCGGGCGACCTGTTGCCATTCGGCGTTCCGGAAGGAATCGAGTCGGCCGGCCTGACACGCGTTGTGAACGACAAGATCATCTTCGAGACCGACACGGCCAACCAGAACAACTGGGAGCCCTTCTCCAGCGTCATTGGTAACAGTACCTTCGTCGTCGAGGCCAACACCTTCGCCGATCCCGAGGAGGACTATAACCAGCGCTACATGCTGGCTTTCCAGCCGGTGGGCGGTGGCGAGGCCAAGATGGGCGAAGTCTTCCACGGTGATGACGGCAGCCCGTACATTGGCAAAATCAACGGCTCACGCCAGAACGGCAACCCCGGACGCGTGGCTGCTGACACCCGGCCCGGCGCAGTGAACTTCATCGCCGGTGGCGAGGCCTCACCGCACATGTTCGACGCATTCCAGTCCGACGGACGCTGGGATCTGGGCGTGGATCGCCTCGAGGACGGCCGCTACGGTGCCGTGCAGACCTACTCGCTGGATACCGAGACGCTGGCGCAGACACCGCTGAGCAACGCGATCGACGCCATCAACGGCCGCTTGACCGAGGGCACCGCCCCCGGGAACCAGGTTGGACGCTTCGGTGGTGACATGGTCAGCCTGGACGATGGCAACTTTGCCGTGGTGGTGGAGGATCGCTCCGGCTTCCACACCGGTGGGACCGCAGCCACAGCCGTGATCATTGCACCGGACGGATCGATCGTTAAGGAGAGCTTCGTGGTGGCCAGCGGATCGATCTGGTCCAACGTGGCTGCCTTCAAGGGCGGCTGGGCCGCCCGCGTGGGAGGAGTTATTTACTTCTTCGACAATGCTGGCGAGTCGCTGGGCGAATCCAACCAGGCTGACTCCGGCGTTAGCTTTGACGGTGGACGCGGTGATGGCACCCGGATATATGGTCATGTCAACAGCCCCTACCTTTACATGGCCGGTCCGGGTGACGGACGAGTGCAATTGGCCGTCTGGGACTCTCGGGACCAAAGTTTCGTCACGAGCATTCCTGTCAGTGAAGCAGACTACAAGGCTTCCTTTGAACGTGTGAACCTGGCGTCCGACGCCCTGAATCGCGTGGTGGTGGCCTACGAGTCGAAACCCACTGCGGAAGGCAAGGAATACGAACAGCATCAGGTCACGGTTCGCGTGATGTCCTTTGACAGCGAGAACAAATCCTTCTCCTACCTGACGCCGTCGTTCTTCGCCTTCACGAACCAGGCGGCATCAGGGATTCGGACCTTCCGTCCGACCGTGGCGATGACCACCAAGGAGATTCTCATTGCGGCCAAGGGCGAGATTAACAAAGCCAACAACCCCGCTGACGGCGCCGACACCGAGCCGCAGACCACGTTCTACACCGTGTTCAGCCATCCGGATCCGCAGGACGACCCGACCCCGGCAGTTGTGACCGAGCCACCTTCCATAAGCATCCGGCGTGAGGGCGGCAAGGTGGTGATCGAGTGGGTCGGCACCCTCCAGGCAGCGGGAAATGTCAACGGCCCGTGGAGCGACGTGGCCGATGACAGCAGCAGCCCACTGACACTGACCCCGGATCAGGTCGCCCAGTACGCCCGTGCCGTGAGAGAGTAATTGTTATAGTTTGTTTTGGGTTAGTAGTAGATAGGGGTGAGAGGCGGGCAGTCATGCCCGCCTCTTTTTCCATGGAGACAACGATTGATGAAGCCGAGAAAGAAAAACGTGGGGCCGGGGCAGGCAATTGCAGGATTCACTCTGATCGAGTTGTTGGTTGTAATTGCCATCATTGCCATCCTGGCCGCCTTGCTCCTCCCTGCACTTGCCAAGGCCAAGGCCAAGGCGTACGACATCACCTGCATCAGCAACTTCAAGCAGTTGCAGTTGTGCTGGCAGATGTACACCGACGACAACGACAACGTCGTCCCTCCCAACCACAATTCGGGCGGCGGCGGCGCGTGGATCAGCCTGAAGGGCTCCTGGATTCTCGGCAACGCCAAGCGCGACATCACCACCTTCAACATCCAGAACGGCATCCTGTTCAAGTACAACAACTCGGCGGCCATCTACCACTGTCCGGCCGACCGCGGCAAGGTGGTCTACCAAGGCCGCGAATATCCCCGGACGCGCACCTGCTCCATCGTTGACAAGATGGGCAAGCGCGGCCAAAAGTTCTCCGCCATTCGCAACCCCGGGCCGTCCGGCTCGCTCGTGTTCATGGACGAGGACGCCTTCAGCATCAACGACGGCAACATCGGCCTGCGCTACTTCCCGCAAACCAAGTGGGGCGACGGCCCGGCCAAGCGCCACGGCTGGCTGCCGCCCGAGCCGGATCG
>Ga0208879_1000180_pt1 | contig 68572 bp, 63 predicted proteins | sample Knorr_S15_td_Bot_FD_185605 | JGI IMG/M metagenome (GOLD analysis project Ga0208879, IMG submission 185605) | Marine microbial communities from Southern Atlantic Ocean transect - Knorr_S15_td_Bottom_ad_5009_LV_A (SPAdes) (version 2) | ecosystem: Environmental > Aquatic > Marine > Oceanic | place... | reverse complement strand
CCTTCACTAAATTTCCCTTTAAAAACTTCCTGAAATTCGGATAAGTCTCTCTTATTGAGAATGAAATCCGCTAATACCTCAGCTTCGTCCATATTCTTAATAATTAGTGATGCTGCATTTTGCTTACTATAGGAATAGGTAGCTCTTGTTTCCTCGTGATTGTGCTTACCGTGTATTATTATAGTGTGATTTTTTTTCCCTAATTGATCCGCACGTTTCCAAACTCTTGTTACAAAAGGGCAGGTGGTATCGTACTTCTTTGTATCAACGCCTTTATTTTTCAGAATTTCTAAAACTTCGAGAGTGGTACCAAATGCAGGGATGATGATTACATCATCGGCATTTACCTCGTCCCAATTAATCAGTTGATTCCCTTCAGTATCCATGATAAATCGAATTCCATGGCCTTCTAAGTCATTGTTTACATCTGGATTGTGAATCATCTGACTCAAAAGGAAAATTCTTTTGCCGGGGTTTTCGGCTATAGCTTTGTAAGAAATTTCGATAGCATTTTCAACTCCAAAGCAAAAGCCAAAATGGCGTGCGATGTGCACCCTTAAAGAGCCAAAGTCCAATATGGTAGGGCTAAAATCCTTTTTTCTAGGGTCTTGTTTCTGACGAATCTCTTTAATTCGACCAATTATTGGGGAGCGATAAAATGTTGGGATATCGAATTTCTTCATTGCATATATTCTCTGAGACACAAAAATAGGAAAATTGTTATTAGTAATTGGGTAATAGTGAAGAGTGAGTAGTGAATGTAAAATAGTTTTGAGTTAAAGGTTTTGAGTTGGATGTTTTCAGACGCCAGTTTGCAACTCAAAGTTTACAATTTTAAATTTCACCTAAAATCTAAAATCTAAAATCTAAAATCTAAAATCTAAAACCTGAATGCTGATGGCCATCTCCATCTTCGTCAATGTTTTTTATTAGTTTTACCTAATACTAAAACCGTTTTCCGAGGTAGTACTTATTGATAATTCCAGCCATAGTAGACTTCTTTGTCAAGGAGTAATTATTTGTATTTATTTCGTATATTTGCGGACATTTTCTAATAAGGATAGCGGAAATCTTTTTATATAAACTCTTTCGCTGATATTTTAAAGCTGTCCGTAGGTGAAATACAAAACCCCTTTTTCCATGTCTGAGGAGAAAGTAACAAATGTAGAGGAAGTAGTAGAAGCTACTCCTGTAGTTGAGGCAATAGTTGCCGAAACAAAAGATTTTGATTGGGATACCTATGCTGAAGGTGGTCTAGCTGCTTACTCTGAAAATGAGTATAAGAAGTTAGAGACTATGTACGAAGCAACGCTTCCAGAAGAAAGTCAATCTGGTGTTATCGATGGTACAGTTTTAAATTTAACTGACCGCGAAGCTATTATCGAAATCGGTGGTAAGTCTGAAGGTGTGATCTCTTTAAACGAATTCCGTTACAATCCTGACCTAACAGTTGGTGATACGGTTGAAGTTTTAATTGATCAATTAGAAGATAAAACTGGACAATTAGTTTTATCTCACCGTAAAGCCCGTTCTATCCGTTCTTGGGATCGTGTGAATACTGCTCACGACAACGAAGAAATCGTTAATGGTTTTGTTAAATGTCGTACTAAAGGTGGTATGATCGTAGATGTGTTTGGAATTGAAGCATTCTTGCCAGGTTCTCAAATCGACGTGAAGCCTATCCGTGACTACGATATATACGTCGGTAAAACTATGGAATTCAAGGTGGTTAAAATTAACCATGACTTCAAAAATGTTGTTGTATCGCACAAAGCGCTTATTGAGGCTGATCTTGAACTTCAGAAGAAAGAAATTATTGGTAAGCTAGAAAAAGGTCAAGTACTTGAAGGTACTGTTAAGAACATTACTTCTTACGGTGTATTCATCGATCTTGGTGGTGTTGACGGTTTAGTTCACATTACTGACCTTTCTTGGAGTCGTATCAATCATCCAAATGAGATTGTAGAGTTAGACCAGAAAATTAATGTTGTAATTCTTGACTTCGACGAAGGTAAAACAAGAATCCAACTTGGTCTTAAGCAACTTTCTGCTCACCCTTGGGATGCATTGGATGCTGACTTGAAAATCGGTGACCGTATTGAAGGTAAAGTAGTAGTTATTGCTGATTACGGTGCTTTTGTTGAAATCATGCCAGGTGTTGAAGGTTTGATTCACGTTTCTGAAATGTCATGGTCTACTCACTTGAGATCTGCTCAAGACTTCATGAAGGTAGGTGACAAAGTAGAAGCTGAGATATTAACTCTTGACAGAGATGATCGTAAGATGTCTCTTGGTATCAAGCAAATGTCTAAAGACCCTTGGTCTGACATTACAGAGAAATATCCTTCTAAATCTAGACATACTGGTATCGTTCGCAACTTCACTAATTTTGGAGTGTTTGTTGAACTAGAAGAAGGTATCGACGGTTTGGTTCATATTTCTGACCTTTCATGGACTAAGAAAGTGAAGCACCCTTCTGATTTTACTTCTATCGGTGCTGATTTAGATGTAGTAGTTCTTGATCTTGATGTTGATAACAGAAGATTGTCATTAGGTCACAAGCAAGTTCAAGATAACCCTTGGGATACTTACGAAACAATCTTTGCTGAAGGTTCTGAGCACGAAGGTGAAATTACTGAGGCGCACGATAAAGGTGCTACTGTTCTCTTTAAAACTGAAGGTGTTGAAGGATTCGCTCCTGGAAGACATCTTGAGAAAGAAGATGGTTCTAAAGCTGGAAAAGGTGAAACTTTGAAGTTTAGAGTGATTGAATTCAATAAAGGTTCAAGAAAAATCATCTTGTCTCACACAATTCTTTTCAAAGAGTCAATGGCTGCTGAGAAAGTTGCTGTGAAGAAATCAACTAAAAAGAACCTGAAAGCGGTTCAATCTAAAGTAGAGAAGTCAACATTAGGTGATATTGATGTTTTAGCTCAGTTGAAAGATAAGCTTGAAAAAGGAGAGTAATTCCTTATCAATAAATATTAAAAGCCTCTTCGCATTTGCGTAGAGGCTTTTTTTTGTACTAAAGGGAGGATATTATTAGAAGAACATTAATATATTTGTCACTATGAGTGAAAAAATAATCTTCGATCAGAAAGAGCTGGATTTAAGCATTAACCGCCTTTGCTGGCAATTAATTGAAAATCATTGCGACTTTTCTGAAACGGTTTTAATAGGTATGCAGCCTCGTGGTTACCTGCTGGCTCAAAAGATTCAGCAAAAACTGAAGGAGCTTACCAGTATAGATAATATTCTTCTTGGCTCTTTAGATATCACCTTCTTTAGAGATGATTTCAGAAGAAGGGAAGAACCTTTATCAGCTAATCAAACGGATATAGATTTTCTAGTGGAAGATAAAAGAGTCATTTTTATTGATGATGTATTGTATACTGGTAGGAGTATTAGAGCTGGTATGGATGCCATCAATTCTTTTGGTAGACCACAAAATATAGAACTCCTAGTGCTTATTGATAGACGATTTAGCCGTGAGTTACCTATTGAGCCCAATTATGTGGGTAAAACAGTAGATGCCATTGATACCGAAAAAGTTTTGGTGCAATGGGCTGGAGATAAAATTGAGAAGGATCAAGTAAGTTTGATAAGAGCATAGATTATGGGTAGTTTATCTGTAGACCATCTGGTCGGAATAAAAAATTTAACGAAAGAGGATATTGTTTTAATTCTCGATACAGCTGAAAATTTTAAGTCTGTAATTAATAGGCCAATCAAAAAAGTCCCCTCTTTAAGAGATATAACTATTGCCAATCTGTTTTTTGAGAACTCTACGCGTACACGCCTCTCTTTTGAATTGGCAGAAAAACGTCTTTCTGCTGATGTAGTGAATTTTTCTGCGGCTTCCTCTTCAGTGAAAAAAGGTGAGACATTAATAGATACGGTTAATAATATCCTAGCCATGAAAGTGGATATGGTAGTGATGCGTCATCCAAATCCTGGAGCAGCAAAATTCCTTTCTGAAAATGTAGATTCTCGGATTGTAAATGCGGGTGATGGTACTCATGAGCATCCTACACAAGCTTTGCTTGATGCATTTTCTATTAGAGAGCGCCTAGGTGAAGTAGAAGGTAAGAAAATTGCCATTGTTGGTGATATTACCCATTCGCGAGTAGCACTATCAAATATTTTCTGTCTTCAAAAATTAGGAGCTGAAGTGATGGTTTGTGGACCTGCCACACTTATCCCTAAGTACATTCAAGACTTAGGTGTTAGGGTAGAGCATAACTTACGTACAGCTCTGGAATGGTGTGATGTGGCCAATATGCTACGCATCCAGTTGGAGCGTCAAGATGTAAAGTATTTCCCCTCTTTAAGAGAGTACACCATGCTTTATGGTTTGGATAAAGAGCTCTTAGACTCCTTATCTAAAAAGATTGTAGTGATGCATCCAGGTCCTATTAATCGAGGAGTGGAAATTAGTACAGATGTTGCCGATAGTGATCAAGCGATTATCTTAGATCAAGTAGAAAATGGTGTCGCAGTACGAATGGCAGTACTTTATCTTTTAGCTGAGAAAGTGAAAAGAGTAGAAGTATGAGCTGGATAAAGCAAATTAAAGAGAAATATACTCTGTTGACTCCCGACTTTTTCGAGCTAGACAAACTGTGTAGAGCAGTTCAGGATTTAACAAGTCTTGAAGCCGAAAATCGTATTCTAGATCTCAGAAAAGTTGAAATTACTGCCAACTTGTCCATTAATCTTAAAGCCCTTTATGAGAGTCATGCTGAAGCGCAAAAGTCTTGTATTGTGATTATTAACGACAAAGAAGACATGGGTTCATTAGAGGATTTTTTTGTCGTCGTGCCTTCTATTACCGAAGCAATTGATTATCTTTACATGGAAGAACTAGAAAGAAACTTTTAAAAATCTCCGATGAAAAAAATATTTACACTTTCAATATCAGTATTATTCGGATTACACACGGCTTTTGCACAATGTACTCCTGATGCTTCTATTACAGTTCCAAACATATACAATCCGGAGGGTACAACCGAAGTGGTTAGTGGTTTGGATACTTTATTTTTCTTGCCACCAGCCACGCCAGATATGTCTTATGAAGCGGTATTTAATATGCTGGTCCCTACAGATACTTTGGTGGATTTAACTGATTTCGGAGTACCTGGAGGAGTGTTAACTGTAGCTTTAATTGATTTATCCCTTACAGGTATCGAGGGCTTGCCAGAAGGATTTACTTATTCTTGTGATAATGCCGAATGTGCATGGCCCCCACTAGTTCCAGGTTGTATAGCAATTACTGGATTCCCTACTTTAGATCAGGTAGGTGAATATCCTTTAACTGTGTTGATTGATGCTACTGGAGATGTGCCTTTCTTTGGTGAAATAACTTTACCAATTCCTTTAGAGAATTATGTACTTTCTATACTACCACTAGGCTTGGAAGATGGTCTTCAGAGTTTTGCTTTCGAAATCCTGAACGTTTCCCCAAACCCTTTCTCTAAAGAAACAAAGTTTGTAGTTTCTACGGCCGATGCAAAGCAAGTTCGCTTACAAGTTTATGATATTCTTGGAAATAAAATAGTAGATACTTTTTACCCTTGTGATTCGAAGTCTTATACTGAAATTTATTTCTCTGCAGACAATTTGCAAAGTGGATTATACATGTATACACTTTCTAATGGGAAGAATGTTGAGACTGGGCGCTTGATTGTAAATAAGTAGTCTTTTACATTATTATATGAAAAGTGCCTGAGGGCGCTTTTTTTTTTGGAATTATTTTTGATATATTATTTAAAAATTCTCCCTATGAAAAGTTTCTACTTCTTCCTACTATTATCGGCATACAATTTTTGTGTTGCTCAAGATAATGCGTCCCTTTATCAGGGAACTAGCATGATTCACATCAAATCTACAGATGATGGGTTACTTACTAATTTAGAGTCTTTAGGTGCGATTAACCTTAGTTGTAGGACACATTCTCAAGGTTCAGATTTTATTGTAGATATTCAAACGATTAATTGGCTTATTAATCAAGATGTTGAGTATACACTTAAACATGAAGATGTTCAGGCAAAAATTATGGCAGAAAATGCATTAATGGAAGCATTAAGAGCTAATAAGTCAAATGATGGATGGTACGATGTTTATAGGACTTATGATGAGGTGATGGATAAGTTTGACGTTTTGGCAAGTCAGTATGAAATTGCCAGTAGCATAAATTTGGGTGATAGTTATGAAGGGAGAGCAATTAAAGGTTTAAAGATAAGTAGTGGTGGAACGAATAAGCCATCTGTGTTTATTAATGGATGTCAGCATGCACGTGAGTGGATTACTGTAATGTCTACTAGCTATATTGCAGAAAACCTCTGTGCTAATTATGCTTCAGATGATCTAATGAATAGTATACTTGATTTGGTAGATGTATATATTATTCCAATTGTAAATCCAGATGGTTATGTATACTCTCATACTACCGACCGGTATTGGAGAAAAAATAGGCAGCCTAATGCGGGCTCGTGCATAGGAACCGATCTCAATAGAAATTGGGATGCCGATTGGAATGGGGGGCAAAGCACTAGTACAAGTTCATGTTCAGATATTTATGTAGGTACAGCTCCATTTTCTGCTATTGAGGCCAATTTGCTTAAAACATATATGGAGTCAATTGGCAATTTAGAAGGTCATTTAGATATTCATTCTTATTCGGCTTTAGTGTTGGGCCCCTGGGGTTATACTAATAGCCCGAGTCCAGATCATGAAGAAATTATTGAATTGGGAACCAATATGAATACAGCCATTTCAAATACCCATAATTACAATTTCACCTTTGGAACGGGTGATGCAAATGGAAGCATTTATTTGGCTAGTGGAACTATGCCTGATTGGTCTTATGATGGATTAGGAGCTTTGGGTTATACCTACGAACTCCGACCAGCTTCGGCTTCCGGTGGAGGTTTTGAGTTGGCTGAAGATCAAATTATAGAGGCTTGCGAAGAAGCTTATAATGGAGTTGTGGAAATGCTCTTGTGGGCAGCTGATATGCAGTCGGGATGTACCGATGCCAATGCTCTAAATTATAACCCTGAAGCAACTATTGACAATGGATCTTGTACTTACCCTTGTACTACATCGGAATTACAGATTAATATTGTTGCCGATAATTATCCTTCTGAAACAATATGGCAAATAATGTATGAGAACGGAGAATTCATCGCTAGTGGTGATGTAAATGGTGGAGTTGTATGTTTGTCTGAGGCTTGTTATACTTTTAGTATTTATGATTCCTATGGCGATGGAATTTGCTGTTCTTACGGAGAAGGATCTTATACTTTGTTGTTAGATGAATTAGAAATTGCTACTGGTGGAGATTTTGATTCGGAAGAGTCAGTTTATTTTTGTGTAGAAGAAACAATTAGCCCTAATACTGAGACTCAAATAATTGAGCTACCGCAGGCATGGTTTATATTTTCTTCTTATATACAACAAGAGATTCCATTATTCCAAAATACACTAGAGTCTATTCAGGAACACGTTATTATAGTTAAAGATAACGAAGGGATGTCCTATTTACCTGATTGGGATTATAATGGTATTGGCAATTTCGATTGTAGTCAGGGCTATTTAATTAAAACAAGCCAAGCAACAACACTTATTCTCTTTGGTGATAAAATCCAACCAGAGAGCTATCCTATTAGCATGGATGAGGGCTGGAATATAATTTCATATTTGCGAGATAGTCCAGCTAATATGACAGAAATGCTCGCGCAGATTCAAAGCTCAATTATCATAGCAAAAGACTATGCTGGAGCTGCATTTTTGCCCGATTGGGATTATAATGGAATAGGTGACATGAATCCGGGAGAAGGCTATCAAATTAAAATGAGTTCGAATAGTCAATTGCTCTATCCTCAAAATGATTAATCAGTTTAGAATGTTTAAATTTGGTTCTTATAGAATTAGATTTGAATGAGTTTTGAATTAACCATATTGGGCTGTAGCTCAGCTTCCCCTTCCTACCAAAGAAATCCATCAGCACAAGTGCTAAATGTTGAGGAACGCTATTTCCTGATAGATTGTGGTGAGGGAACTCAAATGCAGTTGCGAAAGAATAAAATTCGCATGCAGAAGATTAATCATATCCTGATTAGTCATTTGCATGGTGATCATTATTTTGGATTGGTAGGTTTGTTGTCAACATTTCATTTATTGGGTCGTCAAAAGGAGCTTCATATATATGGGCCAGAAGCCCTCAAGGATATTGTGTATACTCAGTTTAAAGCTTCGAAGACCTATCTAAAGTTTGATATGTATTTTCATTTTTTAAACTTTAATGAACCAGTATTGGTATTTGAAGATAAGAAAGTGGAAGTACACTCATTCCCTATGAAGCATGGTATAGAAACTTGTGGATTTGTAATTAGGGAGAAAAAGAAACCAAGAAAAATCAATCGAAAAGCAGTTGATGATTATGAAGTTCCTGTTTACAAACTCAATAAGGTGAAAGATGGTGCTGATTGTATATTAGAGGACGGTACAGTAATAGCTAATTCAAAACTTACTTTTGACCCTAACCCCTCCTTATCCTACGCCTATTGCTCAGATACAGCCTACTTCCCTGAGATATGTAAGTCAATAAATGGAGTGACACTATTGTATCATGAAGCAACTTTTGCAAACGATAATATAGATTTAGCTAAACAAACGAATCACTCAACTGCCGAGCAAGCCGGTTTAATAGCTAAAGAGGCGAAGGTTGAACAATTAGTGATAGGGCATTATTCGGCTCGCTATATGAATTTGAATGTGCTTCTTGATGAGTCTAAAGAAGTTTTCGAAAATACGATCCTTGCTGAGGATGGCTTACAAATTAGTCTGAGATCTTAATTCTCTCCTTTAAATAATTCCAAATTTCATTTGGTTCTTCGGGGTTGAAAAAGACCGTTTCTGGATCTCTGCGGAACCATGTTAATTGCCTTTTGGCATATCTTCTGGTGTTCTTCTTGATTTCCGAAATGGCCGTTTCTAAATCAATACCACCATCAAAATAATTAAACAGTTCTTTGTAACCTACCGTTTGAAGAGCGTTTAGTTCACGTTGAGGATAGAGTTTTTTAGCTTCTTCTAATAAGCCTTCTTCGAACATTAAATCTACTCTTAGATTAATTCTCTCATAGAGCAATTCTCGATCCCTGTTCAGAATAATCTTTAGGGTTTCGAAAGGCCTATTGGCAATTTGTTTTTTTCTGAACGAACTAAAGCTATGTCCACTTGTTAGGCATACTTCCAGCGCTCTAATAATGCGATGTGGGTTGGCTTTGTCAACTGTCTTGTGGTATTCTGGGTCTAGTTCTTTTAGCTGTTGCTCTAAAGGCTCAAGACCTTCTTCACTGAATCTTTTATTGAGTTCATCTCTTAGGCCCTCAGTAGCTCTAGGGAAGTCATCTAGGCCCCGGCATACCGCATCTACATATAATCCCGATCCACCAACCATTACTAAAACATCAAACTTTTGGTGTAGCTCTTCAATCTTCAGAAGTACATCTCTCTCAAACATTCCAACACTATACTCGTTTTGAATGCTTAAGTTGTGAATGAAATGATGTGGTACTTGAGCTAATTCCTCTTTATTCGGAACAGCTGTTCCGATGCTCATCTCTTTAAAAAACTGTCGAGAATCGCAGGAGAGGATTTCTGTATGAAAATGTTTGGCAATATCAATAGAAAGAGAAGTTTTTCCAATGGCAGTAGGTCCTGCTATGATTATTAGGTATTTCTTATTCATCAACCTAAGAGCTTAAATAGTTTTTTAACCAAAGTGATTTTACCCTTATAAGGTGCATATCTAAATGGTAGATCAATCCAAGTTCCTTTATTGACAATTCCTTTTTGATGACTAAAGGTCTCGTAGCTTTTTGCTCCATGATAGGAGCCAATTCCAGAAGCACCAACCCCACCAAATGGAATCTCAGGGCTTGTAATGTGTATGATCGTATCGTTAATGCAACCACCACCGAAATAGAGTCTATCTAAAAATTGTTGTTGCGCCTTTTTTGAAGATCCAAAAAAGTAGGCTGCAAGAGGCTTATCGAAGCTATTGATTTTTTTGATAATCGCATCTAAGTCAGAAAAACTGATGATTGGCATTAAGGGGCCGAAAATCTCTTCCTTCATGATGGCATCGTCCCATATAACATCATCTATAATTGTTGGTGCAATAAAATGTTCCTCGGCATCTATCTCGCCTCCATAAACGATTTTACCATTAGCCATAAGCTTAATGATACGTTCATAATGTCTAGCATTAATAATTCGAGCATAGTCGCTGCTTAGTTGTGCTTTTCCTTCTAAAGCTTTATCGTATTCAAAGCTAAGGGCTTTGATTAATTCGTCTTTTTGACTCTCGTGAACACATATATAATCAGGAGCGATACAAGTTTGTCCGGCATTATACAGTTTGCCCCAAGCAATGCGTTTCGCACTTAAGGTTATATTTGCATCTTTATGTATGATAACAGGGCTCTTACCCCCTAATTCCAATGTGATAGGAGTGAGGTGTTCTGCAGCAGCTTTCATCACTATTTTACCAACAATAGTACTTCCTGTAAAGAAGATATAGTCCCATTTCTGAGCTAGCAAATATTGGTTGGTTTCAATAGCCCCCTGAACAACCGCTACATGAGCAGGCATAAAGGTCTTTGCAATTATTTTTTCAAGTAGGGTGGAAGTATTGGATGTTATCTCTGAAGGTTTACAGATAACACAATTCCCTGCAGCAATTGCCGCAACTAATGGGTTGATAACTAGCTGGAATGGGTAATTCCATGGAGCCATTATTAAAACTCTTCCGTAAGGATCTTGATAGATATAATCCTTAGACGGAAAGTTTAAAAGTGAAGCCTTAACTCTTTTTGGCTTTGCTAATCTCTCGATATTTTTAATGAAGTAATCTAATTCACTAATTACTACAGCTATCTCAGAGGTATAAGCTTCAAATTGGGGTTTTCGTAAATCAGCATAAAGAGCCTCAAGGATTGCACCCTCATTTTTAAGGATTGCTTTTTTGAGTTTTATAAGAGCCTTTTTTCTAAAAGAAACATCAATTGTATTTCCTTGTTTGAAAAAGTCATCTTGCTGGCTAATAAGTGTGTCTATATGCTGCATCTATATTATCTCTATTGGTCAAAATCGTCAAATCCTTCAAAGATGTCGTCGTCAAAAGGATTACTTCCATTGGATTCTGAAAGGTCTTCCTCTGTTTCAAATTGCTTTTCGCCACTTTCTGCTGGCATAAGTCCTTCACTGTAAATCAGTCGTGGGTAGGAAACCCCTGATTTAGGCTCGTCAATATCCATCAGTTCTACATAAAAGGTCCACATATTTAGGAAGTCGTAGATATAAAGAAATTTATCTCCTTTTTCAGAACTCATTTGCTCTAAAGACCAATCTTCCATCACAAAAGACTTATCATCTACTGGGAATAGGCTAATCTCATCACCTTGATTCCATTGATCGTCACTTTTGTAAAAAGAAGCCATTTCGCCACCTTCCATTCCAAATCCTTGAATAATAGAATTGTGAAAATCTTCGAAGCTAGATGTACTTTCAATTTCGATATCTCTAAAGATATCCTGATTGTTTTCGTCTAATATGACACGGAAACCGTATATGGCCATGTTATTGTTTTTTATAAAGATACAAATCTTTGATTATTGGATGTGTAAATCCATTTCCTTAGCTTTTTCAAGCATATAAGCATGTGCAGCCTCGTAGTCGTTCGGAATAAGCCCATCAAGAATAGCTTCTCGAATAAAGTTTTTAATATCCCCAACAGTTTTACAAGGGCTCAAATTAAAAGTCTTCATAATGTGCTCACCAGAAATTGGTGGTTGCCAGTTGCGGATATTATCGCGTTCCTCAATGTCTTTTAGCTTCTGACGTACTATATGGAAATTATTGAGGAAGCGTTTTACTTTTAGTTCATTTTTTGATGTGATATCAGCTTCACATAAGAGCATCAAATCATCAACATCATCACCTGCATCAAATAAAAGCCTTCTTATTGCAGAGTCGCTAACAATTTCCTTTGATAATACAATTGGGCGAAGGTGAAGAAGTACGAGCTTTTGAACATACTTCATTTTATCGTTCAAGGGAAGCTTCAATCTCTTAAAGATTTTAGGAACCATCTTAGATCCTAAAAATTCATGTCCGTGGAAAGTCCATCCGTGCCCTTCTTCAAAGCGTTTGGTAGGTGGTTTGGCAATGTCGTGCAAGAGTGCTGCCCATCTCAACCAAAGATCATCTGTATGACGAGCTAAGTTTTCTAGGACCTCTAAAGTGTGGAAGAAATTATCCTTATGCCTTTTGCCGCTCACCACATCTACACCGTGAAGTTCTACGAACTCTGGGAAGAATTGATGTAATAGTTTTGTTCTGAATAGGAGCTTAAATCCCTTAGAAGGATTTTTAGCAAGTATAATTTTATTCAACTCATCAATAATGCGCTCTTGAGAAATAATCTCCAAGCGCTTACAGTTTCTCTCTAATGCCAATAAGGATTCTTCTTCGATGGTGAAATCGAGTTGCGTAGCAAAACGAACCGCTCTCATCATTCTCAATGGATCGTCAGAGTAGGTGATGTCTGGGTTTAAAGGTGTTCTAATAATCCCTTTCTCCAGATCAGACATCCCATCAAAAGGATCCACTAATTCGCCAAATCGATCTGCATTTAAGCAAAGCGCCATTGCATTAATGGTGAAATCCCTTCTATTTTGATCATCTTCCAAAGAACCATCTTCAACGATAGGCTTTCTAGACTCCTTTCGGTAAGACTCTTTACGTGCGCCAACAAATTCCAATTCCAATTCTTTATGGAGAACCATTGCAGTTCCGAAATTTTTGAAAACTTTTACTTGTGGTCTTCCGTGAAGTTTTTGAGCGACTTTTTTAGCCAATTCAATTCCACTTCCCACACAAACGATGTCAATGTCTTTGGGCTCTTTTCTTTGGAGTATTACATCCCGAACATAACCACCTATCACGTAGGTTTCCACACCCATCTCGTCGGCACATTCCGAAATACAAGCAAACACTTTATGTTGAAGATGCTCTTTCATCCTTATTCACGTATGATTTTAATCAAACCACTATTGTCTAATTTGATGATCATTGAGCTTTGATTCATACTCTTATCATCTTGGCGCAAATTTACGATATGATCTACAGAATTTCTTATTTCAGCATCAATCTTGTCAAAACTATTCGCCTGCTTAGATCCACTTATATTGGCAGAAGTAGAAATTAGTGGAGCATTTATTTTGCGGATCAGCTCTTGGCAAAAAGTATCTTTGGTTATACGGATACCAATACTATTATCTTCGTTTACAGCGCTAGGAGCAATTCCTTTTGGTTTGTCGAAAATTATGGTGAGTGGTTTCTCAGTAAAGTCAATCAAATCCCAAGCAACCACGGGAACCTCTTCAATAGTTCTTTCCAGACGCATATCGCTGTCAACCAAAACAATTAAGCTTTTAGCTTCACAGCGTCGTTTGATTTGATAAACCTTCTGCACGGCCTCTTCGTTAGTAGCATCACATCCAATTCCCCAAATTGTGTCGGTAGGGTATAGGATAATTCCTCCAGATTTAAGTACCTCTACAGCTTTTTCAATTTCCTCCCGCATCACTTATACATTTTACGCATTTTAAACTTTCTGAAAAGGGATAATTTTCTCCTTTCAGGAACTCCATATCTTTGGATGTATTCCTCAATTGCTTTAACCATTCTTTCGGATGATTTCCCATCTTGATAAGGGTGGTAGTTTGCAATAATTTCAGCCCTCTTATCAGCGAGTGGGTCTTGCTCAAAATTACGATTTACTCTTTCCGATAAGTGGGTATAAGTATTTGAGTTTTCCCAAGCATCTTTTGGGCTTCTAGTATTAAAGGTAATAACTGGTTTGTTTAACAGTAAAAACTCGTAAACTACTGATGAAGTATCACTTATCATTAGGTCGGATAATAGCAAGCATTTCAGTATGTTGTGATTTTCTATATATTGAATATTGCGATATTTATCAGCAATAGATTTATAGGTCTCAACTAGGTCGTTAGCCATCAAGTCGTGAAACTTAATCAGGATCAAATAATCTAGATTTTGGGCCAATTTTTCAAGCTCATTTTTAAGCTGTGGAGCAGATGTTAATGAGGGCGAAAAGGTAGGTGCGTACAAGACTATTCTCTTCGCATTATGCTCCTTTAACAAAGCCTCTTTTTCAGCATCAAACTCATGCAGACTTTTACTGTAATCATCCAACTTCGACCAGCCTGTTTCAATCACATCAAAGTCCTTATATTTTTCACTGAGCTTTTTAAAAGCATTGGTGAAATAAGGCCCTTGTGTTAAGTATAAATCGAAGTAGTGACGAATTTTGAAATGTCCTTTTTTTTCTCCTGCTAAACCATGGAATATCTGAACTTTTAAGCCTCTTAGATTATAGGGTACTTCATTTCCAGGAACCAAAATGGCATCACTCGAAAATTCATCTAGATTAGTAATAGAATTCGTATGAGCATCATCTTGATAAGGGAAGTCCGAACAGATTTTATCAGTTACATACCACAAAAATGTATGTTTCTTCTCTTCTAACACCGCTCTTATAGGAGCTAAAATGCCAAATGCATAGGGGTTTTCACAAAAGAGAATAAACTTCATTTTAAATTAAAATATGTTCTTAGCGTTTTCTAGGTCTTCTTTAAAGTCTACTTCAATACAATCGTAAGCAGAAATGTCAACAGCCTTAATTTGCAGTCCATTGTCGCGAATAGCTAGTTCCAAACCTTTTTCAAAATAATCTTGAAGTTCACATTCTTCTAATTTTGCCACAAAATGACTTAGATCGTTCGAAGAGATAAAGTTAATCCCAACGGCTTCACCCAATCCATTTTTCACCTCTTTAGACAAATTATTTACATAGCCATTTTCTATAGTATATTTTACTTCTTCATCAGCTACACGCGAAGTGTTTACAGAGATAAACGAACGGTCAGCATCGATATGTTCTTTGAGAACATCAAAAAGTTTGTCGTCAAAAACTACATCTCCATTCAACCAAAGTACGGGCTTATTCTTGTGCTTTTTCAATGCTTTCAACAAGCTTTTAGAAGTATTCGTTCTGTCAAAAAACTGATTGTAAACGTAGGATACATCAGGAAAACGCTCCATGATTAGATCCTTTTTAAAGCCCACAACGATACTCACATCATTGATGTCGAAATGCTTAGATATAGCACTCAATTGTCTGTGCATAATACTCTTCCCATCACTCAAAGGAGTAAGAGGTTTTGGGAATGGGTTTCCAAGACGTGAGCCAATACCGGCAGCTAGAATGATAATTTTCATGCTTTTGTTTATTTATGGCCTTTATTGATGAGCCATAGTTTTATGTATCGTGTAAAAATTGTGTATGCGTAAAAACTAGAGATAAAAAAGCCAGGGAAACCGTCTAAAAAACCTCTTCTAAAAAGGTAGTGATTCACAAATCTATAGCCTGGTTTAGCAAATAGAAGATAAGGAGTTACCTTTTTGTTTTTTGCAGCTAGCATTTCTGCTTGCAATTGAGCAACCTTATTCTTTTTATTAATAAAGCTGTCAAAGTCTTTATAGGTATAGTGGTCTAGCTTAGTTTTTAGGTAAGCTGTTTTTTTATCGGTAACAATTTCCTCGTGGACCAACTTGCCATTATACTTACAGTAATCGCGCTCAATAAGTCGGATGACTTTATCGTTTTGCCAACCGCTGTATTTAATCTCTCTTCCTAATAAGAAGTTTCTTCTGTAAACCCAGTAAGCACTAGCTTGAGGTCCATTGGATAAAACTTCTTGAATTTCAATCTTTAAATCGTCTCCAATACGTTCATCTGCATCAAGTAGCAATACCCACTTGTGGCTTGCCTGCTCAATGGCATAGTTTTTTTGATTGGAGAAATTATCGAAGCTTCTCTGTAGAATTCGAGCTCCATGCTTTTTAGCAATTTCTAGGGTCTTGTCGCTGCTAAATGAATCGATGATAATGACTTCGTCGGCAAATGACACGGCCTGTATCGCTGCTTCGATATTCACTTCTTCATTATAAGTCGGTATGATTGCCGATAGTTTTAGCATTGACGCTCTTATTTGGGAATTATAATTTCTATAGAGACATGCAAAAATATGTTTTTTATAAGGATATCTATTGGCTCAGAGCGAAATTATATACTATAACAAATTCATTTTTGATTCTGCGAGTTTAAATAAAATTGTATTTTTGCGCGAAACATCACAACAAGCCCCAAAATGCTTACATTAAACTTTAAAAACATTAAAAAAGCGCGCAAGCTTCTTTTTTGTGCTACTGATTTTTTGAACAGTTACGGTATCAAGTATTACCTAGAAGGTGGTACTTTATTAGGTATTGTTCGCGATGGCGATTTACTGCCTTGGGATCACGATGTAGATATTTCTATTGATTATGCCGATGCAGCACAGTTTGATAAATTGCGTTGGAGGTTTTATCTAAAAGGCTATAGAGTTACTTGTAGAAGAGGGATTCAGTCTTATGGACCTATCAAGCCCAATGATTATAGAATTTTCAAGGTGAAACCTTTAGGACTTTCTTTCTTTAAAATGTTCTTACCTGCTTTGGTAGAGAAGATGGTCATTCTAGATATTTTCGTAAAAACTACTGACGATGAATTTACCTATTGGCAATCGATGGGTAAGATATTGAGGGTTGATAAATCTCACTATGATGCTCAGGAACATGTTGATCTTAATGGGAAAAAGTTAACAACCCCTAATAATTATAAGGACTATCTTACTGCCAAATATGGTGATTGGTCGGTTCCTGTAAAGGAATGGCTTTGTAAGGAAGACGAAAAAGCAATAGTTAGGTAGCGATAATTAAACCGCTACACTATGATCTCTTAAAGCATCGTTCAAGGAAGTTTTCTTGTCGGTGCTTTTTTTTCTTTTACCGATAATTAATGCACAGGGAACCTGGTAGTCTCCTGCAGGGAAAGTCTTTGTATAGGTTCCTGGAATTACTACGGAGCGCGAAGGTACATAACCTTTATATTCTACAGGCTCAGATCCACTTACATCAATAATTTTTGTTGAAGCTGTTAGAACGACATTAGCGCCAAGTACGGCTTCTTTTTCTACGCGAACTCCTTCAACAACAATACATCTTGAGCCAATAAAAGCATCATCTTCGATGATAACGGGAGCGGCCTGTAAAGGTTCTAAAACGCCTCCAATTCCTACACCACCACTCAGGTGAACATTCTCGCCAATTTGCGCACATGAACCTACAGTAGCCCAAGTGTCGACCATAGTACCCGAACCAACGTGAGCCCCAATGTTAATATAAGAAGGCATCATGATTACTCCAGGAGCAATAAATGCACCATAACGAGCAATGGCATGAGGAACAACGCGAACGCCCAATTCAGCATAGTTCTTTTTCAATTCCATCTTGTCATGGAACTCAAAAGGTCCTACCTCAATAGTTTTCATCCCTTGAATAGGGAAGTACATCACCACGGCTTTTTTGACCCACTCATTTACCTGCCAACCTTTTTCTGTTGGCTCAGCAGTTCTCAAACGGCCTTTGTCGATGTGTTCTATAACTTCTCGGATAGAATTTTGAGTAGAAGTTTCTTTTAGTAAACTTCTATCCTCCCAAGCTTTTTCTATGATGTTCTGTAAATCTTGCATGTATTAAAATAAAGAGCTAAAAATAAGAATTTATTGGGGACTAATTAGAGGTTTCCTTTTATCGACTTTATCTTGAAAGAAAAAATCTCGGCAATATTGGAAGATCTGCTTATAGCTTCTTTAGCAAGAGGACCTTCAAACTTGTCACTTAGTGTTTGATGAAACAATTCAAGCCATCGTTCAAAATGTTCTTCACCAATAGGTAAGGCTAAGTGTTTAGGGAAAGGTCTGCCAGAATAAGACTCAGTGCCCAACAAGATTGAAGACCAAAATTCGTACATTCTATGTAAGTGACTTCCCCAATGAACCTTGGCAAAGTCGTTGAATATCGGACTCAATATCTCGTCATTATTTACTTTGTCATAAAACGAATCGACAAGTCTGATAACATCCTTTTTGTTTTGAATATCCCGCATGGGTGAATTGTTTTTGCGAAAATAGGGATTTACCGCTCATTAATATTCATTTGTCATACTGAGCTTGTCGATTACGACAAATGAATTGTTTCATCCTTCTTTAAGCCTGTCCGTTCCGTTTGATAGCTAAGTAATAAATATAGACTTTGTGATGGAATATATAATAAGTATTAATAAAGTAATGTCAAAAAAAATAGGGCAGCTTAGCTGCCCTTAAAGTTTTTTTTGGTTTAATTAATTCTAATTTCCCTTTTAGAAGAATTCCTAGAATCCTCAGACTTCGGAAGAGTTAGAGTTAATAAACCATCTGTGCAGGTGGCTAATACTCCTTCCTCTGAAACGGAATTAGGTAGAATGAATGAACGACTACAGTTGTTGTAATTAAACTCTTGCTTGGTGTAGCGTTGTTCATCTTGTAATGTAAATTTTTCGCAGTTAGAATCAATAGTCACTAAATGATCACTGATCGCAATGCTCAAATCTCTCTTAGCCATTCCGGGAACGGCTAATTCGATGGTAAACTCATCGTGTGTTTCTTTGATGTTGGCCATTGGAACTTTGCCATACATCCACTCACTTCCGGCTGAGTAGCCTTCGCGAACTTTTGGTGCCCATTGGTCGATGTCAAATAATTCCGATACTGCGGAATAACTAACAGGTCTTGCACCATTTTTGGTTTTGGTGGTTGTTAACATATCTTTTTATTTATTTGATTGGTATACAAAAGTATAGAAATTTTATATAAAAGCATATAGGTATAGTCACCTATTTTGCTGACATTCAAATAGATAGCACCCAGTAGGCAGTCTGCGTTTTTTTGATAATAAATCGAGTTCATGTTTTTTATTCATCCAATCAATTTAAGGATTGTGATTCAATGCTTATCTTTGCGAGCTATGGCAAGACTATTAGCATTAGATTATGGCACCAAGCGCGTTGGTGTAGCAGTTACCGACGAGCTTCAATTAATTGCATCGGGGCTATGTACCGTACGTGCACACGATTGCATGGATTTTTTAAAAGAATATCTAGCTAAGGAATCGGTGGAAGCCATTGTTATGGGAATGCCGACCGATCTGAAAGGTCAAAAAACTGACGCTACACCTCATGTTAAGGGTTTTGCGAAGCAGTTAAGGAAGCAATTCCCGGAGATGACCATTCATCTTATTGATGAGCGTTTCACATCAAAAATGGCTTTTCAAACAATGATTGATAGCGGTCTGAAAAAGAAAGACCGTAGGAATAAAGCTTTAGTAGATGAGGTGAGTGCCACCATCATTTTACAATCGTTTATGGAACAACAAAATTTCAAGTTTTAAATATGTTTTTACCCATTGTTGCCTACGGTGATCCCGTACTAAAACAAGTAGGAGTGGATATCGATGCTGATTACCCAAAACTACAAGAGCTCCTAGAGAATATGTATGAGACCATGTATACCTCTCACGGTGTCGGATTGGCAGCTCCTCAGATTGGCTTAGCTATTCGCTTGTTTATAGTGGATTGTTCTCCTTTTGAGGAAGATGAACCAGCATTAAAAGATTTCAAAAAAACGTTTATCAATGCAGAAATCATTGAAGAAGTTGGTGAAGATTGGTATTTTAACGAGGGCTGTTTAAGCATTCCTGACGTTCGTGAGGATGTAGAGCGAAAGCCTCAAATTACCATTCGTTATCAGGATGAAAACTTTGTGGAGCATACCGAAACTTTTGAGGGCAAGGCCGCGAGAGTAATTCAGCATGAATACGACCATATCGAAGGAATTCTTTTTACCGAGTATCTTTCACCTTTGCGCAAGCGCATTATACAGCGTAAATTGAACGATATTATGAATGGTAAAATAAGCACCGAATATAGAATGCGTTTTTACAAAGCGAAAAAGAAAAAGAGATGAGATTAAGCTTCCTATTCTGTCTAGTTATATTATCACTTTCTTCATGTAAAACAGAGAAAGATAAATCACTCGAAAAAGTGATGTCTCTAGAAATGGAGCTGAAAGCTTTGGAAGATGCCTCTACAAATATGGAGTTAGCCAAGGAAGTAGTTTTTGCCTACCAAGAATTTGTAAAAGCATATCCTGAGGCTACTGAAAATCCTGAATTACTTTATAAGTGTGGGGAAGTGTATAAAGGAATGGGAAAAGAGTTGATGTCGGCAAAAGTATTTTTTCAAGTACAGTCGAACTACCCGAATACAAAATACGCTCCCTTGGCTTTATTTTTACAAGGTCACGCCTTCGAAGCTATTGGTCAACGCTTGACCGCTAAGACGATTTACGAAGAGTTTTTAGAGCGTTACCCCGAACATCCTTATTCAGAGCAAGTAATTGGTATGATTGCCTTACTTCAATATTCTGATGAGGAATTGATTGAGCAATTTCAAAAATAATGTTGAGGATTTCACTTCTTGCTATTAGCTTGTTTTTTTGCAGCTTTTTAAAAGCTCAAGAAGTGGACCATCCTATTTATTTAGTGAAGCTTTCTGAAGCGCTCACTATCGCCGATTTATCAGATTATACTATAAATGCTAAACAGGCATTTCAGACTTCTCTGAATACAAAGGGCAAGGGCTTTATTCAGTCTTTTGTTGAGGTTCAAACAACAAATGAATATTTGCTCAATCGCTTATTAGCTGAAGGTATCATTCAGTATTGGGAGGCAAAGCGAGAACAGCGTTTACACTATATTCCATCTGATCCACGATTTACCGAACAGTGGCATTTAGAACAGATACAAGCTCCTTTAGCTTGGGATATTACAAAGGGAGATAGTTCTGTTGTAATTGCTGTTATCGATTCTGGTGTTGATTACAATCACGAAGATTTAAGAGAGAATTTAGCTTATAATAACCAAGATCCTATTAATGGGATTGACGATGATATGGATGGCTATATTGACAATTATTACGGTTGGGATTTTGGTTCGAATGATGCTGACCCTATGGTTGATGGTGGTGCTTTTTTAGCTCATGGCTCTAGTATTTGTGGGGCTCTTGGGGCTAGGACTGACAATGCAATTGGCACGGCTTCTCCAGGATTTAACTGTTATTATTTACCAGTAAAGATTACCGATGTTGCTGGGAATATTATTGACACAAATGCAGGGGTGCTTTATGCTGCCGAACAAGGAGCTAAAGTGATCAATTGTTCTTTCGGTAGTTTTGAATACAGCCAAGCTGAAGATGATATATTCAGTTTTGTTGTCGAGAATTACGATGTACTTATTGTTGCTTCTGTTGGAAATGATAATTTAGATATCCCTGTTTATCCAGCAGCTCTTGACAATGTAATTGGAGTTTGTGCTACTGATGAATTTGATCAGAAGACCAGCATTTCAAATTATGGTGACTTTGTAGATATAGGCGCTCCAGGCGATGCTATTTTAGCACCTTTCATACAAGATTCTTATGCTGCAAAAAGTGGTACATCAATGGCTACAGCTTTGGTGTCCAGTGCTGCAGGCTTGTTGAGAGCTTATTATCCCGACGAGAATGCTAATGAAATCCGCAGGCGATTACTGAATTCAGCGATTAATATTGATGGGCAAAACCTAGGCTACGAAGCAATGTTAGGGAGCGGTAGATTGGATGTATATGAAGCTCTAAGGTATAATCAGACCAATGCATTTGAATTCTCCTTAGCGCCAAATCCATCTCACGGTGAATTTATTTTAGATTTTGTGCCAAATATAGCAGGGAATTACGATTTTCGCATCTTCGATATTTTAGGGAAATTGATATACCAAGAAGTTCTTTATGTAGAAACTGTTGGTATTTGCAAAGACTTTAGTTTAAACCATATAAAACAAGGCTATTATACGATGGATGTTTCTGGTGAGGATATCACTATGAGCTCTGGTATAATTATTGTAAAATAGCTGAAAACAAACAAACACAAAAAGATGAATCTGGAAGGAATTATTGCAGTTACTGGAAAACCAGGCTTGTATAAAGTGATAGGACAAACAAAAAACGGTGTTATCGTTGACAGTTTAGTTGATGGGAAAAAGAATACTATGTCTTCGAGCTCTAAAATGAGTGCTCTTCAAGACATTGCTATCTATACATATACAGAGGAAATTCCTTTAGTAGAAGTTTTAGAAAAGATTAGAATTAAGGAAGAAGGAAAAGCCACTATTGGTCATAAGTCATCATCTAATGTGTTGATTACTTACTTCAAAGAAATCCTTGAAGACTTTGACGAAGACAGAGTATATCCATCAGACATTAAGAAAGTAATTTCTTGGTATAACACCCTTCAAAAAGCTGGTTTGGCAGTTGAAACTGTTGAAGAAACTGAGGAGAAAGAAGATGCTCCTACTGAAAGGAAAGAAGAAGTGAAAGCTTAATAATCTTTTGGCTTGCTCATTATTAGTTGATCTGGATTAACTATTAGCAACCATAAAAAATGCTTAATTTTGAAGGCCCATTAGGGCCTTTTTTTATATCTAATTTTTGAGGATGACACAGAGAAACTTTTTACCTACTGAATTTAGTATTATAAGCTGGGAACAGGTACAAGAATATTTTGAAGATTTGAAAAATCGTGCGATAGATTCCGTTGCCGATTTGCAAAAGTGGTTGCAAGATAGAAGTGAGTTAGAAGCAGTATTAGAAGAAGACATGGCTTGGCGTTATATCAAAATGAATATTGATACTACTGATACTAAACTGCAAGAGTCTTTTCAGTTTTTTGTAGAAAAAATAAGCCCCAACACAGCTCCTTACGAACATGGCTATAATACCAAATTGGTAGATTGTCCATTCTTAAGCGATTTGGATGCCGAGCATTATAGAATCTATTTGCGCTCGGTAAAAAACGATATTAAACTTTACAGAGAAGAGAATATTCCAATTTTTACGGAGCTGACCAATAAGGCTCAAAAGTTTGGTGAAATATCTGCAAAGATGACCGTGGAGATTGATGGTGAAGAAAAGACCCTTCAGCAAGCTTCGGTGTATTTAAAAGATACCGATAGAGCCAAGCGTAAAGAGGCTTTTGAAAAGATTAACGAGCGCCGATATACCGATAAAAAGGAACTCAATATTCTTCTTGACGAGCTGATTGAGAAACGACAAGAAGTAGCTTCGAACACAGGGTTCGATAATTTCCGCGATTATAAGTTCCAGTCGATGGGGCGTTTTGACTATACCAAAGAAGACTGTTTTAACTTTCATGAATCTATCGCAAAGGAGATTGTTCCTTTAATCGTTGAGATTCAGAAGCAAAGAAAAGAGGATCTTGGTTTAGATACTTTAAAGCCTTGGGATATGCAGGTTGACCCTAAGGGAAACGAACCTTTAAAGCCTTTTAACGGTGGTGAAGAATTACTAGAGAAATGCATCGAATGTTTCGATCGTATTCGCCCTTATTATGGGGAGTGTATTCGCGAGATGAAAAAGATGGGGCATTTGGATTTAGTCTCTAAAAAAGGAAAAGCTCCAGGAGGATTTATGTATCCGCTATACGAGTCAGGCGTTCCGTTTATTTATATGAATGCCGTAGGCTTATTGCGCGATGCAGTAACTATGGTTCACGAAGGTGGACATGCCGTACATTCATTCTATACCAAAGATTTAGATTTAACCGCCTTTAAGAGTACTCCTTCGGAAGTTGCCGAATTGGCTTCAATGAGTATGGAGCTGATTTCAATGGAGCATTGGGATGTATTCTTTAGCGATAAAGAAGAGTGGCGCAGAGCGAGAAGAGAGCAGCTGCAAGATGTATTGTCAACCCTTCCGTGGGTGGCCATGGTCGATCAGTTTCAACATTGGTTGTACGAAAATAAAGAGCACAGCCACGAGGAGCGTCAAGAGGCGTGGGCGAGTATTTCCAAGCGATTTGGTACAGGCATGGTTGATTGGACTTCGTATGAGGAGTATCAGAAAACAGCTTGGCAACGACAGTTACACATCTACGAAGTACCCTTTTACTATATTGAATATGGTATGGCACAATTAGGAGCTATTGCTGTTTGGCGCAACTATAAAAAGGATTCTGAGAAAGCTTTAGATGCCTACGATGAAGCCCTGAAATTAGGTTATACCAAGACGATTGGCGAGATTTATGCCAAGGCAGATATCAAATTTGACTTCTCGGCGGATTATGTAAAAGAGTTGGCCGACTTTGTGAAATCGGAATTGAATGCCCTAACTAGTTGTTAGTTTTTAGTAAATGGTTGTCGGAGCTAATTTTGTCCAACAACCAATAACTACCTACAAACAACCACGAACCAACAACCAAATGAACACTAGAGAAAATCAGTTAGAGGCTTTTGGAAGGCTTTTAGACATCATGGATGATTTAAGAGCTCAATGCCCTTGGGATAAAAAGCAGACTATGGAAAGTCTTAGGCATTTGACGATTGAGGAAACTTACGAGCTCTGTGATGCCATTTTGGAAAACGATCTGGAGGAAGTGAAAAAGGAGTTGGGCGACATTCTTTTACACATGGTTTTTTATGCCAAAATAGCCTCGGAGAAAAAGGCCTTTGACATTGCCGATGTGTTGAATGCCATTTGTGAGAAATTGATTTTCCGTCATCCACATATATATGGTGATGTTGAGGTGCAAGATGAAGAGGAAGTGAAGCGCAACTGGGAGAAGTTAAAGCTGAAAGAAAAAGGGGAAAAGTCCTCTGTTTTAGAAGGCGTTCCTAAATCGCTTCCCGCACTAGTGAAAGCCGTTCGCATGCAAGATAAAGTGCGTGGTGTTGGCTTCGAATGGGCGGAGAAAAAAGATGTGTGGGATAAGGTGAAGGAAGAGTTGGCTGAATTTGAAGTAGAAGTGGAGGCGAATAACCGCGGGAATATGGAAGCTGAATACGGTGACTTATTATTCTCCTTGGTGAATTATGCCCGACATATAGATATCAATCCTGAGGATGCCCTTGAGCGTACCAACAAAAAGTTTAGAGCTCGTTTTCAAGGCATGGAAAACTTAATACATGCCGACGATAAGAAATTGGAAGACATGAACCTCGAAGAAATGGATGTGTATTGGGAGAAGGTTAAGTTGTCGATGAATAGTAAATAATTTGAAAATTTGATAATGTGTCAATTTTGAAAATCACTCCTTGACCGCAGGATAATTCATTACATCCAAATACTCTGTATAAATTTGAACTTAATTTGAAACTGCAACCAAGTTTTGCTTTAGAAGCTGGAAACGTTCAAGGATCTGATGAATTTGGAGTTTATTTTTATGGAGATACTATATTTAATAAAGGGAATACAGATTATCAGGAATTAGGTTCATTTATGTTAGATGCATTTGTAGACATCAATGATTCAGGAAATCCATATTGGAATTATATTGAATACGCTGTTACTCCTTATTTTGAGCTCGATACGATTGTTTCAAGTATACAAGAATGGTATTTTATGGAAGGAACATTTATTCCAGAAGACACCTTGAATTTTATGGTCTTTGGACAGTTCAATTCTGGTAACGATATCAGTTGGGGTGGAGACATATTTGGAGAGTGGTCAACTTCAACTTATAGTGTGTTCGTCTTAGATGATGTTTCCATATATGAAGTTGGAGAGATCAGGTATATAGCCGATGCGGGTCCAGATAGTACCATTTGTTTGGGTGATAGCATACAGCTTGGAACACACGATTACGAAGACTATTGGTGTTGGTGGACACCCAATGATGGAATGCCTATTTCGTGGGCTGATAAGAACCCTGGTATGCCTTGGGTAAGTCCAACGGTAACCACTACCTATGACTTGTTTCAAAAAGACTTTTCTTTTGTAGAAAGCTCTGATGCGGTAACCATAAAGGTGGGAGATTGCAATCAGGATATCTCAGAGTATTTAGCTTCAAAAATAAAGATTTACCCAAATCCAGCGAGTTCCAGCGTTAATATTGAAAGTACATATACCATTGGTTCATGGATGTTGTTGGATGCCGTGGGTAAAGAAGTCGCTAGTAGCAAGTATCTAGTAAAAATTTGAATATTGATGTTTCGAGTTTTGATGCAGGACTTTATTTCTTGGAAATGGATATTGATGGTCAATTATTTATTAAGCAATTATTAATTGAGTAAGGCCCCTCAATCGCTCCGCGAAGCTCCCCTCAAGGGGAGAATCTGTCAATACTACTCATAGGTATACGCCGACTTCAATATAATGAATAGTAAATAATTTGATAATTTGTCAATTTGAAAATTACTCCTTGACCGCACGACTCAAAGACTCCAGGACTGCAAGACTCTTCTGACCGCAAGACTGCATGACTTTTTTGACTCCTTGACTGCAAGACTCATAGACTGCACGACTATTTTGACTCAATATCGGAATAAAAAAAAGCCCCAAAGGGCTAATGTTTTTAAAGTATTCCAACTTGTTTCATACAAACTTTCATCTTCTCGTAGGTTCGATCGATATCGTTATCAATACCTATTGACACGCGAACCATCCCTTCTGATAATCCCATTTTGTCTTGTTCATCTTCAGGAATTTCGGAGGAAGTACTCGATCCTGGAGCCGAGAATAGGGTTTTGTAGAAACCTAAACTAACGGCTAAGTAACCGATATTATCGTTTTGCATGGCCTCCATAAAAGCGTAGGCATTTTCTTTAGTTTTTACATCTAAAACGAATATACCACCATAACCAAACTCTTCGTTATAAGTTTCAGTCATCAAGGCGTTCCCTGGGTGATTTTCTAATCCTGGATAGAATACTTTGATACCATCATTTTTAATCTGATTGGTAATATACATGGCATTGCTACTGTGTTGCTTCATACGGATATGTAGTGTACGCATGTTTTTCAGGATACTCGAAGCTCTAATGGCATCCATTACGGGGCCTAGCAGCATTCCAGCACCATCGTTTACATCCAACATAGCCATAATGAATTCGAGGTCGGCACAAACTACACCACCCACAGCATCAGAAGCTCCGTTGATGAATTTTGTTAAGGAGTGCACAACAATGTCAGCTCCCATTTCTATAGGAGAGAAAATCATTGGAGTAAAGGTATTATCTACTACTAATTTGATCTCCGTATTTTTGGTAAGCTTCGAAATAGCTGGAATATCAGCAATCTCCAATAATGGATTACTCATGGTTTCGCAAAAAACCATTTTAGTATTCTCATTAATCAAGGCTTCAATTTGCTCTACTTTAGTGATATCTATAAAGTGAACTTTGATGCCCAATCGAGGAAGGAAATTCTTGAAGAAGGCATAAGTACCACCATAGATGGTACGGCTGGCGATAATCTCGTCACCACTCTTACAAATTTGTAATGTACAAGATGTGATTGCTCCCATACCAGATGCTGCTACATAAGCGGCCTCGGTATTTTCCATTCCTGCGAGTGCCTGACAAAGGTAACTCGTACTCGGATTGGTATGTCGAGAATATAAGTGACAACCTTCTTGCTCGCCTTCAAAAACGGCTTGCATGGTAGAAGCTTTCAGGTATGTAAATGTAGATGAATCGGCGATAGAGGGGTTTACACCACCGTATTCTCCAAAGTTCTGTAAGTCTTGAATTCTGTCTGCAGGTTTATGTGTCATGTTGTTTTTTTAAGATGCGCCAAGATACATTTTTTCAGTGATAGAATTCTGTGAATAATGAGCAAGTCTTTGCGAAACGGACTCTCCCCTTGAGCCTACCCTGCCAGTAAAGGCTCCTTAGCCATAGCATATCCTTTTTAGAATTTTGATTAGAGTAAAGCCCCCTTAGCATAGGGCTTAAAGCCTATGCTAAGGGGGGCTAATTATAATTAAATCCAATTTTCTTGTCTGCTAAACAAAAGGTCTGTCGATTTGGGTAAATGAATTGTCGTATCCTACGATGAACCTACCCGTTCCGTTCAGGCGGCTCAGGAGGACAATACAATTATTACTTCAAAAAGTCTTTAAACACAAACAGTAAAAAGGCTATCAGAATAACAATTCCAATAAAAATTGATGAACCTTTATAGTGTACATCGTGTGTCTTTTTATCCTTGCGGTAAGCAATGGCCATCGCTATAATAAAAACGATGGCAAATATCCCCGCAAATATCCAATGTCCTTGAGTGATGTTTTCCATTATTTCGCGCTTTCAAGGTGAACTTTCAAAGTGAACTCGTCGTAGATCATTTTATCACCAAGGTTATCAAAGAAAGCTCCCGAACCATATTTTACATCGTGCTTGGTTCTGTCAACAATGATGGAGGCATCGGCAATAAATTTACCATCCTCATTATGGAATTCAACAGGAAAACTAATAGCACTCGTAAGCTCTCTGATGGTCATATCACCCTCAATAATATAAGAAGTACCATCGTAAATTACTTTAGTAATTACGAAACGAGCTTCTGGGAATTCAGCAACATTAAAGAAGTCATTATCCTTTAGGTGGTTCTCTAATTTAGCGCTGTATTGAGGACTTTCAATGTCAGTACACTTAATTGAATTCATATCGATAACAAATTCTCCCCCCGTAAGAGCACCGTCTTTGGCTTCTAATGAAGCACTTTTTAAGATGATAAAACCTTCGTGTTGACCCGTAACCTTTTTACCAATCCAATTTACTGAACTGGTCTCTAAGGAAATGTTTAATTTCTCTTGAGCTTGAAGGTTTATAATTATTGAAATGCTAACAAGTGTTAATAAAATGAGCTTTTTCATGCAGTTTGATTTTTGTTTATTTACAGTACCAAAAATAACTAATTATTTGCCACTAAAAAGCCGAACAAGATGAAAAAACAGTTAGATCACGTTGCTTTATTTCACGATGTTTTTCAAATCGGAAACGAGACTGCTCCTATAGCTGTAGTTAAGGAGGGTGTTTACAATCTACGTTACAATTTGATGAAAGAGGAAAATGATGAGTATTTAGACGCTTGTAAGGACAATGACCTTGTAGAGATAGCCGACGCTTTGGGCGATCAGTTGTACATTTTATGTGGCACGATCCTCAAGCACGGATTACAACATAAAATAGAAGAGGTGTTTGAAGAAATTCAACGTTCAAACATGTCGAAGTTAGATGCTGAAGGGAATCCTATATTCCGTGAAGATGGAAAGATTTTAAAAGGTGTAAACTATTTTAAGCCCAATATTCAGAGTATTCTTGATAAATAAACTCTTTGAAAAATAAAAAGGATTGCTGCCCTATGCTATAGGAAACCGCAATCCTTTTTATATTTAGAGTACTTTAAGTTTCTAAGTATTTGAAGTAACTATTCACCGTCAACAATAACTGTCCATCCAAAAGGATCTTCCGATCTTTTGTACTGAATGTTCTGAAGTTCGGTTTTTAATAAGTCAGAGAAACTATTTTCATGATTTTCAAAGCGCATTACTTTGCCATTGTAATCTATTGATGTTACAGGAGCAATAGTTGCCGCTGTACCCGCTCCAAATACTTCCTTCAAAGCTCCAGAGTCATAAGCAGCACATAGCTGTTCAAGGTCTATAACTTCCTCACGGACAGTAAGACCTTTATGTTTCGCCAATTGAATGACACTGTCTCGTGTAATACCCGCTAAAATAGTATCGCTTAATGGAGGAGTCAATAATTCATCTCCTATTCTGAAGAAAATATTCATCGTTCCCGATTCCTCAATATAGCGGTGCTCTTTAGCATCGGTCCATATTAATTGCTGGTAGCCTTGTTGTTGGGCTAATTTAGCAGGGAAGAAAGAAGCTGCATAGTTTCCGGCAGCTTTTGCAGCACCTGTACCACCCGCAACAGCACGTGTATAATTGCGCTCTACTTTTACATTTACTTCACCTGTATAATACGCTTGTACTGGACTCATGATGATCATAAAAATATAATCGTCAGAAGGAGTAGCCTTAATGAAGTTCGATGAAGAAAACATAAAAGGACGAATGTATAAAGCACTCGTTTCGCCATCTGGAACCCATTGTTTGTCTAGGTCGACTAGCTTTTTTAAACCACCTAAAAACATTTCTTCAGGAACTTCGGGCATACACATACGCGTTGCCGACTTGTTAAATCGTTGGAAGTTTTGTTCTGGTCTGAAAAGTAAAATATCATCTTTTGGACTACGGAATGCTTTCATACCTTCAAAGATTGCCTGACCATAGTGAAGCGCATGTAAGGAAGGAAACATTTGTAATGTACCGTAAGGTTTTATTTCGGCATCTTGCCAAGCACCATCTTTATAGTGAGCAATAAGCATGTGGTCGGAAAACATAGATCCAAAAGTCGCATTTTTCCAGTCCTCACCATTCCACCGTGTCTGTTCTACTTTCTCAATTTTCATTGCTTATTTTATATATCTGAAGTCTTGTTGATCTTCGAGGGTTAACAAAGTGTTGTAAATCAATTCTACTACGTGCTGTACATCGTCTTTATGTGCACTCTCAACAGTAGTGTGCATATAACGCAGTGGAATAGATATTAGTGCCGAGGCAACGCCACCCGTGGCAAATGCGAAAGCATCAGTGTCAGTTCCTGTTGCTCGTGAAGCCGCTTGTCTTTGGAAAGGAATTTTGTTCTTTTCCGCAGTATTAATAATAAGCTTCAAAAGGTTGTTCTGCACAGAAGGTCCGTAGCTAAGCACGGGTCCATCGCCACATTTTAAATCGCCCTGTTTGATTTTGTTAATCATAGGGGTGTTTGTATCGTGACACACATCAGTAACTATTGCTACATCGGGTCTGATAGTTTCTACGATCATTTTAGCACCGTGCAGTCCAACTTCTTCTTGTACCGAATTGGTGATGTATAATCCGAAGGGCAATTTCTTTTTGTTTTTGTGGAGTAGTCGAGCTACTTCCGCAATTACAAAACCACCAATGCGGTTGTCTAGAGCTCTACCCACAAAAAAGCGATTGTTCAATACCATGAACTCGTCTTCGTAGGTAACTACGCAGCCTACATGGATACCCATTTTTTCAATCTCTTCTTTGCTATCAGCTCCACAGTCTAAAAAGATATTGTCGAGCTCAGGCTTTTTCTCATCTTTCGCTGTGCGTGTATGGATTGCTGGCCATCCAAAAACAGCTTTAACAATTCCTTTATCGGTATGAATGTTTACTCGTTTAGAAGGCGCTATTTGATGATCGGAGCCACCATTTCTACGCAAGTAGATAAAGCCCTCTTTGGTGATATAGTGTATAAACCAAGAAATCTCATCGGCATGCGCCTCAATAACCACCTTATATTTTGCATCGGGATTGATAATCCCTACAACTGTTCCATAGGTATCAACGATATAGTCATCTATATAAGGTTTGAGATAGTTGAGCCATAGCTTTTGGCCTTCACTTTCAAAACCGGTAGGTGAGGGGTTGTTGAGGTATTCCTCAAGGAAATTCAAAGATTTTTTGGGGAAATAGTTCTTTTTCATTCTATAAATTTAAATATTAATTTAAGAGTCTCAAGATACGATTTTTGGGTAGTATATTTGTATGCATTAAATATAGAATGATGAAAAAAGAGATTGTAAAAACTACAGATGGTTCGCACACCCTTTTCGTTCCCGAATTAGAAGAACATTATCATTCTACACATGGTGCAGTGCAGGAGTCATTACATGTGTTTATTAAATCTGGAATGCAATATCAGTACAAAACACAACATCTTTCTGTTCTCGAAATTGGCTTTGGTACTGGCCTTAATGCGCTATTGACTAAAGTGGAGGCCGAACGTACAGGTCGCACAGTTGATTATACCACAATCGAGGCTTTTCCTTTGTCTTGGGAGATGGTTAAGAAAATGAATTATACGGAAGTGATAGACTCTCCAACGCAACAAAAGGGATTTGAGAAAATGCACCTTTGTGATTGGGATTCTTATCAGAAAATTGGCGAGCACTTTAAGCTGCGAAAGCAAGAAGTGAAACTTCAAGATGTTAGCTATATTGAAGAGTTTGACCTCATATATTTTGATGCTTTTAGCCCTAATGTTCAACCTGAATTATGGACTGAGGATATTTTTGAATCCATGTATAAGTCTTTAAAACCAAATGGAGTATTGGTGACTTATTGCGCCAAAGGCTCTGTGAAAAGAGCTCTTAAATCAAGTGGATTTACCCTAGAAAGCATCCCAGGACCTCCTGGTAAAAGAGAAATGAGTAGAGGGCTGAAATTTATAAGCCTTAAAAAGATATGATTTTCTTCTTACGATTTACTAGTCAAGAATAGTATTTAGTATAAGGTATCAGGTACGAAGTATTAAGTGTAATTTATTTAAGCATTCACTACTTCCTATTTCCTAAAGTATTGCCTTACGTACTCGAACCAACTTTGTCAATAATCCCTCTAACTGATCAAGTGGTAACATATTGGCTCCATCCGACTTAGCTTCTGAAGGATTTGGATGTGTTTCTAGGAATATACCATCCGCTCCTGCCGCAATACCCGCTTTGGCTATGGTCTCTATCAATTGTGGTTTCCCACCCGTAACTCCCGAACTTTGATTCGGCTGTTGCAGCGAGTGTGTGATATCAAGTACAACGGGTAAGTTTAGGTTTTGTAATATTGGTATCGCTCTCATATCAACGATCATATCTTGATAGCCAAACATATTTCCTCTATCGGTAATAGCAACATTAGGATTGCCAGAATCAATCACTTTTTGAGCCGCAAACTGCATAGATTCAGCCGATAAAAACTGACCTTTTTTGATGTTTATCGCTTTTCCTGTTTTCGCAGCAGCCACTAATAAGTCGGTTTGTCTACAAAGGAAAGCTGGGATTTGTAGCACATCTACATACTTGGCAGCCATAGCAGCTTCGGCACTTTCGTGAATATCTGTAACGGTAGGAATGTTGTAGTGTTCACCAACTTTTTTAAGTATCTCAAGTGCTTTTATATCACCAATTCCCGTAAAGGAATCCAAGCGCGAACGATTAGCCTTTCTGTAAGAGCCTTTGAAAATGAAAGGAATCTTCAATTTATCGCACACTTCTTTTATTTTTCCAGCAATCTCAAAAGCCATCTCTTCACTCTCTATGGCGCAAGGTCCAGCTAGTAAATAGAAATTATTCGAATCGAGGTGTTTGATATTTGGTAGAGCCTTGAGCATGTATTCTTATTTTAAAAAGTCAATGATATGTTGAGTTACTACAGCATCTTTTAGTATTCTGCGATGGCCCAATTTTTTTGTGAGTACTAATTTACTGTTTTTCCAGTTCTTGTGTATGCGATGTGCACTTTCTACTGGAGCATCAACATCATCTTCATCGTGAAGGATAAGTGCTGGTATATCAACTTGTTTAGCCATTTCCTCTAGGCTAATCTCATTAATTTCCTTTTCAAATTTCTTTTCCAAGCGAATTTTCATCAGCTCAGCTACCTTTGTAGTGACATTTATCTGCTCGCAGAAAGAGTGTAAAATCCAGCTTGTACTTGCTGGAGAACCAATGAGCACGCACTTATTCACTTTAAATCCGTGCAGAATAGCATATACTGTAGCGGCTCCTCCCATCGAATGTCCGATGACCGCTTCAATATTTGGATATTCCTCTTGCATTCGTAGGATGAGCTCTCCAAATTCCATCAGGTGGGTATGCCGTCCATTTGAATAACCATGTGCAGGAGCATCAAAGCTAATCACTTGATAACCCTCGGCATTCAACTGCTCAGCAATATGTGCAACCTGTGTAGCCCTTCCGGACCAACCATGAACTAAGAGAATTGATTGCTTCCCCGAACCCCATTCATAAGTTTGAATTTTATTATTCTTGAATTTCAAGACTCTCCGCTTCGCCTGCTTCGCAACTTTTTTTTCTGTTGCAGGAGCTTTGAATCGGATAGGAGTGAAGAATAGGTAAATGGCCAATCGAGAGGCAAGAAATGGAGAAATCCATTCAATAATAGCAAAAGCCTTCTGCATCCATTTGGGTGCAGTTAAGGCTGGCTTTTTATGAGCTTCTTTTATTGGCATTCTTGAATTTGCCCGTTGTTAACAATTGCAAGTGCTTTTCCGATAAACTCTGTTCCTATGAAAGGTGTGTTTTTAGATTTAGAGGCTATATGCTCTTTCTCGAATTTCCATTTCAATTCTGGATCGAAGAGTGTAAGGTCGGCAAGAGCTCCTTCTTCAATTTTACTGCTTTCAAATCCTAAGACTGTTTTAGGCTCAGTGCTTAGTTTTTCGATAATCTGATTGATCTCTAGCTTACCTTTTAATGCAGTGTTTGCTGATGCAAAGGCAGTTTCAAGTCCTATGATTCCGAAGGCTGCATTATCGAATTCACAACGTTTGTTTTCGATATTTTCCGGCTTGTGATCAGTGCAGATTGCATTGATCGTTCCATCTTTCAGTCCTTTTATAAGGGCTATGATATCGCTTTTGGACCTGAGTGGCGGATTTACTTTTAGATTGCTGTCAAAGCTTTCTAGTTGGGTGTCATCCAGCAGGAGGTGGTAGGCACTCACATCGGCGCTTATATTTAAGCCTTTGGCTTTTGCTCTTCTGATAAGCTCTACCGATTCGGCAGTTGAGATGGTTGAGAAGTGAACTTTAGCTTCCGTATATTCACATAAGTGTAGGTCGCGTGCTAGTTGTAATTCTTCGGCAAGAGCAGGAATTCCTTTCAGCCCCATATGGGTACTGGTCATCCCTTCGTTCATTTGCCCATTTTTGGAGATTTTTTCTTCTGAAGAGTAGGACATTATTATTCCCTCAAAGTTCTTCGTGTAGAGCATGGCAACTTTCATGAGACTTGCATTAGCTATCGAGCGTTTATCGTCGCTAAAGGCAATTGCTCCCGCCATGTGCATGTCATACATCTCTGTAATCTGCTCTCCCTTTCGGTCTTGAGTAAGCGCTCCAATGGGGTGAATATCTACTATGTGATGCGCAGTTTGATGTTTCACGAAGTTGATATCCGACTTACTTTGTATAGCTGGAAGAGTAGAAGGCATAAGCGCTACTTGCGTAAAACCTCCCTGTGCAGCCGCTTTTAACCCACTCTCAAAGTCTTCCTTGTACTCGTATCCTGGCTCTCCAAAGCGCGCGTTTAAATCCATCCATCCCTGAGAGATGTGAAGATTGTCAGCTTCGAAAACTTCGGCTTTGGAATCTTCGATATTAGCAGCAATCTTTTGGATGACTCCATTTTCTATGAGTAGATCCATTGTTTGCTTATGATGCTTAGATTTAGCATCAATAATTTTCGCTTTTTTGATGATCAGTTTCATACGGAACTGTTTATTTTATTTGTTGTTTGCGCTTTCTTTTTCCAGAAAATCAATAATAGACTTTCAGCTATCAAGGCAATTAACCCAGCCAACATAAATGCTTGCCAGATACTATTGCCCTGTGTTTTATTTTTAATGCTATTTACTAAGTCAATTCCCGAATCATATTGAAGACTAATATGTGGGTGATTAGAGGCTAGGGTTTCTAACTTTTCAGAGCTAAAGGGAGTTAGTCTACTTTCTTTGCGATCGTAATTAAATCCTAAAACAATATCAGTTTCTCCGTTAGTTAACTTATAGTGTCCAGCTTTTACAATTTGCCCTTGTAAGTTTGCTTGTAGTGCATGCTGATGCGATCTTATTTCAGGAAGTATGTCGACATTGTCATTTCCAGTGATATGCCATCTTGCATCCGAATTAGAGCTTGCATTAAAGCTAATGATTTCTTGCTCTCCAATTGAATAATAAAGAGCTCTGTCACTTTGTTTTTGTTGCGCCATATTGTGGAGTAATGGCACAAATAGTGCATGTTCTTCCACATTGCTGTATCTCGTGCCTAATGGTGTGCTAAAGAGGTATACATTCCCTTTTTTATAGTCATAACTGTTTAGCAGTGCATTACCATTCACCATGTTTAATATGGCTTCTTCACTTGCTGAATAACTAGAAGAGAAGGTGTAGTATTCTTTTACTAGTGGAAGATCCTCTATTTTTGTATTTGATTCAAAAACATCTTTTAAAAGTTGATGTTTCTTATTAATTGTATTCACCTTTAATTTTTGCCTTTTCAAACGCTTATAAGTCGGAAGGTCAAAGGTGTTTGACAGTTGCTTATAGCTCTGTGTATTCATCCTTGCAGATGGGAACAGTAGTAGGTTCCCGCCTTGACTTAGATATTGCTCAAGGGTATTGATGAGTCCAGTGCTAAGATTTTTAAGATTTGACAATACAATCAAATCTTGTTGGGCAAAACTCTTATAGTCTATATGCTGTGCTTCAAATTGTAGGTGCTCAAAGTTGTCATCAGCAAAGAGGGCTATAAGAGACTTGTTTGGATTTTTATCGTAAATACTCAAAACCTTCATCTGTTCCGCTACTATATAACTGAAGTATAAATCGTTGTCAAAATTAATGGGTTGATCTTGAATACTCAGCATAGCTTGTATTGAGCCAGCTTGATGGTTGGTGAAGCTTAACAAGGCTTCTACGCTCTTATTAGCTTCGATATCAATAGAGCTTAACGATTTTTGCTTGCCATCTATATAGAGTTTGATAGGAACATTTTGAAGATCTTCCTCAGAATAGTTGTGTATGCGAACCAGTAGATTTTCTTGTTGGCCAAGTGCATGATAAGGAGCCTCGAAATAGCAGTCTTCAATAACAAGGTTATTCTGTGGATAGGCTTCTAAAGGCACTAAGTTGACTTGGTAGCTCGTGTCATCTTGCCAGTCGCTATCTTCGAAAATCGCTGCTTGAAAATCGCTGATTATGAATAAGTCTTCGAGCTCCGATCTTTCATTTTGTTTGAGAGACTCCCATCTGCCAAAGATCTTTGAAGCTTCCAATACTTGAGGGACAATATCTATATTCTCTATAGCATCAATACTTTCGTCTCTAGTGAGTATTCTTTGATGCTTCCCTTGGAGCTCATTGGTTATTAAAATGAAGTCATCCTGACTTCTATAGGCATTTACAATAGCTTCGGCTTTCGACTTCGCTTGATCTAATAATCGACCTTTATCATTTTGAGCACTCATGCTAAAGGAGTTGTCTAAATAGATTCCTATTAGACGTTTTCCTTGTTCAATTTCTTGATTGTCGTCGGTCAAATAAGGGCGTGAAAAGGCAATTATTAAGAAGCTGAATAAGGCTATTCTAATCAGTAGTAGTAAGAGGTTCTGTAGTTTAGAGATGTTCTTTCTCTTTTCCTGCAGTTGCTTTAAAAAAGCCACATTGCTAAAGAAGACCGTTTTGTGTCTGCGCAGGGAAAATAAATGAATGAGGATAGGGATGGCTAGCGCCAAGAAGGTGTAAAGGAAATATGGTTCCAGTAATCTCATTAAAAGGCAAAGTTAAAGGATTCCATCTAATCTGAAAGTTTATAGTGCAAATTTCTCATATATTCCGAGCCCGAACAGTGCAAAGTCGTAGCGTGCAGGGTCTTGAGGGTAAAATTGTCTTAAGTGAAGGTCTAATTCTTTCACGGTCTTCCAATCGTTGGCTTTTCGAGTAATTAGTCCCAGTTTACGACCTACGTTGGCAGTGTGTACATCTAACGGACAGGAAAGTTGACTAGGGCTTAAGCTCTTCCAAATGCCAAAATCTACTCCCTCTTTATTGCTGCGTACCATCCATCGCAAGAACATAATTAGTCGTTTTCCTGCGGAACCCTTCATAGGATCTGATATGTGTTTTTCACTTCTTTGTGGATGTGCAATACTAAAGAATGTCTTTTTGAATTGTGAGATCCCCTCGCACATATCTTCTTTATCAGTATGAAAGCTAGCTTCTAAGCCTCCATGATTTTGGTAGATATTGCGCAAGCATAGGATGAAAGTTTGAAAATCGATGCCCTGAAAAGTTCTGTGACAAAAGTTAAGACAGGCCTCCAATTCTTGATCACTGGCATTCATAACAAAGTCGTAAGGATTTTCATCCATGATATGCATCATCTCGCGAGCGTTCTTCATAATCATAGGCCTACGACCCCATGCAATGGTTGCAGTGAGGAAGGCACTGATTTCGATATCTTCTTTAAGTGAAAAGCTATGAGGTATTTGTATAGGGTCTTCCACAAGAAATTTAGGATGTAGGTAAAGGGCTACTTTTTCGTCTAGAAATTCTTTGAGTTCGGAATTGGTCATTAGCGAACAATCTCCCCATTTTTCATTTCTAGAATGCGGTCACTCATCTGAGCCAACTCTTGGTTATGGGTAACAATCACAAAACTTTGTTTGAATTGGTCACGTAAATTGAAGAAGAGCTCGTGAAGGGCTTTGGCATTTTCGCTATCTAAATTCCCTGAAGGTTCGTCGGCAAAGACTACCGAAGGTTGATTTATTAAAGCTCTTGCAACGGCTACTCTTTGCTGTTCACCTCCCGAAAGCTCCATTGGTTTGTGGTCAATTCTGTCAGAAAGCCCAAGTATTTCCAATAATTCAGAAGCCATTTTAAGACTATCTTTCTTCGACTTGCCTTTTATCCAAGCAGGGAAACAAACATTCTCGATAGCACTAAACTCTGGTAAGAGGTGGTGAAACTGAAAAACAAATCCCAATTGCTCATTTCTAAACGCAGCGAGTTCTTTTGCATTGAGCTTATGAATTGTAGTATCGGCAATAATCAATTCTCCTTGGTCTGCCTGACTCAAAGTACCTAAAATTTGCAGTAAAGTACTTTTTCCTGCCCCCGAAGAACCTACAATGCTTAATATTTCAGCTTTTTGTAGTTCGAGAGAAACGTCTTTTAAGACTTTTAAATCGTCGAAACTTTTGTGTATATGTCGCGCTTGGATCATTTACGCTTTAAATATTGAGAGTCTAAATAATAGATGAGTTTCAAAGATAAACTGTTTAATTGAGATTCATCAAAAACTCTGCTTAGATTCTGCTGATAATTTAAATTCGTGCGATCGGTGAGATTGTCGAGGGCATTTTTCCATTGGAAGTTTAATTCAGAACCGGGAGCAAAGCGCCAAACGAAATTTAAATCCACATTCCAGGTGTTGTAATTGATATTGTATAATGGATTTCTTTCAGTGTCTTCTACTGCGAAATCACTATCGAATAAGTCTCCATCTTCAAGTGCAAAGAATTTTTTATGCTCTAGTTTCGACCAATAATGACGAAGTTTTAAGCCCACAGAAACTCTGTTGTTTAGCACATAGGATACTTGGTAGACATTGGTGAGAGTATATCGATTCCTTTTACTGAAAAGGATGTTATCATCAGCGTCTTCTAATAAGTTATAGCTAGAATCGAAAGCCCTACCCGTAGTGTTTTTCTCTACATTTTGAGAAATCACATATTTCATAAATATATGATCGTTCACTCGGAATCTAGGCGATAATCGCAAGGAGATTGTCTGAGAGTTGAGTTCTGGGATAGTCTCGTATCCGACACCAAAGTCACTTGCTAATCGTTTTCTATAATCCGTAGAGTTCCACCAATAACCCCCAATCATTGGGCCGTAACGATATACATGATTAAAGCCTTCTTCTCTAGCTTCAAAATAGTCGTAGGTAGCTGTGGGATTGTAGTTCAAGTAAAGGCCCGAAGAGAAAAAGTTCAGGAAGTGAACTCCCATATTCAAATCAATTTTAGACTCATTGTAAAGTCGTGGCTTGTAAATCTGCTTTTGCTCAAACTGAAAGCTAATATTGGCTTTTCTAAGTTTCCCTATGGGAGTAAATTGATGATACTCTAATCCAACAGAATAATTAAAGTGGTTATTATTCTGTTGATAGCCTAAATCATTAATGTTGTATTGATCACTCTTTGTGTTTTGACGCAGTTTAAAGCGGAAATTCCCACTCGTCTTTAGAAAAGCGATATTCGTGGCAAAACCATTTTCTGTTTCTTGGTTCTCGAAAATATGACTCATCGCTAAAGCACCTTTTAGGCAATATGAATTTTCTTTATTTGCCCACTGAAATTGTAGTTTTTCAACATTAGCATCTCTTGCTTTTCCTCTTCGCAATACATTCGTATTTGTAAAGGTGATAAAGGAATTGTTGCTAAGCGATTGATCTAAGACCAAAACATTGTAATTGGCAAGAGGTTCAACTAAAACAGACCTTTCTTCGCCACTTATACTATCCCTTACAGTTGCGAATGTATTTTCCGTTAAGGCATTGAAAAATCCAATTCCTAAACCGCCATTTGTCCTGCCAGATATCTTTGAGGCGTTTAACAGCTTTACAGCGGATGGAGAGTCTAAATAAACTTCATTAGTATCTAATTCAAATCCTTTAAATTCACCTATTCTGCGCGAATAGAAGAGACCACTTTTGTTAAAGAGTTCTGTACCCTCTGTAAAGAAGGCTCTGTTTTCATCCAGTCGTACCTCAAAAGGGCTTGTATTTAATATTTGATCATCGAAAACCGTCTGACCAAAATCGGGGATTAAGGTCATGTCGAGGGTGAAGCTTTCGTTAATACCGTATTTAAGATCCAAACCACCATTAATTCGGTGAGCAGATTCCCCTTCGAATAGGTCTAAATAACTAGCAATATAAGGCATGAATGATAGTCGAAGTGGAGCTTTTATATTTTCAATTCCTGTGAGTAAACCCGCTTGAATAGAGTAATTACTCATACTTATATCGATAGGATTCCAGGAATAGGATTCTCTTGTTCTCCTTATTTCTCTTCCCATATTGATTCCCCATAACTGCACGTCCTTTTTAGGGAAACGCAAAGCCGAGTAGGGTATTTTCATTTCAATAGACCAGCCCTTATCGTGAATTTGGACTTCACTTTCCCAAACAGCATCCCAATTCCCGTCAAAATTACCTACTGATAGTCGTGCGTCAATCTGTGTTCCAGCGGCCGTTACGGCAAACATGTATTCATTTTGCCCATCATTATAAGGCGAAATCCATATCCCTAACCAATCGTTATTCTTTTCCATTTCATCTCTTTGGGTAAGCTCTGTAAGAATACTATCGGGTGCATGGTCGTATAAGATTGCACCAATATAAAGGGCTTCGTCATCGTAAATGAATTTCAACTCTGAGCGTTGTGAGTATCTTTCCTTTTCTCCATTACGAGGTTCCATTTGCGTCCAATCGCTTGCAATTGGTACATTACCCCAAATGCTCTCATTTAATATACCATCGATTGTAGGAGTCTGGGAAATACGTAATGCTTCAATTTCCTTTTTTATGAGATTTTGAGCAAAACTGAATTGTCCTAATAGGATTAGGTATATTGTGAATAGTTGTTTTGTTCTCATTTTGTAATTATTCGATCATTTGTCAAGGTTCTCTAGAGCAAAAAAAGTACCAATTTTCATTTTCTTCTTGTAGAAAAGATTCTTTTCTTTGACTAGCATCGTTTAACTTTGTCTAATGATTACACCCACTAGTATTCAGCAACATACAGTAGCTAAAGGTACGTACGAAATACGGTTTATTGACTATGTGTTTCAGCATTTCAGATGTATACCTTCGCGTGCGGGAATAAAGAAGGCTATTAAAAGAGGGCAGTTTACCCTTGATGGCAATATTGCTGTGCCTGGAAAATGGATTAAAGAAGGACAATTTATAGAACTCTTCGATTTAGTCATCCCTCCGTCTAAAGAATATCATTTGGAACTCGAAGTGCTTTTTGAGGATGCATATATGGCGCTTATCAATAAACCTGCAGGTATTGTGGTTAGTGGCAATCAGTATAAAACTATTGAGAATGCTTTGCCAAATAACCTAAAAGCTTCTCATGAAATAGATACATTACCATGGCCACTTCCAGTCCATCGCTTAGATAGTCCTACTTCAGGCATCTTATTAGTGGCAAAAACTCGACAAGCTCAAATAAATTTGGGGCAGCAATTTGAGCAGAAGCTTATTCAGAAAAGGTATCGAGCCATTTTGATTGGTGAAGTAGAGGCCATTGGAACGATTACAGAGTCTATTGAAGGCTTAGAATCTAAGAGTACTTTCGAATTGATTTCAAAAGTACCTTCCTTACAGAATGGCTTTTTAAGCTTGGTTAATTTATATCCACTTACTGGACGAACACATCAACTGCGTATTCACACCGCTTCAATAGGGCATCCCATTATGGGCGATAAACTCTATGGGAATAAAGGTCAACATATAAAAGGGAAGGGCTTGTTCTTATCAGCTGTTTCTATTCAGTTTAAGCATCCTATTACAGAGGAGGATATAAATTTTACCATTGATGAGCCAACTAAATTTATGAACCTTTTAAAAAGAGAAGAGTTACGCTTTTACAAATTTAATTCATAGAAATTATAGGCTCGATTTTACATATTTCTATCTTTGCACAAACAGAAAATTATGACAACTAAATCAGGGGAGAAGAATCGCATTTTACTATTCTTTACTGTATTGGCGATAGGCGTTTTATTGGTGTATCCAATGGTAAAAAGAGATCCCGTACTAAAGATTTACATGCCTTCGGACATCAACCCAAAATTAGTTGATGAATCTGTTTTTAATAATGATATAGAACATCATATAGAAGATTTTGAACTCTACAACCAAGACGGTGAACTTGTTACTATGGATACTGTTGCAGGCAGAATTTATATTGCAGACTTTTTCTTTACTACCTGTAAGAATATCTGTCCTAAGATGAGTGATCAGATGAAAATCTTACACGATCATTACTATTCAGATGATGATATTCTGTTTTTATCGCATACGGTTTACCCTGAAGCCGATTCTATACCTGTATTAAAAGCTTATGCTAAGAAGTACGGAGTAGATACACGTAAATGGATGATGTTAACTGGATCTAAACAAGAAATATATTCCTTAGCCCGTAAGTCATATTTTGTGGTTCTCACAGAAGGTGATGGCGGCGAACGCGATTTTATCCATACAGAGAACTTTGTTTTATTGGATAAAAAACAACGTATTCGAGGTTTTTATGACGGTACAGCTCCCGAAGATATGGAGCGTTTGAAAACAGATATTTCTATCCTTAGATTGGAGTATACTAAGTAGTCCAGATTTTCCAAGCTTCTTCGGCTTGGTGAACCAGCATCGATTGACCATTTAAAATCATCGTTCCTTTCTCTTTTCCCTTTTTCAAGAATAAAGTTTCTGTAGGATTATAAACCAAGTCGAATAGCAAGTGCTGGCTTGTTAAATACTCATAAGGAATCTGTGGGCAATCCTCTATATTAGGAAAGGTCCCTAGAGGAGTGGTGTTTACAATAAGAAGGTGATGTTTGAGTACAATATCATTAAGTTCCACGTATGACAATTGCCCAGGATTTGGATTTCTTGAAACAAATAAGCTGTGTATACCCAATTGCTGAAGACTATAAGCTGCAGCTTTTGAAGCACCTCCTGTTCCCAATATTAAAGCGCGTTCCATTTGCCCTTCTAAGAATGGTTTTAGCGCATTGCCAAAGCCAATATAATCGGTGTTGAATCCCTTTAAACCATTAGCGCTAACAGTTATTGTGTTTACTGCTCCAATGGCTTTTACCTCATCAGAAATTTCATCCAAAAAAGGGATGATCGCCTCCTTATAAGGAATGGTAACATTAAGTCCTATAAGGTCTTTTTCTACTTTGATTAAAGATCTAAAGTCATCAATACTATCTAGTTCGAAGTTTTGATAGCTTACATCTTTAATGCCTTGCTTTTTGAACTTCTCATTGAAGTAGGACTCCGAGAAAGAGTGGGCTAGTGATTTGCCAATTAACCCGAAACACTTCATGTTTTCTTATCTTCAGCAAGTTTCTCCAACAACCAAATACAAAGCACTCCAAATGCCATACAAGCTAATGCCCATAAGACCTCTGTATTACACTCTGAGGGGATATAACGTTGGAACCCAATAATTAAAGGTTCGTTATAACGATTCAGTAATTCAGGATGATAGATTTCTGATTTCCAAGGCCAAATAATAGCAAGCGAACCAAACACAAATCCAGTAAGGAGGGCTATAGTAGTATTTTTGTAGCGCTCAAAAATCCAAGCAATCAATTGAGAAAAAGAGATCATACCAAAGACTGAACCGGCTAAGAACAATCCAAAGTTAATGAGTCCTTGTACTAGATCAGAATTATTTAAAAAGGATAGATCACCTGTTAATAGCATTTTAACACTATCGGAAACTGCATTTATAGAGTCTACCATCAAGAGGCGGTAGTTGCCCATTAACATTAAAATATAAGAACCAGATAGGCCCGGGAGTAGCATACCACTAATACCTATTACGCCGCAAAATAGGATATAGAAATAATTTCCATTTTCGGCAGGCGATGGGTTAGAAAAAGCAATGAATAAAGCTAAGGCGACTCCCATAGCCAAAAATGATTTATTGGTAAAATCCCAGTGGCTTACCGTTTTACCTACATAATAAACGGAGGCTAGGATCAACCCAAAAAAATAGGCCCAAATTTGTACTGGGTGTTCTTCTAGTAAAAAAGAAAAGAGTTTCGCAATACTGAAGACACTCAAGACTACTCCTGATAATAAGAATGCTAAGAATTTGATGTTTAGGTGAGTCGCTAATTGACTAAATTCTCTTTTGTAAAGTAGTTGGAGTGCTTTTCCATTAAAACATTTGAGCGAATTAATCAGCTCTTGGTAAATTCCAGTAACTAAGGCAATGGTTCCTCCAGAAACTCCTGGAATAACATTGGCCGCTCCCATGGCAAACCCTTTGAGAGCGATCCAGAAATAGTCCATCGCACTACGTTTTTGCATACTATATTTCGCTATAAGCTTTGTAACCGCCGTCTAAGGAATAAAGGTTGTCAAACTTGAATTCTTTTTCCAACATATAGATTATTGCCGAAGATCTTCTACCAGATTGGCAATATATAATTACGGGCTTGTCTTTCACAATTTTATCTACCGATGTCATCATTTGATCTAGAGGAATATTCTCTATGCAAATAGCTCCATCTTCGTATTCGTAAGGCTCTCGAACATCAATCAATTGAATTGATTCGGGGTTTTTAAGCTTTCCTTTTAGCTCTTCTGGACTGATTAGTTTAATCATTAGTTTTTTTTGGTAAAAAATCAAAAAATGTATCTCCACGAAGGCCTATGCGCAAACATTCCAAAGGAATGACTTCGTGAGGCGCGATATTACCAAGATTTACATTTGAACCCATTAATTTAATGAACCAAACTTGTTGAGACTTTTTTGGAGCTTCCCAAAGGATTTTCTCTTTTGGTATTTTTGTAAGAATCTCTTCAATAAGGTCAGAGCGAACTTCACCACTATCTCTACAAATACCAACGTTACCGCCTTCACGAGCTTCAGCAATAACCTTCCACGAACCAGCTTCCAACTCTTTTTCCATCATTTGAATCCACTTATAAGGAGGAATCAAAACATCGGCGTCTTTTGAACCAACTTCAGAAAGAACGGTTACTTTTTTTGCTAATGTTCTGATGTACTCACATTTCTTTTTATGATCTAAAATGATAGATCCATCGGAAACCTCAACAGTGTCTAATTGGTATTTCTCAATAAGTTCAACAAATTCATCAAACATATTGCGCGCGATGAAAGATTCAAAAAGTGTACCACCAAAGTAAACTCTGAAACCAGCGTCTTTATAAAGTTTAATTTTTGCGTCTAAGTCTTCAGTAAGGAAAGCAGTACCGAAACCGAATTTTACGATGTCTATATATTTAGCACTCGCGGAAATCATATCCTCAGCTTGGCGTAGGCTTAAGCCTTTGTCCATAACCATGGTTAGACCTTCTTTACGTGGGCTTATTGTTCTTTCGGGGATATAGGGTAAAGAGAAATTCATTTTATATTTGATTGAATAGATTACTAAATTGTTCGTTGTTTTCTAGTTGAGGGAAGCTTTCGAATAAAGACTCTTTATAATTAGGGTCTATAGCCTCTGCTTTACTCAAGTATTTTAATGCCTTATCTAACTGCCCATCAATAAATAGGTAAGCTCCAATTACTGAGATAAGGTCTATGTGATTTTTATTGTGTTTTACACCTTGTGTAAGCAGGTAAATAGCATCTTTAGTTTCGTTTTGGAAGTGCATCAAATTTGCATATTCCATCAAGATGGTAGGCGAGTTACAGCCCATCTCTATTAGCTTTTGGAACCCTAAGTCAGCCTCAGCTATTAAGCCCATATTTTTATAAGCCTTGGCTTGCAGATAGGCATACTCCAAATCATCGGGGTTAAGGTTTACCGCTTTTTCTATATAGTGTACACCTTCCTCTAAACGACCTTGCGCATCCATGCAAAGACCTATTCCCATCCAAGCTTCGGCAAGCTGTGGGTCTTCGTGACAAGCTTTCGTTAAGTAACGAATAGATTGCTTATACATTTCTATCTGCTTATAACATAAGCCAATTTTAAGGAAAGTATAGCCCGAAACTTCTTCAAAAGCCAATGTGAGCATATACGTCTTTATGGCTTCTTTGGTTTTTTTTAGATGTGTTAAGCTCCGCGCTTTTTCGTGGTAAGCAGCGGTAAAACTTTCATCAATCAGTAGTGCATAATCTAAAGCCCAAACAGCTTTTTCATAAGACTTCATTTTATTGTAAGACAATCCGAGTTGATACCAAGCCATTTCGCAATACGGAGCAGAGTCAATGAGCTTTATAAAAAACTTTGAAGCTTCTTCGTAGGCATCCAAACGTTCAAAACAATAGGATATATTGAAGATGGATATATCATCCTCTGGATCTTGAATAAGAAAAGTACTTAGGTACTTAATGGCATCTTGAAATCTGCCCAAGCACTGGAATTCATAAGCTATAAATGGGTAGACATCCAAAGGGTCTTCAGCATGTATCTCAGCTTTTAAGAACATTTGTAAGGCTTTGTGATGCTCCTTATTCTTCGAGAGAATACTCCCTCTAGCAATCAATAAATCAGAGTTGTTAGGCTCTAAGGCCTCTGCTGTATCCAGCAGTAGTTCAGCTTCGGAAGTTCTATCGAGAATGGTAAGTATCTGCGCTTTTCGGATTAAGAAGTTTGCTGAGAATGGGTATTGCTCGTAAGCGATATCCATACTTCCCATGGCTTCGCCCAAAAGCCCTTTATCGATATAGTGATCGGCAATATCCTCAAACTCGTAGCTGTCGAAAAATGCACTGGACTCATTCGCCAGCATACTTTCGTATCGCTCCACAAGTTTATGGATCTTATTATTTTCACTATTTGACATCTCGCTCATTTCAGCTTATTTAGGAATTGTGCAAAAATAACAATTCATATGCTATAAAAATAGCTTTTTTGGGTACTGCTTCTATATTTGTTGAATTGAACTTATTCACAATAAAGTTCACAATTACTAGTATTTAGAGCATAATTAATTTGAGGGCTCAAATATCAACTTGTAAATTTTATTTTTCACTAGTGACTAGTCACTATTTCCCAATCTCTATTCACATTATTCTTTTTCTATGTTTATATTTGTTCAAAATAGAAATCTATGGCATTAATAAAATCTATTTCCGGTATCCGTGGTACAATAGGCGGTAAGCCTGGTGATAATCTCACACCATTGGATATAGTGAAGTTCGCTTCAGCGTATGGTACATGGTTGATTAAAAATAATGGACATAAGATTAAGGTAGTCTTAGGAAGAGATGCACGTATTTCGGGAGCTATGGTTCAGGATTTAGTCTTGGCAAGTCTACAGGCTTTGGGAATTGATGTTATTGATTTAGGTTTAAGTACTACACCTACAGTTGAACTTGCTGTTACCATGGAGAAAGCCCAAGGAGGTATTATCCTTACAGCGAGTCATAACCCGAAACAATGGAATGCCCTTAAGTTGTTAAACGAAAAAGGGGAGTTTATATCAGCCGCAGATGGGCAATATATTTTAGACTTAGCCGATCAAGAGGCTTTTTTATATGCTGATGTTGATGATTTAGGCTCGGTAGAGTCAAAAGATTATTTAGAGAAACATATACAAGCAGTACTCGATTTAGATTTGGTAAATGCCGATTTGGTTAAAAATGCTGGCTTTAAAGTTGTTATTGATGCTGTTAATTCTACTGGTGGGATTTATATTCCTGCTTTATTGAAAGCATTGGGGGTAGAAGTGGTTGAATTGTATTGTGAACCGAACGGTCAATTCCCACATAATCCAGAACCCTTACCTGAGCACTTAGGTGATCTATGTGCTAAAGTACTAGACACAAAGGCTCATCTAGGTTTTGTTGTAGATCCAGATGTCGACCGTTTAGCAATTGTTAGTGAAGATGGAAGTCTTTTTGGCGAGGAGTATACACTTGTTGCAGTTGCCGATTATATTCTACAAAATGTAAAAGGAAATACCGTTTCAAATTTATCCTCTACGAGAGCTTTACGCGATGTAACCGAAAAGCATGGCGGCACTTACTATGCTTCGGCTGTAGGTGAGGTAAATGTGGTAGATACCATGAAAGAAGTTTCTGCCGTGATTGGTGGAGAAGGCAATGGAGGAATCATTTATCCAGATTCACATTTTGGTAGAGATGCCTTAGTAGGAGTGGCATTATTTTTGACTTCTTTGGCAAAATTCGGTGGAACTTGTTCTGCTTTGCGTAAGGAGTTTAAAAACTATTATATGTCCAAGCAGAAAATTCAATTAACACCTGAATTAGATGTAGATGCTATCTTAAGTGAGATGGCCAAAAAATATTCTTCAGAAGATGTAAATACCATCGATGGAGTAAAAATAAATTTCACAGAAGAGTGGGTGCACTTGCGCAAGTCGAATACAGAACCTATCATTCGAGTATATACCGAAAGTGTAAGTTCTGAAAAGGCAAATGCTTTGGCGCAAAGGTTTATTACAGAAATTAGTGAAATTGCATAAACTTATTAATCCTCAGTTAATAATGAAAGTTTACTTAGATAACGCAGCAACAACACCTGTGGATCAGGAAGTGTTTGATGCCATGATACCCGTTTTAAAAGATGGCTTTGGAAATCCTTCTTCAACTCATGCCTTTGGAAGAAAGATTAAGTCGCTTATAGAAAGATCAAGAAAAAATGTTGCCAAGCATTTAAACTGTACTCCAGGAGAAATCTTTTTCACCTCGGGAGGTACCGAAGCCGACAATATGGCCTTGCGTTGTGCTGTACGCGATTGTGGTGTTAAACATATCATCACTTCTACCATCGAACATCATGCAGTAGGGCATACAGCCGAAATGTTGGTAAAGAAAGGTTTGGTAAAGGTTTCCTATGTTGATTTAGACGAAAAGGGGCATGTTGATTTAGAGCATTTAGAATCTTTATTGGCCTCGAATCCTAATACCTTGGTATCCTTGATGCACGCAAATAATGAGATTGGAAATCTACTTCCTCTGGAGCGTGTTTCAGAGCTTTGTGCTCAATACAATGCACTATTTCACTCTGATACCGTTCAGACTATGGCACATTATCCTTACGATATGCAAGCTTTAGATAAAGTTCATTTTATGGTTTGCTCTGCCCATAAATTCCATGGACCTAAGGGGATTGGTTTTTTATATGTGAAAAAGGACATTCAGATGAAGCCTCTAATTCACGGAGGTTCTCAAGAGCGCAATATGCGTGGTGGTACTGAGAATGTATATGGGATAGTAGGTCTTTCAAAGGCTTTAGATATTGCTCATAGAGATATGGATGAACATCAAGTACATATAACTGCTTTGAAATCGTATATGATTGATCAGTTGAAAACACGTATTTCAGATGTTCAATTTAATGGTGACAGCGATAATTTATCGAAGAGTCTCTATACCGTTTTGAGTGTATCGCTTCCAGTAACTGATATTGCTGCGATGTTATTGTTTAATCTTGATATTTATGGAATAGCCTGTTCAGGAGGTAGTGCTTGCACTTCAGGAGCCACTGCAGGTTCTCATGTCCTTGTAGGGATAAATGCTCCTGTAGAGCGTCCGACAGTACGTTTTTCTTTCTCTCGTTTTAATACGATAGATGAAATTGATTATGTGTTGGATTGTTTGGTGAAATTGTACGCTTAAACATTTTAGCTATAAAAAAAGCCCCCGATTTCTCGGGGGCTTTTTTTATAAAATATAGTTTTATCAACCGCCTTTTTTCTTGGCTTTGTATCCTTTCTGAATCAATAGGTCTAGAACTTTGTCTCTAAAGTCACCTTGAATAAGTATTTCGAAATCTTTTACGGTTCCACCAACACCACATTGTGTTTTAAGGGTTTTACCCAAAGCTTTTAGGTCCTCAAGAGTTCCAACGAAATCGATAACGACAGTAACAACTTTACCACCTTTTTTACGATCTAAAAGGATTCTTAAATCTTGTTGATTAGGAGGGAGGGTTTCTTCGTCCAGCTCATCATCATAACTATAATCATAGTCATTATTGGTAGAGTATACTACCCCAGTAAAGTCTTTATTTTTATTCTTTCCCATGGGTTTCAGCGTTCAGCTATCAGCTATCAGCGGTTGGTACTTTGATGAGGTTTTAGGAGTTTAACCTTTAATTCAATTTTAAACCTATTCGTCTAGATAGATTTCAATTAATCCTTCAGGACAATTTAAGAAAAGCGTTTTGTTCTCGCGATCCACCTTTTCAATAAGAGAGTCATCAACAGGAATTAAAACTTCCTTCACACCATTTTCAATTGCAAATAATGGTTGTGCCTTTTGATTGACAATCTCCTTGAGTATTCCAACCTCACCGTAATTCTTATCCACAACCTTAAAGTCTTCGACTTCGTGGTAGTAGAATTTATTACCAGTTAAATCTGGAAGAAAAGAGAGTGGAAGATATAGTCCGCTAGAACACAACTTTAGAGCTTGCTCTTCGGTGTCAATTCCTTCGAAGTGTATGTGTAGATGACCTTTAGTGGTGAGCTTACAGTAGCTCAAAAAAAAGGGAACCAGTCTTCCTTTTCTGTCAAGGAAAACTGATTCCAAATTTTTATAGGCTGAAGGATTATCAACGTCTAACTTCACTAATAAGTCACCTTTGAATCCGTGTTTACGGCTCACGTGACCAATGAAGTAGCAATCCTTCAATTTCATTACTCAGCAGCTTCTTCTGCAGCAGGAGCTTCTTTAGCAACTACTTTAGCAGCAGGAGCTTCTTCAGCAACTACTTCAGCAGCAGGAGCTTCTTCAGCAACTACTTCAGCAGCAGGAGCTTCTTCAGCAACTACTTCAGCAGCAGGAGCTTCTTTAGCAACTACTTTAGCAGCAGGAGCTTCTTCAGCAACTACTTCAGCAGCAGGAGCTTCTTCAGCAACTACTTCAGCAGCAGGAGCTTCTTCAGCAACTACTTCAGCAGCAGGAGCCTCTTCAGCAACTACTTCAGGAGCGTTTTTAGCAGCGATAGCAGCTTCTCTAGTAGCTCTGATTTCTTTCTCAGCAGCTAATGCTTTAGCAGCAGCATCTACTTTTACTTTAGCAATATTGCTAGTGGCAGTGCTAATTTGTTTAGCCTTACCTTCTAACCATGCTTCGTACTTAGCAAGTGCTTGCTCTTCAGTGTGAGCACCTTTTTTAACACCGTCTAAAAGGTGTTTTTTCATCATTATCCCTGTGTAGGATAGAATCGCTCTTACTGTGTCAGTAGGAATAGCTCCAACCTGAACCCAGTGTAAAGCTCTTTCGTGATTCAAATCGATAGTTGCAGGTTCAGTGTTAGGATTGTAAAGACCTAACTTTTCGATGTTACGACCATCGCGCTTTGCGCGAGCGTCAGCCACTACTATATGGTAAACTGGTTTACCTTTTTTACCGTGACGTTGCAATCTAATTTTAGTTGCCATAATAATTGTTTAAGGGTCCGAAACCCAGTTAATTAATAATCCCTTTCTCGAAGAGAGGCGCAAAGATATGAATAATGTATAAAGTATTAGGTATTAAGTAGAAAGTAATAGATACAAAGTCGCTGTTATTAAGAATAAAGTAAAATGTACTAGGTATAAAGTACAAGTGCTAAATTTGCAATTTCCTAACTGCTAACGTTAAGCATTCACCATCTTAATCAAATCGCGTAAACGAGCAGCTTTAATGAAGTCGAGTTCTTTGGCGGCTTTTTCCATGGCCTTGCGGAATTTTTTGATTTTTTTGATTTTGTCATCAGCAGAAAGGTATTTGAGTTCTTCTTCATTTACTTGAAGTTCTTCATCTTTCTCGGCAACTTGTTCGTAGTTTCTGCCAATAATAGAGCTTTGTTCCATGATGCTCTCCTTCGATTTTTTAAGCGCGCGAGGTGTAATATTATTCAGCTCGTTGTATTTCATTTGAATAGTTCTTCTACGGTCCGTTTCATCCATGGTAATTTGCATGGAATTGGTGATTTTATCAGCATAGAAAATGGCCTGACCATTTACATGTCGTGCAGCTCTACCAACAGTCTGAGTAAGCGATCTTGCCGAACGAAGGAAGCCTTCTTTATCGGCATCTAAAATAGCAACTAATGAGACTTCAGGTAAATCCAAGCCTTCACGAAGTAGGTTGATACCAATAAGCACGTCAAATATCCCCAATCGTAAATCACGCATAATCTTTACACGTTCGAGGGTTTCAACATCGGAGTGGATATAGCGACAGCGAATGCCATATTTTGTTAAGTAGATGGTTAGTTCTTCCGCCATACGCTTGGTAAGAGTGGTTACCAAAATACGCTCATCCAATTCCACCTTTAATCTGATTTCCTCTAAAAGGTCGTCTATTTGATTTTGGCTAGGACGGATTTCAATGATTGGATCTAATAAACCCGTTGGACGAATAATTTGTTCTACGACAAGTCCCTCTGATCTTTCTAATTCATAATCTGCAGGGGTAGCGCTTACAAAGATTCCTTGGTCGATAATGTTTTCAAATTCGTCGAATTGAAGCGGGCGATTATCCATAGCAGCTGGCAGTCTAAAGCCGTATTCCACCAGATTTTCTTTTCTAGATTTATCGCCACCATACATGGCTCTTACCTGAGGAATGGTAACATGACTCTCATCGACGAATAACATGAAATTGTCGGGGAAATAATCTATCAAACAGAAAGGGCGACTCCCTGGTTCGCGACCATCTAAATATCTTGAGTAGTTTTCAATCCCTGAGCAATAGCCCAATTCTTGAATCATTTCCAGATCAAAATTTACTCTTTCTTCGAGTCTTTTTGCCTCCAGATGTTTTCCGATTTCTTTAAAATAATCTACTTGCTTAATAAGGTCGGTGCGAATTTGATGCTTGGCATCATCTAGTTTATCTTTGGAGGTAACGAAAATGTTCGCTGGATATATCTTTATGTCATCAAATTGATCGATGCGCTGACCTGTGATTGGATCAAAAGACTCCAAAGCTTCAATCTCATCATCCCAAAACAGGATACGCATTCCAAAATCCGAATAGGCAGGAAAGACATCAACACAATCGCCTTTAACTCTAAACTGGCCTCTTTCTAACTGCGTTTCAGTTCTTGAATACAAGGAAGCTACTAGGTTTAATAAAAGAGCTTTTCGATCTATTTTTTGATTGAGCTTTAGCTCAATAACATTTTTACTAAACTCTTCGGGATTACCAATACCATATATGCATGATACCGAGGAAACCACTATAATGTCTTTTCTTCCCGAGAGTAGCGAGGAAGAAGTGCTTAGGCGCAGCTTTTCAATTTCCTCGTTAATGGATAAATCCTTCTCTATATAAAGTCCCGAATGAGGGATATAGGCTTCGGGCTGATAATAATCGTAATAGGAAACAAAATATTCAACTGCATTATTGGGGAAGAATTGTTTGAATTCCCCGTATAGCTGCGCAGCCAAGGTCTTGTTGTGGCACAAAACTAGAGTAGGGCGTTGTACTTCTTTGATGACATTTGCCATTGTAAAAGTCTTACCGGAACCCGTTACCCCTTGAAGAGTCTGGAAAGGAATACCTTGGTTTAAGCCATCTACTAGTTTCTTTATGGCTTGTGGTTGATCGCCCGTGGGCTTAAATTCTGAAACGAGTTCGAAGTCCATATAGGAAAGAAAAAAAGGCAAAGAAAACTTTGCCTTTAGTATTTACAGTTGTTTGATATAATTCATCCTGTCTTGAATCTCCTCAAGCTTGGCTCTCTGGTTTTCGATGTTCTTTCTCACATCTTTCAGTAGAGGGTTATCTTCACTTGATGAGCTAAAGAAGGATATGTTTGTTTCCAAACGTATCAGCTCATCTTTGGTTTTTTTGAATTTCTGCTGTAAGTGATACAATTCCTCGCTAAGTTTAGCTTCATCACCTTCAGAGATAATTGCTTCCAAGCGAGATTTAAATTGAATATCTCTCTTCTCAGATTGCTCCATATCTAATTGATTGAAGTGGGCGTCAATTAAGTTACGGAAATCCGATTCAATCTTTTTGACATTCTTCTTAGGAACTCTACCCAAGTCTTTCCATTTACTGATAAATTCTTTGAGGACTGTAACATCAGCTTTTGCATCACCACTAACTTTAAATGCCTCAACTTCCTTAGTAAAAGTTTGTTTTGCCTCTAGATTAACTTCAAATTCTTTATCCTTCTCACTATTGTGTTTCGATAAATTATCAAAGAAAGTATTACAGGCAGTACGTAGTTTGTTCCACAGTTCATCAGCTTCTTTACGAGGAGCCATGCCAGAATTTTTCCAATCGCTTTGAATCTTCTTTAAAGCTCCCGCAGTGGCATTCCAGTCAGTACTATTTGTTAAGGCTTCTGCTTGAACTACCAAGTCTTTTTTGGTTTGAAGATTTGCCGTTTGGTTTTTCTTCAGGTCTTTATAGAAGTGGTTTTTCTCTTTATTGAAGTTTTTTATCGCTCCAATAAAACGCTCCCAGCTTTCGATATTTTGTTTGCGACTTACAGGACCAATTTTTTTCCATTGGTCTTGAAGGTCTTTAATGATATTCGATTGCTTTTGCCAATTGTTATGGTGGCTCAAGTTTTTGATGTCGATATTTTCTACTTTCTCACTGAGTGCAATTTTCTCTTGGAAATTCACTTCGAAGACTTCTTTTTTCTGTTCGAAATGATCGTTTCTCTTTTTGTGTAGTATGTGTGTAGCCGCTTTGAAACGTTCCCATGTCGGTTCGCGTTCATCTCTACCTACAGGCCCAACTTCTTTCCAGTTTTCGTGGAGTGTTTGAAGTTGCTCAAAAGCATGGTCTAGATTTTCATCTTTATCCAAAGCTTCAGCTTGCTCACAAAGAGCATTTTTCTTCTCAAGATTTCTCTTAAACTCTATATCTCTAAGTTCGTTGTTAATCCTTAGGTAGTCAAAGAAATTCTCTACGTGGTGGTGGTAGGTTTGCCAAAGGTTGTTTAGCTCAGCTTTAGGAACCATGCCCACAGTTTTCCAACGCTCTTGAATAGTTTTGAAATGCTCAAAAGTTTCTTTCATCTTCTCTTCAGCATTCAATAAACCTTTCAACTCTTCAATAAGCTCGAGTTTTATTTTCAGGTTCGCGTCTTGCTGCTGCTCTTGCTGCTTGTAATAAGCATTTCTACGCTCTCGGTAGCTAGCCAAAACAGCTTTAAAACTATTGGTGCTAGGGTAGGTGTAATCGAAGTCTTCTTCGCTAGCACCTTCAACAGCTAAGTGTTTTTCGAGTTCTTGCTTAAAAGCCTCTTTACTTCTTTCGTAAAAGACCTTTTTTGCTTCATCTATTTCTTTTTTGATGTTTTGAATAGGCGCTGTATCCACAATAGTTTTTACAGTTTCTATTAAGGCCTCCGTATCAAGAGAGTTAAAGTCGATATCCTCAACAATAAGGTTTGTTTCTACCTCAGTTGTTTCTACCACTTCATTAGGCTCTTCTTGATTCGTTACATTTGTTTCTTCCATCTTGCGATCCTTCTGTGATTTATTAGAATAGCAAATATATAGAATTTGAATGATAATACTTACTATGACCTTTTATTCTGATTCTAGAGGTTTATACTATTCGTATAATCTCTAATTGGTATTCAAAAATTCCATATTGTTATTAACAATGAAGATTTTTTATCCTCAAAAAAAACTACATTTACTCCTCTTATTTAAAAGCCTAGTATTGCCCCTATGTATCTGATTTACGACACCGAGACCACTGGATTACCAAAGAACTTTTCTGCGCCTATAAGCGATTCAGAAAACTGGCCTCGACTGGTACAAATAGCTTGGCAATTACATGACGATATGGGGGAGTTGATTGAAGTAAAAAACTTCATCGTTCGACCTGTTGACTTCACCATTCCTTATAATGCCGAAAAGATTCATGGAATCTCTACCAAGCGTGCTTTAGAGCAAGGGGTAGATTTAGCTTTTGTCTTGGAGGAATTTAATAAGGCTGTTGCTCAATCACAATATATTGTAGGTCACAATATTATTTTCGATATCAATATTATGGGTGCTGAGTTTTACAGAACTCAGATGGAAACTTCTCTAATGGATGAGAAGAGTATTGATACCAAAAACGAAGGGACTGACTTCTGTGCTATTCCTGGAGGTAGAGGAGGGAAGTTTAAGTGGCCTACACTTACTGAGCTTCATATAAAACTCTTTAAAGAAGGATTTAGCGAAGCTCATAATGCATCTGCCGATGTAGAGGCGACTACCCGTTGTTTTTTGGAGTTAATCCGTTTGCGCGTAATCAATTACCAACGCTTAGGTTTCGATGACGATTATAATAAACGATTTACGGATCGTAACCCACTGACTTTTGAGCTTCTTGGACTGAATATAGAACCATATAAAGCTATAGATTCTGATTCTGTTGAATTGAAAAGTGAAGATGCAGAATCTGTAGTCCTAGAGTCTAGCAGTTCGGAAATGGAAGGCTTAAGCTACTCGCATTTACACTGTCATTCTTCTTACTCTATATTACAGGCAAAATGTGATGTTCCTGACTTAATAGCGAGGGCTAAAGAATATAAAATGACTGCCGTAGCCATTACGGATACGGGAAATATGTATGGTGCTTATAAGTTCGTACAAGAAGCTATTAAGAATGATATCAAACCGATTGTCGGTTGTGAGTTATATCTTACTGCAGATCATAAAATTAGAAAATTCACCAAAGAGAATCCTGATAGACGCTCTACTGTTGTCTTAATAGCAAAGCATAGAGCAGGGTATCATAATCTATCAAAATTAAGCTCTCAAGCTTTTATAGATGGCCTTTATGCGGGATGTCCTCGTATAGATAAAGAAATTCTACTAGAACATAAAGAAGGATTAATAGCCACAACAGGTGGTTTGACTGCCGAAATCCCTAATCTGATTTTGAATGTAGGAGAGAGCCAAGCAGAGACGGCTTTTAAATGGTGGCATGAAACTTTTGGTGAAGATTTTTATGTTGAACTTATTCGTCATGGTTTAGATGAGGAGGAACACGTAAATCAAGTGCTTTTAGGTTTTGCACGTAAATATGGCGTGAAGTATTTTGCCTCGAACAATGTATATTATTTAGCTAAGAAAGATGCTCTATCCCACGATATCCTCCTTTGTGTAAAGGACGGAGTACTTAAAGACACCCCTATCGGTAGAGGAAGAGGATTCCGCTTTGGTTTCCCAAATGATGAATTTTATTTCAAGTCTCAGAATGAGATGAAGGAATTATTCAAAGACCTTCCTGAATCCATTGCAACAACCCAAGAGATTGTAGATAAGATTGAAGTTTACGATCTCAAAAGAGAAGTCTTACTTCCAGCTTTCGATATACCTAAAGAGTTCATCCAAGCCGAAGATGCCGTAGACGGTGGTAAGCGAGGGGAGAATAGCTTCTTACGCCATCTTACTTATTTAGGTGCCCAAAAACGTTACGAGGAAATAACCGACGAAATTCGCGAGCGTCTCGACTTCGAGTTGATGACCATCGAAAAAACGGGTTACCCTGGTTATTTCTTGATTGTACAAGATTTCACTACCGAAGCCCGAAATATGGGAGTTTCTGTTGGACCGGGTAGGGGATCCGCCGCTGGTTCTGCCGTGGCTTATTGTATTGGAATTACCAATGTAGACCCTATAGCCTACGACTTACTTTTTGAGCGTTTCTTAAATCCCGACCGTGTATCACTTCCCGATATTGATATTGACTTTGATGATGAAGGTCGTGGGAAGATTATCGATTTTGTAGTCAAGAAATATGGTCAGGCGCAGGTAGCGCAAATTATTACTTACGGTACGATGGCTGCAAAGTCATCCATTAGAGATGCCGCTCGTGTGATGAATTTACCCTTACACGAAGCCGACAGAATTGCCAAATTGGTTCCGGATACTTCTCTTCATAAGGTCTTTAATTTACCCGAAGATAAGCTTAAAGAAAAGCTGAATGCCGATCAGATGCATATGGCGGTACAGTTACAAAGTATAGCCAAAGGTTCCGATTTAGCTGCTGCCACCTTAAATCAAGCCATTGCTATTGAAGGTTCTGTGCGCAATACAGGGATTCACGCCTGTGGGGTAATTATTACCCCTAGTGATATTCGCGAGCATCTGCCTATGACTACGGCTAAGGATTCTGATTTATTGGTTACGCAGTTTGACAACTCAGTGGTGGAAGACGCAGGGCTTCTAAAAATGGACTTCTTAGGTTTGAAAACACTTAGTATCATTAAGGATGCTATCAAACTCATCAAGGAGAAACACGATGTAGATATTGATCCTGATGAAATCCCTTTGGATGATGAGCTCACCTATGAATTGTATCAAAAAGGCTCTACCAATGGTACTTTCCAGTTTGAGTCGCCAGGGATGCAGAAGCATCTTCGAGCTTTAAAACCCGATAAGTTTGCCGATTTAATTGCGATGAACGCCCTATATCGCCCTGGCCCTCTGGAGTATATTCCAAACTTTATTGCTCGTAAGCACGGTAGAGAAGATATTACTTACGATTTGGAGGGCATGGAAGACTATCTTGCCGAAACTTATGGTATTACCGTATATCAAGAGCAGGTAATGCGATTGTCACAAAAGCTAGCAGGTTTCTCTAAGGGGGATGCCGATATGCTTCGTAAGGCCATGGGTAAAAAGATTTTCTCATTGCTGGAGAAGATGAAACCTAAGTTCATCGATGGTTGTACCGAGCGTGGTCACGACCCAAAGGTTGCCGACAAAGTGTGGAAGGATTGGGAAGCCTTTGCGGCCTATGCCTTTAACAAATCACACTCTACTTGTTATTCCATAGTAGCCTTTCATACGGCTTATTTAAAAGCGCATTATCCTGCCGAATATATGGCCTCGGTAATGACCCATAATATGAACGATATAAAGAAAGTAACTTTCTTTATGGAGGAGTGCAAGCGTATGCATTTAACCGTTTTAGGACCAGATATTAATGAATCGGCATATAAATTTAACGTTAACCAAAAGGGGGAAATCCGTTTTGGATTGGGTGCCATTAAAGGCGTTGGAGAAGGAGCCGTAGAGAATATTGTAAAGGAACGTGCTGAAAACGGATCATACTACAGTATTTATGAAGTTACAAAGCGTGTAGAGCTACGCTCGGTAAATAAGAGAACCCTAGAGAATTTAGCTTTTGCAGGAGCTTTAGACTCCTTTGTCGGAGAACATAGAGGAATGTATTTTCACGAATTAAAAGATGGGTATACCTTTTTAAATATGGCCATACGCTACGGAAATGCTTACCAGGAAAGCTTAGATGCACCCCCCGATTTATTTGGCAGTGTTGAAGGTGTTGAATTGCCAGAACCCCCAAAACCAATGGTGGACGAATGGCCTCGATTGGAGCTTTTAGCTCGCGAAAAAGAGGTGGTTGGGATTTATATTTCTGGGCACCCTTTAGATGATTTTTCATTTGAGATTAAGCATTACTGTAATCACGATATCGAGAAGTTTAAAAATTTAGAAACCATTAAAGGAAAGGAGCTTGGTTTTGCTGGGGTCATCACCGATGTACATCATCGAATTGATAAAAATGGAAATCCTTACGGAGTGGTTAGCATTGAAGATTTTACTGACTCTAAAGAGTTTATGCTTTTCCGCGAAGATTATTTGAAGTTCAAATTGTATTTGGTTCAGGGGGCTTTTATCTTTGTGAAAGCACGCGTACAAGCTCGTCGATGGGGCGATCAGCTGGAAATAAAAATTACGGCAATTAACCTCTTGTCCGATGTTTTAGATAAACTCACTAAGAGCATCACCTTGCGTATGAGTCTTTATGATATCGATGAAGAGTTTAGCAATAAGTTTAAAGCCATTTTAGAGGAACATCAAGGGAATCATCAGTTGAAATTAAGTGTGTTTGATAGTGACGAAAGTGTTTCTTTAGAGATGATTTCAAGAACACATAAAGTGAAGATTAGCAAAGAATTAGTAAAAGATATCAATACTTTGGCGGAGGTACAATACAAATTGAATTAAATAGCTTGTATTTAGTGGATAAATTCTATTTTTGTACAGAGAAAACAAGTAACAAACAACCCTTAAGATTATAAAAAGATGGCATTAGAAATCACTATTGCGAACTTCGAAGAAACAGTTCTTAAATCAGACAAACCAGTATTGGTTGATTTTTGGGCGGAATGGTGTGGACCTTGCCGTATGGTAGGACCTATCGTTGATGAACTTCACGGAGATTACCAAGGAAAAGCGGTTATCGGTAAAGTAAATGTTGATGACCAACAAGATATTGCTGCTGAGTACGGAATTCGTAATATTCCTACTATTTTGATTTTCAAAAATGGTGAAATCGTTGACAAGCAAGTAGGTGTAGTTCCTAAAGCTGACTTAGCGGCTAAGATTGACGCACATTTATAAGATCTAACAAAATCTATTTGAAGGGCTTTATAAGCCCTTTTTTTTATGGCAAATTATATATCACAGGATGAGATTAAAAGTGTTGAGAACCTTGAGTTTTTAGCACGACAAGTGGTGGAGGGCTTTATCACCGGATTACATAAAAGCCCTTACCATGGTTATTCTGTGGAGTTTGCCGAACATCGTTTGTACAATGCAGGCGAGAGCACCAAACATATCGATTGGAAGCTCTATGCGCGCACGGACAAGCTTTTTGTAAAGCGTTATGAAGAGGAAACGAATCTTCGTTGCCAATTAGTGATTGACAATTCCTCGTCCATGTACTTTCCTCTAAAGGATAAACTCTCTGCTTCCGACCCTAGCAAGCTAGGCTTTTCTATACTTGCCTGTGCTGCTCTGATGAATTTATTAAAGCGACAGAGAGACGCTGTAGGCATGTCCGTTTTTGCAGAAAAAGTAGAAATGCATAGCCCATCGAAAACGAGTCATTCGCATCACAAACATTTATTGTGGGAGTTGGAAAAGTTGATACAAAAGTATCAGTCAAAACAAGCGAAAGCTACCTTTGCTGTGGATGCTATTCACGAGATTGCCGAGCGTGTTCACCAACGTTCTCTGGTTGTTTTGTTTACCGATATGTTTGACTCAGCACAAGATCCTGAGGCTTTATTCTCGGCATTACAACATTTAAAGTACAATAAACACGAGGTGATTATATTCCATGTGGTAGATGCTAAAAGTGAAATTCATTTTGATTTTGAGTCTCGACTACATCGCTTTGTAGATATGGAAACGGGCGAGGAGCTGAAAGTAAATCCCGTTGATATTAAAGACTCTTATCTAGAAAAGATGGGTGAATTTGAAAAGGAAATGCGCATCCGTTGTGGCCAATATAAAATTGATTTCATTCCAGCGGATATTAATCAAGGGTTTGAGCAGGTGCTATTGGCTTATCTGTTGAAGCGAAGAAAGCTAGCTAGAATTTAGTTGCTGCTAGCTAGTAGTAGCTAGCTTATCAAAAAAAGCTCTTACAGTAAAATTTGAAAAATAATTAAAATCTCAAATTCTTAAAATTCTTATTTCTTTTGAGATAATAATCTACAAGTATAGAACCCTTATACTTAATTGAAGGGTCAATTTTACGAGTCTTTTTTCTTTTGAATAGAACTCTCGGAATTCTACTGTAGAAGGAGAAATGCGCTTTTATGATAGCCAAACAGTGCTTAAATTTACCTTCGCTGAGATACTTTAAACCTGCGATACCATCTAATAGTAATCTGAACAAGATTAAGGGTAGGGCATAAAATGGAAGGTTTTTAAGCAACATCACTAGGTTGTTTCTAAAATTCAAGAAGGTCTTTCGAGGATGTGCTTTATCGAGTGAGGCCCCTCCTAAATGATAAACTTTTGATTGCGGAATACAGGCAATTTTATGGCCTTTATTTAATAATCTCCAGCAGAGGTCTATTTCCTCCTGATGCGCAAAGAAACTAGCATCTAAACCACCTGCTTCTATATATTCTTTTCTTCTAATGAATAGGGCAGCTCCTGATGCCCAAAAAACATCCTTAATCGTATTGTATTGTCCTTTATCTTCCTCAAGTGAGTCAAATATCCTACCTCTGCAAAAGGGATAACCAAAACGATCTATATAACCTCCACAAGCACCAGCATATTCAAAATGTGTTTCTTTTTTCTCATCTAGAATCTTGGCTTGACAAGCAACATATTCGCAATGGCTTTCTAGAAAATTGTATAGGGGCTCAATCCAATTTTCGCTCACGCGAACATCCGAATTTAATAAGAGGGCATATTCGTGAGGGATGCATTCCAAGGCTTTATTATAGCCTTTGGCGAATCCATAATTCTCTTTAAAAACAATGGTTTTTACGCTCTGAAAATGCTTAGATATATAGTCAAGCGAATCATCCGTAGAGGCATTGTCTATAACATACACATCAGAATTGTCGGCGTTGAATCCGACAACCGAAGGTAGAAAGCGCTCTAATAAGGCGCGACCATTCCAGTTTAAAATGAGTACGGCTATTTTTGCTTGCTGTATTTCCATCTTCTGTGTGACCAAAGCCAGTTTTCAGGTTTATTGAGTATTAGTTTTTCCAGATGACGCACATGAGCTTCGGTAGCTTTGCCGCTTTTATTTTCATCCTTATCTAAAAGAGGAATGAGTTTCATCTCATAATAACCTCTTTTCACGCGGTGCATTTCCACAAAAATCAAGGCTAAATCGCCTGCTTTTTTAAGCTTCTCAGGACCTAAAAATACAGGAGTTTTTTGTGATAAAAAGTGGGTGCTGAATTCTATCTTGGATTTATGAGGTGTTTGATCAGCGAGCATCAGGTGTAAAGAGCCTTTCCCCTTATTTTGAACTATGACTTTCGGGAAGCTTTTCATCGGGATGATTTTCGCTCCAAAGCGACTTCTAGCCTTTAGCATGAGCTGATCAACTGCCTTATTGCTCAGAGGCTTGTACACCGAGAACAAGTCTTGAGGAGCATAAGCGCTTAATGCCAAAGCCATCCATTCCCAGTTGCAATAGTGTGCTCCCATAACAATCGCGCCTATCCCTTTATGTTTGTATTCTTTTAATAATTCAGGGTTTACTAGGTGGACTCTCTTTTTTAATTCTGCTTCCGAAATACTGTAAAGCTTGAAATTCTCCACAATAAGATCACAAAAATTCCGGTAAAAAGCTTTTTCAATCCGCAGGCGTTCTTGTTCAGAATGACGGGGTAGCGATTTAGCCAGATTCGCACGCACAATTCCTCTGCGATAACCCACATAATAGCAAATCAGATAGAGTATATCGCCTAGTAGGTATAGGATGAATAAAGGGGTGTAGCCTAGGGCTTTTATAATTACTCTCAATACTTGCTTATTTATTATTGCTTCGGCAGGCTAATCTCCTTACCTATATTATCACCATCGAGATCTGTTACAATCCCCCGTTTTCTATAGATCCAGGAGCGCCAATTTTCATTGAACAATTCACCTATGGCAGTGGAGTGTACCAATTGATAATCGTTGGTGCCCAAGGCTGTTTCTACGAATACAAAAATGCGATTACTTTGCTTGCCCAATTTATTATACTGCCAAATTTGATAGGGGAGGGTGTAGTTTTCGTGAACAGAATTTTCTATAAAATTGGCCGATCCATATTTCAGAAATACCTGACCGCGGTCTGTAGCAAAGCCTTTTACTTTAAGTGTAGAGAACATCTCATTGACTTTTTCTACTCCCTTTTGATATTTCGCCCATTCATCTTCAGGGCTTATTGGGTTTCTATTATACCAAAAGCCGTAGAAAAACTGTTGCATTTGTTCGAGGTTCCATGTTTTTAATTGGTTCTCAGCAAAGCTCCATTCACGAATTGTAGCTATGGGTAAGAGCGTGGAAATATACTCCGCCATCTCTTCAATTATCACAATATCTTTTACAAAGCTATCATTAGAGTTTAAGGTGCTGAAGTCCTCAGGCTTCGTTTGTACTTTAGTGTTTAAACGCTGAAAAAAGGTACGCTCTTGAATAATTGATTTTCCTTGTCTATCTAATAAACTTACTACCAAATTGTAGTTGCCAGAAGCTAATGTCGATATATCAAAACCACCGATATAAGCTTGAGGGCTATCGTGGGTTTTTCTTTTAAAACGGATAAAGTCATTGAGTGGTTTATGTGTTTGGTAATTTTCTATATAACAGTTAAACAGATAACCCTCGCTAGTGCTCGTATCCATAGCTGTATTATACCACTCTACATAAATATTCAATTCATTAGTGCTTTCATCAAGAAAATAATCACCCTGTGAACTTAGCGGGATTAAATCGTAACCAGACTTACTCAAAACACTAAGCTCTTTGGTAGGGCTAAATGAATCTAGAAAAAGTAAACCCGAAAAACAGACTTTATCTTTTGGGAAATCTAGTTCTATAGCTATAGTGGTTTCATGTTTGAAGTTTAAAGCTGCTTTGTCGGCTACTTCTAAATCCAATTTATATTCACCCAAAGGTAGACTGATAATTTGCTTATCGATAAAGAAGCCTGCCGTATTTAGAGTATCATCCAGCACAGGAGTGTGGAATTCATATCTGTCCGCATGGTATATATCTTCCCCTTGGCGAATAATCATATTCACCAAAACAGTCCCTTGAAAGGCTCCTGGAGCAATTTCTTGGTACTGAATACTAGACCCTAAAAAGGAGATATAGGTTTCTATATAAGCTTGGGATTCTTGATTTTGATAGCTTAAATATTGAAAGTTTAACTGTAAATTTTTAGCATACAGCGACTTAGTAATAAAGAGTGAAAGTACCAGTATGCTTATTCGGAAAGCCCTCATTTTGCTAGTGTTTTGATGTAATTATATATTTTTTCATCCTTCTGTAAAATTAGTCTTTTTTTTGTTTGTAGATTAAATTTTTCTCTTACATTTGCATCGCTAACGCTGAGGAGAGATGGCAGAGTGGTCGAATGCGGTGGTCTTGAAAACCATTGTACCGCGAGGTACCGGGGGTTCGAATCCCTCTTTCTCCGCAAAGCAATTGAAAGCTCAACCGAAAGGTTGAGCTTTTTTTTATCCCCTGAATCGATGAGCTTGCTCTAGCGATTCTAAGGGGCTGAAAAATAGCTCATTCCTCATTTCAGGAATGGCTTTCAATTGCTTTATCCGGTCTCCCTCTAGGGATCGCGAAGCAATCTTTATTGTCCATATTCAGTTTGCAATTCCCAGTTTGAAGTCAGTCCCTCAAAGAATCCGACTCCATGACCTCACGCCTGCACGACAATCTAGTGACTAAAGACTAATTCGTCATACCTGGAGATTCATTAAACAATTTCAAAGCCTCACAAAAGTAATCGTGACTTACCCAAGTAGGAAACCTCACATAATCCCTTAGATAATTCTTAAATCTGAGACATTTTTTGTGATCAAGGAGTTTGATGATACCTTAGAGTTTCTGAAGTCCTAAAAAAATGTATCTTTAATTCCATTCAAGTTAGTTTAAAAGAACCCCATTACCTGATTTCCATGCAGTATTTCGATAAAAATAAAATAGACAAATTACTGTCTTATGAAGATTTAGTTGATGTGATCGAAAAAGGATTTAATGAACCTCCAAATGTTCCACCCAGATTACATTACAGTGTGAACAATCCGCTTAACAATTCTGAAAACACCTTACAAATTATGCCGGCATGGCAGGAAGGAAAACAACTGGGCATCAAACTAATTACTGTTGCTCCAAAAAATAAGGAATACAACCTTGAAACAATCAATGGGCTTTATCTGTTGTTTGATTCTGTTACAGGACTACCGGAAGCCATTATGGATGCAAAAGCTATTACCAATTGGAGAACAGCTTGTGCGTCTGCACTAGCCTCAAAATATTTGTCTCGGCCTGATTCTCAAACATTATTTATGATTGGAACAGGTTCATTGGCACCCTATTTAATAAAAGCTCATTCAGCTGTAAGACCAATAAAGAAAGTTCTCATTTGGGGACGCAACATTAAGAAAGCCGAACAAATTCAAAAGATTATTAATAACCCTGCAATAGAAGTTGAAGTTGTTGAGAACATTGAAAAAGGTATAAAAAAAGCTGATATCATTTCTTGTGCTACACTTAGCGAAACGCCGCTAATTTTTGGCGAATCGCTTCTCATCGGACAACATATTGATCTTGTTGGAGCTTACACTCCAACGATGAGAGAAGCCAATGATGAGGTATTATTGAGAAGTGATATTTACGTAGATAATATTGAAATGGCTCCAAAAGAAACAGGTGATTTGAGCATTCCATTATCAGAAGGAACAATCAAATTAGAGGACATTAAAGGAGACCTTTTTGATCTGTGCTCAGGGAAAATTGAAGGCAGGTCATCTGGTGAAAGTATTACTGTTTTTAAATCTGTAGGGCATGCTCTTGAAGATCTGGTTACGGCACAATTAATAGTTGAAAAACAAAGAGTTAAATCCACAAATAGCATGTCATTATTAACCCCTGAAAGATTCTGTAATTAAAATGGTTGAATTCCAAAATTTAATTTCTCGCAATAAAGTGTTTGAAGTTCCTTCAGATTGGATAAAAATAAAAACAATAGACATGCATAGCGGCGGAGAGCCTTTACGTGTAATTGTTGATGGTTTTCCCGAAATTAAAGGAAACACTGTATTAGAAAGAAGAAGATATTTAAAAGAAAATTTGGATCATTACCGAACATCCCTAATGTGGGAGCCAAGGGGTCACGCTGATATGTATGGCTGTATTATTACCCCGCCCAATGATGCTGATGCTGATTTTGGAATTATTTTTATTCATAATGAAGGGTATAGTACGATGTGCGGACATGCTACAATTGCAATAACAAAATTAGCGGTTGAATTAGCTTGGGTTGAAAAACAAGAACACGAAACTAAAGTGATTATCGATGCCCCTTGTGGAAGACTAACTTCATTCGCCAAAATAGAAGATGGAAAAGTTGTTTCAGTAAAATTTCATTGTGTTCCCTCTTTTGTGGTAGCCTTAGACCAAAAGGTAAATGTTCCGGGATTGGGAGAGATTTCATATGATTTGGCTTATGGAGGTGCGTTCTATGCTTATGTTGATGCAAAATCAATTCATTTACCATTAACTTCAGACCAGTATAGGAACCACATTCAAATTGGAATGGATATTAAAAAAGCTGTGATGGAATCTTCAACCAAAATTTCACACCCTTTCGAAAATGATCTTAGCTTTTTGTACGGGACCATATTTATTGATGACCCTTTAAACCAGGAAAATGACAGTAGAAATGTTTGCATTTTTGCTGATGGAGAAGTAGATAGGTGTCCAACAGGATCAGGAGTTTCCGGAAGAATGGCCATTCATCATAAACGCAAAGAGATCGCAATTGGAGAAGAAATGAGCATCGAAAGCATTACAGATAGCGTATTTATAGGTTCTGTGTTTAAAACCACTCAATTTGGTGCTTATGAAGCTGTTATTCCACAAGTAGAAGGGACAGCTTTTATTACCGGAGAACACACATTTTTAATTGACCCAAACGATCCTATGAAAACAGGGTTTTTTCTGAGATGAAAGTCATAGTAAACATATTCTTATTGTGCTGTTGCACAATTTTTGCTTGCGGACAAAAACAGACTGCTATTCCAAATGTGATCAATATGCAAAACAGCCCCAAGTCGTTTTCCGATAAAAGACTAAACGCTTTTTTCGACCTGGGTAGTTGGATGGGTTTTGCCTTGTCTGAAGATATAAATGGTGCCCCGTTTTCCGGTCCATATATACTAGGGCTGGATCATGGTGTATGGGCCTCAAATAATTTTGCTGCCTTAGATCTAATCGATACTAATGGTTTTTCAATACTAAAAGAGTTGGATTATTCAAAGCAAAACTATTTGCCGGGAAGCTTAGAAACTCAATTGCAATTTAGTACCGTTGATTTAAGAAGTACACTAATTTTCACATCAAAAGAACGTGTAATTATTTCAACAAAGATCAGTAATAATAGTAAGGAGGACTTAACGATTACCCCACAATGGAAAGGGTCAATTTTTAAAGAAATAGGAAGCTTTGTCGACAACAAAGATCATTTAATTGTTAATCTTGACAAAGGGCAATACATTTATCTGAGCCCGGTTGGTGATCAGAAGTTCAATGTAATATCAGATTCAAATAGCTATGAGTTAACATTCGAAAAAATTAGTTTAGAATCGGGAAAATCGAAATCTTTTTCTTTTGAAATTCAGTACCATCCCGACCAACAAAAAATGAAAGAATCTATCAATAGCTCAGAAATTTCAAAATCATTAGAAGATAATCGATTAAGATGGAATGAATATCTTGAAATCACAAGGAATAAGAATTTAAGTGCTGATGAAAAATTGGTACTTACAAAAAG
>Ga0208879_1000178_pt1 | contig 68824 bp, 58 predicted proteins | sample Knorr_S15_td_Bot_FD_185605 | JGI IMG/M metagenome (GOLD analysis project Ga0208879, IMG submission 185605) | Marine microbial communities from Southern Atlantic Ocean transect - Knorr_S15_td_Bottom_ad_5009_LV_A (SPAdes) (version 2) | ecosystem: Environmental > Aquatic > Marine > Oceanic | place... | reverse complement strand
TCAGACCTTCCCGGCGGCACAGCTCGGCTATGGTGTCTTCACCACGCAGGCCTTCCAATACAATGCGGATTTTTTCTTCGGCGGAGTAGTGTCGGCGGGTGGCCCGACGAATATCTCGAATAGTCTTCTGGGCACTGCTTTTCTTTCTCATCATCACTTCCTCTTGGAGTTAACGATGAGCCAATACTGTCTCTTAGGCAATTAGGGGATTATGTCCAACTAGGGCTGACGGGATACAGTGCCGGGTATAGGATTGATACTGGAAATCGACCTCGAAGAAGATGCCCGTTTGGAACTGGTGGATTTCACGTCAGCACAGTAGGCAAATGTTGCCGCTAGCGCACCGCCGGCATTGTCACGACGCTTTGCGGCCACCTCAAACTCGAAACGCTTCCCATGCGGACGGAACACAGGAGTCGAACGCATGGATTCAGGAGTTTTCGTTTACATCCCCCTGAGGTGGCCGTACTTTTTTTGATTTATTTCAGTCTATAAGGAATTGGTCTATCCGATCGGCCACCAGGCGACCTTCGTCGATGGCATTAACGACGAGGGACTGTCCGCGGCGGCAGTCGCCGGCGGCGAATACCCCGGCTCTGGAAGTCTGAAATTCATCGTAGCTGGCCTTGTAATTGGAGCGACCGTCCAGTTCCAGGTCCAGCTCTTTGCTCACATAGTGCTCGGGACCAAGAAATCCCATGGAAATGAGAATCAGGTCGGCTTCCCAGAACTCAATAGTGCCAGGTATCTCTTTAAAATTCTCATCCACTTCCACGGTATTTATACCTAACAACTTGCCCTCATCATCGCAAACAAACTCCTTGCCGGAGATCGAATAGACCCGTGGGTCCTGACCAAAGTGTTGAGCCGCTTCTTCATGACCATAGTCCACTCGATGAATAATTGGCCACAGCGGCCAGGGATTATCGTCGGCTCGATCGATCGGGGGCTTTGGCATAATCTCGAAATTGACCAGGGATTTGCAGCCGTGCCGAAGCGAGGTGCCAATACAGTCGGTACCCGTATCACCACCGCCAATCACGATAACATTCTTGTCTTTGGCACTGATATAGGCCCCATCATTCAGATTCGAATTCAGTAAAGAGCGGGTGTTCTTGAGCAGAAACTCCATGGCGAAGTAGATGCCGTCACTGTCCCTATAAGGAATTGGCAAATCCCGCGCTGTGGTGGCACCGGTTGCCAGTAACAGCGCATCGTTGTCCTTTAATAACTGATCGACTGCAAGGGCGTTCTCGCCGGCACCGCCAACATCGGCGCTCACTACAAAGCTTATGCCTTCTTCTCGCAATAAATCGACACGCCTATCGACAACGTCTTTCCCCAGTTTCATGTTGGGGATGCCATACATCAGCAGGCCGCCGATACGATCATCACGTTCGTAAACCGTCACCTCATGACCCGCATGGTTCAACTGAGCAGCGGCAGCCAGGCCCGCAGGGCCGGACCCTATGATCGCGACTTTCTTGCCGCTGCGGGTGGTGGGAGGATTGGCAACAACCCAGCCCTCATCGAATCCCTTATCAATAATTGCACATTCGATATTTTTAATAGTGACCGCAGGCTCGTTCACCCCCAGCACACAAGCACCCTCGCAGGGTGCGGGGCATACTCGGCCGGTGAACTCCGGGAAGTTATTGGTCTTATGCAGGCGCTCCAGTGCCTCCTTCCAGCGACCCTGATACACCAGGTCATTCCACTCGGGGATCAGATTGTAAACCGGGCAACCTTCATCGGATTGACAGAATGGCACGCCACAGTCCATGCACCGGGCCCCCTGTGTGGCCAGGTGCCGATCATCGTGCTCGGTGTAAATTTCCTTGAAATCCACCAGCCGTTCCATGGCATCACGATAAGGCTCGGTTTCCCGATCGAATTCCTTAAACCCTGTGAGCTTTCCCATTGACTATTCCAAATCTTCGCGTGCGTCGTTTACGGCTAACCCGAGGCCGGGCTCAGGCGGCGTTTGCCGCAGCCTGTTCATTGAGAACACGTTTGTAGTCGACAGGCATCACCTTAATGAATTGACTTAATGTGTGTACCCAGTTATCGAGGATTGCCCTGGCAACGGGAGAATCGGTGTATTTATAGTGATTGGCAATTAAGGCTTTCAGTTCAAGAATGTCCTCAGCCGCAGTCACCTTTTCCAGCTCGAATGTTTCCAGATTGCATTGGCGGTGGAATTCGCCGCCCCGATTCCATACATAGGCGATACCGCCGCTCATGCCGGCGCCAAAATTTCTGCCGGTGCTGCCAAGTACAACTACGCGACCACCGGTCATATATTCGCAGCCATGGTCGCCTATGCCTTCGACCACGGTCCTTGCGCCGCTGTTGCGAACCGCGAAGCGCTCGGCGACGATGCCGCGGATATAGGCTTCGCCACCGGTGGCACCATAGAGGATAACGTTGCCGGCGATCACGTTTTCTTCGGCCTTAAAAGTGCTCTCTTTAGGTGGATAAATAATTATCTTGCCACCGGAGAGCCCCTTGCCCACATAATCGTTGGCATCGCCTTCAATGGTGAGGGTAATGCCCTTGGCCAACCAGGCACCCAGGCTTTGGCCGGCAGTACCATGGAGTTTAATATTGATGGTGTCATCTGGAAGCATGTCCTCTTTCCAGCGCTTGGCCAGTTCATTGGAGAGCATGGTGCCCACCACACGGTTGGTATTGGTTATCTCATGCTCGATGTATACCTTTTCTCCGGTTTCCAGAGCCTTGCTCGCCAGGCGTATCAACTCATTATCGAGAGCCTTGTCCAGACCGTGATCCTGATCCATGGTTTTATAAAATTCGGTGCCCTCAAAAATCACTTTTGCCGGTTGCAGGATAGCGCTGAGATCCAGGCCGCTTGCTTTCCAGTGATCAATAGCGTCATCTGAGTCCAGCAAATCAACCCGGCCAATCATTTCATTGACGGTACGCAGTCCGAGCTCAGCCATAATGCCGCGCATCTCTTCTGCGACCATAAACAGGTAGTTCACTACGTGTTCTGGCTTGCCCCTGAATTTCTTACGCAAATCCGGATCCTGCGTGGCAATACCAACAGGGCAGGTATTTAGATGGCACTTACGCATCATGATGCAACCGAGGGTGATTAATGGTGCGGTAGCAAAGCCATACTCTTCAGCGCCCAGTAGTGTCGCTATTGCAATATCTCGGCCGGTCTTCAGCTGGCCATCGGTTTGCAGGGTAACCCGAGAGCGTAAATTATTCATGACCAGTGTTTGATGGGTTTCGGCTACGCCCAGTTCCCAGGGCAAGCCGGCGTGTCTGATAGACGTCAGTGGTGATGCCCCGGTACCGCCATCGTGCCCGGCTATAACCAGGTGATCGGTTTTTGCCTTGGTAACTCCGGCAGCTATAGTGCCGACACCGATTTCAGACACCAGTTTCACACTGATACGGGCTGCGGGATTCGCATTCTTAAGATCGTGGATAAGCTGCGCGATATCCTCGATCGAATAGATATCGTGGTGGGGTGGAGGACTGATCAGACCAACACCAGGGGTTGAGTAGCGTATACGAGCGATATAGTCATCCACCTTTCGACCGGGTAGCTCTCCGCCTTCGCCGGGCTTGGCTCCCTGGGCAATTTTGATCTGCAGTTCGTCAGCATTGGTGAGGTACCAAGCGGTCACACCGAAGCGTCCAGAGGCAACTTGCTTGATAGCAGAACGTTTCGAATCACCGTTAGCTAGTGGCTCAAAGCGGGCAGAATCTTCACCGCCTTCCCCGGTGTTGGATTTTCCGCCGATCCGGTTCATGGCCACAGCCAGGGTTTCGTGACTCTCCGCGGAAATTGAGCCAAAGCTCATTGCGCCGGTGGCGAAGCGTTTCACGATTTCGCTGGCAGGCTCCACATCTTTTAACTCAATCGCCGCATTTACATCGGTCTTAAATTTCATCAAGCCACGGAAGGTAGCGCGGCGGGTGCTGTCTTCATTGGCGGATTCAGCAAAGGCAGCATAGGCGTCGGCACTATTAGTTCTGGCGGCTACCTGCAACTTCGAAATCGTACTCGGATTCCACATATGGGTCTCACCACCACTGCGCCATTGGAAATCGCCGGGATTTGTCAGCACTGGTATCCTGTCGCTCTCCCTGGCCGGAAAACCAATGCTGTGGCGCCTGCGTGATTCCTCAATCAATACGTCGAAGCCCACGCCCTGAACCCGGCTTGCTGTGCCGACAAAACATCGATCGATGATTTCACTGGCGAGACCGACGGCTTCAAATATTTGTGCCCCTTTATAAGATTGCAAAGTCGAGATGCCCATCTTGGCCATCACTTTCAGCATGCCCTTGGCAATACCTTTCTTGTAGGCTGTCACCAATTTTTCTTCATCCGTATACTTGTCGCCTAATAATCCTTCTTTGTTCACTTGCCACAGGGCTTCGAAGGCGAGGTAAGGATTAATGGCGTCAGCGCCATAACCCGTCAGTAAGCAATGATGATGAACTTCCCGCGCTTCACCGGTTTCGAGCACAATGCCAATTTGAGTCCTCTTAAGGGCGTCGATCAGGTGATGATGGACTGCGCCACAGGCAACCATGGCGCTCAGTGGAATTCGCGACTGAGAAATTTTGCGATCGCTAAGAATAATAAAGGAGAATCCATCCTCGATAGCCTGGGCGGCTTCGATACAGATTCGATCGAGGGCTGTTTGAAATCCCTGGTTTTCTGCCATCTCATAAGTGATGTCAATAAGCTGGGAGCGCATGCCCTGATAGTTCATCTGCTTAATATCGGTAAGTTGCCGATTGGAGAGTATTGGATGCTCGAGACTTAAACGATGAACTTGCTCGGCAGTCGACTCGAGCAAATTGCCCTCCGGACCGACAAAGCATTCCAGGGACATCACCACTTCTTCTCGAATGGAGTCGATAGCCGGATTAGTGACTTGGGCAAACAACTGTTTAAAATAGTCATAGATCATTCTTGGCTTGTCTGACAGACAAGCCAGCGATGAATCACAGCCCATCGAACCCAACGGATCCCGTGCCTCGGTCACCAGAGGGATTAGCATGAAATGCAGGGTTTCTGTTGTGTAACCGAAAGCCTGCATGCGCCGCAAAAGGTTTTCGCTCTCGAGCGAACAGGCAGGGCTAACACTGGCGATATCGGCAAGCGTTACTTTTTGCGCGGCTAGCCATTCACCATAAGGCCGTTTAGCGCTAATAATTTGTTTTACTTCCTCGTCTGGAATCAGACGGCCTGCTTCGAAATCCAGCAAAAACATCTTGCCCGGTTCTAATCGGCCCTTGAGTTTCACATTGGTCGGATCTACCTGCAGCACACCCACCTCGGAGGCCATAATCACCTTATCGTCGTGAGTAAGATAATAACGGCTCGGGCGTAGCCCGTTCCTGTCCAACACCGCGCCGATGTACTGGCCGTCAGAGAAAACGATGGAGGCCGGCCCATCCCATGGTTCCATCAGTGCTGAATGAAACTCGTAGAAGGCCTTCTTGCCTGTCGCCATGTATTCATCGGACTGCCAGGCCTCAGGAATCATCATCATGACGGCTTCCGCCAAGGAGCGCCCGGAAAGCAGTAAAAATTCGAGTACGGCGTCAAAACTTCCGGAATCGGTGCAGTCACTCTCGATAACCGGAAAGATAGCTGCGAGCTTGTCGCCGAAGACATCGGTTTGAATATTGCCTTCCCGGGCGACCATGGAATTCATGTTGCCCCGCAGCGTATTAATCTCACCATTGTGGCTCATTAAACGATTCGGCTGCGCCCGATCCCAGGACGGGAACGTATTGGTGCTGAAGCGCGAATGTACCATCGCCAGGTGAGTCTCGAAATCGAGATTAGTCAAATCCCGGTAAAAAGGAAACAACTGTCCGGGTGTGAGCATGCCCTTGTAGACGATAACCTTGCTGGATAGGCTACAGGCGTATAGTTGCTTCGCCTCGGTCAACGCCTCATCGTTGCGCAACTGGTGAGTAAAACGTTTGCGGATGATGTACAGAGCACGTTCGAAACTTTCCCGAGACAGGCCGTCTGCGGCGGCAATAAAGAGCTGCTCGATTCGTGGTTGCGCCATTCTCGCCGCTGGTCCGACGTCGGCGGCATCGGCGTCGACTGGCACTTCACGCCATCCCACCAATATTTGATTCTCTTCGGCGACGATGGCGTCGATGACGGCATGGCACCTGGCTCGCTCTGCCTCCAATTGGGGGAGAAATATATTGCCGACAGCGTATTCCCCGGCGGCGGGGAGCTCGGCATCGAGGTCTGATTTTGCAATCTTTTGGAAGAAACTGTGGGGCAGGGCTACCAGTATGCCGGCGCCGTCACCGGTGTTGGCTTCGAATCCACAGCCGCCACGGTGGCCCATGCGGGAATTAATATGATGGGCATCCAGCATGATCTGGTGACTGGGCTGCCCCTTAATGTTGGCGACAAAACCGACACCACAGGAATCCTTTTCCAGGGCTGGATCGTACAGCCCGGTTTTCTCAGGGTAGCCAAATTTCAAGGGTAGGTGTATGCCGTCACTCATAGAGGATTAGTCTCTCATCGTTCTTTTTAATTCGCCCTGCGCTTTTCTACTACCGTTACTCCACCACCCGATGATGGTTCTGCTGCTCGGGATGAAAGCGGACTCTGGTGTTGTGTCCTGAGAGGGCTTGACGATTCAATCAATCCCCCACATTAATCAGGGACCACGGAGAGGGCCGCAAACAATAACATTGCGTCAGAAAAAGTCAAGGAAGACGCGGCTCTCCGGGAATTTGACGCTTCGCTAACTGGCTGATTTCGCCGCAGTTATAAGCGATGAGCCTGCGCCACAAAATGGCAATATATTGTCATAGTCACCTGGTCACTTGAACTAGCCAACAGCCCTAAGCATGGCCTTAATTGTCTGCCGGCTACGGTCGGGGCGCAAAAAACAGCGGCTGAAAACACAGCTTTGTGGGTTGACTGCTCGATACGGGGCGTCAGTGCGCGGTTCCAAATGCGATGTTATCGGCTGCCACAGGGGCCGAATTTTGCAGCCTGGCAGGGCGACCAGCAACAGTGTAAATCGGTATCAATTTCACGGCATTTTTGGCGCCGTTCGGAGCGCACCACAGCCCTGCCCCAAATCACCAGACGCTACGCCCCGCCTGCGCTGGAGTAGCTTGCTAAAAACCAGTAGGTGATTTACTCTACTCGATCTTGCTTGGCTATAATAAAAACGCTTCACCCGCAGTCTATTCTCAGTACTAGAAGAACAAGAATAATTGACCCCATTCCCAACAACGGAGGCGAATGTATCCCGTGAACACAAAACTAACCCGTAGACGCTTCATCAAAGGAGTGATCGCCTCAGGTGCTGCAGCCACATCGACCTCGATCTGGTATGCCGCCAATGGTGCTGAACGCCCCCCTGGCTCGGTGGAGCGTCTGATCAGAATCAATGTAAACGGCCAGGTCCGCAGTGTGGATGTTGCTCCCCAGGAGACACTGGCATCTACCCTGCGTTACAAGCTGGGCTTGACCGGAACCAAACTGGGCTGTAACCGCGGAGAATGTGGCGCCTGTACTGTGTTGGTCGATGACATCGCCTCCTACGGCTGTTCCATACTGACCCATTCGGTCAAGGCCAAGCGTATCGAGACAGTAGAAGGACTGGAATCGGCGAATGGGGATCTACATCCGGTGCAGCAGGCATTTGTGGAAGAACTTTCCCCACAGTGTGGTTACTGCACACCAGGGCAGGTGATGGCTGCAGTAGGACTGCTGCGAGCTAACCCTAACCCCACCCGGGAAGAAGCACGTCAGGGTATGGCAGGTAATATCTGCCGCTGTGGTTCTTATGACTCTTACCTCAATGGCGTCATGCGCGCAGCGGAAATAGGATAAACATCATGGCATATATGCATATTGGTAAAGATTTCGTTCCACCAGATGTACCGGGTAAGGTCACTGGCAGAATCAAGTACTCAGAGGACTACACGCGCGAAGGCATGGTTTACGCCAGGTTGCTCACCAGTCCCGTTCCCCACGGCCGGGTCGTCAATATCGACGCTTCCGCGGCGCTGGCGATGGACGGTGTCGTTGGCATCTTAACCGCCGACGACGTATATCCGGACGGAGAGCCGCAAAGCACCGGCCTCAAGATACTGACCAACGAGCCTACCCTGGTCGGTGAGCCAATCCTCGCCATTGCCGCGGTAGATGAAAAAACCGCCGAAACGGCGATGGCCCTGATTTCCCTCACCATCGAAAGACTGCCCTTTGTACTGGATCCCCTGGATAGCTTGAGAGAGGGCGGCGCCGATGCCTACAGCGGCGGTAATACCTTCGTGTTTCGACAGGGTTTTGCCCAGGAGAAATGGACATCGGATCAGATCACCAGCTTTCAGAACGGCAGAGAGCCTTCGGCAGAGCCGCAACAAAGTTGGGAATACGGCGATCTTGAGGCCGGTTTCGCCAGTTCGGATTTCATCTACGAAACGTCTTTCTCCACTGCCGGTTATCCCCATATGTCCATGGAGCCCAGAAGCGCCATGGCCTACTGGGAAAATGGAAAATGTTATTTGCACGGCACCTCCCAAAGCCTGACGGCTCTCGCCGAGCCCATGGCCAATATCGTCGGTGTGCCACTGGAAGACTTTGTCTTCATTAATGAAGCGACTGGTGGTGGTTTTGGCCAGAGATCCAGGGCTGCCAGTATTCCCAGCATGGCGATCCCGGCCAGATTCTCCCAGAAGATTAATCGTCCGGTAATGATGCGGGTAACTCGCGAAGAAGAGTTCACTATAGGTGGTGCGAGACAGGGTCTGCAAGGCTGGATCAAAGTCGGTTTTAAATCCAACGGCGCCATGGCGGCCATGGATATGTACTGCGTCTCCGATAGTGGCGGCAAGGGCGGCGGCGGCGATGCGAATTCCGCAGCAGCCGGTGTCAGTGCGCTCTATCAAGCCGAAGCCATGCGCTTCCGCAATACCTCCATCGGTACCAACACTGGCCACAGAGGCGCGCAACGAGGTCCCGGTGAAAACCAGATCATGGCCATCGTTGCCCCAATCATGGACAAGGCCGCAGAGGCTTTGGGCCTGGATAGACTGGCAATTCGCAAGATGAATGCGGCACAGAACGGTGATGTCAGCGGCAGCAGGAGCACGCCTTTTACCAGTGCCTATATGCCGGAATGCCTGGAGCAAGCCGCCGAGCAATTTGACTGGGATGGGAGAAAGTCCCGAGCTCGACAGACCAATGGCAGCAAGGTGACGGGTCTTGGCATCGGCCAGGGTTATCACAATGCCGGCCGTAGTGGCATGGACGGCATTGTCAGAATGCTGCCAAACGGTCGTCTGCAGATGCATACGGGCGTCGGCAACCTAGGCACCTATTCCTATGCCTCTACCTCTCGTGCCGCCGCCGAAGTATTGAAGATGTCCTGGGATGACTGCGATATCGTCACCGGTCGTACCGACAGGCACCTGGCGATCTCCTCGCCCCAGGATGGCAGTAATTCGATTTTCACCAATACTCGCACCGCCTATGGCGCTGCGCAGGACATGTTGGCGAAGATGAAAGAAATTGCAGCCATGGATCTGGGTGGCGCTGCCGCGGACTACGACATCGACGGCTCCCGGGTCTATCAGATCACCGATGACACGGTGGGCATGACCTACGCCGCAGTCGCTCAACGCGCCCTGGAGTTGGGTGGAAAATTCACCGGTGAGGCCGAAGTGCCTGAAGACCTGAATTCGCTTACCGCATTATCGGTATCCAGGCTGGCAGGGTCGGCCTTGATGGGCATCTATCACGACCCTCGACACGCTGGTAACCCGCCGGGCTTCGCGGTCGCCATGATCGAGATAGAGCTGGATACGGAAACCGGCAAGTTCGATATTATCGAGCTGGTGAACATCGCCGAATGTGGCACGGTGGTCCATCCTCAGGGATTGAAGAACCAGTTAGTGGGCGGAGCCGTATGGGGCATTGGTCTGTCGGTATTAGAAAGACACCTCTACGATCCTCAAAATGGCATACCGGCCAGCACTGGCTTCTGGCAGAGCAAGATACCCACCTACCTGGATACACCTGCAAATATAGGCACCGGTTGGGTCGATCTGCCGGATCCGGAAAACCCCGTAGGCGCTCGGGGTATTGGTGAGCCATCTATGGGTTCAGTTTCTGCTGCACTTAACGCCGCTATTTCAGACGCACTGGATGGTCACCTGTTTGACGCCGCGCCTGTTACTACGGACATGATCATTAACCACGTAGCTGGAATATCGGAAGAAGCGATACCACTAGCTCAAAACAATTTCCGAGGTTGATATGGTAGCCACATCACATGACGTAATGCCCGATATTGAACTTTATCAGCCAACTGATGAAGCCACCGCCCTGGCATTGGCAAACACACTGGGTTCAGATGGCTGGCTCCTCGGAGGCGGTCAGGACACTTATGGCTGGTTAAAAGACCGCAATAAGACCCCTGCTGCGATGATCGAACTTACCCAGGTCGATGCCTGGAAAGGAATCAAGGAAACAGCAGACGGGGTCGAGATTGGCGCGGTTACCACAATTACTGAAATTGCCACCAATCCCCTGATTCAATCCAGATATGCACTGCTGTCGACGGCCGCTGGCCGGGTTGCCAGCCCCCAGATCCGCAACGTAGGTACCCTCGGCGGCAACCTGGTTCAGGATACTCGCTGCTGGTACTATCGGCGCGGCCTGGATTGTTATCGCGCCGGCGGCAACATCTGCTATGCAGATTCGCCCGAAGGCCTGAATCGTGAGCATGCCCTGTTCGGCTCCAGTCGCTGTGTCGCGGTGAGTCCGTCTGACACCGCGCCTGCTCTGGTTGCCCTGGATGCCACCATGGTGGTTTCCAGTGTCGGCGGCCAACGCCTGATTGCGGCGCAGGACTTCTTTGTCGGACCGGCGCGAGATATCACCCACATGACGGTGCTGAACGAAGGTGAAATTCTGACCGCCGTCAGGATTCCAAATACCTGGGCCAACGCCGAGTTCTATTTTGAGAAAGTGGCCGATCGCAATGTCTGGGATTTTGCACTGGTCAATGTCGCGGCAGCCTTCAAGGTCTCCGGCGGCACCATCGAAGATGCTCGCATCGTCTGTGGCGCAGTCGAGTGCGTACCACGGCGTCTGGATGCGGTTGAAGATGCAATACGTGGACAGCAGCGCTCGGAACAACTGGCTGAAGAGGTTGCATCGATCGCCAGCGCTGGCGCACGGCCTTTGAATTACAATCATTTCAAAGTGCCACTGATGGAAAATCTTGTGAAGAGAGCGATCCGGGGCTAGGTCCCGGATCAACTTCGTTTAGCTGAGTAAGAACATAATATGAGGGCAGTACAGTGGGAGAAGGAATAGTTCGCTATAAATACGATGTGTGGGGTGAGGAGGTAATTCTCGGCGTTTCCTGGGATTTGCTCTGGGTTGTCGCTGTTGCCGTGCTGATTCTGCTTGCGGCCCATGCAATTATCATGGCCGTGCTCGCCAATAAGAAAATGGACAAGCCTTCCAGCGATGGCCGGCGCGTACTTAGACATGAAACCATAGACAGATTGTTTCACTGGATCATGGCCGGCAGTATTCTGCTGCTGATCCTTACCGGCGTAGCACCCATCATCGGCCTGCGTATCGCCTGGCTGAACCTGCATTGGATCGCGGGTCTGGTACTTACCTTCGTGGTGATTTTTCATATCGTCCGCTCACTGTTCTGGCAGGATTTCAAGTCCATGATTCTGGGTCCAAGGGATTTTGGCGAGCCCTTCGATTCCGCCAAGAAGCCCGGTAAATACTCGTTCGAACAGAAGGGGATGCACTGGGCAGTCACTGTCGTCGTGCTGGCAGTTGTGGTCACTGGCCTGTTGATGTTCCTGCAGATCGACACACCATTTTGGGATCGCACCAACAGCATGCCGGAAAGCCAGCTAGGCCTCGTATTCCTGCTACACGGCTTGTCTACCCTGGCCCTGGTTGCGCTGACAGCGTCGCATATTTATTTCGCACTGCGACCCGAAAAGTTGTTCTACACCCGGTCGATGATTTCTGGCTGGATATCAGAAGATGAGATGACAGCCAACCACGACACCAGTCGTTGGTCACCGGAAGAAGCTGACTAAGCAGCACGATACCAGAGCCCTAATTAGTGATTGCAAATGACATCGAGGCCATCGAGGCCGGTTACGAATTCCTGTTGGCCTATGCTGCCCAGGGTCGACCGGCCGGCGTTGACACCGGCCCCGGCCCCCACGCCCGACCCACCATCGAAGACATAGCCCAGGCGATGCAAAACATCGCCGCTGCCTTTGCCGAAAGTGCCGACGACTTCGAGCAGGTAATCGCCAGCGATTGCCGCAATGCCGGTGCCGCGCTGCGCTTTATCCTGTCACAGGACAAGATTGGCTCTGAGATCGTGGATAACCTGAATGCATCGATTCACCTGCGGGCGGTGCTGACGGATTTGTTCCTTTACAGCGAAGCGCTCGAACCCCTGGCGCCTGAAGAGGAAGCGCAAGAAGCGACGGGCGGGGTCGAGACTTACGATGCAAGCCAGGCAAAGAGTTGAATTGCTTGTAATTAGATAACAGCGCACTATGAATACGCGACGGAAAGGAATTAGTACTCCCTTTCCGTTTTTCGTTTCAAGGTCGACTGGTTAAGGAAGCACAGAACCCATGATTCAATGGCCACCCCGGCTAACTCTGGCGAATACGCCGACGCCACTCACCAGGCTTGAAAATCTGTCCCGGCAATTTGATGGCCTGACTATCTGGATCAAGCGGGATGAGTTAACCGGCACCGAAGTGTCGGGTAACAAGATCCGCAAGCTGGAATTTTCAATCGCCGAAGCCAGGGCGCAGGATTGCGATACCCTGATTACCTGTGGCGGCGTGCAGTCCAACCACTGTCGTACCACTGCTATCCTCGGTGTCCGTCTGGGCTTGAAAGTACACCTGATTCTGCGGGGAGAGAGGCCGCAGTTGGCTGAGGGCAATCTGCTGATGGACTATCTCAGCGGTGCCGAAATTACCTATCTGCCACAGCGGGACTGGCATGAACACCAGGACCTCGCCCACAAGATTCAGTCTGACTACTCCGCCGCCGGCCACAAGGCATTTTTTATCCCCGTCGGCGCCAGCGATGAAATCGGACTCTGGGGCTATATCGCCGCCTGTGAAGAGCTGAAGAAAGACTTCGCTCGCCTGCAGATGGTCCCCGAATACATCGTGGTAGCGACTGGCTCCGGTGGCACCCAGGGTGGCTTGATCTTGGGAGCAGAATTGTTCGGTCTATCTAGTCAGATCGTGGCTTTTAATGTCAGTGACGATGCCGCCTATTTTGAAGCCAAGATAAGGCAGGATGTGACGCTCTGGATGCAACGTTACAAACAGCATGTAGACATGAAAAAACTGAAGATTACGACGGTCGAGGGCTATATTGGACCGGGTTACGGCGTCGCTGGTCCGGAAATATTCGAGACGATCCGGGAAGTTGCCAGCAGTGATGGAATTTTTCTGGACCCAGTCTATACAGGAAAAGCCTTTCATGGCATGTTAAGTGAACTTCGCAAGGGCGATGCAGGCCAGTTGGCGGGCGCTCGTAATGTGCTGTTCATCCACACCGGTGGCTTGTTCGGCGTGTTTCCCCAGCAACAGAATTTTGTTTTTGACTGATATAATCTCTGGCGACCCGCACCGAGCGCTCGCATATAAGGGCTTGGCTAGTAGGATATAATCACCGGATCTAATGGACTCGAGACCATGAAAAAATTTTACAGACCGTTATTTTTACCAGGCCTGCTGGGATTAGCGATCGCCTGGGGCACGGTAGCTGCAGCACCTCAATCCAGTGCCCAGCCTGACGGTACCGCAGGGGCAACTACTGCGGCGCAGCCTGAACCAGATGGAGTTGCCGCCGCTACCAGTGCAGCCACAGCACCGGCCCCCAGCGACCTGGTCAACAGTAGCAACGAAGCCAGCCTGTTGCGCGGTACGCAGCGCCTGGTGATGGATGGTCAGCGCTCCGGCGAAGGCTATTTCAGTGCCGATGGGCAGCGCTTCATCTTTCAAAGCGAAGTGCCCGGTAACAATCCCTTCTATCAAATCTTTGTCATGGACCTGGCCAGCGGTATTACCAGCAAGGTGTCGCCAGGAATTGGACTGACAAGCTGTTCCTGGATTCATCCTACGCTGGACAGAGTGATGTTTTCCTCGACCCACGAAGACCCCGCCGCACTGGCGAAGCAGGCCGAGGAAATCTCGATCCGGGAGAGTGGCATCGAACGCCCCTACGGCTGGGATTACGATTCACACTACGACATCTACCAGGCCGATAGTGACGGCGGCAACGTGGTGAATCTCACCCATGTCGAAGGCTATGACGCCGAAGGCTCCTATTCCGCCGACGGCAGCCAGATTCTCTTCGCTTCCAACCGCGAAGCCTATGGACGCAGCCTGAGTCAGGCCGAGCAAAAACTGTTCGATGACGACAGTTCCTATTTTATGGACCTGTACATCATGAACGCCGATGGCTCGGATGTGAGGCAACTGACATTTTCCCCCGGCTATGACGGTGGCCCGTTCTTTAGTCCTGACAATAATAAAGTCGTATGGCGCCGTTTTAACCCCGACGGCAATAGCGCAGAAATCTGGACTATGGATATCGATGGCAGCAATCAGCGCCAACTCACCGCCGATGCCATGGTGTCCTGGGGGCCATACTTCCACCCCAGCGGCGACTACATCATCTATTCCAGCAATATTCTTGGCAATGCCAATTTCGAATTGTTCATGATCGATCCACAAGGCGATCATTCGCCGGTACGTGTCACCAACACCGAGGGCACCGATATTCTGCCGGTATTTTCTCCGGACGGCGGCAGGCTGGCCTGGACTACTACCCGCACCGCCGACGGCAGCGCCCAGATTCACATCGGTGATTGGGATCATCAGCAAGCCTTGGAGTTGTTGGGCCTGGATTAGCAGCAGGCCCGGACTGGAAGCATGCAAAGACGAATTCTTATCCTGTTAATGCTGGCGTGCAGCGCCAAGCTTGCCGTGGCGCAAGATCGACAATTGCTGTTTACCGCAGCGGAACTTGGCATCGAATCCCGCTTCGAGCAGAGGATAAATCACGCCCTCTCGGTATCATTGGATCCTGATAATCACGCGATACAAGTGACTGACCTCATCAAGTTTCCCGATTCATACATCGGTAAAACACTCACATTCTCCCTAAACAGCAATCTACGTATTACCGACAGCTCCGTTCCAATTCGAGAGTTGGTATCGAATCAGGACGATAATGTGATAGCTCTTCGTGGCGCCGAATTTCTAGCAGTCGAATCGAGTCAATATTCCCTGACTCTTGCTGCCAGTGATGAAAATCAGGTGGTGCTCCATTACAGCGGTACCATTTATGACATAGCTGTGCAGAACAGTGAGGAATATGCACAGAGTTTCGCCGAAACCTCCGGCATAATTGCGGAGCAAGGGGTCTACCTCAATGGCGTCTCGGCCTGGGTTCCTGAATTTGACGCTGAGCTGATTTCGTTTTTCCTCGATGTTTCTTTCTCTGAGTCGGCAGGCAGCTGGACTGCCGTGAGTCAGGGTCAGCGCATGAATGCGAACATGTGGATATCCAGGCAGCCGATGGAAGAGGTCTACCTGATAGCGGCAGACTTCACGGTGTACTCACAACAGGCCGATGTTACGGAAGTACTCGCCTATCTGCGGCAACCGGATACCAATCTGGCGGCCAGGTATATGGATGCCACCGAACGCTACCTGAAACTCTATGAGCCGCTATTGGGCGACTATCCCTACAGCAAATTCGCCCTGGTGGAGAATTTTTGGGAGACGGGTTACGGCATGCCTTCTTTCACCCTCCTGGGTGAGCAGGTCATTCGCTTTCCCTTTATTCTCGAATCTTCCTTCCCTCATGAAATTTTGCACAACTGGTGGGGCAATGGTGTCTATCCCGACTACGAAACTGGAAACTGGAGTGAAGGACTTACCGCCTATCTAGCCGATCACCTGTTCCAGGAAATGGAAGGTGCCGGGGCCGAATACAGAAAAGAGATGCTGGCGAGGTATAAGAACTACGTAGCCGCGGATGCCGACTTTCCCCTGTCTGAATTCACCTCACGAAATTCTGCCGCCACCCAGGCCGTGGGATACGGCAAGACCCTGATGCTTTGGCACATGCTGCGCATAGAGGTGGGCGATGAGCTATTCCTCGAGGGTTTGCGACAATTTTACAGCGACTATAAATTCCAGCGCGCCAGCTTTGCCGATATTGCTGCGTTGTTTTCAGAGCTAAGTGGCACAGATCTTACATCCTTCTTTGCCCAGTGGGTGGATCGAACCGGTGCGCCCGAACTGTCGATCACGGTCGAAGAGGTGAATGGCAATCGCGGCCGCATCATGTTCGCCCAGATACAGGCAGGTGCGCCTTACGATTTGAAGGTGCCCGTTGCGCTTTTTTACGAGGGAGAGGCAGAGCCTCAGATCTACGACATCAATTTGTCACAAAAGCTTGAGGGCGTAATGGCAGATGATTACGAGCGTTTGCAGGCGGTGCTTGTGGATCCCTACTTCGATGTGTTCAGGCAGTTGGCTCGAGAGGAAACGCCGCCAACCATAGGCGAGCTTTTTGGCGCTAATGAGGTCGCCTTCATCTTGCCGCAAGCGAACCGACAGCATTGGACGAGAATGGCCGAGGCCTTTGCTCCAGGCATGGATGTGCAGGGCAGCAGCACACAAATTTTGCTCGGCTCCGATCTCGAGGCCTTACCGGCAGACCGTTCAGTCTGGATTCTGGGGCGAGATAATCCGTTGGTGGCGATAATAGAAGAGTCCGCTACGACCTATGGTGTCTCGTTTTCAGACGCCGGCGTAGTATTGGCGGGTAGCGACGTGCAGTATGACAGTCGCAGCACCGTGGTAGTGGTAAGACATCCGGCCGATCCCGAGTTGGCGATTGGCTGGATCCATGTCGAAGACATGATCGCGATGCCGGGCATGATTGAGAAGCTGCCGCACTATGGCAAGTACTCTTATCTGAGCTTTCTCGGCGCCGAGCCAACCAATGACGTGAAAGGCGTATGGGCTAGCAGCGAGTCCCCCATGCAATGGCTTAAGCCGGGCCTGGACAGCGCCGCCGTGCGGCTGGACAGCTTGCCCGCCACCGCGCCGCTGACAAGCCTGCCGCCAAAATATTTGCCGGAGCATTTGCTGCGCCACGTGCGGCAGTTAACGGAATCGCGTATGCAGGGCCGGGGTCTGGGAACCCAGGGGCTGGATGCGGCGGCGCGTTACATAGCGGATCAGTTTCGCAGCGCCGGATTACAAACACTCTCTGGTACTTTCTTGCAGGAGTGGACACAGACCCAGCTTGGGCGCGGTGCCACCACGATGGCAAATGTCGTCGGCATGATTCCGGGCACGAATCGGGCCTTGAGTTCGCAGCCCGTGGTCTTGGGTGCTCATTTCGACCACCTCGGCATTGACCCGCAGACCGGGGCGCCGTACCCGGGTGCCGATGACAATGCCTCGGGAATCAGCATTCTCATAGAGGTAGCGGCCAAGCTGTCCCGTACCTTCACGCCGCAACGACCGATACTGTTCGTCGCCTTTAGCGGAGAAGAATCCGGCTTGCTGGGCTCGGAATATTTCGTCAGCAATCCGCCGGCTGGCTTTCAGACCAGGGGTTTGTTTGCCATGATCAATCTCGATACCGTCGGCAGGCTGGGTGACAACACCTTACAGGTTTTCGGCACCGACAGTGCCTACGAGTGGCCGTTTATGGCCCAGGGAATTGGCTTCACCGTCGGCGTCGATTCTACTTTTCCCCAGGTGACTATCGCCAGCAGCGATCACGTCAGTTTTCTCAATGCGGGTATTCCAGCGATTCACTTGTTCAGTGGCGCCAATGTCGATTATCACCGGCTATCCGATACTGCCGATAAACTCGATGGCATGGGCATGTCGGACATCGCGCTATGGGTAGAGGAGGCGATGGTTTATCTCGCCGATCGCAGCGAGCCATTGCGAGTAAACCTGGCCGGTGTGGAGCTTGTCGTCAGCACTACGGGTACGGCGAGGCAGGCGAGCCTGGGCACAGTGCCAGATTTTGCCTATGCCGGCGACGGCGTGCGGATATCCGCAGTCACGCCAGACAGTGCCGCTGCAGAAGCCGGATTAATTGCGGGAGACGTACTACTGACCTTCAACGGTGAGCCTGTGATCGACTTGCAGACCTATTCCAATCTTCTCCGGCAATCGGCACCGGGGGATGTGGTACAGATACAGCTGCGCCGGGACCAACAGCTACTTAGTGTGGACGCAAGATTGAAGTCGCGTTAAGCAAGGTTCCTACCTCAACAGGCCGAAAAGCAAGCCTATCACTATAAACATCACCGACAGATACAGCATCTTGCGGCTGATACTGGATTTTGGAGCGGCCCAGTTATAGCGCTCTTCTTCTACAAAGAGGCAGTGCTGGGATTTCTTAAGCAACCTCAATGTCTTCTCCTGAGCATGCAATTCAAACAGTGTTCATTAAAGCAAATCAAGATGGCTATGCCATGCGCTGAAACAGGCAAACTTGAGGAGAATTGTGATGAAAAATGACAGAGTAAGGAGAAATCGGGCACCATAATCTGGAGACCTGAGAATTGATTTTCATTTGAGCTGGGCCTGCGTTATGCGGTTGCCGTTGCGGTGGCTTTCAAACTGCGCTACCGATTCGGTTCCTGTCTCACGCAGGCGCTTACAAGGCTTTGGTTCCCGTGTAAACTAACCGGGATTGCCACGGCCTCTTTCGCGTGGCGCCCCACGGATCAGTCCTATGAACTCACGACGCGCTCTTCAAACACTGGGTGTAATTGCCATGACCACCTTGCTCTCTTCCCAATCTCTAGCTCAAAAAATCGTAGTCGCTCATCGTGGAGCCAGTGGCTATCTACCGGAACACACGCTGGAAGCGAAGGCCATGGCCTACGCCATGGGTGCCGACTACATCGAACAGGACGTGGTGATGACCGCCGACGATCAGCTGATCGTGCTGCACGATATCACCCTGGACAGAACCACTGATGTAGCCGATCAATTCCCCGGCAGGGTCCGGGACGACGGCCGCTTCTATGCCATCGACTTCACCCTCGCGGAAATCAAACAGCTCAATGTCAGCGAAGGCTTCCGCATGGAAAATGGAGAGAAGCGACAAAGCTTCTCACAACGATTCCCGCTCGGGGCGTCGTCGTTTCGTGTGCCGACGCTACGCGAAGAAATTGAATTAATTCAGGGTCTGAATAAATCCACGGGAAAAGATATTGGCATCTATCCGGAAGTGAAGTCGCCGGCTTTTCATCGCGCCGCTGGCAAAGACCTCAGCACTGCTCTCATCGAGATGCTGAAGGCCTATGGATATACTTCTAAAGCAGACAAGGTTTTCGTGCAGACATTTAGCTTCGAAGAGCTGAAAATTATTCATGATGAAATTCTCCCGGCCGCGGGCATCGAGTTGAACCTTGTTCAACTGGTTGGCGACGAAGAATCTTATGGCTGGATGTTCGACGAGACCGGCATGCAAACCGTCGCCCGTTACGCCGATGGTTTCGGTCCCGAGAAAGGCTTGATCATCGATAGGGATTCCACCAGGGGCAATATCATCATCAGCGATCTGGTTAAACTCGCTCACGCGAACGGCTTACAGGTACATCCCTATACCTTTCGCCTGGACCCGGGCCAGGTCCCGGACTACGCGGATAGTTTTGAAGAATTGCTGGAATTATTTTACTTTGACGCCGACATCGATGGAGCTTTTACAGACTTTCCTGATCGGGTTGTGGATTTCCTGAGAAAGAAAAAATAGCAGAGTCAGCTCCGGGGATACTGCGATAATAATTTATAACAGTAGTCGCTCCAGAGCGGCACTGAGGAACCTCTGATCAATTCAATGGCCACCATCTTGTGCTTATAGCTTGAAAATTCGCATCGCATTTTCGCTGCGAACCGCGTGACGTTGCTCTTCCGGCAGCCGGTCGACACGGGCCAGGCACCCTTCCATGTCTCCCAGGTTAAAAGGATAGTCGGAGCCGTACATCAGCTTGTCACTGCCCCCCACTCGCAGGCACATCTCCAGCGCCTCGAATTCGTAGCAGACACTGTCATAGTATATTTGGCGCAGGTATTCGCTCGGTGGTTTACTAATATTGACGCGGGCACGCCTGGTCACATCATAGACCCGGTCCAGTCGGCCCACGAGATAGGGCAGTGTGGCGCCGGCGTGGGCGGCGATGAGCTTGAGATTAGGGTATTGATCGAAGAAGCCTTCTCCGATCATGCGCACCACCGCCACAGAGGTATCCACCATGAAGCCGATGGAGGCGACCATGGCATACTGGCTCAGGGCCAGATCAAGGGTGCCGGGCGGCACCGTAGGGTGGACGAGGACCGGTAGGGCGCGGTCATCGATCGCCCGCCAGATGGGTGCGAACAGCTCGTCGGTCAAGTGCCTGCCATTAATATTGCCGAGTGTGAGCACGGCAACGGCGCCTTGCTCGCAGGCACGGGTAAGTTCCGGTACTGCCAGTTCCGGATACTCCCAGGGCAGGGAAGCCATCCAGCGGATTTGTTCGGGGTATTTTGCCTGGGCCTGGCTAAAGTCGTCATTGACCGATCGTGCTGCCTCGAGGCTTATATCGCCGCTGCCCCAGAACACACCCGGCGCGGGTAAGCTGATGATCGCCATATCGACCCCGGCGGCTGCCATCTTTCCCATCCGCGCCTCAAAATCGAAGTGCTGCGGCTCCAGTACGTTGAAACTCGCCCCCTTATAGTGAACCGTGTCCGGGCTGTCCAGGCTGGGCGCAACTTCATAATCGGGCCCGCCGTGCCGGCGCAGGAGTTCGAGCCAGTTCTCGGTAAACATATGGGAATGAACATCGATAACCGCACTCATAATCAGTCTCCGCCGCCTCTCTTATCTGTTGACCCTATCCGCCTCAGCGGCTATGAAACCAAAAGAGGCCCAGCTGCTCCCTGCCAGAATGCTTGCCAGCATGGCATCGGATGCGACCCGATCGTCATTGTAATAGAACCAGTTAGCGAGGCCGTAAGCGACCGCTGCATTTGCCGGATCGTCGCCATTGGCGGCCATCATGTCGTCTATGAGAATCTCGCCCTTATATAAAAGACAAAGCTCGTGATAACTTCTGTTTTCGATAATGTTCATGTCTGGAGAAATATCTTCCAGGGCTGCCGCCGCCTCGGCAGGCTTTCCCATGCGCCTGTATATCATGTAGATCCAGTGGCCCGTCGACACCAGGTTGTCGTCATTGCCGCCGAGATTGTAACCATTTTGAAATGCTCTTAAAGCGTTTCCCCAATCCTGTTTCAAATAATAGGCCAGTCCCAGGTGATACCAGATATTGCCGTGGGTGGTGGTAAGAGGAATGTTCTGTGCGTTGGGTAAACCGTCAGGTTCAATCCTGTTTTCCTGGCCTTCGATCAGGCCGGCAGCTGCTTCGAAATCGACGATGGCGCGGTCAAACTGCCGTATGGAAATATAACGGTGGCCACGGTGGCGGTACATTCTGGCATCCCCTGGATGTTTTGCTATGCCTTCGGTATAAATCTCGATGGCTGAGCGGTAGTTCCCCAAATATGCGGTGCGCCGGCCCAACCAGATTAGATTTTCCGCCGCCATCGGGTCCCTGTCGTAGTCCTCTTGGGCGGCTTCAAATTTTTCTATGGTCGCCGCATCTGCTGCTGGGGAAATTAGTGAGGCCCCCATGAGCGACAGCGCCTCGACACCTGCCGGGACCCCGGGCAAAAACTCTACAGCCGACCTGGTTTCGCTGGCAAAGATCAAACAAATGCCGGCAAATGCAAGCGCTAACAAATTTTTCATAACAAAACCCTCTCCTCCTGGTTCAGATCATTCCAATTGCTGAATGCAGTCATCTTCCAACAGTTGCTGTATTTCATCCTCGCTATAGCCAATTCCAACTAGCACCTCGCGCGTATGTTCACCTAAACCCGGCGCTGCCCCGGGTTTGATCTTGTCCGCTCCACTCACCTCGAAGGGGCTGTTAATGGTTCTCATCTGGCCATACTCGGGATGGTCCAGTGGCACCACAATGTCGTTGGCCGCCTTCTGTTTGTCGTTAGCTGCTTCTTCATAGGTGGCGACTATCGTATGGGGGACATCATGCTGTTCCAGCTTGCTTTGCCAATGGGCAATATCCTGGGTGGCGAAAGTAGCACTAATTTCGCGTATTAACTCGGGCATGTTCTCGACGCGCGCAGCGTCGGTAGAGAAGCGATCGTCATCCAGAAAATCGCTGCGCGATAGCGCCGCGCAGAATGGCCGCCAGTCTCTTTTTGAATTGACCAAGCTCAATTTCAGCAGGCGATCGTCCCTGGTGGGGTAATGCAAGGATATAAAATTGTAAGCATTGTCCCGCGGCCGCTTTTCTTTGAATCTGGCACCGGACAACTGCGCCTGCAACATAACCGAATTGGCCCAGGCACCGTTTGCCAGCAATGAAGTCGACACCTTGCAGCCCTCTGACGTTCGTTGACGTCGATACAGGCCGGTCATGATGGCGGCGAACAGGGTCATGCCACTGGGATGGTCGCCGGCGCCATAGGGAAACGCACTCAACCAACCTTCATAGGGGAAGACCTGGGTTTCGATGGCGGAGCGCGACCAGTAACACACGGTGTCGTAGCCGGGTTTGTGGCGCTCTTCGCCGCGCTCACCGAAGCCGGTGGCGAGGGCATAGATGATACGGGGATTGATGGCCCTGATATCTTCGTATTCGAGTTTCAAGCGCTGCAGGGCCTTGATACGGTAGTTGGTAACCAGTACATCTGCACCGGCGACCAATTTTCGCAGGACTTCATAGCCGGCTTCGGATTTGAGATCCAGCGCGACACTCTTCTTGTTGCGGTTGTCCACCTGGAAAGGGTAGGCCATGTCGGAAACAGGCAGGCCGTGAATCTTGTGCCAGTTTCGATTCAGATCACCGGTCTGAAGGGGTTCGACCTTGATAACTTCCGCACCAAAATCTGCCAGCACTACACAGGCAGACGGCGCAAGCACCATGGAGGCAACTTCAATTACACGGATGTCTCCTAGCAGGGGGGTGTCACTATTGTCTGTCATGTGGTGAGGTCATAGTCTCCGTGGCAATATTGATAGGGAGCAGGAATGGGCAGTCAGGCTGGCATTGTGGCCTTTTTAGTAGTTGGAGAACAGGGGGTAGAGGCCATTAATATCCCGTTTGGTGCTAGGGCACCTCTGAATAATACCGTGATGCTCAGGGATTTTCGGCTGCCCCATAGTCGATCTCACAGCCCGAGGCATTACCAATGGAATTCATGACCTGTTCGCCCGCAAGGATGGAGAACAGTGCCAGTTCCAGGTGGCTATCGGCGGAACCACGATAAATCACACGCAGACTCCTGGGATCGTAAACTATCACTTCATTGGTTTTCCTGACGCCGAGGATTTTGGACGCGGCCTGATTCTCGTCCATTAACACGGGAAGATCTAAACCCAGCCGGCCTGTTTCCCGGCTTATCCTGTCACCATCCGTTGAGGTGCTGGCGTCCAGCATCATGAATTCAAATCCCAGGTCCACAAACATTGTCTTAACTTTGATATAGGCGCGCGCGACTTTTAAGGACATGGAACATTCGCTGCTTCTGATGAGTAACACGATGCCCCGGCGATTGTTATACCGGCTCATCTGGTGATAGTCACCGCGTTGATCGAACAGCGAAAAATCTCCGGCGCGCTGCTCGGCTGCTACCGCCGGGACCGGGGCGATCATCATCAGCTGCAAACACAGCGTGATCAAGGTTTTCATTCCGTGGCTCCGTTCTCTGTCGCTAAGGCAGCTCTGAACAATGCAGTGATGCCCTATTTTAAAACCGATAACGAATCCCGATAAATCCGGCCCGCGGTGGCGCGGCACCGAGGAACACGGGGATTGTCATGCCGGTAATAAGGGGCACATCCAGTTCGCCGGGTTCTTCACCGAGCAGGCCGAAAGTTTCGAATTCTGCATCGAATAAGTTGTCCACCTTGGCGAAGATTTCCAACTTGTTACTAATACTATATCGCGCGCGCAGGGTCACCACCGTGTAGCCATCCACCTCATCCAGCTGGTTCGATTCATCCCCCCGAATAAACTGGCCGCCATTGCTGATTATGTCGAGACCGATGTTGAGGCCGTCCACAACCTGGTACTGCGCTATCAACTTGAATTGGCCTTGGGGGATGCCGGGAATACGGTCGCCGCGGCGAACGCCGATCTCGCCATCTTTATCGGCAAAATCATGGTTGGGGCTCAGGATCTGAAAGTCAGCTTCGAAAGTAGCATCCACAAAACTATAGGCGAGCATCCATTTTAGATTCTGCCATTGGCCCTGTAAGCTGCTTTCAAATCCGACACGCCTGGTTTTATCTACGTTGGCGAACAGTCCGGTCGAACGGCCAGTAGTCTGGAACAGGATGTCATCATGGTTGGTGGTGCGGAACAGGCCCAGAGAGTAGCCTATATCACCGAGAAATCCTCGTGCGCCAATCTCGAAACTCTTGGCAATCACGTCGTCGAGGGGCGGATCAGCAAGGAAGGCATTGGGGAGACGACATTCGAAATTTACATCATCCGGGTCGTCGCCGGCGGCGATGGCGAATTCTACTGCCAGATCAAATATGCCTTCGTTACAGGACAGCTCGATCGGTGTGGGTGCCCTCGACGACTCGCTATAGGATGAGTAGAAGTTGTGATTGTTGCCCATCTGCCAGGTCAGTCCTATCGCAGGATTGACTCTAAAGTAGCCATGACTGCCATTTAGCTCGGGCCTCTCGCCGGATCTATCACGCAGGATGACATCGGTATCGTTGGCTCTTGCGGAGAGGGTTAGCGTGAGGGCGTCGCTCAAGTCCAGTATGGTAGTGCCATAAAGACTGACAGTCTCGGTTTCCGTTTTTATCGAGGTGGCTTCCTCATTGATGAAAGTACCCACACCGAGGCCGGTAGTAAGGCGAGTAATGGGGTCGAGATCAGACAGCTCCAATACTGAATTAAAATCGGACCGGCCTCTGAAGTAAGCGGCGCCGAGCACGCTCTGGCTGGCGTAACCGAAAACAGATCCTTTTAGTGTCCATTGAAAATCGGCGCCGGTGCTTTCCTGGTTGCGATTGCTCAGGTTGTTGATGGCTGCATCAGTAAGCACGCCGGTTCCGGATAGATCGCCATCATCAAATCCTTGCAGGATAAATTCCTCGTCTAAGCCCAGGGTCTGGGTGCTGGAATTTAAAAAGTTTTCTAAAGCAGTAGCACTGGCAAACTGACTTCCACAAAGCTCGTCAATATCCAGACCCAACGCCTCCAGGCCATCGTCCTCGAGACCTTCAAGTAAGGTGTCCGTGCCGTTGAATTGGCAAATTGCCAGGTCGGAACCATCACCGTTGACGGAATCAGTTTTGTTCTTACGGTAGAAAACGTTGCCACCGAAGCTGATGTTCCTGCTGATTGTTACCGCGTAATCGAAACTGAGCATCTGCATATCGTTCTTGGTGATGTCGGGCCCGGTAAAGAGTGCTTTTCGATCCAGCGCCAGCAGTTCAACAGGAGATGCCCCGTTGCCGATGAGTTCGGACTCACCATATTGATAATTCACGTTGAGCCTTGTGGCTTCAGATTGCCAGCCGACGCTGCCATAAAAGTTAACGGCATCGGATTCGGATGCATCGCGCCAACCATCTTCTGCAAAATATTCCAGATTCCCATACCAGGCAATTGAGCCATCGTTGCCACCACTCTGAAAATTGGCGATCGTACGCCCGAAGGACCCGGCGCTGACTTCGACACTGCTTCCCTCGAAACTGAAACCATCTTTCATATCGATAGCCAGGGAGCCACCAAGGCTATTGAGTCCAAACAGGGGATTGGCGCCGCCGGTGAGAGTAATACTCTGGATAGCCGACTGGGGCAGCAGGTCCCAGTTAACGGCGTCACCGAGTGGCTCATTTATGCGAATGCCATTCTGATAGACTGCAATTCCCTGGGCCAGACCGAGCAGAGGAGATGCAGTGAACCCGCGATATTGAAGATCCGGTTGCAGGGGATTGCTCTGAGCATCATTCAGAGAGACGCTGCTAAAACTTTGCCTGAGAAAGTCGGCAATACTCAGCGCATTGACAGTTTCGAGGTCTCTGGCATTGGCGACTTGGACGGGGAACGGAATCTTGTCCCTATCCAGGCCAGCACCGGCGGGGACTATGCCCACAACTACGATCTCTTCCGGATCCTGGGCCAGGACCGAGGTCGCAATAACTGCGGTAAACAGGCAGCTCAGAGTACTACGCATAAATCTCTCCGCTTGGGTGATAGACTAGTAAAATACGGCTATCGAGGTCGCGTGGCAGTATAGCAAATGACGGCTGTGGCTGTAATTGATAGCTTCGTCGCGTGACTGCGATATTAATCCCTGCCACAGGGAGTTGATTGGACATAAATAAGCTTAACCCTTATTCTGTTCCGGTCCGGTTGAGCGATTATTACTTCTCGGAGGACTAGTTATGAAATCTTTGGTCAAGAAACTTGCTGCGCCCCTGTTTGGAGTTATTGTAATCTTCAATATCTATACTCAGGGTACAGACGAATTTATTACTCCCTACGAAATTGAGCAGGGGAAGTATGCGTCGAGTTGTACGAAGATGGAGAATTTGAAGAGGCATTTTCCCTGTCGAGTATAGCCGCTCAGAGAGGAATGAAGACTGCCCAATACCTGATGGGAATCATGTTTTTAAAAGGCGAATATGTCGATCAATCTCTCGCCATCGGCATGGCCTGGCTGGGGGTTGCCGGCGAGGCTGATCAAGACGATTGGCATGCCACCTACAAGCAAATTTATGAGACGCTGCCAGCCAACCTGCAAGCTGTCGTAGACGCCAAGCTTGCCACCTACATAGAACTGTACGGCGTTAGGACACAGAAGATTCGCTGCGCAAGACGGGCCAGAACCGGGCAGCGCAGGATTGAAGAAATATGTGGTAAGAATGGATCGGATACCCCCTTGTATTCGCTGGAAGGTGTGCCAGAGAATTTCGTGCCCCGAATCGGAACCTGTGACGAGCCGTGGCCATGTCAATTCGGCACACTGCATATCGAAACAGAATACGTGGATCTTCGCGATCTGAGTAGCTTCTGAACCAGGGAGCCTCTGATCTTCATTATTCAGAGCTGTCCTTGTATTCTATCCCACAGTCAACATGCTGTTAGTGTCTTCTGGAAATTCTTAAGGCGCAGACCATGGCTCAAATAGTTAGACCTTACGGGAGTAGAGATGACTACAGTACTCATTACTGGCACTAACAGAGGTATTGGCCTGGAATTTGTCCGGCAGTTTTTGGCCAGGGGCGACACCGTGCTGGCGACATGCCGCCACCCGGATTCCGCGCGGGTGCTGCAGCAGCTTCAAAAGGAAAATCGGCAGCTACGCGTGCTGGCGCTGGATGTAGCGAGCACAGAATCTCTGCAAAATTTTCCGCAACGACTTACCGCAGACGCTATCGATATCTTCATCAATAATGCCGGAGTCTACGGCCCCCGGGACGCCAGCTTCGGCAACGTCGATGGGGAGACATGGATGTCTGTTCTGCAGGTAAATTCGATCGCGCCGATATTGCTCACGCAATTGTTAATCGATAAGCTGCGAGCCGGTGTCGATAAGAAGCTGCTCTACGTGACTTCGAAGATGGGATCGATCGATGACAATAGCGGTGGTGGTTCCTATATTTATCGAAGTTCAAAAACGGCTTTGAATGCCGTCGTCAAAAGCCTCGCAGTCGATCTCGCCAGCGAAGGCTTCAAGGCGGCGGTCTTGCATCCAGGCTGGGTGCTGACGGATATGGGTGGCCCCAATGCCCTGATCGATACCGCAACCAGTGTAGCTGGCATGATGGGGGTAATCGATAGCCTCGATATTGAGCGATCCGGCAGCTTCTTTAATAACGATGGCAGTGTTATTCCCTGGTGAGACTACGGGAAGGATCAGGCGCAAGATTTTCCTGGCCATGTGTTTCTGTGCATCGATACGTCTCACCGGTCGCCGTGATAGTACAAACATGGTATGGTGGCGCCCTTTTTCTCCAGTTCCATATTTTCCCGGGCGCTATTTTTCCATAATAATGTTTTCCAGAATCATTCAGTCAACGCGGCAGCTTATACATGTCCCCGGCATAAGATCGGGACTTTCCCGGCTAATTTTGTCGATCATATTTTGCCTGTGGGCCAACAGCGCGGTGGCACATGGAGGAGTGGCCTTCGAAGAAGACCTTTGCCTGATCAGTATCGATTTCCTGCAGGCCCATTTCACCGTATACCAACCTCAGACACGATCAAATCGGGAGTACTGCGAAGACATTCCGGATGTAGCACGCGCTGTATTCGTCATGGAATATTTGCACGGGTTTCTACAGGAAATGCCCGTCGATTTTCGTATCGTCAGAGACATCAACGAAGTCGGAAAATATGCTAAGTGGGAAGACCTTGAAGCCATAACGGATCTGGAGGCGGCGACCGTCTATTATGAAGCGCCTCGAATAGAGCCAGGTGGGTACTACACAGCAAGCTATACGTTTGAAGAAAAAGGTACCTATATCGGTGTGGTAACGGCACAACACCCCACTGACGATAGAGTCTACAACGCCGTATTTTATTTCCGGGTCGGTGGCGCAGATTGGGGCACGATGCCGCTCTTTATCGCCCTGGTTATACTCCTGCAAACTGGCTACTGGTTGAGCAGTGGTGGTCTCGCACGCCTAAGACGGCGATTAGCTGGCAGTAAATATTTTCCCTGAAAAGGGGAGATTATGCTTTGGCTTTTATTGAATAAATCTTCAAGTAATTTTATTAGGGTGCCGTTCTCTTAACAGTTTGATAGTATCCAGACTTACAAATGGACTACTAAGAATCCTCTGATAACACCCATTTTCGTATTCCTGACGTTATCGATTCTGGTGATGTAGAATGAATGCCAAGATATTGAGATTAAACAAGGCCGGTATTCCTCTAAGTTGGCTGAGCCGCGAGGAAACGGCAACCCTGCTGGTTAAGGATCAGGTGATTTGGTCCCTGGGTGACACCGTGATGGAAATTCGCGGCGGCTACAATAATCGCGGCATCCAGTCCGTACTTAAGTTACCCAGTATCGTTGCCTGCGTTGGCCGGGTACACTCAGATAATTTCCATCCGCCCCTGGAAAACAAATTCCTATTTCGGCGTGACAAGAATATCTGCTTATACTGTGGCGGCCAATTTTCCGTTAGCGATCTCTCCCGGGATCACGTGCAACCACTGTCGAGAGGTGGCAAGGATAACTGGACCAACGTCGTTACTTCCTGTCGTCGCTGCAATAACCGCAAGGCCGACAGGTTGCCCGAAGAAACCAATATGGAGCTGTTGGCAATTCCCTTCGTACCCAATCAATATGAATTCCTCTACCTGTCCAATCACAATGTACTGGCCGACCAGATGGAATTTCTTAGCGCCCGATTCTCACGCCACATCAAGCTCTCCTAAATTTTCTTTCCCTAATTCGCAGCACTAAATTCATGCATAGTCCAACTCAGAATCATGTCGCAGGATTTTCCCTGTCTTTAGTCGCCGCCATGTTGTGGGGATTTCTTCCCGTGGCGATAAAAGAGCTGCTGGCCGGTATGGACGCAACAACGATCATCTGGTATCGATTCCTGGTTGCGGGCGTGGTGCTGTTCGGCTGGCTTGCCTACAAGAATACGTTGCCGCCATTAATGCGAGTCGACTCGCGCACCCGATGGTTTATGTTTATTGCCGCACTGTGTTTATGTAGTAATTATTTCCTCTTCTCCTATAGTCTCAATTTTGTCAACGGTGAAACCAGCGAAGCGGTGATTCAACTAACGACCCTGTTTCTTATTCTTGGTGGGGTGTTAGTTTATAAAGAGCCCTTCGTCGGTATTCAGAAATTTGGCACGCTGCTCATCGTAATAGGCCTGTTATTATTCTTTAACGATAGACTCGTAGAATTGGCCAGCTTCGACAACGAGGAAACTATTGGGGTGATGATTGTCGTCGTCGCAGCGATAACCTGGACCGCCTATGCTCTGTTACAGAAGAAATTACTACGCACCTTTTCTTCGGTGCAGATTCTATTTCTGATCTATGTCGTTTCGATCCTGATATTGCTGCCTTTTATTAGCCCGGGTAGTTTGTTGCAGTTCACCCGGCTCCAGATCTGGTTGCTGGTATTTTGCTGCATCAATACCTTGATTGCCTACGGCTGTTTTGCCGAGGCGATGAACATCTGGGATGCCTCGAAAGTGAGCGCGACCCTGGCGCTCGCGCCCCTGTTCACGATTGGCTCCCTGAAACTTGTGGTGATTTTCAATCCGGACTATGAGTTCTCGGATCGCCTGGGTTTTCTTGCGCTGGGCGGCGCGCTACTGCTGGTGATTGGTTCAGTGCTGACCGCGCTGATGCCGGCGCTCAAGCAGCGTAGACTGGATGCCGCGGCGAAAGCCGCCGCATCGGCAGAGTAAATGCAAGGGCCGTTGACTATCGAGTTGAAATGTTAAAAAATCGCTGTCTGTGGTCAACTATGTGTATTCAAAATTAGAAAAACAGCACTAATCGGGAATCACCATGAAACTATCTAGATCGCTTGAAGTCTGTATCGCCGTTATCATCCTGGCCTGCGCCGGGTCCGGAATCGCTGATGTAAGCCGCATCGAAGTGACCAGCCGGGAAACATTGTCAGATTCGGCGGTGAATTTTAGCTACGAGGCCATCAATGGGGTGCTGTATTTCACCATCAATCCCTCCGATCCAGCCAATGCCGCCATTACCGACATCAGTCATGCCCCCGTGAATGCGGCCGGTATGGTTGAATTTTCGGCCGACTTCAAAATGCTGGTGCCGTCCTCCGCTATCGCCAATGGGGGTCTGCTCTACAATGTCAACAATCGTGGCGGTAGTTCCTTTCCCCCGGAAAGATCACTGGCACATCCCCTCAGCAAAATGGGTTTTACCTATCTGGCGACAGGCTGGATCAATGAATTGTCGCCGCGGGATGGACGCTTGCGATTGCACGCACCCATTGTTGGGTCCATTGACCAGCCAATTACCGGACAGGTGCGCTATGAGGTCAGCGTTGGACGCGAATCCAACGAGGTGAATATTGCTGGCGGCGGACACCTCGCCTATGAGCCAACGGCAGTAGGCTTACGGGATGCGAGCCTGAGTCGGCGACTGTATCAGGATGATCCCCGTGTGCCGGTGGAAAGATCTCAATTTGAGTTAAGCGTGCAGCCCGAGCGAGACAGCAATCAGCCGATCGTCACGCTTGAGCTGCAGGACGGATTCCAGCCCGGTTATCTCTATGAACTCATCTACGAAGCCAAGAACCCGGTGTTGGCCGGAGCCGGCATGGCGGGCATTCGCGACATGGTGTCTCTGATTCGCTTCGGTGGCGACGCCAGCCGCGAACTGGATCAACTGGGCCTGCCCGCAATAGGCAACACCGTGGCCTGGGGCAACTCCCAGAGCGGACGCCTGCTGCGCCAGTTTTTGTACGACGATTTTAATGCGGATCTGGCAGGGCGCAAGGTATTCGATGGCGTCATTCCCGTCATTGCCGGCAGTGGCTATGGCATGTTCAACAACCGTTTCGCCATGCCCACACGCACCAATGGCCAGCATTCGAATCACCTGTATCCGAACGACCTGTTTCCGTTTACCTATGGTGACAGCACCGACCCCTTTAGCGGTCGCACCGATAGCGTATTGGGAAAAGCGAAAGCCTCAAATACCGTGCCCAAGTTGATGCATGTCCAGACTTCCAATGAATATTGGGTGCGAGCCGGCTCGCTGCCCCACACCAATCCCGAGGGCACCGCAGACGCCGTATTGCCGGACCAAGTGCGGTTCTACACCATTGGCGGCTCCCAGCATGGATCCGGGAATGGTATGCCCAGGGAGGCGAGTTCAGGACAGTTGCCACCCAATCCGAATATGTGGGCGCCGATTGCAGACTCCCTGCTGGTAGCCATGTATCACTGGGTCGCTGACGACGAACAACCACCGGCGTCCCGGTACCCGAAAATATCCGACGGCAGCCTGGTTCCAAGCCATACAGAAAAGGGCATCAACCGCGACGCCTGGAATCGCTTGAGCGGCATCAATCACCCCTCGGCAAACTACGCGCCGAGCTATGTGGATTATGGGGATCGATGGTTGCAGCAGCGGATTATCGACAAGCATCCCGTGAGTTCGGCCAAGCACTACCGTGCCTTGGTGCCGGCGGTGAATATTGACAACAATGACTTTGCCGCCAGCACCGTGTTGCCGCCATTAACACAGATACCCCTTGCCACTTTTGTGCCCTGGAATCTACGTGCAGCGGCCACCGGTGCCGAAAATTCACTGGCGCGCCTGTCGGGCAGCTATATTCCTTATCCGGCCAACACCGCCAGCGCAGTGCAGTCGCGAGATCCACGCAGTTCTATCGCGGCGCTGTACAAGTCATTCGATGACTATCTAGCCAAGTATGAGGCGGCCACAGACAGCTTGATAGAAGAGGGTTATCTCCTGCCTGACTTCAAAGCGCTGTTTATGGATATCGCCCGCGGCAACGGGGCAGTGTTCGAGTAAGACAGCAATTCCTGGAGGTCTCGTGCAATGGGGCTGATTGCGTGAGACCCCGCTCCTCGATGCGCCGACCTTATCGCAGGTCAATTCCGTATTCCAGATAAGCCTTCATGCACATCGCCATATGCTGCCAGCCGCCGCAGTTGTCGTGTGAGCCTTTGAGGCCCTCTGCATTGGTTTTCCAGCCAGATTCGCTGATGCTCAGCATGGTGCTATTGTCATCCAGTGCTTCGAATTCCATACAGAGCAGCACATCATACGCCTCGTCTGTGGTTTTCTTCCATTGCCTGGAATCGATTATCATCTCGATTAGTTCGTTGACCCTGATAGTTTTTACTGTGATGGGACCATCGCCGTAGCCATCCCAGGTCCATATCACCTCCTCTCCGGCGATGAGGTCGCTGCTGGCCTCATTGGTGAAGTAATTGGTCATGATTTCACGGGAGACTACCGCGTTAAATACCTCTGCTATAGGCTTGTTGATACGGGTTCTTATTGTGTAATTGCGTGACATTCTTCTCTCCAGGCTTGCTATATGTTATATAAATATAACATAATAACTCCATGGTCAAGCGTCCACTACAAAATAAAGCCGATGCTCAGGATGAACTGGTCATCAAGTCCATCGCCAGTGCCGATCGTCGGCGCATTCTCGATCTGCTACAGGATGCGCCCCACACTACCGGCGCCATTTGCGCAGAGCTGCCGTGGCTGAATCGTTGCACCGTCATGCAACATATCGCGGTGCTAGAAAAGGCCCGCTTGATTATTACCAGGAAAGAAGGACGTAAGCGCTGGAATTATCTCGACGTCAGCCCCCTCCAGCATTTCCACGAACGCTGGATTAAGGCCTACTCCATGCCCTCCGCCAGTCTTCTGAGCAAACTACGCAGAGACCTGGAGGGCTATTAACCACGGCTAGTCATCACCGGCGATCTCGAACGAGACCTTCGGCAGCCGCGGTAGTGTGCACTGATGAGCAGCAGTGTCATAAGTCACTGCGGTGGGGTCTTCACCGCCGCGCAAATTCATGAAACTTTCCTCACCGTTATTGGCCAGGCAGACAATCTTGTCGCCGCTGCCACCGGCCCTGATCAGGCCGTCCCAGACAATATTCGGTGTATCCATGCCGGTTACCGCGTGCCATGCCGCCAGTGCCTTGTGTCCAGGCACGGTGCCGCCACCGCTGAACTCGTTGTCATGGATGTAAATTTTCTCGGGATAGGCATCGTAGTTGGGGTCATCGATGGTACGCCCCCCGAGGACGAAACTGTAGATCATCAGGTTGACGCTATTATTGTCTGCAAACCGATTTTCGAAAACTTCGATATCGTCGTTGGCAAGCACCAGCAGCCCGGTCCCCGGGGGCACGTTGCCGACGATATTCCCTGCCGGCGCGAAGTTCGGCGTATTGTTTTCGAATATCTGGTTGTTGAATATGCGGGTGGCCCGACCTCCCTGAACTTCCAGATTGGGTAGATCGAAAACCAGGATGCCGCCGGTGTTGTTAGTGGCGATGTTGTTGTAGACATCGGCATAGGTAGAGTTCTCTATCTCGATACCGGCAACATTGTATTCCGCCCTGGAGTTACGGACGATGATCTGGCTGGATTGCCCCACATAAATACCGGCGTCGGAGGCGCCGATGGCTACCGACCCTTCGATCAACACATTGGTGCATTGCACGGGATAGATGCCATAGGCCCCATTCTCAGTCAGGGCGCCGCCGGTCCATTCGGTGCGTACCCGCCGAATGATGACGTTGGTGCTTTCGTTGATCTTCAAGGCATCACCCACCGTATCTTCTATGGCCAGATCTTCGATGGTGAAGTCATCCGCTGTTACCAACAGGCCCTCGGCGCCCTGTACCTGGTTCTTGAAGGACAGGATCGACACATCCATGCCGGCGCCGCGTAGCGTAACCCCAGGCACATTCAATGACAGGCTGCGGGTGAATTCGTGTACCCCGGCAGGCACTTCGATGACATCTCCGGGCTGGGCGTTGATAAGCTGGGTCTGAAACGACTCTTCGAAGCTGAGTTCGGGCACTGGCGGCTCCGACTCGCCACAGGCAATCAGCAGCGCTGTGAGTGAAAGTGCTACGGCCAGTTTGAGAAGGCTGGTTCTAATTATCATACTAAGGCTCACTTTTCTGGTTTCTGACAATTGTGTCTATGATGACACGAATCTGTATTTCTCGACATCCTTCGGCACTGTATCGTGATCCAGGCTAATTGCGGGAGACGACTTCGTACATCCAGGTAGATCCGCTGCTGACCGATGCATCGCTGGCGAGCCCGCCGGCGCCGTATTTGCGACCAAATTCACTCAGAACCGGAATGACTTCGGCACCGCTCATGATTCTCTGTAGACGCTGCTCATAGAGCCTGCCATCGATTCTAAGGATAATGCGATCGTCATTCTCGAGGTAGTGCGGCCACTGTTTCCAGATCGCACCGTAGCCGGTGTTCATGTAGCCACTCACCAGGAACAGCCGTCTCTCATGCACCGCCAGCCAGACGGTACGTGACTGCGCCGGATCCATGGTTTGAAACTCCAGTGTCGAGCGGTCAGTGAGGAAGGACCAGTCGGCAGGCACGGTTGCGAGCTCACCGGTCTTAAAGGGTCCGCCAGACAGGATTTCCAGAGGGCCGTCATGAAAGCGCATGCTGAACAAAAGCAGTCCAATTGCCAGCGCCAGCACGCCGACGATGATTCCAAACCATTTCAATATTCGCTTCATGTTTGCTCCGGCAGTTTGGTAGCGAGCCAGTTTCCGGGTTCGCAGATTAGCAAACTCCTAAAGTAATCATTCTGTAGTGGATTATCTAGCCCCGAAGTAAAAATCCACTGGATATTTGATCAGCGGCTCCCTAATCTGATTGATACCGCCGTTGATCCAGGTACTGGCGAATCTTCCTTAGCTCTTGCACCTGCTTCTCAATCTTGGCGGCAGGAAATTGCTCCGCAAATTCCTCAAACAGTGGCGCCTCAGCGGCAATCGCCTTATTCCTCAGAGCTTGACCCCTGCGCGTAATTGTCACCCGTTTCTTGCGGCCGCTAGACGCATCCGGTTCGATGTTGACCAGTCCCTTGGCTGCCAGCTTCTTCAGGGTATTGGTCATCGCTCCACCGGTAACCTGAAACGCAGTTGCCAGGCGGCCGGGCGTCGCCTCAGTATCGACTCTATGGAACCAATTGAGTACTCCAAACTGGGAGTTCGTCAAATTTTGAGGAAGATTGCGTTCAAACATGGACGATGTCAGTTGCGAGATTATGCCGATTTCATTAAAAAACCCAAATATTATCGCGTCTGCATCCACCCCTTTACTGCGCTGCTTCACATCAGTTTCCCCTCGTTTTGTCTGAGCATTCATTCTACCCGCAAATAATTTAACACTAAACATTTTAATATTAAACTATTTAACGTTAAAATATTCATCAATTCGATTGGAGGGATTGACAATGAAGTACATTTATTGGTTTGTGGGCCTCTTGCTGGGGCTGGCCTTTATCCTTGTCGGGTTACCGCAAATTGCATCGGAGCGAGTTGAGGTTGTGGATCTACACACCACGGACGTAGACGGTGAGGCAGTGAACACGCGGCTGTGGATTGTAGACGACGGCGGTTACCAGTATCTCCGGGTCGGCGCCGATGGCTCTGGCTGGTTTAGCCGACTGCGGGCTAATGGCAAATTTCAAGTGACCCGAAACGGCACTACCTCCTCCTATACAGCGGTATTGAGAGAAGACAAGGCCGACACGATTAACCAGTTGATGCAGACGAAATACAGTTGGGGAGATTCGGTCATGGCAGCCATGGTCGGCGGCAGGGAGGGAGCGATACCAGTCGAGTTACACCCATCGGACTAACGCGTTCGAAACCACGACCCTTGGCAACCGTGGCCCGTCTCGACACTAGCTCAGCCGCGCAAGCACGATCGTGGTTAAATTCCAATTCGGCTTAAACTATTGATCAGTTCCCTGATAATCTTCTCGGCGACCGGATGAGATGCGGCGAAAACCGCTTCCAGTGCGATGGCATCATCCAGAACGGTGTTTTCGTCGCTGTCGACCGCTGGGTCCACTAGGTCCCCGATGTTTGATTCCAGCGTCCTGACGCTTGCTAACAGCGCCTCATCGACGCCGTCGGTGCGTTGCAGTTCTCCCCGTAGTTCTTCCAGGAGTTCCTTGATTCGTTGCTCACTCATTACCCGCTTCCTTCTAACTACGATGACTGCGATTCAATTCCCCATACCCACGCGCTTATAGCGCGCCACGGGTAAAACTGAAAACCTCGGTGTTAAGGCTACCATCGGATTGTCTCAATTTCAGTTCGACCCTGAGTTGATCTGGGGTAATCAATTCGTAACTCAAACCGCCGAATACCGCTTTATTCCCAGAGACCGAAACCAGGGAGAAGGTAACGTGATCATCCTTCTCTTCCCAGCCACTAAAGTCGGGGTTGAAGTGTTTTAGTCGCAAAACAAACTTGCCATCAACTTCACTGATCTCAATAAACTCGGTGAAGATTAATTCCGAGTCGGCGGATTGTTTGAAAATCCCAAACATGCGGCCATCGGCAGGTGGCATCCACATCTCTTCGGAGACGCCACCGAAACCGGTACCTTTCCAGACGCCAGTAAGGAAAGCGAAGTCCGAGATCGACGGCTTGTCAGCCTGTCCGAAGGCATTGGGAATAAGCAGAATAGCAATAAACAGGCTTGCGAGTGTTCGAGGGCTAGCCATCGCAACCTCCCGGTTTCAAATCTTGATTCGACATCGCATTTTGACTCAAGCGCAACCGGGTTGCCATGCCTCTTGCGCTTTTTTGACCCTCTTCAGGCTGAGAAGAAGGGGCTGTGGCCAGGGCAGGATTCTGCTCAGGAGACTACTCCGGCCACGGCGCGGATGCGATGGTTCTCACTATCCGTCACATAGACCACACCGGCATGCACCACTACGCCATGGGGCCGGTTGAGCATACAGCTCAGGGGCCTGCCGTCGGGTCCATCGCCACGCGCTCCAGTTCCCAATATCGTATCAATAATCCCACTGCCCAAAGCCAGACGACGAATCACATGATTCTCTGTGTCTACTATGTACAGGCTATGGTCCGTAGCCGAATAGGCAATACCCTTGGGTCCGTTGAAGCTGGCATCGATGGCAGCACCGCCGTCACCACTATAGCCCTTCATGCCAGTCCCGGCGATTCGCCGCAGCGAGCTACCTTGGAGATCGAGTCGATAGACAGCATTACCCTCTCTGAGCACCAGGTAAGCATTGCCGTCAGGGTCAGTACACAGGGAACGAGGACCCAGCAGCGGTGTGCCGGACAAGGGGCCGCTGTCTGGCGTGGCGACGCGCTCACCGGTGCCGGCCAGGGTGGTGATGATGCCAGATTCCATGTCGATGGAACGCACGCGGCTATTGCCTATATCGCAGATCAAAAGATTGCCGCTGGCATCGAAGGCGATGCTGTGTGGCTGTCTAAGCTGTGCCGCGCTGGCGGCTCCCCCATCTCCCGAGTAGCCTGCTTCAGTGGTGCCGACAAGCGTCGACACGATGCCGGTAATACCATCGATGCGACGGACCGTGTGAGAGTCCCGTTCCACCACGAATAGATGACCGTCCGCATCGAAGCGAATCTCATGTGGCGCCGCGAACGAAGCCCGCAAGGCCGGACCGGCATCGCCGCTATATGCGCTCTCACCACTGCCCGCGATGGTAGTCAGCCGCCCCAAGCCCAGCTCCAGGCGCCGGGTACGACCCGTATTCACCTCACAGAAATACAGCGCTCCATCGGGACCGACCACTACACCATAAGGATTGTTGACCGGGGTCGCTGTAGCAGGGAGGCCGGCAGATCCTTCAGTTTCATAACCGGCTACACCAGTACCGGCGACAGTAGTGACACTAGTTTGTTGGGCTCGGCTGAAGCGGGGGATGGCGAATGCAGATGCAGCGCCCAGCACGGTATGGATGAAATTGCGTCTTAGCAAGGATTGACTCCTTCCGTATGGGTAGGGGGCTAGGGATCAGCCGTCCCTGTCTGTCGTCAGGCTGACAAATTAGTATTGTTTTTTACCTCAGTCCCCAATACTCTCATATTCCTGAGGTGTGAATATAATAAGTTGGCCCGAGATTAGCGGTTGATCACCCCCAGAGCCCCCGAGGAAAGAACCAGAGGATTAAACCATGTGCGATGAAGATACCCAAAGAGATGTAGAGAAATTCTTGAATCAGTCGGGAGAGATGTCACGACGTAAATTTGGCAAACTCTCCGCTGCCGTAGGCCTGGCCGTATTGCTGCCACCGGTTGCAAACGCACAGGCCGTTACCGAAACCGATGTGGAAGTAGCGACCGCCGATGGTGTGGCTGACTGCTACTTCGTCCACCCATCCAGCGGCAGTCATGCCGCAGTTATCATCTGGCCAGATATTCTTGGCCTGCGCCCGGCCTTCCGAGCCATGGGCAAACGCCTGGCGCAATCAGGCTATTCCGTACTGGTGGTAAATCCATTCTACCGCGATGCCCGATCGCCGGTGGTAGAAGAGGGTGCCAGCTTCGGAACCCCGGAAGTTCGCAATCATGTTCTGCCGATGGCGCGCAACCTCAATGCCGACACGCATTTTACCGACTCCCTGGCGATGGTGAGCTGGCTAGATCAACAAGGCGCAGTGGATACCAGCCGTAAGATCGGCACTACCGGTTACTGCATGGGCGGTCCGATGGTCATGCGTAATATGGCGGCGGTACCCGGTCGCATGGGTGCTGGCGCTACCTTCCACGGTGGTGGTCTGGCCACGGATGCCGATAATAGCCCCCATCTGCTAATCCCAGCCATGAGAGCATCGATGCTGCACTGCGTTGCCGAGAATGATGACGAGAACGATCCTGAGGCTAAGGACACCCTCAGACAGAGTTATGCCGCCGCCGGCATATCTGCGGAGATCGAGGTGTACGAAGGGACACTTCACGGCTGGTGTCCACCGGACTCTCAGGTTTACAACGAAGTCCAGGCGGAACGAGCCTGGAGTCGATTGCTGAACTTGTTTGAGACGGCGTTGGCCTAGGTTTCAGCCGGGGATGTCGGAGCGACAAACCGACCTCCCACGTATTCGCCGCTGAATCCCCTCGATTCAGCACCGGCCTGGAACCCACGCCAGTGCTGAACGCAGGGGAGCCGGAGCGTTGTGTCCTTATGCACCTGGAGAACATAAACCTGAAGTAGCTAATTCTATTGAATCGTGACTACCAAAAAGGAGGGTTGCCATGTCCAGCAAATCCACTGGCTGCCAACGCCGATGTTTGGCGAGACTAATTTTTCACCACTTGCTGGCCTTGCTTGCCTGGTGTGCGATAGCCATCCCGGCTTTGGCCCAACACGTCAATGACAGGCCCGGATCGCCCGAGGAATGGCGCTATATCGGTGGCGACGCCGGGCACACTCGTTCCACGCCCCTGGACCAGATCGATGCAGCGAATTTCGAGAATCTGGAAGTCGAGTGGAGCTGGAGCGACAGTAGTTTCGGCACCACACCCCCCCGCGCCACCCCGGTGTATGCAAACGGCAAGCTCTTCACCGTCGCCGGTGCCCGCCGCCACGTGGTGGCGATAGATCCCGTTTCCGGAGAGACCCTGTGGACATTTCGGGAACCGAACACCTTTCGTTGGGAATACTCCATGCGGGCAGCCTGGGGCAAGGGCGTGGCCTATGCGGAAATAGATGGCAGGGGAGTAGTTTTCATCATCACCCCGGCCTTTTTCCTCTATGCACTGGATGCCAACACCGGTGCGCCATTGGAGAATTGGGGATCTCCGGTCCCATTGACGGATTTTCCCCAAACCGGTGTTGTCGATCTACTTCCTGACTTAATTTCAGATTGGGGTCCATGGCTGGATTCCGGTCAGAGCTATGACCCGGACATCGGTATTCCACTGGAGCTTGGCTATATTACCAACTCATCACCGCCCATCGTCGTTAACGGCACCGTCATAGTCGGCAATTCTGCGGAGCAGGGTTATAACCAGACCAGGCAGGAGAATGTACCCGGCGATATTCTGGCCTACGACGCCAGAACTGGTGAGTACAAGTGGAAGTTTCACGTGATTCCGCGACCCGGCGAGGTAGGCAACGAGACCTGGGAAAATGATGCCTGGTCCTATACCGGTGACGTCTCTTCCTGGGCACCGTTGTCAGCCGATCCCGAGCGGGGCATCGTCTACATACCAACCAATGCGGCCACAATCGATTTTTATGGCGGCTTTCAGCCCGGAGATAACCTCTTCAGTGCCAGCCTGATCGCGCTCGATGTAGCCACCGGTGAGCGCCGTTGGCACTTCCAGATGGTGCATCACGATGTCTGGAACAACGACACCCCCACCGCACCCTTGTTGATGGATGTCACGGTAGATGGACGTGTAGTCCCCGGCGTATTCCAGGCCACCAAGCAGGCGTTTCTCTATTCCTTCAACCGGGAAACCGGCGAGCCTATATGGCCCATCGTGGAGCGGGCGGTGCCACAGTCGGAAGTACCCGGCGAGCAGCTGTCTCCAACCCAACCTTTTCCCACCAAGCCGGCCCCCTATGACATACAAGTCCTGAACGAGGACGGTTTAATCGATTTCACACCGGAATTGCGGGCCGAGGCGCTGGAAATTGTTTCCGAATATCGGCTGGGGGGCATCTTCAATCCACCGATGCAAAAGGACAACCCCCAGGGTTTGATCGGTTCGGCCTGGTGCCCGGGAGAACTGGGTGGCACCAATATCACCGGACCCCCGGCGGCAGACCCATCTACCGGCATCATCTATACCATCTCACGCACTAATTGTGGCTGGCGCACAATCGTACCTGGGGAAGAACGGGACCTGCTGTTGGAGCGGCCAACCGGCACCACCATCGCCGACTACGCGGTTGGCCTGGGCACACCCAATGGCGTACGAGGCCCCCAGGGCCTACCACTGGAGAAGCCGCCCTATAGCCGAATTACTGCAATCGATCTCAATACCGGGGATCACTTATGGTGGATTCCCAATGGCGGCACGCCGCGATTCGTTCAGCAACACCCTGCGCTACGGGGCATCGATATTCCACCCACCGGAAATATCAATCACTCGGCCCTGATGGTGACCCCGGGGATGTTATTACACACGGCTATTGGTGACGATGGCGTAACGCCCTATCTGTTTGCGATAAACAAGGCGACCGGTGAAAGGCTGGGGAGTGTGGAATCGCCTGGTCTCGGCATGTACGGCTTGATGTCATACATGCACGATGGCAAACAGCGCATCATCTTGCAGACACCGGGACAATTAGTGGCATTCAGCCTGCCTGACTAACGAAAAAATTGGACGAACGAAAAAATGGACAAATTAGTGGGGACAAATTAGTGCGGACAAATTAGTGGACACCCACAAAATATGATTTGTGGGTGTCCAATTTTGCACTACACACCAGACTCAGTAATTGATGGAGGAATCAGCCATTAACCTCCGCCACATTCTGGGGTAAGGACTAGCCAGGGAAACAACATGATGAACCGACGCCAATTTACCCTGGGCGCCACCGCTGGCGCCGTGTCCGTAGCTGCGACTGGCTTTAAGCTCTCAACCTTTGCCGCCGGCACCCCCACACAGGACGCTCTCATCATCGATGCGATGGGGGAGATTCGGGAGGTTTATACTGATGAGCTGTGCCTGGAAATGATCGATTCAGGCCTTAATGCCGTCACTGTCACCCTTTGTGACCCGAAGTCCTTCGAGGCAGAGGCCTATGAATGGGCGATTGACGGCGTGCTGGAGTATGACCGCCTCATCGCCAAAGAGTCTGCGTTCTGGATGAAGGCGACGGCGGTTGATGATATTCACAAGGCGCGCGAGCAGGGTAAAATCGCATTGTTCTATCTGTTCCAGAATTCGACTCAGTTCGGCAAGGATGTCGATAACGTGGATGTATTCTATGGCCTCGGTGTGCGCTCCAGCCAGATCACTTATAACTACCAGAACTGGGCCGGGGCCGGCTGCAATGAGCTCAATGGATCGGGATTAACGGTATACGGCCACGAACTCGTCGAAAAGATGAACAATGTCGGCATGTTGATCGATCTGTCTCACGCCAGCATGGGGACTATGGCCGATACCATCGCCGCATCGAGCGCCCCCGTCATCATTTCTCATTCATGCTGCAAGGCGCTGTTTCAGCATAACCGCAATACCACAGATGAGAATATTCGAGCGATAGCGGACAAAGGGGGCCTCTTCGGCGTCACCCAGATGCGGCCGTTCATGACCCAACAGATCGACGATGCGGTGCACTTCTACTACCAGCACATCGAACATGCCATCAATGTAGGTGGAATTGATCACGTCTGTATCGGCAGTGATCGGGATCACCGCCGGCTGGTGTTGTCGGAGGAATACCTGGAAGAGCTGCAACGTGAAGAAGGTGAGAACTTCGATCGCTCACAGTGGCCACTGTACTTCGAGGAATTGAATGGGCCACGCCGGATGGAGACCATCTGGGATGGTTTGTCAGGGCGTGGTATGAATGCGCGCGATCTCGAGAAACTCTTTGGCCTGAATCTTCAGCGCTTGTACCGGGAGGTAATTGGTTAGCTTAGGGCTTAAGCCAATCCCATTCGCAACGGCAACGCAGATAGCTTTTCAACAGCCCGCTAGGGAACCTCTGATCAAATTGCGGAATAATACTTTCTATTTACTGATTCTCGTGCTCGGCACCTCACAGTGTCGAGTGGACTATATTATTGACTATGCAGACGTACCCAGTAACGTAAGCTTTGAAAGTGTGATGGCGTTGCCTCACAGTGGCAGCGGCATCGAATTGAATTATGGAAATGATGCACTGCAGTACGGTCTGCTCTGGCTGCCTGGGACAGCGGTGTCACCTCCTTACCCTCTGATAGTATTTGTTCACGGTGGCTGTTGGTTAAATGCCTACGATATCCGCCACAGTTTCCCCCTCAGTACCGCCTTGTCGCAGGCCGGCTACGCAGTTTGGTCGTTGGAATATCGCCGTACCGGGGATGTCGGCGGCGGTTGGCCTGGGACATACGACGACATTTCCGCCGGTTTGGCCTATGCGGAAAACCTCGAGAGTTACGGCGTGGATACCGGCGACCTAATTCTCATCGGTCACTCGGCGGGGGGACATTTGGCTCTGCTCGCCGGCACCACCTACACCGATGCCTCTGCCGTAATCGGGCTGGCGGCGATCAGCAATATTATAGACTACGCCAAGGGTAGCAATGACTGCGAAACTGCGACTCCTCAATTTATGGGAGGAGACTACGCAGAATTACCGGACAATTATGAACTCGCCAACCCGACCGGAAATATACCTCACATCAATACCTATCTCCTGCAGGGAACCGCAGATGAAATCGTTCCACTGGTCCAGGCTCAACTTGAAGGCACTCGACACATACTATTAGACGATGCCGGGCACATGGATTGGATTCACCCAGGTACCGAGGCCTTCAGCTTGCTGCTATCGATTATTCAGGACCTTGGCGGCCACTGAACCATTTCGAATCCAGAGCCCAATAAAATAGCAGCCTGCATTGCGGGCGAGTGCTGGCAATCAGAGTTAATCACCAAATTTGTTGTTGAGTGGAGTCGGTTCTAGTCGCGATCGACAGACCAGGCACTGTATGTCCCCGCTAACCGATAAACTACTCCGTGGTCTGACCTGAATTAGGCTATTCGCTATGTGTCATTTCCTTCGCCGAAATTGAGCTATGACAACTCGTCTCCTGGTTCCACTTTCATTCCTGGACCCGCTGTGCCACAGATGCGCACTGAACAGCAATAAATCTCCCGGATTGGCAGAAATATATATCTCATTTGGGTGTTTGCCATTGGGTTGTGCATAATTACCGGCGGGCACACTGTAGGTCTTATGACTGTCCGGCACCAACCGCGTCGCTCCATTTTCCCTGGACATTTCATCGAGTATCCAGAAGGCATTTGCCAATATTTGTTCGCCAGGTTTGACTGGCCCAACTGTGTCAACATGAAGTCCCTGTAGTCCGTAATCAGGTTTAGGAGATCTCCCTTTTAGAGATTCCAATTTAATTGCATCTCCCAGTAGCGCCGGCAGGAATTCAAATAGAATCGGTGATTCGATGCATGGTAAAAATTCGCACTTCCCAGCAACGTCCCAAGTCTGGTTTTCCGAGACTTCAAACTCATCCCATGCAGTATGCATCGCAGCTATTTCTTTTGCCGACAGTACGCCTTCAATGAGCAGCCAGCCTTCGTTTGCTAATCTAGATATGCCATGGGAGGTATTCATCTTAGTGCCGTCGTTATCAGTAATATTGCTCTGTACTATCCGGCCGCTGTTGCCGCGACTGCCATCGCGGGTGGTGAAAGACTTTTTTTCGTGAGGGCTCCTTAACGCCTCCCTCTGCTTTTCTTTCTCATCATCACTTCCTCTTGGAGTTAACGATGAGCCAATACTGTCTCTTAGGCAATTAGGAGATTATGTCCAAAATGGTTTGACGGCGTACAGTAAGAACCACGGAGATTTACACGCATGTTTTGAATCGAGGAGGAAGGGCAGTGATTAGCCCTTTGAATGATCTGGGAGCCTGACAAGTCGCAAGGGGTGGTGTCAAGCTGGCTTATACTGCGCCGGCGCAGTGGTTGTTATTCCGGGATGGGAACGCTCAGCGTCTGGGGCACAGCATAACCTCTCTGCACCGCCGGACGCTCCGCGATGCGCAGATACCAGTCTTTCAATCGGGGGTAGTCGTTCAAATCCATTTGCTGGAACTCGTACCGGGATATCCAGGGCCAGGTGGCGATGTCCACGATCGAGTAATCACCGGCGATGTAATTCCTGTCCCCCAGTCGAGTTTCCAGCACCTGGTACAGGCGTGCATTTTCCTTGCTATAGCGCGCCTCAGCATAGGGCGACTTACCTGGATTGAACTTGACGAAATGGTGAGTCTGACCAAGCATCGGACCTATATGCCCCATCTGAAACATTAGCCATTCCATTTCTTGCCAGAACTGTGGGCCAATCGAACTCATTAGCTTCCCAGTCTTATGGGCCAGGTACATCAGAATCGCGCCCGACTCCATTAATTCGGTCCCAGTTTCATGATCGACTATGGCGGGGATTTTGTGGTTTGGGCTGATAGCGACAAAATCCTCAGCGTGTTGGTCTCCACTGGTAATATCGATCGGGAAAACTCTGTAGGCAAGGCCCAGTTCCTCCAACATAATCGACACCTTGCGTCCATTGGGCGTACTCCATGTATACAGATCAATAAGTTGTCGGTCAGGGTTGCTGACACTTTCTTGTTTTGTCACTGTCGACCTCCTTGAAGTTGGATAAACCGGACCATCTTTGCCGAGATACGTACTCCCCCTGAGCGCTAACAGCTTTGTGTGGTTTGCACCCAACGTCCGATGGAAACGAGCAATCCGTTCTGCCGGTAGTTCTTGCGTCGATCTGGCATCAACAATTACGAATAAAATCGTAGTCGATGGGCTTGCCCAGGTCGATGTTGTGATGCTCTGACTGCATGGGATATTTTAGGCCGGTGGCACAATTGAAGAGCATCACCTGCTCATCTGACTCGATTCTGCCGCTGGCCAGTTCCTGTATTAACGCCGCCAGCGTCGCTGCGCCTTCCGGACACAACAGGATACCTTCTAACTTGGCACATTCGAGGTGTGCCGCATTGATAGCGTCATCGCTGACAGCCACAGCGAAGCCTCCGGATTCTCGCACCGCATCCAGTATTAAAAAATCTCCCACCGCCGCCGGCACCCTGATGCCGGATGCGATCGTACTGGCATCTGCCCAGGGCTCGGCGTGACGTGTGCCTTCATCAAATGCCTTGACGATGGGGGCGCAACCTTCTGCCTGCACTGCCACCATGCGCGGCCGCTTCGAGCCAATCCAGCCTATCGCTTCCAGTTCGTTAAAGGCTTTCCACATGCCGATCAGACCGGTGCCACCGCCGGTGGGATAAAGAATGACGTCAGGCACTTGCCAATCCAGCTGCTCAGCCAGTTCCAGCCCCATGGTTTTCTTGCCTTCGATTCGATAGGGCTCCTTCAAGGTGGAAGCATCGAACCACCCCATGGCTTGTTTGCCTTCTCCGACGATACGGCCACAGTCGGTGATGTAGCCATTGACCAGGAATGTTTTCGCACCCTGAAACGCTATTTCTTCGATGTTCACCCGCGGTGTATCTTCCGGGCAGAACACATAGGTCTCGATATCGGCGGCGGAACAATAGGCGGCCAGCGCCGCACCGGCGTTGCCATTGGTTGGCATGGCCATTGTAGTGATGCCCAGTTCCTTCGCCATCGCTACCGCCAGGGCGATGCCCCGCGCCTTGAAGGATCCGGTCGGAAGCCTACCCTCATCCTTTATCAGAATCTCGCCGCAGCCATATCTACTCTGCAGTTTTGGTGCTGGTAATATCGGCGTCATTACCTCCCCCAGCCTCACTATATTGGCTGATTTTCTTACCGGTAAAAATTCGCGATAGCGCCAGAATTCAGGCAGCCGCGATTTCAGATCGTCCTTCGAGATCGCCTTGCCCAGGGCGTCAAGATCATACTTCACCAGCAACGGTTTGCCGGCTTCTGACAGACCATGTAACTGATCAGCTGGATAGACCTTGCCGGTATAACTGCATTCCAGGTGGCTTACAAACGTGGGATACTCTTTCATGTGATTCTCTTCAGTCGTTACAGTCGAAACATCTTGTTAATCAGGCCATCGTCGGCTATGCCGTGATAAATCGCGGCCCCAATATGTAATACAATCACCGCCAGCAATGCCCAGCAACTCCACAGGTGCAGGCCGGAAAAAAGAATATTGAGATCGTCATTTTCTTGCGCCCACGCCGGCAGATTCAGAATCCACCAGAAGGAGGTCTCCCAGCCACTATAAGAAGAGGAGAGGTAACCACTAAGGCAGCAAGCGGCGAGTAGAAAATACATAATAAGGTGATCGAGCGCCGCCAACTTTTGCAGTCGATCTGGATTTTTAGGATGACCATTACTGCCTTTAGCAATTCGAATCGCCGCCATCGTTACGGCGATCAGCAACAGCGTTATGCCGATATTTTTATGCAGTTGAAAAGGTAAAACCCGGTAGGTGAATTCGGCTGATGGCAAAGGTAGAGACAACATCCACCAACTCGATACAAACAAAAAAAACACCGAGCTTGCCAGCACCCAATGCAAGATCACCGTGATCTTTGGCAGCCGCTCCTGTTCCACCGATTCCCTGCTCAAGCTCGACTCTCTCGTTGCATCACGTTAAGTGCCGCCATAGCCAGGCACAAATGGATAAAGAACCACAGCAGCAGTGGCCACAAATATTGCGCTCGTAATACCGGGCCCGTGTTCAGTGCGGCGGTGAAAGCGGCCACATCCAGCAGCACCAGCAGGGAAAAGCTGATGACACCCAGCTTAATGAAGCGAGGGCTGTCGTTGACCAGACCAAACCCTGCAACCATAGAGGCGAGGGCCACTCCACAAACCAGCAAGGACAAGCCAATCTGAAATGGGCGAAACCAGGGAGGACTCGAGGCCAGGATGATTTGCACCGAGCTGACCATTAGCCGGCATTCCTGTAAAGACAGTCCCTCCTCCGCCAACTCATCGGCGCGACAGTCTGCCGCCATGCCCATTTCTGCTGCAGAGCCGGGAGCGATTACGATCTGCTTGAGGAGTTCATTAGTCTGATTTGCCAATAACAGCATGGCAAACAACACCCCAACTACACCCAGCCAGGTCTGGCCCGTTATGAGCTTGTCATTCTGATTCATGAAGGGCTCAAACTGATTCCTGCTTATTCAACCTGATTCGAGTATTTATCTCGAAAACGCTCGTAGAGTTGTTGCTGAGTACCGAACAAATCGATATCGCGGCCCTGAATGTAGGCACCGAGGACCTGGCTGGTGCGCATGTCCAGCGCATCACCGATGGAGATAAACAAGGTTGCATCCTTACCGACTTCCAGCGTGCCGATGCGGCCATCTATGCCCAGTATTTCCGCATTGTTCTTGGTGATGAGGGTCAATGCACGCTCCGGATCGAGGCCATAGGCCGCTGCCGTGCCCGCCAGAAACGGCAGATTCCGCTGTGACTGGACACCGGTTGCACCGCCGCCCAGACCGACTTTCAGTCCGGCTTCGCTGAGCAGGTAGGGCATCCGAAAAGGGCCGTCGGTATCATGCCAGGCCATTTCCGGCAGGTCATGCACCGCCTCGTAGATGACAGGAATATCTTCTGCCAACAATAGATCCTTGACCATGAGTGCCTCGCGGCCACCGACCAGCACCACGTCCGCGATTGGGTAGCGGCGGGCGAAGCGCACCGCAGAAATAATTTCCTTGGCCTCATCGGCATGAATGTAGAGCTTTGCCGAGCCATTAAACAAAGACTCCATGGCCTGTAAATTCAGATTCAGGGGCTCGCCGGTATAGCTCTGCGCACTCTGGAACAAGGAGTGCAACAGCTGCACGGCGCCGGCGTATTTCTCGTTATCTACGGTCTCGAAGCGAAACGTGTCCGCATTGCGCCGTCGCGTTTTTAGCCCTGGCCAGTACAGATGGATGCCATCATCGGTACGCAGTGCCGCATCTTCCCAATTCCAGCCATCCAGCTTCATCAGCGAAGAAGAACCCGATATCAGGCCACCCTGGGGTGTTACCTGGGCGGTGAGTATTCCATTGAAGCGGTGCGTGGAAATTATTTCTGAATCTGTATTGTAAGCGATAGCCGAGCGCACGCTGGCGTTGATATCACCCTCCTCCTGGAAGTCTGCGGTGGCACGACTGGCACCTACTTCGGTCAAGCCAAGACTGGTATTCGGTAGGACAAAGCCAGGATAAACATGGGATCCCTGCAGGTCGATGACCAGATGATTGCTCAGATCGATACCGTCATCGACGGCTGCCACCGCCGTGATGATGCCTTCGCTGAACGTGATCACACCATCGGCAATCACTTCGCCGTTGCCAATATGAATAATGGCACCGACAATTGCGATCGGCTCACTCTGGTCGGCAGCGGGCTGTGGCACCAGAGCGAATGCCGATGCACCGAATACAATTACAATAAATCCGGACGACAATCGCCCCAGGCCGGCGAACAAAACTTTCATATGCTTCTCCATGCTTAATCCTCCCTGCCGATTGCCGCAATGATGCGGGCGCGCTCATTAGCGATCTGCTCCCGCATCGCCAGATCTTCATCACGATCGTAATAGGGTATGCCCTCGACCCAGGTAGTTTCCACCAGCGCATAGATCGAAAGCGGGTGATCGGACCACAGCACCAGGTCGGCGTCTTTGCCTGGCCGAATACTGCCGATGCGATCATCCAGGTGCAATAGCATTGCTGGATTAATGGTTACCTGCTTAAAGGCATCGATTTCGCTCAGCCCACCATATTTTACGGATTTCGCCGCCTCCTGATTCAGGCGCCGTGACATCTCCGCATCGTCGGAATTAATTGCGACGACGACACCGGCTTGCTGCATCAGAGCGGCGTTATAGGGGATGGCCTGAAAGGCCTCCCATTTGTATCCCCACCAATCGGCGAAGGTGGAACCACCGGCGCCATGCAACGCCATCTTGTCGGCAACCTTGTAGCCTTCGAGAATATGGGTGAAGGTATTGATGTTGAAATCAAAACTGTCGGCTACATTGATTAACATATTGATTTCGGATTGCACGTAGGAGTGACTGGTGACATAACGCTCGCCGTTGAGAATTTCCAGCATGGTCTCGTCTACTAGATTACGGCGGGGGACGGCCACATTGCGACGCTGTGATCGTGACAAACTGCGGTACTCATTCCACTTTTTCTCATACTCACGGGCCTGGGAAAAGGCATTCACATAGACCTGCTCCACTCCCATGCGAGTTTGCGGATAGCGAATAGAGGCTGGACTGCGACTCCTTTTTACGTTTTCCCCGAGTGCAAATTTGATGAACTCGTCTGCTCCATCGATGAGCAGTTCGCTGGAAGGTCTGCCCCAGCGCATCTTGATGATTGCCGACTGGCCACCGATAGGATTGGCAGAACCATGTAACAATTGTGCGGTTGTTACACCACCGGCAAGATTGCGATAGATGTTAATGCTTTCCGAGTCCACCACATCTTTCATTCTTACCATGGCGGAATTCGTCATGGTTTCATTAATATTGAACAGGGCGATATGGGAATGTTCGTCGACTATGCCCGGCGTCAAATGCTTGCCCGAGCCATCGATCTCCAGCACGTCATCGGCCGATAAATCGTCGCCGACCTCGGCGATCCTGCCCCCACGCACCAACACATCCGTAATCAACGTGCCGGCTTCCTCATTGGTCCAGACCATGGCTCCGCGAATCAACATATCCTGCTGTTGCGGCATGGTTTCACGCCCATAGGCGACGAAGGGGTAGAGGATGGTACCGAGAACAGCGGCATCTGCGGTAGACTCTGCGGCCTCCTCCTCACTGGATTCAGCTTCGATCTCGCCGGTTCGTAGCAGTTGCCAGCTAATCAACTCACCGGCAGGCGAGCGTCCATTGCCTTGCCATCCCCCCGCTACCGGCCAACCGTTGAGCCGGGTTCTATCGCCGTTTTCTTCCAAGGCGAAACTGAGAGAAATCAGGTCGTTGCCAAGCTCCAGCGTCACCGCTCGGCTTTCAGACTCGTCGTCTGCCGGCAGTATCTTGGCCTTATGCTTACCGTCCTCGAAGCTCAATTCGAGATCATAGGACATGCCAGCCATCAGCAGCTGGTAGCGGCCATCGCGATCGTCGAAATCGGCTTCCAGTACATGCTGTTTACCGCGAATCCAGTTTTCCAGCAGCAGCGAATCCTCGGCAAAAAGTTCTGCCGAAAAAATTACAAAATTCGCCAGGTAGCCCGGTGCCAACTGGCCCAACTGCTCAGACACACCTAGAATTGCAGCCGGGGTCTTGGTGATGGCATCGACAGCGGTTTGCGCCGGCAATCCACTGGTTACTGCCTGTCGCAGATTTTCCAAAAAATCATCGCCGCTGCCGGCGCTGGTAATCGCGAAGTCAATATCATGCGCGGCGAGGATGCCGGGATTGAACGGTGCCAGTTCCCAATGCTTCAGCTCCACCAGTGAAATGTCATCGGCGGCGATGGCGTCATCGACTTCTGGTGCCTCGGGAAAATTTATAGGAACGATCAGGGTGGCATTTGTCGCCTCGATCAGGTCCGCACGCTTATAGCTGTCGCCTGCACTCTTGAGTATGTATTGGACTTCAAACTCGTCGCCCACCTTGTCGACGGTCAAAGCCTGTTGCCAGTTACTGACTTCCATTATCTGTGGCAATCCCTGGTAGCGATTCCAGGCTTCGAGTGACTCGTCCGTAAAAGGGCGTGGTGATTGCGCAGCAAACCAGGCTGCATCCAGGTAGGTCTGCCGCAGCAGGGCGAAAGAGCCCATCAGGGACGAGGGCATAGATTGAGTCGAAGTGCCCTTGGAGAGTGAGTAGTGGGCGGCAGCATCTGGACTGATGATGGACTCACTCGCGCGCTCGTCACCGAGGGTAATCAGTGCCGAGGTGCCGCGGGCGATGCCGTCGGCACGCAGGCTCAAAACTGTCGAAAAGCCCTGCTGCCGAAATTTGTCCCTAGTCTCCGCAGTGGGCGAAAATACGGTACTGGCCCGGAAGCTGGCGCGAATTGCATCGTTGACGTTGAGAGCCAGGTCGCTGGAAAACAGGTTTTCCGCCGCACCGTTGACATCCTCTCGCTCCAACTCGGGAATACCATAGCCGGTGTAGATATCGATAAAGCCAGGGTAAATGTACCGCCCCCCCAGATCGATCTCAAAAAAACCGTTGCCTACCTCGCCACCCGCACGCACTTCTACCACCCTGCCATCGCGAATTAGCAGAGTGCCACCACGCAAAATCTCACCATCCCCCTGGTAAATATTGGCGTTGGTGAAGGCGAAGGCGTTTTGTCGATCATCGGCAATGCCATTCGGTGTCAAATTGTCCTGCGCCAACACCGAAGGCGCCGAAATAGTGGCTGCAAACACCAGCCCTGTAGCGGACAATCCTGCTCTTATTTTTCTCATTATGGATAAACTCCGGCTAACAATAACAGTCTGTATGCTTGTGCTTCGGTTTTTCGATTTTCGATGAGTTTACAGTCATATTCTGGCAATTATAAGAGCCGGAGCTTATCGGGTAGTTCAGTTCAGGTATACTCCCGAATCTGCCGAAGCGTTCGACCGTACTGGAGATCCAAAAATGTCGTCAAGCCTGAAATTTCTATTTGCAGCACTGTGTCTGGTGCTGCTGAGCTGTGGTGCCGAAGAAACACCATCCAGTCCTACCAGTAGCAACTCTGAGACGACGGCGAATGCAGTCTCATCGGCCAGCGGTACGCCTACAGGTCCTGAACTGGGAAGCTTCGGCATCGATCTAAGCCACCAGGATCCGAACACCCAACCCGGCGATGACTTCTTCAAATATACCAATGGACTTTGGCTTGACACATACGAGTTACCCGCCGACCGCAGTAATTACGGTTCCTTCGCAGTGCTGAGCGACAGATCGGACCAGAGAGTGCGCACAATAATCGATGACCTCACCGCTATCGAACCGAGTCCAGGTTCCATGGAGCAAAAGATCAGCGATTATTATCTTAGCTTCATGAATACAGAAATTCTCAATGAACTGGGTATTAGTCCACTGCTGCCCGGACTGGCTACCCTGGCAGAGATCGACACCAGGGACGAATTAATCGCCGCCTTCGGCCGCTCCCAGATCGACAATACTGCCAGCCCATTCGGATTTTATGTCGGTGCCGACCGCAGCGATCCGGACCGCCACCAACTGGTTCTCTCGCTTGGTGGTTTGGGCTTGCCTGACCGTGACTACTATCTACTGGATACGGAAAAATTTGTTGACGTTCGGGAAGAATACGTGGCGCATATCGCGCGCACACTCGATTTCGCAGGGATCGAGGACAGCAGGTTGAAGGCACAGGGCATCCTCGAATTGGAGACTCAGATTGCCGAGCATACCTGGCCTCGCGCCCAACGACGAAACCGAGATCTGACTTACAATCCCATGAGTTTTGATGAGTTCCTTGCCGCCTACCCGGGCTTCGACTGGACTGCCTATTTTTTAGCAGCGGGCATTCAAAGTCTGGAAGGCCTCAACGTAAATTACCCAAGTGCCATGTCGCCCATTATAGATCTGGTAAATGAGCTGGCGGTGGACGAGTGGAAGAATTACATGACTTATCGCTTCATTGCCGATAGTGCCGGCACGCTGTCTGAAGAGATCAATGAGGAATCCTTCCATTTTTATTCTACGGTCCTCCGTGGCGTGCCGGAGCAGCGGCAACGTTGGGAGAGAGGCGTGGCCAGGGTTGGCTCTCTCAACAGCCTCGGCGAAGCTCTGGGCCAGGTCTATGTCGACCGCCATTTTCCGGAAGCCGCCAAGCAGCAAATGGAAGCACTGGTGGAAAACCTGCGAACTGCGCTAGCGCAAAGCATCGAGGAGATAGACTGGATGGGTGCGGCCACCAAGGCGGAGGCCAACAAAAAGCTACAGTCTTTCCGACCCAAGATCGCCTACCCCGACGAGTGGCGCGATCTTTCTTCCATCGAAATTACCAGGGATGGTCTGTTCTCCAATGCGCAGAACGTACGTGAGTTTAATTACGAGGACGAGATAAGTCGGCTGGGGCAGGCCACCAACCGGGAAGAGTGGGGCATGACGCCACAGACTGTGAATGCCTATTATAATTCTTCTTTCAATGAAATTGTTTTCCCTGCTGGCATATTGCAGCCACCATTTTTCGATCCGGGGGCCGACCTAGCCGTTAATTACGGTGGCATCGCGGCGTTTATCGGACATGAGATGGGTCATGGTTTCGACGACCAGGGCTCGAAGTCGGACTCGATGGGAGTACAACGCAATTGGTGGACTGATGTGGATCGTGCCAATTTCGAAGTGCTGACCACGGCCTTGGCGTCACAATATAGCCGGTTCGAGCCGGTGCCGGGTTATTTCATTGACGGCAACTTTACTCTCGGCGAAAACATTGGCGACGTCGGTGGATTGTCACTGGCCTATCGTGCTTATCATATGGCACTTGGCGGGGAAGAGGCGCCCGTTATAGATGGCTTCACCGGTGACCAGCGCTTCTTCCTGTCCTGGGCACAGGTCTGGCAACGCAAGTATCGCGAGGATGCGCTGATTCAACGCCTGACCACAGACCCCCACTCTCCGGCTGAGTTTCGTGTTAACGGCGTGGTGAGAAATTTCAATGAATGGTATGAGGCCTTCGATGTGCAGCCGGACCATGCCTTGTATTTACCACCGGCTGAGCGCATTCGAATCTGGTAACACGGAGTCAATTATGAAGGAGGCCATTGTGAAAGGGACCCAAATTCTGCTGCTACTCAGTCTTGTAGTGTTCGGCAATGTCCTGGCGCAGGATAATTATGACGTCATCATCGCAGGCGGAAAGATTATCGATGGCTCGGGTAATCCCTGGTATGAAGCCGACGTGGGTATCATCGGAGAGCGGGTGACAGCGATCGGTAATCTCGGCGCAGACTCGGCAACAACGCTCATCGACGCCACCGGCTTGATTGTTGCCCCCGGTTTTATCGATCCCCATACCCATGCTATTCGCGGTATATTCGATGTACCCACGGCAGAGAGCGCCCTACTTCAGGGTGTGACGACCTTGACCGAAGGCAATGACGGCAGTTCGCCGTTTCCCATCGACGAGCACTATCAAGCCATCATAGAAAAACAGATCAGTCCAAACTGGGCCGTCTTCGTGGGTCAGGGCACGATCCGATCGATCGTCATCGGTAGCGACGACAGAGACGCGACCCCTGCCGAAATGCAGCGCATGCAAGACATGGTTGCTCAGGCCATGGAGCAGGGCGCGCTGGGGATCTCCACCGGCCTGTTTTATGTACCCGGCAGCTTTACACCCACCAGCGAAGTCATAGCATTATCCAAAGTTGCGGCTGCCTACGACGGCATCTATATATCCCATATGCGTGAGGAAGCAGCGCAATTGATCGACTCGGTGGAAGAGACTATTCGCATCGGCGTGGAAGCGAATATTCCGGTGCAGATAACTCACCACAAGGTCATTGGCAAGGAGAATTACGGGGCTAGCGTGGATAGCCTGCGTCTGGTTGACGAGGCCCGCGCCCGCGGCATCGACGTGACCATCGATCAATATCCTTACACCGCATCACAGACAGGCATCGTTGCCCTGATTCCACAATGGGCGCAGGAGGGTGGCAACGAGCGCCTGCTGGAGAGGATCGCCAGCCCGGAAACCCGGGGCACCGTGAAAGCGGCAATCGTCGATAAGATTCTCTACGATCGTGGCGGCGGTAATCCTGAAAACGTCGTGATCTCGCGCAATCCCCGGGATCGGTCCATGGAAGGAAAGAATCTTGCCGAACTAACGATTGAGGCCGGCATGTCGCCTACGCCCGAGAACGCCGCCGATGTGGTCATGGATATCGTAACGGCCGGTGGCGCGACGGCTGTCTATCACGCTATTGGCCCTGAGGACGTAGATCGCATCATGCGACATCCGGCCACCGCAATCGGCTCAGACGGCCCGCTCTCCGTATTCGGAGTCGGTGCACCCCACCCGCGGCAATACGGCACCTTCGCCCGCGTACTCGGCCATTTTGTCCGGGAACGGGGCGTTATCACGCTGGAAGATGCCGTGCGCAAGATGAGCAGCCTGACCGCACAACGGCTGGGAATTCGTGATCGGGGATTGCTGGCCGAAAATTACTATGCCGACATCGCCGTGTTCGACGCCGATGAGGTAATCGACATGGCAACCTTTGAAGAGCCGCATCAATATGCCGTGGGTATGAAGTACGTGTTGGTGAACGGGCAGATCGTGGTCGAGGATGGCCAACACACGGGCAGGCGACCCGGAAAGATCCTTTATGGGCCCGGTTATACTGGCCCCTCAAATTAGCCGGTATTCGAACTTTCGCTTTTTCTGAGAATGGACCCCATTGGCACTGCCAGGGTGGTGAGATTCACCATTTTGGGCCATTTTTGACATTTTTCTACCGCTGTCTGTTGTTATCTAATTGTTTTTACTGAATTTTTTCGATTGGCACGCAATTCGCAGCTAATACCTTTCAGGAATCCAAACACCAGAGATAACTCACCGCTGCAGCGGAGAAAAATATGAAAACACTAGGTAATTTAGCAGTCATCTTCCTTGTCATCCTCGGCCTGCTGGCCCTGATTCCACTGATCTCCTTAGGCGTCGAGATACTGGGTACGGTGATGGTGATAGCCATATGGGTACTTCCTATATGGATCATTGCTACCTCAGATAAGACCACCGGCTTTGAAAAAATTGCCTGGCTACTGGCAATGGTCTGCCTGTCATGGTTTGCCTGGATATTTTACTTTTTCCTGGCGCCGATCAAGCCCAGGCATCGTTACTACTAGGGCATATCTGATCATTGGCATCCGCTATCGCGTCCGCCAGCAATCGCTTCTAATGCCTCCCGGTTCAGGTATCATACGCTGCCAGGCTAAAGGACAAGTTGATGCCAATAATAGATGTCGAGAATCTCAGCAAGAAGTATCCACTGCCGGATGACAAGTCAAAATCATTTTTCGCCGTCGATGGGATTTCACTGAAAATCGAGAAAGGCGAAATCTTCGGTATCCTCGGACCCAACGGTGCCGGCAAAACCACCACACTGGAAATGCTGGAAGGCCTGGTTGATATCGATGGCGGCACCGCTTACATCGATGGTATTGATGTGAACGCTAATCCCTACGCAGTAAAAAAGATAATTGGCGTTCAGTTGCAGGCTAATGAGTACTTCGATAGTTCGTCCCTCGACGAATTACTTACTTTGTTCGGCGCTCTGTATGAGTGCGATATAGATGTCTCTGACTTGCTGAACAAGGTAGACCTGCTTGAGAAAGCCAATGCCAAACCCAGTCAATTGTCAGGTGGCCAGAAGCAACGATTCTCCATCGCCTGTGCCTTGGTAAATGATCCCAAGGTTTTGTTTCTTGACGAGCCAACTACCGGTCTGGATCCCCAGGCCAAACGTAATCTATGGGACCTGGTACTCGAGCTGAACAAGGCTGGCAAGACCATCGTTCTCACCACTCACAATATGGAAGAATCGGAATCCCTTTGTCAACGCATAGCCATCATGGATCATGGCAAAATTGTCGCCGAAGGCACCCCCCAGAACCTCATCCTGAAACACGCACCGGAACCACCTGTTGCGCCAATACATGGCAATATCGAAGATGTGTTTTTGACACTAACGGGCCATGCGCTCAGGGATTAGAAGTGGCTTTTATGTTTAGTAATGTGCAACTCCATCTCGCCAAGGTCTTCCTGAAAATATTCCTGCGAGATCGACAGTCTATTTTTTTCAGCCTGTTCTTTCCTATCATTTTCATGACGGTTTTTAGTTTCGCCAGTGGTGGCGGGCAAGATCCAATCAATGTCGGGATCGTTAACAACTCCACGAGTCCAGTAGCTACCGACTTCACACAATTATTAATCGACAACCCCATATTCAATGTCACTGTCGGCGAGGAATCTCGTTTGCGCGAAGAACTGGTGGAAGGTGATCAGACCATGGTTTTGATACTGCCGGAGTCCTTCGATGAGCAAAGCGATGGCGTCGAATTGAAACTGCTGGTCGATGCCGCCCAGGTGCAGCAACTGGGTCTTATCATGCCGGTGCTCGAACAAACGCTGATTTCCATGGAACGTGAATTCAGAAATATCGAGCCGATGTTTACCCTGGCCATCGAAGATGTTCAGGCACGATCCCAGAGATATCTTGATTTTCTGCTTCCCGGATTGGTGGCATTTACCCTGATGCAGCTAAGTATCGCCGGTAGCGGATTCAATATCGTCGAGTATCGCCGCAAGGGAATTCTCAAGCGGTTGTTCGTGACTCCGATTCAACCGCGGGATTTTATTGCATCGATCGTAATGGCGAGAATGACGATCATACTCATTCAATTGTCCGTACTTATAGCCTTTGCCGTGCTGATACTGGATGTGAGTATCGTCGGCAATTTTGCGTCCTTTTACTTTATCGTGATCCTGGGAACATTTATCTTCCTGTGCCTGGGGTTCTGCCTGGGCAGTATCGCCAAAACCCAGCAGGCTGTGATAGCGGTGGGAAACCTGGTCATATTCCCGCAGATCTTCCTCTCCGGCGTGTTCTATCCCATCGAATCTATGCCGGAGTGGATTCAGCCAATTGCCTTCGTATTACCACTGAGCTTTATTTCCACCGGAATGCGGGAAATTGCCAACAATGGCGCCTCGCTGCTCACCATTGCCCCAAGCCTCATCGGCATCACCGTGTGGCTGGTCCTCTCTTTTATTCTGGCGACACGCTTGTTTGTGTGGAAAGAAGTCGCCAACTAGCGGGCTGTTGAGAAATCCCTATCGAGGGTCCCAGGCAGATCGAGTTGCCGCCTCTAGAAATTTTTGTCGGTTGTCATCGCTGGGCGGTGGTTCTGAGTCACCGAAAATTGCCCGAATCCAATGACCATCGGTAGGATTTGGGAACAGGATGTAATTGCGGCCGTATAAATCTCGATCTGCTTCCATCAATTCAAGTCTTGCATCGACATCGGTGGAGTAGTACTTGCGAGCAAAATCATTGAGGTTGTCGCCGAGGTAGACCACGACTTCGTATTCCTGAGCTATTCGCTGTTGCACGATTTCCTTGTTGGAAGAGGCGCGCAAGACGGTGAGGTGTTCCTCATCCACGTTGGGAAAGCCGACGGCCTGGAGATTTGCCAGGGCGAGTTCGAAGGTATCCTCGCCCTGATCCCGATTGGTAACATAGAATACTTCCACCTGATTCGCCGCGCAGAAACGAAGGAATTGCAAGGCGCCAGGACTTGCGGTAAACCGATTTTCCGGCACCCAACGATCCCAGCTGGCATCATCGAAAAAATCCTGGCCCTGGTTTAGCAGATAGCCCCAATAGTCGTTCGCCAGCAGTAAGGTTTCATCCACATCGCTCACTATGGCAAGGGGCTTGGCGCCTGGCTCTCGCCTGGCCAGCGCCAATTCAACTCGCATCCTCGCCAGGCTGAAGCCCTGATAAAAGAGGGCGCGATGCTCTGCCGCCGTTTGCTTCCAGGCGACGGCATAGACGAGATTGTTCCGCAAATTCTCACTTCCTGCCGCTTGCGACTGTGCCTTTTGTGCCACCACCTGGCTTGCAATAGCGATCAACAACAGCAAAAAGATTCTTCGGGAATTTCTGGCTAAGACCATGAGCTTCTCTCGTGGTTTTCTGCTTATTGCTAATTGCATGCTTGAATTCCCGGGAATTGAGTTTGATATGGAAATAACAATACTATCTGTACTATATTGCATCAGAATCACGATGAATCCACCCCAATTCACGCACGCGCACACATATGTGGGCAATATTGAGGACTTATGATCAAAATCTACCGCCAACTCATTCTCCTTACAACGCTATGCATCTGTAGTGCGAGCCTCTCGGCGCAGACATACCGGATCCTGATTAGCAATGATGACGGCATCGATTCGCCATTACTCGCGGCTTTACAGCAGGAACTGGCAAAACTGCCGAATGTCGACGTGGTCGTGTCCGCACCAAACGACAACCAGTCTGGTAGCAGCATGTCCTCCATCGGCGGACCGACTGTGGTGGACCGATATTACCGGGATGGCAGTTTCTTTGGCTATGCCGTACACGGCAGACCATCAAATGCCGTGATGTTCGGTTTACAGGTGCTGGGCAGAGACGATGCCTTCGACCTGGTGGTCTCAGGGATTAACCGGGGCGCCAATGTAGGCGACGTGTCACACGCGTCGGGCACGATAGGCGCCGCCATGCGGGCGCTGTACCTGGGCGTCCCCGCCATTGCCATATCACAGGAAGTTGAGGGCGTTAATACCGAGGCCTCTGCAAAATTTGCAGCGCAACTGGTTGTCAGATATCAACGGCAAGGCGCACCCGAAGGTGTACTCATCTCAATCAACATCCCGGCCGGGGAATTAAGGGGAGTCGCAGTCAGACCCATGGGCGATTCCTACCTGCAAACCGGCTCCTTCGAGTTGATCGATGAATCCGGCAATCGGCAGACTTATGAGCGTGAGCGCATCCGGGTTCCATCGACGGATGAGAGCACGGATACCTATGCCTACCAACAAGGCTATATCACATTGACTCCGCTCAAATTTGATTGGACCGCTCACGGACTCATCGATGAAGTGAAAAGCTGGGATCTCCAATTGGTCGACTAACTTGAGAAACGTTGCTCAAAAATGGGGTCAGAGTAAAAATTCGGTTGCATTCATGTGCGAATTTAGAGTTTCTTGAGCGAAATTTTACTCTGACCCCATTTATCTCGCCCCATTTTTCAGCGAAATTTGGCACCCTCCCCGTTTCTTCTGACCCACAGGTTTTTGATTCCCACCGCCGAATTGGTTTATTCTCTGACTCCGCCGTCTATTTGACTGCAATCCGACTGGAGAACCCCGGCCATGAAAATACTAATAAAGCTAGCCGCTATCCCCCTGTTGATGTTTATCTCCCTCGGCGCATTCGCAGAACGGCAGGCAAGTGATGATGAAAGCCACATCGATGATCCACGGGTGCAGCATCGAAGCTATTCCTTCTCCCCAACCGGAGAAACCATTCCCTATGCCCTGTTCGTGCCTTCTACTTATAGTGAAGATGAGGGGGCTCCGCTGATCATATCCCTCCATGGTCTAGGCCGCAGTTACGACTGGCTGATGGGCTATCACGGCTTCCTCGATCAGGCCGAAGCCGACGGTTACATCGTAGTAACACCGCTGGGCTATACCCGTCGCGGTTGGTTCGGTTCAAGACCAACCGAAGCCATGAAAGATGCGACATACAGCGAGGCGGATGTGCTGCAGGTCCTAGATTTGGTGCGCGATGAATTTAATGTGGACGCAAACCGGATTTATCTCTGGGGCCACTCCATGGGCGGAGCCGGCACCTATCACATTGCAGCAAAGCACCCGGATCTGTTTGCCGGCCTGGGCGTTGCGGCACCGGCGCCGCGGCCTGAAACCCCCATCGCTGCAACGCTGGAGAAGATTAAACACCTGCCTATCTTCGTATTACAGGGCGACGATGACGGCCTGGTCACGTTGACACGACAATGGGTGGCGAAGATGCAGGAGCTGGGAATGCAACATGTGTACGTGGAGATTCCCGGCGGCGACCATTCCCTGGTGATTTCCCAGAACAGCGAGCACATGGGGAAGTTTCTGGATTTTTTTAATATCGTGAGAAAGAAATACTGAATCCAATAGAGAGCGGGTTAGAGTAAGATCTTGAAATTCAGTTTGTACCCAGGTGTCAGCGATCTTTTACGCTGACAACTTATTGCGCCCTTAATTACCGGGAAGTAGATGAATATCCCCAAGACACCTAGCGCGGTGTTGGCTTGCGCCGCACTGCTGGCAAGCAGCAATATGCTGGCAGCTGCTGGCGAAAACTTTGACGCCGAGGCGAAATACCAGGCGACCTGTTTCGCCTGCCACGGCACTGGCGCTGCTCACTCGCCGGAGGTCGGTGATGTAATCGAATGGGAAATCCGACTCGAGAAGGGTCTGGACACCTTGGTTCAGAACACCATCGATGGCCTCAACGGCATCATGCCCCGACGTGGCCTCTGCGTCGATTGTAGCGATGAAGACCTGAGAGCGATCGTCGAGTACATGTTGGAGAGCAGCAAGTAGAAAGATGGGGTCGGAGAGGGAGATAAATGGGGGATAAATGGGAGGATAAATGGGAGGATAAATGGGGTCAGAGTAAAATTTCGCTCAAGAAACTCTAAATTCGCACATGAATGCAAGCGAATTTTTACTCTGACCCCATTTATCCCCCCATATTTCTTCACCCCATTTTTCAAACCAATTAATCGAATTAGAGAACTAGCGGAGTACAACAATGTCGACCCACACCACCAATAAATTGAAAATGCTGGCCCTGTCGTCGAGCTTGTTAATGCTCTTGTTCAGTTGCTCCGACGCCACTGACACCACTTCCATCGATGTGGCCACCAGCAGCGCCAGCACTGGCGGTGAGGTTGAAACAACCGTCATCGACAGTGCCTTGCCCCGCTTGTCCTCGATTCGTAATCTGGATTGGCGTCTGCACAACCTGGATCTCCTGGGGTCCCGATTCTCACCCAGTGATCAGATCACACCGGATAACGTCGCCTCCCTCACGCCTAGGTGGCTGTTCCAGCACGGTGTCATCGACGGTGTCAGCAATCAGACTACGCCGGTCATCGTCGATGGAACCATGTACGTCACCGACTCCAGGGGCAGTGTCTATGCCCTCAATGCAGTCGATGGACATCTGCTGTGGACTTATGATGTCACCCGTTTACTGGGTGGGGGTCGGCGCGAAGGCTATATCTTCAGACATCGGGGCGTGGCCTATGATGATGGCGTAGTCTATACGGCCGCTGGATCTTTCATGTTCGCACTGGATGCAATTACCGGCGAACCGCTCGCGGGCTTCGGCGATAACGGACAGGCACCGGTTATTCTGGATGTGTTGCATATCAAGAACCCGGAAATTGAAACCGCCATCTCCGCAGGCTACTGGTTCACCACCGCGCCCCAGGTTTACAACGGAGTAATCTATGTTGGCACTACCCGCAGCGAGAGCCATATTGCCGGTGGCTACGTGCTGGCTATCGATTCCAAAACCGGCGAAGTGCTGTGGAATTTCAATACAGTGCCACAGGATGAAACCGATCAGGGCTGGGATATAGCCGGCCCCACCTGGGTAGGCAACGAACGCAACGGCGGTGGCATCTGGGAGACTCCCTCCATCGACCCGGAACTGGGGCTGGTTTACGTCGCCGTCGGCAATCCCTACGGGGACAGCACCGAACGCGACGGCATGAATCTGTTTTCCGATTCGTTGATCGCCCTGACCCTGGATGAGGGCAGACTGCAGTGGTACTACCAGCAGGTGCATCACGATGTCTGGGATTACGATTCCGGCAATCAGCCCATCCTGTTTGACATGGAAGTGGACGGCCAACCGGTCAAGGCCTTGGCGCAGGCCAACAAGAACAGCTGGCTGTATATATTGAACCGTGAAACTGGCGAGCCGGTGCATCCGATCATCGAGACACCGGTATCCACGGTGACCGATACTGAAGGCGAAGTGCCTTACCCAACTCAGCCTATTCCCCACAAGGCCAATGGCGAACGCATGGAACCGGTGTCACCGGTATACCCAACGGATATTCCGGCCCAGCATATGGAGGCGAATAATCTAGTTGAACAATTCACTCCAATCGGTCCCAATCAAATCTTCTCACCCGGATATGGCGGCGGTTCCAGCTATTCACCCATTTCCCATAGCCCCCTGACCGGCCTGTTATACGTGGCCGCAATCGACCAGCCTTTCAACTCCGGCCGTGACCCCAAGGGCTATTTTTCAGCCTATGACCCCACTACCGGCGAGCTGATCTGGCGCCAGATCTTCGAAGGTTATGGCCAGGCCGGCTCCGTGGTCACGGCCGGCGGCATCGTCTTCGTCGGTGCGGGTAGCAATACCGCCGGCTATTTTTATGCCTACGACGCGGAAACCGGAGAGCAGCTGTGGAAATTTAACACCGGTGCCGGGGTTTTTGCCTCTCCCTCGGTCTATGTTATCGACGGCCAGGAATATGTCACGGTTGCATCTGGCGGCGGCTCGCGCGGGCGCAGAGGCGGCGACCTGATACTGACTTTTGCCTTACCGGAACGAAATTAGAGGATCTGCCCACCAGATAGTAACCGTCGTTATAACACCAGTTATGGAATTGCTATCGGTTGAGGCTATAGAGGCTATAGAGAAGCAGAATTTACAAAGTCGTAATGACCAGGCGAAACCCGATGCTGTCACTGCGCACGCCAGGGTCGACACCACCGCGGACGGCAGCGCGTACATTATTGATGGCGTCTGCGTAGGAACCGCCGCGCATAACCCACAGCGCATCGTCGGCAAGATTGTTCCTGTCATCGGCTGGATCGTAGGGATAATCCTGCAGGGGACTGCGGGTTATTTCCCAGACATTGCCACTCATGTCTGACAAGCCGTAAGCGCATGAGTCACAGGCGCTAGATCCGACCCCGACTACAGCACTTGAAGCAAAATTCGCCCGGCCCGATTGTGGCTGCGATCCCCAGGGAAACACCCTGCCATCGACACTCCTGGCGGCCTTTTCCCATTCCGCCTCCGACGGCAGAGTAAGCCTGGCACCGGCCTGGAGCAGTTGTTTCAACGCCGCCGGCGTCTGTGTCGATTGCTGCAACTGCCGCTGCAGCCAGCGCCCGTAAGCCAGGGCCTCGGGCCAGGTAATATTGGCCACCGGATAATCGCCTGGCCCAACGATGGCCCTTATGTCTGCGGGAAGGCCGGTGGCTCTGGCGAATGCTCTGAACTGCGCTATTGTCACCTCATAACGACTAATATAAAAAGTTGGCAGGTCTACCGCGCCTTGTCGGCTGGTAGATGACCAGCGCTCATTCTCATACGCCATTCTATCAAGAGCCGGATTACTTCCCATGGTAAATGTGCCCGCTGCAATTTCAACAAAGCCCAACATCTCGTCATCCGGCAGCATCCAGGCATCGCTGCGAAATCCATCAAGGGATTGATCGACAGAAGCGGCAGGCATCGAATCGGCTGGTTCACCGTGGCGGCTCAAAATCACGGCGACTGCCGCAATCATTAAAAACATGATCACGAAACCCACTGTTCTACCCGGCATCTTTTCTTCAGAAACAATGGCGCCACTACCGGCGACAGATTTTGGCTTATCACTCATAGACGGCCTCTGCCTTCTGCACAAGCGAAGGACCAGTCATGCTCACAGGCCCTTGCATACAAGTCGGTAATCGATGCATTCATCAGGTTCAGGCCGCCTTCACGCAGCAGCAGTCTGAGATCCAGCTCATGGGGTGAATCTCTGCTAAGCGCTTCGGTGTCGAGAAGATTCAAACAGCCGGCTTGAAATTTCAATTCACAGGCACGGCCGAAGAAGGACAAGGCCAGTTCCGTGTCGGGCTCCACGATCTGACCCTCCTGGTAATGGGCACCCAGCTCATTGCAAGCCCAGGCGGCATTGTCACCACAGTAAGTCGATTCCAATTGCAGCAGTCTGCCACAGGCATTGGGCAGGTCACTGGCGCAGGCCTGCTGCCAGAATGGCAGACTATCGCCGGTGTGCCTGCCATCGGTTTTACCCCATAGGGACATGCCGGCAAAAAACAGGATCCAGACGCTCATGTGAGCGAGATTAGCCCGTCCACCAAGCCAGTTTGTGCGCCAGACACTGAGCAGAGATTCAGAATGTATGGCACGCACCGCTCTGTCGATAGCGATTACGCTTAGATTCAACAGCGGTACACAAAGCAGCTTGTCGTAAAATGTGGGTGCGCCGAGATTTCCAAGCAGTGTATATAGACCGAACACACCGAAGCCGTATAAGACACCGAACATGGATTTCCCCAGGGGCGTTCGCGGAGACGTTGACGGATCAGTAATCAACAGATGCAAACCAAGAAACACCGCAGCGGGGATTTCCGAATCCAGGAAATAGGGAACTCCAGTGGAAGATGAATATAGGGCGCTGAGCCCGAACAGGGTGATCGCCGCCATGCCCACCACCAGGGTGATAGAAAAGAAATACATCACCACCAGGCCGATCAGAAACAGGAAGGCATAGATATTGGGCGCCAGGGTCAGGGTGGAGGCAATCTCCTGTCCCCAGGTTAAACTGGTGGTGTTGGTCATAATCAGAATCAGGGAGAACAAACCCAGGGCGAAGGCCGATGGATTGAAGATATGCACGTTGCGGCCTTCTCGCTGCCAGCGCACATACTCCTTGCCCATAAAACCCACGGCAATCATCAGGAATTGCAGGTAGAACCAGTCGTCCCGAAACCAGATGAAAAGATTGATACTGAGTATGATCGGAAAGGGTCCGAACCCCAGACTGTAGTCACGACGACGTGACCAGGACAACAACATGTCGAAGGTATAGGCGAACAATAACTGCCCACAGATAAGCCAGAAATGCTCATAGACCGGTCGCCAGTAATATCCCCAATAGGCATAGAGGCTAATCTGCACCATGGCCTGAATATAATGTTGCGGTCGCAGGGCTATGGAAAACTCGTGGGACTCACCGGCCCGGTTGGCGCTTATGAACAGGATTAACTGCCACAGCAACAGGGCAATGCAGGCTCCCCAGAAGGACCATGCCAGCATGGGGCTCGCTTGAACCCGGGGAGTAAAAGAAAGCAGAAACAGCGTTACAGTCAATGCCAGAGGTATTTTGAAACTGCCCAGAGAATGACTTGCCGAAGTACCAGGATTACCTTGTGGATTCGAGCCTGATCGCTTGCGTTTTGCGGCGGTCGCCATTGGAGTTACTGCCTAGGTATCTGATTATTATTCCAATTTAAGAATAGACTACCTACCAGTGTTATTCAATTTGGGCCCGGCTGTGGAGGTCCTCCCACGCTCGATGCCGTTTCGATTGATTCACATGAATGAGCAAAAACAGATCAAACTTGAAAAATCCCAGCAACAAGTGTAGTTTCGGCCAGTTAACGCTGTGACAACCCGCCTTGGAATTAGAATAAAGCTGGAGGATCGAATGAACAATGCAGTGCTAAGCAAACTGACCCTGGCACTGGCCAGTGTACTGGTCGCGCCCCTCATCTCGGCACAATCGGATGTTATGCCACGTACCGAATATGGAACGCCGGATTTTCAGGGAATTTATACGTTTCGCACCATTACCCCACTCAATCGTCCAAGGGAGTTAGAAAACAAAGCCACTCTCACCCCGGAAGAAGCCAAAGAATGGGAAGATTATGAGAATCGACGGCAGAACCGGGATTTGATTATCGATTCCGTTGGCGGCGCCGGCTATCCACCGGGGGTAATTTCCTATAACGAATTCTGGTATGAGCGCGGTATAGAAACCATCGCAGACCGCAGAACATCTCTGATTTACGATCCAGCCAATGGCAGAATGCCACCGTCAAATGTCGTGGGCCGGGAGCGCCGTGCAGCTTATGGTCAGATGGTTTTCGAGAGCGCCGGTCCGGAAGGCCGCACCACGGTGGACCGTTGCCTCACCGGATTCAATGCTGGCCCGCCGATGATTCCGGGCGCCTACAATAACAATATGCAGATCGTGCAGACCAAAGATCACATCTTGATTCTTAATGAGATGGTGCACACGGCCCGTATTATCAGACTGGACAGCGAACACAATACCAAGCAACTGAAATGGGAGGGTGATTCTGTCGCCCATTGGGAAGACGATGATCTGGTGATCCATACTCAGCACTTCTTCAAGGACTACAATTATCGCGGCATGTCCGGTGACGCAATCATCCACGAGCGATTCCGCTGGGTAAATAAGGATACCCTGGAGTATGATTTTACCATCGACGACCCACGCTCCTGGGACGTTACCTGGTCAGCCAAGTTGCCCATGCGCCGAACCGAGGATCCGCTGTTTGAATATGCCTGCCACGAAGGCAACCACGGCCTGCCTGGCATCCTCGCTGGTTGGAGACGCTACGAGTCAATGGGTTTTAATGGTGACGGTTCGCCTAAATCTGATACCGGCACGGTTGACACAGAAGAGAACTAGAGCTGGATCGTACAGTGGTACCCTATTAGCTCGGAACCGATCGCAGGACTCGAACAGTCTTTATAATCAATAGCTTACGTAGATATATAAGATATACCCATCAACCTACCCATCATAAACGTTAGCTCAGGTCGCCTTTTACCCCCCTAAAATTCATTAATGGGTGGCCCTACATATAAGGGTCGGGGGAGCCTTTCTCCCTGCCTTAATGATTACAGTTGCCAACCCCATACTTAAGAGCTAAATTGGGAAAAATCTGAAAAAAATAATCTATTATCAAAAATTCAATCTTATTAAAAGGGAACCACATGAACACAACTGGACAATGCCTCT